>VOFG01001618.1_pt1 | contig 62836 bp, 55 predicted proteins | sample 5384171 | NCBI WGS metagenome assembly VOFG01 (sample SAMN12384726, study PRJNA508395) | human gut metagenome | isolation source: healthy gut F | host: Homo sapiens
TCCGTATAGCAATATAGAAATTGTCTAATTACTTCGATTTTGTCTATATTCATTAGGCGTGATCCCTGCCATTTTCTTGAACCAACGACTGAAATGTTGCGGATATGGAAATCCAAGTTCATAGGATATTTCACTGATGGACTTTGACGTATTGAATACCTGTTCTTTAGCCACGTCGAGCACCTTCTGCTGAATGTGTTTTAATGCAGACATTCCGGTTTCCTTACGGCACAAATCGCTGAAATAATTGGCGGACAGGCATAATTTATCGGCACAGTATTGGACAGTAGGCATACCCTTCTCAGCCGGTGCATCAGATGAGAAATAATCGTCCAAAAGGCTTTCAAAGCGTGTCAGCACATCTTTATTGGCATTTTCACGAGTGATAAACTGGCGGTCATAAAAGCGTATGCAGTAGTCAAGTAACAATTTGATGTTGTCTATAATCAACGACTTACTATGTTTGTCAATCGGATATTGGAGTTCCGTACGGACTTTCTCCATACATTCAATAATCGTCCGGCGTTCCTGTCCCGACAAGTGTAGGGCTTCATTGGCATTGTATGAAAAGTAAGAGTATTCTTTGATCAAGCTCGCCAATAGTGTACCTCGCAAAAGTTCAGGATGGAAAGCCAACACCCACCCTTTGGGCTGATGCAGCATCCCGTCATCTTCCGAACCCATAACCTGACCGGGAGCAAGAAACAGCATAGCTCCCCGCTGATAATCATAGATACTTTGACCGTATTTCAAATTGCCGCAATCCGTATCTTTCAGCAATATCGTATACACATTATATAATTTCTTGCAAAACCGTAACGGCTTGGCACACTTCCCTTCAATGACACTGACTAACGGATGAGAGGTTTCTATCCCGAAATAGTCATTATATTGCTGGACTGTATCTATTTTCATTATTTCATTCATGGCTTCTTTCTGTTGACATTACAAATGTACTCGTTTATCGGCAAAAGTAGCGTATAAATGCAAGACAGAATGTATCAGAATCATAGACGATATTACCATTTTCACAGATGTTGTATGTCGAACGATAAAATTGGTCTTTTATTCCGTGGTATTGATACCGGGCAGATAAATTCAACACCGTATTTTTGCATATATAAAGTTGACAATTAAACAGATAGGAAATGAAAAAGAAGCAAGACAGTGTAGACAACACAGAGATGGGCCGTCGCGGTTTCTTGAAACGGACGGTATTGGCAAGTGCGGCAATCTGTATCGCACCAATATTGGAAAAAGTAACGGCAGCGGAAAAATCCATTACGGGCAAATCGCCTGTGTCGGCAACGGTCTTTCCGGCAAGTATAGCTGCAGTGCGTACACAAAGGACATTGGGTAGCGGAAAGGCTGTGTTTACCGTGTCCGCTATGGGCTTCGGTTGCATGGGGCTTAACCATCACCGTAGCCAGTCGCCTGATGAGAAAGCCTGCACCCGGCTGATTCATGAAGCGATAGAGCGTGGCGTTACACTTTTCGATACCGCAGAAAGTTATGGTTATCATAAAAATGAGAAATTGGTAGGTGAAGCCTTGAAAGGCTATGCCGATCGTGTATTTGTTTCATCGAAATTCGGACACAAGTTCGTGAACGGCGTGCGGGTGAATGCGGAAGAAGACAGTACTCCGTCAAACATCCGCCGTGTGTGCGAAAACTCCTTGCGTAATCTCGGTGTGGAAACGCTCGGTATGTTCTACCAGCACCGTGCAGATCCCAATACGCCGATTGAGGTAGTTGCCGAAACAGTCGGAGAACTTATCAAAGAGGGTAAAATCCTGCATTGGGGAATGTGTGAGGTCAATGCCGAAACCATTCGCCGTGCGCACAAGATATGTCCGGTTACGGCTATCCAAAGCGAATATCACTTTATGCACCGCACGGTGGAGGAAAACGGAGTATTGGCTCTTTGTGAGGAATTGGGCATCGGCTTCGTACCTTACAGTCCGCTGAACAGAGGTTTCCTCGGTGGCATGATTAACGAATACACGCTGTTCGACGCCACCAACGACAACCGCCAGACCTTGCCCCGTTTCCAACCTGAAGCCATTCGTGCCAACACCCGTATCGTGGCGGTGCTGAACGCCTTCGGACGCACAAGGGGTATTACCACGGCACAAGTGGCGTTGGCTTGGCTGATGAACAAGAAGCCTTTTATCGTGCCTATTCCCGGTACAACTAAACTCTCGCATTTGGAAGAAAACCTGCGGGCTTGCAACATCGTGTTAACGGCGGAAGAAATGGCGGAATTGGAAAAGGCGGTAGCCGCTATTCCGGTTGTCGGTAGCCGTTACGATGCTTTGCAGGAATCTAAGATTCAGAAATAAATAGCAGAAGTATGAGAACGTTTATTTTTTATATGGTGGCTATCGCTTTGTTGTCGGGTTGCCATACTTACAATAAGGATGTCATAAGGATAGAGGAACAAGGCAGTTTTGCCGTAGGCGGAACGGTATTGACCGATTCATTGGGGCATAACTATCACGGCGACCATGCCTACGTGTTCTATCAAAAGCCAGTCGATGCACGGAAATATCCGCTTGTCTTTGCACATGGTGTAGGTCAGTTCTCCAAAACGTGGGAAACTACGCCCGACGGACGAGAGGGATTTCAGAACATCTTTCTACGGCGTGGCTTCTCCACTTATCTTGTCGACCAACCTCGGCGTGGCAATGCGGGACGTAGCACGGAAACCGTCACTATATCTCCTGTCTTTGATGAAGAAGAATGGTTTAACCGTTTCCGTGTGGGGATATATCCCGATTATTTCGAAGGCGTGCAATTCAGTCACAACAAAGAGGTTCTTAATCAATACTTTCGCCAAATGACTCCCACCATAGGATCTATCGACCTCAATGTATTCTCTGATACTTATGCCGCTTTGTTCGATAAAATTGGAACCGCTATCCTTGTAACTCATTCACAGGGTGGTGGCGTTGGCTGGCTGACGCTTCCCAAAACAAAAAACATCAAGGCTATTGTAGCTTACGAACCGGGAACAAATGTCCCTTTCCTCAAGGGAAAGATGCCGGAAGAGGGGAAAGTGCCGACACTTTCGAAAAAACAGAAGGAGTTGAAGTTCCGATGTCGGTCTTTATGGAGTTTACAAAAATCCCGATTATTGTTTATTTCGGTGATAATTTGCCGAAAACAAATGAGCACCCCGAATTATATGAATGGACACGCCGTTTGCACCTCATGCGCAAATGGGCAAAGATGCTGAATGACCTTGGTGGAGATGTGACGGTTATTCATTTGCCCGAAGTGGGCTTGCATGGCAATACGCATTTTCCTTTTTCCGACCTGAACAACATTGCAGTAGCCGACCATCTCTCGAAATGGTTACATGAAAAAGGGTTAGATTGAATTTAGTAAGCAAAATGTTTTTAATGATGGGTATCACATTCAAGATACCCATTCTTTTATGATACTCTGCTAAGTTCGATTTTTATCGGTCAGGCTCGTACAGCGTTATCACACGCACACTCTCATAATTATAAAAACACGCTCATCCCTTTTGCATTTCAGATTTTTATACTACTTTTGTCGTAAGAGAGTTATTTGAAAGCATAGCGCCGCAAGTTGCAGAAAATAGCACGGTTGCCAAATCGTTACCTCTGGTTCTCAAATATTCTGCTAAATGTTTATTTTACAATCGGTTAAGCCAAACCGATAAAAATCTAAAATAAACTTCCATGTATCTCAATATAACTTTAATGCTTTTCACCTCTTTCACTCCTATTATAAACCATTACTCCCCAGATCCTTACGGGTGAACCCTTCCTCTATTTGAAGCTTTATGCCGCTTTCATCGGTTTCACCAGATACACATTCCCATATTTGGTATGTTTGCGGGTGACCCCTGCCGCAAGTAAAACTTGCGCGAACGTAGCCGGATTACTTCCTCGCATGGCAGCGGGGTTATACATCTTCAGTCTCCTGAATATATCCGAAGCCGAGAGCCGTTCGCTTCCCTCTTCATCATCTTTAGCTATCCGGAAACAGGCATGAAAGATTTCCTCTGCCGGACACGGATGATAAAAAGCAGCATTGTGGCGTTGCAGTTCCCGTTCCTCTTCTTTTGTGAACCAATAGCGGATGCCGGAGAGCAGTTCAGCTTTCAGTTGGGCATAGATCTGATCGTGCATGATACCTTCGCAATCGATCAGATGTTCTGCTTCAATGCAGATGAATCGCCGGCTACCGGTAGGGTCGGTGAGTAAGTCAAAGCGGTTGCTTGTACCGATGAAAGAAGCGATGCGCGGCAAGTTGCGGAAATTCTTTTGATAAGCTTTGCAGATATTCAGGTTTGCCATTTGCATCAGATTTTTCAATAATGGCATTTGCTGCGTTCCGTATTTATCAAATTCATCCATGTTCAGCAGTCCCATTTCCGCAAGTAACCTTTCCGGTTTTCCTTGTGCAGACAGCTTCAGGTTGTCCATGTAATAACGTGACAATGCTGGCGGCATCAGTGCCTTGCAAAATGTGGATTTTTGCCGTCCCTGCTCGCTGCTGATAAGTATGGGGGCTACGCTGTTAGCATGTATTCCCGTCATGCCTAACCATTGGGCGGTGAGTCCCAGCATCCAGGTATGGAAGCTTTTTATCCAGAGCTGATTGTCAGAGACACGCTGCGCCAAAGCCTCCAGTCTGTCTGTCCCATCCCAGCCGGGCAGTTCTTCCATGTAAAGCCGGAAAGGATGGTATTCAGGAATACAAGTGGAATAAATGTAACGGCTCAGGTCTTTATCCCAGCAGGATATGCCCTGGTCGTGTGCTTCCATGCAGAAAGTGTTCAGTTCCCGCTTACTTACAGGTTCGAAAGGAACGGCACGCTTGTTGGCAGGCCGATATTCCGTTTCTTCCGTCAATAGGTTGTAACGAAAATCATACTGTTTTTGCAGGAATGTACGTACCTCTTGGGTTAATCGGACCGGTTGTTTTCGTTCTGTCTCTTTCTCCCTTTCAGTAGGCGGTGCAGCGTCCGGCAGGGGAACGGTATATTTAGCTTCATGACATTTTAGCGTTTTCTGTGGCTCTTTTTCTGTTTTCTCAACTGCATCTTCTTTGTTCTCCTTCATTTGAAACAATTTTAGTTCCTTCAATACCTGTCTCCATATCAATGTTATTGCATTCATTATTTTTTCTATTTTTTAGTGATTAAAATCGGTTTATTGTTCAGCGCTGATACTGCGAATGTACTATCGGATGATACCGGTTTGCAAGTATTTCTCCGGAAAAAATATTAATTTCTACATACCTGAAGAAGGCGGCTTCTTATCGTCCTTTTCTCTATTTTTTATCGTATCTTTGACGAAGAGTTATTGTTGATTCACTTTCGTGGTCCAATCAAATGACAAAGGTGATTTAATTGGATAACAGCTGTGATTTAAATGAACCACAGTAGTGGTTTAATAATAAACTTAAAGTTTTTACATGAAATGTATTCACTATCAAAACGTTAACTACTAATGGCTATACTTTACGATTGGTATGAGAATCCCGGTGAGTCCGATGATTCGGAAGAGAAAGGTTTGCATCCCCGCATTTTTTTGAATGGTAAGGTGGGAACGGATAAACTGTGCCGGATGATTCACGGGCGCAGTTCGCTTTCCGTAGGTGATGTAAAAAATGCGTTCGAGATGCTTGCCCAAATTTGTGGTGAAGAACTGCGCGAGGGACGTGAGGTGCATATTGAGGGACTTGGCTATTTTGCTCCAATCTTGCGGAGTACACAAAAAGTGACTCGCAGCACTAAGAACAAATGGTTGAAAATGGAGTTGAAAACAATCGGTTTTCGTCCCGACGCTCGTTTGCGAGGGGAACTGGTAGGTGTCAAAGCCAGCCGGAGTAAGTATGCACGCCATTCGGAATCTTGTCGGAGGTGGAGATAGATATGCGGCTGAAGGAATATTTCGCCGATCATGATGTAATGCTTCGTTATGATTTTCAGGAAGTATGCTGCATGACACGGACTACGGCGAATCGTCATCTCCGGCGATTGCTGGAAGAAGGTAAATTGCGAAATATCGGCAAACGTATGCAGCCGATTTATGTGGCTGCAGCGGGTTATTACGGGGTGTCTCGTGATGTGCTTCGGCGGTAAATGGAAACGATTTGAGTAAGCGTCGATTTGAAATGTGTCGGTGAAAGCGGGTGAAAGCGTGATAGAATGGCTTTTGCATGGTCGCTTTCACCCGCTTTCCTGCTCTGGACGGAGGTTTCGGGAAGAAGGTGAAAGTGGTAGGCTGTAGGTATTTCGTATGATAATATAGGGCCTTTTTGTCTTTCAGTAGAAATATAGAGGCAGATTAATGATGTAAATATACTTTTTAATTATATTTGCAGTGAATAATTAATTTGCTAATACTATATCTCTTATTTTTCAGATGCAATATACCTCATATCAAAATGTGAAAGATGCGGCTTTATGGAATCTTGTATTGAAAGGTGATATGAAAGCTTTGTCTTTCTTGTATAAGAAACATTACGAATTATTACTTAACTTTGGCCTTAAATATACTTCAGACGAGGAATTTGTAAAGGATTGCATTCAGGATCTTTTTGTGAAACTTTGTACTAGTAAGCGATTGTCATCGACGGAGTATGTACGTTCTTATCTTTTAACTTCTTTGAAAAATGTTATATCTGATAAATTGTCATCATTGAGACTGACGGAAGATTTGAATGAACATTTCTTTGAACTGAAAATAGAAGATACTGCTTTAGAATCCCTTTTTAAAGGTAATGATGAAGAACTTCAATTAAGCAAAAAATTGATAGACGCTTACAAAAGTCTGCCTGAGAACCAGCGGGTGGCAATCTATCTTCGTTATGTCAAAGGATTGTCCTATAAAGAAATGGCAGCTGTCTTGAACATAAATCCCCAGTCTTCCATGAATTTGGTTTCTCGTGCATTAACCAGTTTACGGTCAAAAATGACTTTAGATGAGTATTTACTATTTATTATTTTATTCTTTTCCTGACTATATTGCTCTTTTTTTATAAATTCTCTATTTTTTTTCGGAAAAAGTGAGTAGACATTTACATTATTGTCGTTTTAAAGATAAAGACGATGAAAAATGGAGAAAAGAAAGTTTAAAGTACACCACCATGTTGCACGAAAATTGATCGAGCACGCCAGAGAGCAGGAGAGACATGTCACTCCTGAAGAACTGGACGACTTGTGGAGACATGTAGAAGAACAAGTATTCATAGAGAAAAAGAAAGAACTCACGACGCCATATCCTGTATGTCACCACGGCTTTATCGGCTGCAGTAATCTTCTTCTGCATATTCTGGTTAGGCAAACAATTTATTCCTTTTTATGCAGATGATGATTCGATTGCAGACTTTGCAAAATATGCACAAGTCGAAGAAGCTACCAACAAGGATATTCTATTACTGATACCAGGTAAGACAGATGTAGTAGTGAAAGATACAGATGTAAATATCATTTATTCACATAGTGGAACTGTGGTGGTCAATTCTGATACGATTGATCAGAGGAAAACACTGGAGAAAGAAAGAGAATTCAATCAATTGATAATACCAAAAGGAAAGAGAACCCGATTGACTTTGGCTGACGGGACACATTTGTGGGCAAATTCAGGGACACGTGTCGTTTATCCCAGTCATTTTGAGAAGAACCGCCGTGAGATTTATGTTGAAGGAGAAGTCTATCTCGACGTCTTTCGTAATGAGAGTGCTCCTTTTATAGTTAAGACCAAAGATTTTCAGGTACAAGTATTGGGTACAGTGTTTAATGTGTCGGCATATCCGTCGGAAGGAATGTCATCTGTGGTATTAGTTAAAGGAAGTGTGAATGTTAAGAATTATGAGAAAGAACAAGTGAAGCTTGCTCCGGGACAATTAGTCAATATCCACACTGGGCAACTGAATACTCCTAAAAATGTAGATATAGAACCCTATGTATGTTGGGTGAAAAATATGCTGATGTATACGGACGAGCCATTGGACAGGGTATTTAAAAAGCTAAATTTGTATTATGGCAGAGAATTTATTCTGGAACCGGAAGTTAAAGAAATGTTGGTTTCTGGTAAATTGGACTTAAAAGAAAAATTGGAAGACGTCTTACATACTATATCATTTTCTGCTCCCATTTATTATGAAAAAATTTGATGATAAAATATATGTGAGAAAGGAGCGTATGATAAATAAACTTAATTATTAACCTTATTATTACACCTGTTTTTTATGAGAAATAAAGACCCGTAAAAATAGCTGAATGATAGTGCACAATCATTCAGCTATAATAAAATCGAAACAATGTTCAAGATTGTTTAATTTTTTAATTCGTTGCTAATATATGAAAAATAACAATACAGACTTTTCTGCGAGGACGAAAATATCTCGCATATTATTTCTTTTTAGTTTTTGCTTTCTTTTTTTTTGCAATCTTACTCAGCAAATATAGAAACATATAATCAGGAGAAAACTTTTACATTTGAAATGTGGAATAAGCCCGTGAAAGAGGTGCTAAACTATATAGAGAAGAATAGCCAATTTATATTCTTTTACTATAATAATACGATTGACATAAAACGAAATGTAAGTTTATCTGTGAAAGATAAACCTATTACGTTCGTTTTGGATCAATTATTTAAAGGGATGGATGTCCGGTATGAGATAAAAGATCGTCAAATCTCTTTAAAGAAGAATGAAGGCCAACAGTATCCTCAGAGTAAAAAACAACAGAAACGTAAATTGATAGGTACAGTTATGGATGCTTCAACTGACGATCTTTTGGTAGGGGTCAGTATCTCTGTTAAAGGAACACCGGGCGTAGGCACAATAACAGATTTGGAAGGTAAGTTTTCGATAGAAGTTTCAAATAATACAGAATTAGAGTTTTCTTATATAGGCTATAAGAAACAAACATTAATGGTAGGTGATTTAGGTGTTTTGAATGTGAAGATGGCATCCGATAATGAAATGTTAAGTGAAGTGGTCGTTGTTGGAGCCGGAACACAAAAGAAAATATCTGTAACGGGTTCCATAACTTCAGTGAAGGGGAAGGACTACGTAGTCCTTCATCAACTTTAACGAATAACTTTGCAGGAAAACTCGCAGGGGCGGTTGCCGTCACTAAAACCGGAGAACCGGGGGCTGCTTCTGAATTTTATATTCGTGGTGTCAGTACTTTCGGAGGACGTGCTACTCCTCTTATCTTGATGGATGGGGTGGAAATATCTTCCGGTGATTTAAACCGTATACCTTCGGAATCTATTGAAAGTTTTTCGATATTGAAAGATGCTTCAGCCACTGCTATTTATGGAGCACGCGGAGCTAATGGTGTCATGCTTGTCACTACTAAGGACGGTGCGGAAAACTCCAAGGCTACAATTAATGTTTCATTTGAAAATTCATTTATGCAACCAACAAAGATGGTGGATTATGTCGATGGAGCTACTTGGATGGAGATTTATAATGAGGCTTTATTGACGCGTACTCCTGGTGCTAGCCCAAAATACTCCAAAGATGTAATTGATTTAACACGTTCACATACTTCTCCTTATTTGGCACCGGATGTAAATTGGCGTGATGTGATGTTTAAAGATATGACAATGAATCAAAGGGCGAATGTCAATGTTTCCGGCGGTGGATCGCGTGTAACATATTATTTGAGTTTGCAAGCTAATCACGATACAGGTATGTTGGACATACCCAAAACTTATTCTTTTGATAATAATATCAATCGATGGGATTATATATTTCAGAATAATATTGCTTACAAACTGACTTCTACCACTAAAGTAGGGCTAAGGATGAATGCTCAGATTGGGCAACACAAAGGGCCTGGATATTCCGTTTCAGACTTATTTAAATATGCTTATTATGCCAATCCCATAACATTTCCGGCTACTTATCCAAGTCAGGAAGGTGATACGCATATTCGTTTCGGCAATGCTTGGCTTACACAGGGAGAAAGGACGTATCTTAACCCATATGCGAAGATGATGGAGTCGTTCAAGGAAGAAAATTATAGTACCTTAAATACAACCTTGAATATCGAGCAGGATTTGGGATTTGTAACCGAGGGACTCTCTGTTAAAGCATTGATAAATTTTAAAAGTTATGCAGCTTCCGACTACACGCGTACAATGGAGCCGTTTTACTATTTAGCAAAGATGAGTTCAACAGAAGATAATCTGCAGTTGGAGCGTATAGGTAATAGTGGACAGGAATATATTCAGGAAGGCGAAATTCAAAAAGCAAATGACAATACGTTTTATCTGGATGCTAGAATTGATTATTCACGTACTTTTGGACAGAAGCATTCAGTGTCGGGGATGTTGATGTATATGCAGCGTGAATATCGTAATGGAACTATACCCAATCGTAATCAAGGCTTTTCCGGTCGTTTTACCTATGATTATAAACACAAATATTTGGTGGAGGTGAATTTTGGCTATAATGGCACGGAGCGTTTGGGGAAGAATGATCGTTTTGAGTTTTTTCCGGCTATGTCATTAGGATGGGTTGCCAGTGGTGAGGATTTTTGGAAACCAATTGAAAAATATGTCAACTATTTTAAGATTCGCGGTTCGTATGGATTAGTAGGTAGTGATGAAACTGGCCTCCAGGCAAATCCTGCTGCTGCGCACTTTTTGTATTTGGATGAAGTCAATTTGACAGGTAGCGGGGGATACCATACTGGTTATCTCGGTAATATTGGAGGAGATTATAAAGGGCCTGTGATCAACTCGTACGCAGTGACGAATGCAGGATGGGAACGAGTGAAGAAACTGGATATTGGTGTAGATCTGGAACTGTTCAATCAAGTGAACCTGACCTTTGATTATTTTTATGATAAAAGGTATAATATCCTAATGAGACGTGCTTCATGGCCGGTAATTATGGGGTATCAGAATGCTGTTCCTTGGAGTAATATAGGTGCGGTTGATAATATGGGGTATGAATTTAGTATCAATTGGCGTAAGGAACTTTTTAAGGAATTTATAATTGATATGCGTGGTAATCTTACTTATAATAAAAACAAATATATATATAAAGATGAGCCAAATTATCCTTATGTATGGAAGTCGGATACTGGAAGACCGTTAAGTACGACGAAGGGATATATTGCAGAAGGTTTATTCGCCAGCCAGGAGGAAATTAATGTAAGCCCGACACAGAGTTTGGGCAGTACGGTTATGCCGGGTGATATAAAATATCGTGATGTGAATGGTGATGGACTCATAACTGAAGACGATATGGTGGTATTGTCTGATTATGGAAATATTCCCCGGATCCAATATGGTTTGGGAGTGAACATTACTTATAAAAGTTTGATTTCGGAGTGTTTTTTAATGGTTCTGCCCAACGTACTATAATGATAAATGGTATTTCTCCATTCTTTTCGGATATGTCATATGGTGAACGCAACTTAATGTCTTTCATCGCTAAAGATTATTGGTCTGAAAGAAACCCAAATCCGAATGCGGCTTATCCGAGACTGGGAATCCAAAACAGTCAGATTGAAAATAATATGAAAGCTAGTTCATATTGGATGCGTAATGGAAATTTTATTCGTTTCAAGACACTGGAATTGGGATATACTTTTCCTCACTGTCGTATCTACTTAAGTGGCGATAATTTGGCCGTATGGAGTCCGTTTAAGTTATGGGACCCGGAGTTGGGCTATGATTCCTATCCTTTGTCCCGTACTTTTAATGTGGGAGTTCAATTGAAATTCTAATATTGTAAAACAAATAATATGAAGAGAATAGCTATTTTTAAATATTTCCTACAAGTCTTTTTATCAATGAGCTTGTTGTCTGCTTGTAATTATCTGGAAGTAATTCCACCTGAACAGGCGAATTTGGATGATACTATGAAAGATGCAAATGCTGTACGTAACTTTTTATATTCTTGTTATAACGGCGTTGAGAATACAATTACTATGGACAATCCTTCTGTAGATGAAACAACTAATTCTATTGAATTGAATAGTGGCTTACAGAGGCTCAGTTATAATCAATTGAGTTCATCTGCAAAAGATTATGGGTGTTGGGATAACGCATATAATGCTATTGGACAATGTCACTTGTTTTTACAACAATTGGAGAAATCTAACCCCTGGGAGTAGACGAGGCAATGAAAACACAATATAGGGCAGAGGTGAATTTTCTGATAGCCTATTATCATTTCCGTCTATTGGTGGACTATGGTCCTATTCCTATAATTGACCATTTTATGTCAATGGCTACCCGGTTTCTGAGATTCCAGGACGTTCGCATTTTGATTATGTTGTAGATTTTATTTGTAAAAAGTGCGATGAAGCGGCAACGGATCTTCCTGCTTACCGTACGACATCAGAATGGGGAAGAGCGACTTCTTCCATTTGCTATGCTTTGAAAGCTCGCTTGCTGCTTTATGCTGCTTCTGATTTATGGAATGGCAGTTTTCCATATAAAGACTGGAAAAATAAAAACTATGAAACTCCTGGATATGGGAAGGAGTTAGTGAGTAACTCGTATGAACCGGAAAAATGGAAAAAGGCTTTGGAAGCTTGTGATTATGCTTTAAAATGGGCTGAAGATAATGGTGGTAATAATTTATTGCTTGTAGATAATATGCCCTCAAGAGTGGCGAACCTTAAAGATCCATATATACCAGAGAATTCAGATGAGGATTTTGTGGCGCATGTCAAATTAATGAGTCTCGTATTACAATCAACTCCTGATGAAGGCAATTTTGAGTATTTATGGGGGATTGTACCATATGTTGCGATAGGATTTTGGTCACCTTTACCCTTGAATATTATTGAACGAAATGGTTCATGGGTATCTGGATATAGTCAAATGGCACCGACTTTATATACGATCGAACATTTTTGTACTAAAAATGGGAAATTGCCGGAAAATGATGAAAAGTTTGTGGATAAAAGTGATTGGTTAAAATCTGCAGGAGTAAGCGGAAGATCTGATATTATTAATCTATGTGTAGGTCGTGAACCACGTTTTTATGCATGGATGGCCTTTGATGGAGGAGAATACACGCAACAGTTAGTAAATGGAAGATCCTTACAACTCAACATGAAGAGCTCTAGTAAACAAGGACGCAGCCCACAAGTGAACCGAAACTATTCGCCCACTGGCTTTTTAAGTAAAAAAGTTTGTTGAACCTGACTTGAATTTTACTTCAGAGAGTAGTGGTGAAGGCAATAATGTAAATTATCCGATACCATTATTTCGTTTAGCCGAATTATATTTGAATCGTGCGGAATGTTATGCGGCACTGGACATGACAAAGGAAGCGCTGGCTGATATAAATACGATACGTCGTAGGGCGGGGGTGCTTGAGTTGAAAGAAAGTGATTTGGATGTAATGCCTTTAATGGACTGGATTCGTAATGAACGATTTGTAGAATTATGGGGGAGAGGGACATCGTCATTATGATGTACGCCGTTGGATGATTGCTCCAGAGAGATTGAAAGCTGGTGCAAGAGAAGGATTGAATGTTTTGGCGAAATATGATCCTTCTTTTGATGAGTTTAATGTACGGACCAGGATAAATCAGCCATTTATGTGGGATAATCGTATGTATATTCTTCCTGTTTATGCAGATGAGGTATATAGTAACCCGCAAATGATTCAGGCACCGGGATATTAATTTCATTTCAACAAACTGTAAATTATACTATTATGAAGAAAAAATATCTTTTTTGTCACTGGGCGGATGTCTGATGGCGCTGTTTTCTTGTGATAATAATGAATCTGATTATCAGGATTTGTTTCCAGAAGAGTATCATAAAATCTTATATATCAAAGATAGTGGTTCTGTTGAGCTTGAATTATCACAATTGAGTTCAACGCCTACATATAATTATTCATTTATTGTTTGTAAGGCGGGAAGCAATCCTGCTTTGGAGGCGAATGCTCATATTGAAGTGATGTCACAAAAAGAATTGGATGAGAAATATAGCATTCCCGAAGCCGTAAATTATAAAGTACTTCCTAAGAAAACATATTTCTTGGAGAATTCAGAGTTATTATTTACGTCTGAAGAGTTACATAAGTATTGTAATGTATCATTGACACCTTCTATTATCAAAGAACTGCTGGAAGAAGGAAACCCCTCTAATTTATGGGTGTTGCCATTGAAGCTAGTCAGTACATCTGATTCTGTCAATTCAGATAAGAACATCTTGTTTTTAAAGATTGCAGCTGTCAATACTCCGACTATTAAATTTTCGAATGCAAGTAAAAAAGTAAATTTTGGCAATAGTTCATCTTTATCAGTAAATGTGGGTGCGGAAATCGTAAATGTTTCTAACAATCAATGGAATTTTTCGTGTGAGGTTGATTATGCTTCTGATGCCACAGTTTTGCTAGATGAATATAATCAGAATAATCCGGCTTTTAAATGTGTGTTGATGCCTACTCAAAATGTAGCTTTTAGTATAAAAACTTTTGAGTTTGAGCAAGGAGACATAAATCTATGAAAGATTTAGTTCTAAATATCACGTCCGATGGATTGATATCAGGAACAAACTATTTTGTACCGATAAAATTTGTCAGTTGTACAGAAGAAGGATTTGTGTTGGAAAATCCCTATTATTTAATTGTTACCAATCCCTTTGGAAATAATGCTAAAATAACATTAAATCCGGAACAACTCTCTAGTCCTCATTCAGAACAGAATCATGAGGGAAGATTGGAATGTTTAGTTGACAATAATAGGGACACTTTCTGGCACGCTTGGTATTCTAAATATGTATCCTCTGAGATTGGTTATTATTTTGATGTCAAATTACCCGCTCCTATTTCTGATTTCTCAATAGGCTATACTACACGTAGTGGAGATTATCACGAAGATCCGGTAACTATTTACTTGTATGGCAGTAATATTGGTGATGATAATTTGAGCAATTGGACATAGATTGCTACTCTGAATAGTGAAACTGACGCTTTGCCAACCACTTCAAGTACGGATTATAAATGTAGTGTTTTGACGGCGTCTGCTTCTTTCTCTTATTTAAGGTTTGCCTGTCCGAGAAGTATGAGAATGGGAGAGATCAGATATCCGGGAAGTGGAAGAGATGGTTCGTTAAATTTGGCGGAATTCCGTTTATGGGGCAAATAAAAGTAGAAGAAATGACAAAAAAATATTTGTTTTGTTTAGCTTGATAATATATGGTGCAGTTTTGTTGGCTGCCCATAATTATCAAGTGAAATCTCCTGATGGTAGATTACTTGTTACAATTTCAACAGATAAGCAAATTACTTATTCTGTAAAGCATGATGGTTTGTTGATGTTGTTGCCCTCACCTATAAGTATGCAATTGGATAATGGACAAATTTGGGGGAAGGAGGCCAAAATAGCTAAAGTGAAAAAAGTCAGCAACAATAATATAATAGAGAGCCCTTTCTATCAACGTAAGGAAGTTGTTGACCGCTATAATGGTTTAATCTTGAATTGTGGTAAAGAATTTGAACTGGAATTTCGTGCGTATGATGAAGGGATGGCTTACCGCTTTATTTCCAAGTATGAAGGAACTTATAAGATCATAAATGAACAAGCTGATTTTAGATTTGATAGAGATTATCGTTCTCATCTTGCTTATGCCCCTCGTGGAGGGGCAGATGGGAATGATAGATTCAATTCCAGCTTTGAAGAAATGTATACAGAGACAAGTTTAAGTGGAATTGCGGAGAATCAGTTGATAATGACGCCGACACTGATTGTTGGAAATGAAGGGAAAAAGCTATGTATAGCAGAGTCTGATGTAATCAGTTATCCAGGGATGTTTTTAACAAGAACGGAAGATTATTCCAATGTATTAAGTGGAACATATGCTAGTTATCCGGAAAAAATGGCACCACGAAGTTGGAATGATTCTTTTTATAAAATGGAAAACTATGCGGATTACATTGCCAAATGCGATGGAGTGCGTACATTTCCATGGAGAATTCTGTGTATTGCTGATAATATATTGAGTTACTGAGTAATGACATGGTTTATCGGTTGGCTAGCCCATCCCGCATTGCGGACACAGCCTGGATTAAGCCAGGATTGGCTACCTGGGATTATTGGAATAACTGGGAAGGTCAGGGTGAAAGCGGTAAAACGATTGATATGTACAAGAGGTTTATCGATTTTGCAGCATCTCAAAAACTGTCCTATTATGTCATGGATTCTGGTTGGGCTATATATGAAGGTAATGGTGCTTCTATGACTAAACCACGACCGGAGTTATGCTTGAATGAATTGGTGAAATATGGAGAAGAGAGAGGAGTTGGACTTATCTTATGGGGTGGTTCTGCCAACTTTGCTGCTGATAACATGGAAGAGATATGCCGTTATTATGCACATATGGGTATTAAGGGATTTAAAATAGATTTTTGGGAATACGATAATCAGCGTATGATGGACCTATTGTTTAAAGCGGCGGAAATTACCGCTAAGTACAAGCTATTGTTAATTTACCATGGATGCCCGAAACCTGTCGGTTTAAATCGGACTTTTCCAAATATCATGAGTTATGAAGCGATAAAAGGGCTGGAGTATGTTTCAACTGGAATAGTAGGAGCCTATGATATGATTGATTATAATGTAATTTTTCCCTTTATTCGTCAGATAGCCGGAGCATCTGACTATACTCCGGGAGCCATGAAAAATCTGCCGATTGGGAAACTTGGTTGGGCTCCTAAAGCTAGTGAGGGTACCCGTTGTCAACAGATTGCTTTGTTTATTACCACCTTTAGCCCTATTGGTTCGTTGTGTGACAGTCCTACCAATTATTATGCCAATAAAGAATCTGTGGATTTTATTTCTCGAATACCGACAACTTGGGATGAGACAATACCTATGCATGGAATGATCGGACAATATATTGTGATGGCCCGGCAAAAAGGGAATAAGTGGTTTATAGGAGGGGTGAATAATAAACAATCCCGCATTATAACTTTAGATTTTTCTTTTCTTCCTGCTGGAGATTATCAGATGGAGTGGGTTTGTGATGCAAAAGATGCTGATGTGAATCCTGAGAATTACATTAAAGAAATAATAAATATACCATCGAACCGAAAACTTGTCGTTAAAATGGCACAGGGCGGAGGATTTGCTGGGATTATTCAAAAAAAATGATATGGATATGAAAAGCTTTTTGGTGAAAGGGATAGTCTTTTTATTAGTACTGGTTACTGCATGTCAAGATTCTGATGAGGATAATTTATCAAAAGGAGGTTCTGTTGTTGGAAAAGATTTTGCAATAAAGTCTCCTAATGGTTTGCTGGAAGTAAATGTTAGTACAGGAAAAAAACTGACCTTTGATTTGAACTATGGGGGAACTCCCATGCTTGCCAAGTCCACTATAGCATTGCAATTGGGACATGGAATTATCTGGGGTGGTGGAAGAGAATTGAAGGATGCCAAAGAAGAGACGATTAATGAATCATTTTCTACATCGTTCTATTTAAAAAAGACAGTTACCGATAAATATAATAGACTGTATCTTGATTTTGGAGATGATTTTGATGTGGAATTTCGAGTGTATGATGAAGGTATGGCTTACCGTTTTATCTCTAAACGTACGGATAATTATAAGATTTATGGTGAGCAGGCTGATTTTACCTTTGCTGAGAATAACCAGATTTATGTAGCTTATGCTCCTCAAAGTAGTTTCTCTTCGAATGATAAGTTCAATTCCAGCTTTGAAGAAATGTATACTTTGACTACGGTTAATGGTGTGATAAAAGACAAACTTATAATGACCCCAATGTTGGCGGTGTGTGGTAATGGAAAGAAGCTTTGTATTGCAGAATCGGATGCGGTCAATTATCCGGGATTGTTCTTGAGTCGTAACTCTAATTCGGATGATGTGCTGAATGCTACTTTTGCAGCTTATCCTACAAGTATGGAGCCTTCTGCGAATTATGGTAGTCATTATCAGGTAGGAGGTTATGCGGAGTATATTGCAGACTGTAACGGTGCTCGTACTTTTCCTTGGCGAGTGTTGTGTGTGGCAGAACGTGATATGGATTTGTTATCTAATGATATGGTATATAGATTGGCTGCTCCTTCTAAAATAACAAATACTTCATGGATTAAACCGGGTTTGGCAACATGGGATTATTGGAGTTGGTGGGATGGAAGAGGAGAAGGTGCAAAAACTTATGATACTTATAAACATTTTATAGATTTTGCAGCTTCTAAAGGCTTACCGTACTATATCATTGATTCAGGGTGGGCTTTAAACGGAAGTTCTTTGGCTGAGGCGCGTCCGGAAATAAGATTGGAGGAACTAATTGAATATGGAAAGCAAAAAGGAGTCGGGCTTATTTTATGGGGTGGTGCTGCTAACTTTAGTGATGGAGATATGGAAGCAATCTGTCAACAATATTCCAGAATGGGTATTAAAGGTTTTAAAATAGATTTTTGGGAATATGACAACCAACGCATTATGGAACGTTTTTATAAAGCCGCAGAGGTATCCGCCAAATATAATTTATTGATGATTTATCATGGTTGTCCGAAGCCGTCAGGAGTAGAACGTACATATCCTAATATTGTAAGTTATGAGGCGGTGAAAGGAATGGAGTTTGCGTCCACTGGATTTGTAGGGTTGAGGGACATGGTTGATTATGTTGTGACTTTTCCTTTTATTCGTCAATTGGCAGGGCCGTCAGATTACACGCCGGGTGCTATGAAAAATATTCCTATTGGTAGCCAGTGGTCCAGACGCTCATGCGAAGGTACGCGGTGTCAGCAGTTAGCTTTATTTATTTCGATATTTAGTCCATTAGGAACATTATGTGACGGACCTACAAATTACAATAATAATCAGGAGTCAATAGACTTTATTTCTAAGATTCCGACTGTGTGGGAAGAATCAGTTCCTTTGGATGCAAAAAATAGGACAGTATATTATTATTGCCCGTAAAGGACATAATGGTGAGTGGTTTGTTGGCGGAGTAAACAACAAAGATGCACGTACCGTAACAGTTCCTTTGGCTTTTTGACAGCAGGTGAATATACAATGGAGTTAATGAGAGATGCGGATGATGCCGCCTTGAATGCAAAGCATTATGTAAAAGAAGTAAAGAATGTTTCCAATGCGACATCTTTGACTATTAAAATGGCTCCTGGAGGTGGTTTTGCAGCACGTATTTATTAAAAAAAATCCAAAAATTATTATTATGAAACACTATCAATTTTATATCTTATGGCTATTTGTTTGTGTAATAGCTTTTTATTCATGTTCTAAGGATGAAGATATCTTTTAGGCAATGACGAGATTGAAAACCTGAAGGTCCTGGGCAACCGGATAATATCGTTATATCTTTAGTCGCGTCGGGATTACAGGATATCATCGATATTAGGACAAGTCCCTCGTTTCAGTTTGATATTGAAAGAAGTGTGGATGCGGAAGAAACAGTTGCGTTATTTGCGAAATTGACGGAAGAAGAAGTTAATGAAGAATTGAATGATGAACATACCTATAAATACTTCTCGGACGAACAATGGACGATTGATGATAATCCGATTGTTTTTACAACAGGTGAAACGAAGAAATCGGTTACTGTCTCATTCACAGAACCTCCACGCACAGATGTTCCACAGGTATATGTGCTTGGATTATATTTGCGTTCATTTACGGAAGAAGCGAAAATAGAATCTACTAAAAGTAAGATTATATTCAGGGTAGAAATTCCTGCAAAAGAAGGAACTGCAACTAATCCTCATCTTTTGAGTTCTGTAGATGATCTGTTGGCGATGAAAGTAAAAGTCGATGCGATTGCTGCCGGAGAGGAAATTTATTTTGAACTTCGGAATGATATTGATTTGGCTGGAGCAAGCTGGATGCCTTTAGTTGATGCAGGTGGAAATTTGGATTGGGGAGAATATCGTATAATTCATTTTAATGGCAATAATCATAAGATAAGTAATTGGTCTTGTGAAGGTACCCCCTATGCTAGTTTCTTTGGTGTTAATAGGTTCATGTAAAGATGTCACTTTTGAAAATGCTGTTGTTTCAGGTACAGGAAGACCTGTAGGGATTGTGGCGGGAGCTGTAGGGCATTGGGGATATTCTAATCCTAAAACGGAAATTGTGAATACTCATGTTAGTGGTTCTGTTGACGGTGAAGTGAATTTGAACTGGGATTGGGGAAATCCGGCTTTTGCAATTGGAGGTATTTGTGGAGTGTTAAGGCAGGGTAGTAGTATATTAAACCGTTCTTCTTCTGCCAATGTAAGTGGGACAGCTGCAGGAGGTATTGTCGGAGATTGTAATAATAGTGGCGGCGGAAGTATTTCAGGCTGCTTTTATAAAGGTGGAACTGTAACTGCTATTGGTGGTGCGGATGCTTATGCCGGCGGTATTACGGCTAGAATAGCTAATTGTCGTATCTCTAATTGCTACTCTTCCGGTACAATCAGTTCTGAAAATGGAAAAGCGGCAGGAGGTATTACTGGAGAGCTGTCGCCAAATACCACAATTTCCAATTGTTATTCAACAGCAAAAAGTTATAGCCAATACCAATGCGGGCGGGATTGTAGGTCGAACTGACGGATGTAGTAATAGTACAGTTGAAGGTTGTATTGCTTGGAATCATTCTGTGACATCATTATCTGATTTAGGCTCAGGACTTGTTACAGGATGGATTAATGGTTCTAATTTAACGTTACAGTGTTGTTTCTCTAATTATGATATTCCTCTTGTGGTCAATGGTAACAGTGTAGACGTTAGTGCGGAATTTACTGAAGATAAAATAAATACATATATCAATGATTATCGATATAATGGAGGTCGTGGCGCAACTACTTTGAAGGAAACGGTAGGTAAACTTGAGTTAGGTTGGAGCACAGATATTTGGGACCTTGCTGGCGATGCTCCTAAATTAAAGTGGGAATCAGTGATAGTTGTTGAATAGTTTTCTCTATATATATTATAGATGGAGTGTGAGGAGAAGTGTCGTAGAATGACACTCTCCTTATATCTAAAGAAATTACCAATGAAAACAATAACTTTTATTTTAAGCATATTATTTTCTGCAACAGTATTTTCTCAGTCTCTTGTCGAAAAAATCCTTCCCTAAGGAAGAACTATTTTCTTTAGGCTCTTATTATTATCCAGAGCAATGGGATTCTTCTCAATGGGAACGTGATTTGAAAAAAATGTCAGATATGGGAATTAAGTTCACCCATTTTGCCGAATTCTCTTGGTCTATGATGGAACCGGAAGAAGGAAGGTATAATTTTGAGTGGTTGGATCGTGCTGTGTCTTTAGCGGAGAAATATGGTCTGAAAGTAATCATGTGTACACCTACCTCTACGCCTCCAGTTTGGTTGTCGAAAAAACATCCCGATATTTTGATTCGGCGGGATAATGGTGTACAAATTCAGCATGGTCGTCGACAACATGCTTCCTGGAGCAGTGACTGTTATCGTCGCTATGTGGAAAATATCGTCTCTCGTTTAACAAAACATTATGGTAATAATCCTACCGTTATTGGTTGGCAAATCGATAATGAGCCGGGACACTACGGAGTAGTGGATTACAGCGAAAATGCGCAGGCGAAGTTTCGTATCTGGTTGCAAAAAAAATACGGCATAATTGATAAATTGAATGATACATGGGGAACCTCTTTCTGGAGTGAAACTTATCAGAATTTCGAACAGGTTTGTCTTCCCAATCAGCAGGAGGTTCCTGAAAAACCGAACCCTCACGCCATGCTTGATCTGAACCGTTTCATGGCGGACGAATTGGCGGGCTTTGTTAATATGCAGGCGGACATACTCCGGCAGCATATCAGCAGAGACCAATGGATCACTACCAACCTGATTCCTGTTTTCAATCCGGTTGATCCGGTACGGATCGATCATACGGACTTCCTGACCTACACCCGCTACCTGGTGACCGGACATAATCAAGGAATAGGTAGCCAGGGCTTTCGAATGGGGATTCCCGAAGATCTTGGGTTTTCAAATGACCAGTTTCGTAACCGTGTAGGTAAAACATTCGGAGTGATGGAACTACAACCCGGTCAGGTGAACTGGGGAGTGTATAATCCACAACCCCTACCCGGCGCTGTGCGTATGTGGGTGTATCACGTTTTTGCAGGTGGCGGGAAGTTTGTGTGCAATTACCGTTTCCGTCAACCTCTAAAAGGCAGTGAACAATACCATTATGGCATGATAATGACCGACGGGGTGACTCTTTCTCCGGGCGGTGAAGAATATGTACGTATTACACAGGAGATGAAAAAGCTTCGTGCCGCTTACGATAAGAAAAACCGTATGCCCAAACAGCTGGCTTCCCGACGCATTGGACTGCTTTTCGATATGAACAACTATTGGGAAATGGAGTTCCAGCGTCAAACAGACCAGTGGTGGACGATGCCGCACATACATAAGTATTACAACCTGTTGAAATCCTTGGCCGCTCCCGTCGATGTGATCTCGGAGAAGGAGGATTTTTCGGGTTATCCTTTCCTGATTGCGCCGGCTTATCAGTTGCTTGATAACAATTTGGTAGAACGTTGGACTGAATACGTGAAGAATGGAGGACATCTGATTCTGACCTGCCGTACCGGGCAGAAAGACCGTAATGCCAAACTGTGGGAGGCTCCTTTAGCGGCTTCTATCCACCAACTGGTCGGAATAAACAGCTTGTACTATGACCATCTGCCTCACAATCTGTATGGAAAGGTAGATTTCGGGGGCGAGGAATACGCCTGGAACAATTGGGCGGACGTACTAACCCCGTCTGTCGGAACAGATGTTTGGGCTGTGTATGCGGACCAGTTTTATAAGGGAGCTGCTTCCGTGATACACCGTAGATTGGGTAAAGGAACGGCCACCTATATCGGAACGGATACCGATGACGGCAAATTGGAGAAAGAAGTAGTACGTCGTGTATATAAGGAAGCCGGCGTATCGACTGAAGATTTACCATACGGAGTAGTGAAGGAATGGCGGGATGGTTTTTACATCGCTTTGAATTATACATCGGACATTCAGGAAATAGCCATTCCCGATGAGGCGGAGATATTGATCGGCAGTGCACGCCTCGCACCTGCCGGAGTAGTGGTATGGAAAGAAAAAACAAATAAATAATAAACCAACTGGTAAATATATGAAAATAAGGAATCTTTTATGTTATGTTTTGTGCGGATTTATATTCTTTTCTTGTTCGCAATCTAACGAAAGGAAAGATCTAGAAATGGATCATTTTATTACAGATTTGCTAAATCAAATGACTCTCCATGAGAAGCTCGGACAGTTGAACTTGCCTTCCGGTGGTGACCTTGTTACCGGTTCTGTAATGAACGGTGAGCTTGGAGAGATGATCCGTAAACAGGAGATCGGTGGCTTTTTCAATGTAAAGGGAGTGCATAAGATTTACGCCCTGCAACGTTTGGCCGTGGAGGAAAGTCGTCTGAAAATTCCCTTGCTTGTTGGTGCGGATGTTATCCATGGTTATGAAACCATTTTTCCTATTCCTTTAGCGCTTTCCTGTAGTTGGGATACACTGGCAGTGGAACGGATGGCACGTATTTCTGCCACGGAAGCTAGTGCCGATGGAATCAGTTGGACTTTCAGTCCCATGGTTGACATTTGTCGCGATAGCCGTTGGGGACGTATTGCCGAAGGTAGTGGTGAAGACCCTTATTTGGGTTCTCTGTTTGCAAAAGCATATGTGCGCGGTTATCAGGGTAACAATATGCAGGGAAAAGATGAGATCTTGTCCTGTGTGAAACATTTTGCACTTTATGGTGCTTCCGAGTCAGGTCAGGATTACAACACGGTGGATATGAGTCGGCAACGTATGTATAATGAATATCTTGCCCCTTATCGGGCAGCAGTTGATGCCGGTGTTGGTAGTGTGATGAGCTCCTTTAATTTGGTGGATGGCATTCCTGCCACAGCGAATAAATGGTTGCTGACTGACCTGTTGCGTGATGAATGGGGCTTCCGCGGGCTATTGGTGACAGACTATAACTCTATTGCCGAAATGTCCACTCATGGCGTGGCCCCTCTGAAAGAGGCTTCCATACGTGCTTTACAGGCGGGAACGGACATGGATATGGTTTCCTGCGGTTTTCTGAACACACTTGCAGAATCTCTGAAAGAGGGTAAGATTACCGAAGAACAGATTAATACAGCTTGCCGACGTGTGTTGGAAGCAAAGTATAAATTAGGCCTGTTTTCAGATCCGTATAAATACTGTGATACCTTACGTACCAAAGATGTTCTTTATGCGGATGTTCACCGTGCCGCGGCACGTGAGATTGCTGCTGAAACATTTGTCCTGCTGAAGAACACCGATAATCTGCTTCCACTCGAACAGAAGGGACGAATAGCCCTAATAGGACCTATGGCTGATGCGCGTAACAATATGTGCGGAATGTGGAGTATGACTTGTACTCCTTCCCGTCATGCTACTTTGTTGGAGAGTCTTCGTTCTGCAGTAGGTGATAAGGCTGAAATACTATATGCGAAAGGTAGCAATATCTACTATGACGAGAGAGGCTTGAAAAGGGTGCTGTCGGCATACGTCCTTTGGAACGTGGCGACAATCGTCAATTACTGGATGATGCACTTGCTACAGCTGCTCGCGCGGATATTATTGTTGCTGCTTTAGGTGAATGTGCGGAAATGAGTGGCGAATCGGCTTCACGTACAAATCTTAATATTCCCGATGCCCAACAGGATTTGTTGAAGGCTTTGGTAAAAACAGGTAAACCTGTTGTGCTGCTTTTGTTTACGGGGCGCCCGTTAGTTTTGAATTGGGAGGAGGCGAATGTCCATTCCATTTTGAATGTCTGGTTTGGTGGTAGTGAAACGGGGGATGCTATTGCTGATGTGTTGTTCGGCAAAATGTCTCCGAGTGGTAAATTGACTACTACTTTTCCCCGTTCGGTCGGTCAGCTTCCTTTATTCTATAATCACTTGAACACAGGACGTCCCGACCCTGATAATAGTACTTTCAATCGTTATTCCAGTAATTATTTGGATACAACCAATGAACCTCTTTATCCTTTCGGATACGGTTTAAGTTATACTCGTTTTACCTATGGAGATATGCATTTGAGTTCGGAAACATTACCTGAGAATGGAGACTTGACGGTATCTGTAACCGTGAGTAATGTAGGGAATTATGATGGATACGAGATAGTACAACTTTATTTGCATGATATATACGCAGAAATAGCCCGGTCGATAAAAGAACTGAAAGGTTTCGAACGAATCTTCCTAAGAAAGGGTGAAAGCCGTGAAGTGAAGTTTATCATTACCGCAGCAGACTTGAAGTTTTATAATTCGGAATTGCAATACCTTTATGAGCCGGGAGAATTTGATGTAATGGTAGGGCCGAACTCTCGCGATGTACAGACTAAACGTTTTAAAGCTGAATAATGTGAATGATAACTATAGCACAGTTTGATATAAAATAAGTAGAAATAGATGATTATAAAAAGAAATAAAGATGAAAAAACTTCGATACTTTCTCATACTGACATGTATGATTTTATGCGTTGACAATGTCGTTGCCGAGATTGTCTTGCCTCAAATTTACACTGACAATATGGTACTACAACGAAATTCAACCATTACAATGTCAGGGCATGCCAATCCGAAATCGAGAGTTACTCTCTCTGCTGACTGGTTACAGGAAAGTATATCGACACAGGCCAATATTGACGGTTACTTCTCATTGCGTTTTAGCACTCCTGTTGCTGGTGGTCCTTACTCAATGGTAATAAATGATGGTGTAGATAAAAAAGTATTGCAAAATATTCTCATTGGTGAGGTCTGGATATGCTCAGGGCAGTCGAACATGGAATTCCCGATACGTGGAGACTGGGCCAGGCTTATGGATGCCGATCAGATTGTCGCTTCAATGCATCATCCGGCTCTGCGTTTAATGCAAATTAAGAATACAACATCACTCGCTCCACTTGATGATGCTGCCGTAGAATATGGTTGGATAGAATCTTCGCCATCGGCAGCTTCGTTTTCGGCAATAGGTTATTTATATGGCACGATGCTACAGGATTCGCTTAATATACCTATCGGTATTATAGATGCCACATGGGGAGGAACGGATATTGAAGCATGGACTCCTCAAAAATCTCTAAGGAATGTGCCTGAAATAAAAAACATAAACCGGCTGCTCGAAAGTAGCCTTTCGGAAGATGAACTACGGGATAACATATTCAAAAAGCTTTATGATGAATATGATGCACCTCAGAAGATTGAATATCCTATTAATCGGGCGCTTTTTCATCAGGAAATTCCATGGAAGAGCATGAGTGTGCCGTCTCTATGGGAAGACAATGGCCTGCCAGGGCTCGATGGTGTTGTTGTATTTCAATATGAATTGGAACTTCCACAGGAAGCTGCCGGTAGCCCCTTGCAATTGCATATCGGAGCAATAGATGATTATGACTGCACATATTTCAATGGGGTTAAAGTAGGGGTTACATCAGGTTTTGAGAAAGCTCGTCATTACTTTGTCGATGGTCGCTATGTTAATGCTGGAAAAAACGTCATAACTATTGAGGTAGTAGACAATGGTGGAGGTGGTGGTATTTGGAAATCATCATATGCAGATGTCAATGGTGTGTCATATTCATTAGACGGAATGTGGTCGTATATAGTTTTAAGTGATTTTGCGAAGTCGCACATAAAGTTCAAAGAGCCTACATCGCCTAATTTCCCGACCGTGCTCTATAATGCAATGATTTATCCACTTACGCAAATGCCTGTTGCCGGTGTTATATGGTATCAAGGTTGCAATAACGTTGGGCGTGACCAAATGTATGAGGTATGTTTCAAGAATATGATAAAAGGATGGCGTGAAGCATTTGGAAAACCTGATATGCCGTTCTATTTTGTGCAGTTGGCTGGTTTTCTGCAGCTTGTTGCGGTGCAGCCGGAGTCTGAATGGGCTCTTCTGCGTCAGGCACAAGCGAAAGCTCTTGAATTACCAAATACCGCAATGGCAAGTGCTGTAGATTTAGGCAATCAATTGATATCCACCCGACAAATAAGGCTGAAGTCGCACGACGACTATGTCTTTTGGCTTTGGATAAGACGTATGGACAACGACAAATCTGCGAGGCTCCTGTATGTATTGAAACAAAGTTTGAAGGTAACAAAGCCGTGCTGAGATTCGACAAATTAGTAAAATCTCATGGAGGTGTAATTACAGGATTTATTGTTGGTGACAAGGATAATAATTGGGGATATGCAAATGCCCGAATGATTGATGACAAGACGATAGAATTAAAATCTGTTCTTGTAGAGACCTTCAGTTGTGCGCTATAATTGGGCTGATTATCCGGACGGTAACCTTTATGGAGACAATAATCTCCCTGTTTTGCCTTTTGCGACTGATAAGTAGAATAAGTGATCTCAGTTAGCGTCTCAGTAAAACATGGAACGTCTCCTTTTTAGTGTTAAAAATCAGACAAATTAATCAATTGAAAATAGTATCATAAATTATTATACAATGAAAAATAAATGGAATGTTAGTGTTGTGTTTTTATTCTTTTTAGCGGGAATATGTGTATGTGCCTGTACACAGAAATCTAGTTCTTCAAATAACAGCCGTTGGTCGGAAGAGAAGATACAGGAATGGTATGACAATCAGACTTGGTTGGTAGGTTGCAATTATATTCCGGCAACGGCAATCAATCAGATAGAAATGTGGAGTGCGGTTACTTTCGATTCTGAACAGATAGACAAAGAACTATCATGGGCGCATGAACTGGGCTTTAATACCTTACGCGTATTCTTGAGCAGTGTTGTATGGCAAAATGATGCAACAGGAATGAAAAAACGTGTGGATGAATTCTTGAATATTTGTCGGAAGTATTCAATCCGTCCTATGTTTGTGTTCTTTGATGATTGTTGGAATCCAGAGTCGGCTTATGGTAAACAACCGGAACCGAAGCCGGGTGTTCATAATTCCGGCTGGGTGCAGGACCCTTCATGTAGCTTGCGCAAAGATACGCTGACTTTGTATCCTTTTCTACAAGAGTATGTAAAAGATATTGTCCGGACTTATGCTAATGATGACCGGATATTGATGTGGGATTTGTATAATGAACCCGGAAATAGTAAACACGAAGAAACTTCTTTGCCTTTATTGACAAATGTCTTTCGTTGGGTGCGCGATTGTAAACCGTCACAACCGATTACTGCCGGTGTATGGGACTATAATTCTCCCCGCAAAAATGTTCTGAATGCATTTATGCTGAATCATTCGGATATTATCTCTTATCATAATTACGATGATGAGGCACGGCATGCCGAGTGCATCAAGTTTCTAAAGATGCTTAATCGTCCGTTAATCTGTACCGAATATATGGCCCGTCGCAATGACAGCCGCTTTTGCAATGTTCTTCCTTTGATGAAAAAAGAGAAGGTAGGAGCCATTAATTGGGGATTTGTTGCGGGAAAGACAAATACTATTTTTGCCTGGGATGACGTTATTTGTTCTTGTATCTCCAGGTCAAAGTATTCCTTACGCCGGGCATTGTTGTTGCCGCGTTCCTTTGGAGAGGGAGCTTTTTTCTTTCGGTTCCCTACCGGTTCGTCAGCGGATGGAATAGGGATTATTTTCTCTGATTTTTTAGTTATCAGTTTGCTTAATGCCTGGTTAGTCTTCTGCATTTTCTGCATAGACGCTTCCTTTGCAGAAAAGGCTTTTTCAAGCGATTGTAGTGCTTCTGTAAGAGTTTCAACCTGATGGGTAAGAAGGAAGACATTGTTCGACTGGGCAGACAACTGTTCGGACATACGCTTGTTCTGATCAAGCAGCTGATTGTTTTGTTCTTTGGAAAAACGTAATTGTTCCTCCAGCAAGCTTATTATCCGTTTGTAATTTATGGTGTAAAGATACGGATAATATGTTAGTAAAATAAATTATGTTCATGATTAAGTGTTTGTATATCAATGTGTTAATCTGTTAAAAGCTAGGTTTTAAAACGTTTTCTCAGAAGTACTGAGCGCGGCGAGATGCCTTTCATTATCATAAAAAAGATCTCCCATTCAAGCTTACACAGCCCTTGAGAAGGCTTAAAACGGGGTAATTCAAAAGTACCTTCTTCCAATCGTTTTTGATATAAAATAAATCCATTGGTATCCCAGCGAAGTACTTTGACCATGTCTTTTTTCTTGCCGAAAAACAGGAAAGCGTCTCCGCTTAAGGGGTTGGCATTCATCTGCGAGCGGATTAATTCAGAAAGGCATTCGATTCCTTTATTCATATCAATATAGCGTGGATAAAGGTAGTAACTAATGTATTCATTCAGACTGAACATAGCTTTGGGTACTTAGTTTGTTATAGGATTCGATGAATTTGGTCAATGCCGTGGCATGGGCTTGTCGGATATTGACTGTCACGCCGTCAGGAAATGTAATGGAAACGCCTTTTAAAACTTCAGGGAGGATACAACCTGCACGGCAGCCGGCTCTTGTTCAGCAGGCGGACGGGAAGTTGTACGCCGTCCGTAAAAGGTCTGGGGGATTTCAAAAGCGGGAGCAGAGGTGGAACGTTTCAACAAGACTTCATAATATAATACGCTGAGATCAATGCCACGACGACGCATCCATTGACGGACACTTTCAACACGGACATTGTAGAGTTCACAAAAAAGACTGAAAACTCAAATAACTGTCAGGAAAACTACGAAGATGGTGCTTGTAGTCTTCAACAATCAAAGGATAAGGAAGATTAGGAGGAGCCGTCTTTTTTTTGAGGGCAAAGGTAGAAGACAATGGCAAATAAAACAAGACGGCATCGCGGAGACGCTTACCGATTTGAAGTATGTTGGTGAAAGTGGTGAAAGCGTGATGGAAGGGCTTTTCATGGTCGCTTTCACCCGCTTCCCTGCTTTGGGTGGAGGTTTCAGGAAGAAGGTGAAAGCGGTGAAGGATGTAGTCTTATAGATGATTTACTTTCATTGTTTGATTGAATAGTAAGGCTTTTTTAGTTATCTGTTAAATTGATAATATATCTGCTTAGAGGGGACTATTTAATAGCATCGAACTTCAGTGTCCCGTTTACGTCGATAATTTTCAAAGTACGGTTACCCTTTATTCCCATATCAATGAAATTGACCTTGTATAAACCATTTCCCAATGCAGTTACTGATGTTACTTTAGATATGTCGCTTGGTCCGTCTTGCATACCTGTTCGGAAGTTCCATATCGCATATCCTTCGCCGTCATACTCGTAGTTATCTTTCAGCTGCTTTTGCAATTTGGCTGTACAATGCTTTTTACTGCCGGAACATAATTCTTTGCTCCAAAAACGTAGTTTGCGTAGAAATCTTTGATGAACTGAATGGTTTTGGTATTGTCCACTTTAGGTGATTGTAGAATAATGGCAGTCCCATTGGCGAGAACAGCCTCATTGTCGAGACAACAAGCTTGAATTTGTATGGGTTGTAGGGCAAATCCTAGATGAATGATATATAAAAATAAAATCTTTTTCATATTCGTATATTATGTATTTTGAAAGTCTTATTTAGATTTAGCGACCTATTGCAAAGATAGCGTTAATTACGAAAAATGAACGAAGTATGTGAGAAAAAGATAATAATATCATATCAAAAGATGAAATGAATTGTTCAAAGTCATTTTGATAAGAGAGGGGGATGAATGTTATAATTAGGGATGAATAGGGGGTATTTCGTTTATCTATACATTGCAGGGCAGCCGGATAGTAGCCTCATTGATTGTACTATTCTATTAAATGATATAGATTTAATGTGTATCTTTGTAGGAAATGCAAAATAAAATATGGAATCAAAATAAATAAAATCAGATAATTATGAAAAACATTTTCCTTCCCAAAGTAATGATGTGCATAATTGCACTGTTTACTTTAATTTTACCAGCTTCTGCACAAAATACAAATGCGACAGATGAGTACAAAGAAACGTTGAAAAAGATTATGGTACTTTCCGGTGCTTCGGCTACTACGGATGACTTCTTCCAAAAATCACATCTGTGATGAAATTAAATGCGCCGGAAAAGGATGAGGCTTATTGGGATGAGTTTTCTAAAAACTGGAAAGAGAAGATGGAAAGTAAGATATTTGAAATGTATATGCCTATTTATGAGAAGCATTTAACTTTGGAAGAATTAAAAGCTGTTGCTGCATTTTATGAATCTCCCGTTGGTAAAAAATATAAAGAGGCTTCATTGATTGTTATGCGTGAGACAATGCCGTTGTTAGTGAAGCAACTCCAGACAGAGACATTCAAAGTGGTTAGATCAGAGAAAAGTGAACGAGTAAAAAGAGGTGAACAGCGGTTGAAAGAATATGAGCAAAAGAAGAAACGTGATAAAGAATTATATGCACAAGCCTATATGCTTCCAAGCGATAGTATAGTTATAGTTCCTGAAGAAGTGTATGAGAAAGCGTATGAAAATGGGAGGTCTACAACTCCTTCTTTATATTCGATTGAAAGGAGAAAGAATGATACTAAAGTGACATTCATACAACCTATTTATTGGGATTGGCAATGGTTGTATTATAGTCCGGGATTTAAGATTATCGATAAGAAAAGTGGCGATGAGTATAATGTGCGGGGATATGATGGTGGAGCTCCGATGGGGAGGCTGTTGGCTGTCAAAGGATTTAATCATAAATATATTTATATCAGTCTTTTATTCCCGAAACTGAAGAAGAGTGTGAAAGAAATAGATATTCTTGAGTTGCCACACAAAAAAGATAAAGAACAGTTGCCTTCTAATGATGATGGAAAGTCTAAATCATATTTTAATGTAAAGGTGAAAGATTATCAGGTCGTTTCCGATAAGAAAAATAAGAAGATCTATTATTAGTTCAAATGATTATCAGAATTTGAAATGATAATAGCAGGTATTGAACATGAGTGTTTACTGTTTTTGATATAAATTTATTCTATATGAGAAATCGAATTATGATTTTATGCACGTTTTGTGCTATTGCTATATTTTCTTCTGCCCAAGAGAAATTCTCTATCCGAGGTATTGCTAATGAGGAATTGAATAATCAATTGTTGTATTTATGCCTGATGGGAGATGGAGAGAAAGCCAAAGAAGTCGTTTTGGACAGTACAACAGTGGAAAAAGGTAAGTTCTCTTTTTCTGGTGTACATCGGATGCCGGATATTGCAATCATCAAGGATATGGATGGAGAAACCTATCCGTTGATTTTCGAAAAAGGAGAAATATCAGTAAATATTGCTGCGAATAAGAGAGGGGGAACGCCTTTAAATGATTCATTGAATATAGCTTTGAATCGTATGCAGCTAATAATGGATAATATGTTGAAAACATCAGATAGTATTTATAAGTTAATGACTGGAATGAAATCTGAAGAATTTGCTGATAAGATGGTGAATGATACTGCATTTAGAGCAAGATATGATAAAATAGAGAAGAAATTTCTTGCACAAATGGATTCTGTATCACATTGTATAAAGGATTATAAGAATAGTATAGTGGGTGTATATCTTTTCTCCGTTGGAGGTATGATGATGCCTTTTGATGATATGAAGATTCTGATGAAAGAAGCTTCGCCTCTGTTTTCACAAAATAATTTGGTGAGAAATATTGTGGAAAAAAAGAAGAACCAAGCAGAGCTGCGAAGGAAGGCGGAACTTGAAAATAAAATGACTCCGGAACAGCGTGAAGAACGAAAGAAACGGCAGGAAATGGATGCCAAGATAAAGATTGGCGAACGTTTCCCGGATGCTAAAGTGAAAGACAATGCTGGCAACATGAAGCTCTTGTCTGATTATGTGGGTAAGGGAAAATATGTCTTGATTGACTTTTGGGCTTCATGGTGCGGACCTTGCCGGCATGAAATGCCCAATGTGAAAGCTGCTTATGAAAAATATGCTTCTAAGGGATTTGAGGTGATTAGCATATCTACAGATCGGAAACTGAAACCTTGGAGGGCTGCTGTTGAAGAACTTGGAATGAATTGGGTACAATTGTTGGATGTGGATGCTTCTGATATATATGGTATCTATGCTATACCCAGAACTTTCCTTGTAGATCCTACGGGAATTGTTATAGACAAAAACTTAAGGGGTGAAAAACTGGAGGAAGCTTTATCGAAGTTGTTTGAATAATCGTTGCTTTGTTTTTATTGTATGGGTGAATTGATAGTTGAGAACTATATAATAGGATAACAATTATCAATTCACCAATGACTTTTATTAAATCAGAAGTCCGTCCAATAGCTCTAAATAAAGTCCGATCGCTTCTTCTATTTCTTTTAACATGATATATTCTTCTGCCGTGTGTGAACGTGACGAACGGCCCGGACCAATTTTTACCGATGGGAAGGACATTAGTGCCTGGTCGGACAATGTTGGAGAACCAAAAGGAACGCGTCCTAACTTCATAGCTTTCTGTACAAATGGGTGCTTTTCGTCAATTCGTGAAGAATTGAGACGGAATGAACGGGCTTGGGGTTCACAGGAAATATGCTTTTGATTTCAGCAAACAGTTCTTCATTTGAGTAAAGCTCGTTACTCCGGACATCGACGATGAAAGTACATTTGTCGGGAATCACATTGTGTTGTGTACCGGCATTGATGACAGTGACACTCATCTTTACGGGACCCAACAAGGGCGACTCTTTCTCAAAACGATAGTCACGGAACCAGGCAATATCATCTAATACTTTGTAAATAGCATTGTCTCCTTCATTACGCGCTGCGTGTCCCGCCTTTACCTGTGGCAGTAACATCCAATACCATTAATCCCTTTTCGGCAATGGCGGGTTGCATCTCTGTCGGTTCGCCCACTATGGCAAATGAGACTGGAGGAAGTCCCGGCAATACGCTCTCAATTCCGTCTTTTCCAGAAACTTCTTCTTCACAAGAGGCCAGATAAATCAGATTATATTTCTGCGAAGTACGACATAGTTGCAGGAACACCTGTAATAACGAAACAACGCTGGCACCGGCATCGTTACTTCCTAATCCATATAACTTACCGTTTTCTTCACGTGGAGTGAACGGATCTTTCCGCCAACCGTTGACAGGTTTCACGGTATCTATGTGGGAATTGAGCAAAATAGTCGGCTTCTTCAGGTCAAACATGGGACTAAAGCACCACACATTATTTCCTTTACGTCCCGTCTGCATACCTGCCATTTCAATATAGTTTTGCAGGAAATCCGCAGCTTGGGTTTCTTCCCGGCTGATTGAAGGAATACTAATCAGTGATTTAAGCAGGCTTACAGCCTCTGTTGTCATATACGAAATATCATATTTCATAGTGCAAATCTTTTATCTATATCTTAATCTTTGCACAAAGATAGTCGTTTTGAGCAATAGTTTCAAATAAAACTAATACCTTTGTACCATATTTACTAATACAAAGAGTATGACTTATCATCATTTATCTGTCCTGGTCCATCGTCAGGCCGAAAAATATGGCGACAAGGTAGCCTTAAAATACCGCGACTATGAGACAGCTCAATGGATTCCTATTTCGTGGAATCAGTTCTCGGGATCTGTACGACAAGCAGCTAATGCTTTCGTGGCGTTGGGAGTGGAAGAACAAGAGAATATCGGTATATTTTCACAGAATAAGCCCGAATGGTTCTATGTCGACTTTGGCGCGTTTGCCAATCGGGCTGTTACTATTCCGTTTTATGCAACGAGTTCGCCTGCGCAGGCGCAATATATCATTAATGATGCGCAGATTCGTTTCCTTTTTGTCGGTGAGCAATACCAGTATGATGCCGCTTTCAGTATCTTTGGTTTCTGTACCTCTCTGCAACAACTGATTATCTTTGACCGCTCGGTTGTGAAAGATCCCCGCGACGTATCGTCTATCTATTTTGATGAGTTTATGGCAACGGGAGAGGGACTACCGCACAATGATACGGTGGAAGCGCGTACGGAGCGCGCTTCTTACGATGACTTGGCGAACATCCTCTATACGTCCGGAACAACGGGCGAACCGGGAGTCATGCTGCATCATTCCTGTTATCTGGAACAGTTCCATACACATGACGACCGCCTGACGACAATGTCGGATAAGGATGTATCTATGAACTTCCTCCCCCTGACGCACGTATTCGAGAAAGCGTGGTGTTACCTTTGTATTCATAAAGGAGTACAGATTTGTATCAATCTTCGTCCGGCAGATATACAGACAACCATTAAAGAAATTCGTCCGACACTGATGTGCAGCGTACCCCGTTTCTGGGAAAAGGTATATGCCGGTGTACAGGAAAAAATAAACGAAACTACAGGGTTGAAGAAGGCGCTGATGCTGGATGCTATCAAAGTGGGTAGAATCCATAATCTGGATTATCTTCGGTTGGGTAAGACCCCTCCGGTGATGAATCAACTGAAATATAAGTTCTACGAGAAGACTATTTATTCTTTGCTAAAGAAGACGATCGGTATTGAGAATGGAAATTTCTTTCCGACAGCCGGTGCAGCCGTGCCCGATGAGATCAATGAATTTGTTCATTCGGTAGGAATCAATATGGTGGTCGGATATGGTTTGACGGAATCGACGGCCACTGTATCTTGTACATTGCCGGTGGGCTATGACATCGGTTCAGTGGGTGTCGTACTTCCGGGAGTTGAAGTGAAGATAGGCGAAGACAATGAAATACTGCTTCGTGGTAAGACGATTACCAAAGGCTATTAAAAAAAGCAGAAGCCACAGCTGCCGCTATTGAACCCGACGGATGGTTCCACACGGGGGATGCAGGTTACTTTAAGAATGGACAGCTTTTCCTGACGGAACGTATCAAAGACCTGTTCAAAACATCGAACGGTAAATATATCGCTCCGCAAGCGTTGGAAACGAAATTGGTTATTGACCGTTATATCGACCAGATTGCCATTATTGCCGATCAGCGTAAGTTTGTTTCTGCTCTGATTGTTCCTGTATATGGATTTGTGAAAGAGTATGCGAAAGAAAAAGGCATTAAATACTAAGGATATGGACGGAATTGTTGAAACATCCGAAGATTGTAGGATTGTTCCGTGCACGGATTGATACACTCCAGCAGCAGTTTGCACACTATGAGCAAATCAAACGTTTCACTTTACTGCCTGAGCCATTCAGCATGGAACGTGGAGAATTGACTAATACACTGAAACTGAAACGGGCGGTGGTTGCCAAGAATTATAGTGAGCAGATAGAGAAGATGTACGAAGAAAGTGAGAAATAGGCGATAAGCGGTTTATCGTTAAAAATGAAACGATAAACCGTAAATGATAAATCGGAAACAATAAAGAGTGTGTTGGAGCTCTCTTTAAAAGTATTACCCCTGTTACAGTTCAATTTGTAACAGGGGTAAACTTTGTGTTTAGGGGGGCTTTGACACCTGCTAATTATTTATGGCCGGCTCGTTTCGTTTTTTAGTATCCGAAAATCTGCTCCTGTGTCAATTCTTCAATAGGACCTACAGCTTTCAGTTTATCCAGCTCCAAATCTTTCTTATCTCCCAGAATGCAATAAACATACGTGCGTCCTTTTACCCATTGCTTTTGGAAATCGGCAATGTCTTTCAGCGTCATGTTCTGTATATCATTGTAGAGCTTGATACGCGGGTCTACGTTTTGCCCTAAATCTTGTGCATTGATATAACTCCAGATGATGTCACCTTTGATGATACGTTCGGTACGCAGGCGGTTCGTTAATCCGTCTTTAGCCAGTTTGAATGCAGCCTCCGATTCCGGCATATTATTGATGATGTCATTAAATGTAGTGACGGCATCAATCATTTTGTCGTTTTGCGTGGCAATCTGTGTACGTAGTACATAGGGATACTTCAAGTAGCTCGGCGGCATTATGCTAGCCCAGGCGGAATAAGCCAATCCCGTGTTTCACGCATTTCCTGGAAGACGATAGAGTTCATGCCCCCTCCGAAGTATTCATCATATAATGCGCGGATAGGTTCAATGGCAGGATCATACTTCTTATCGAGATTGGATATCTGTGCCATGTATATTTGCTTGGCGTCATAAGGAGCTACTAGAACTTTAGTAACGGGAGTTTCGAGATAAGCATACTCGTTTCCGGCAGGAATATCCTTCAGGACTGCCGGAACCTGATGATATTGGTTGATGGTAGCCAGTAAATCTTTGCTGCTTGCTTGGGCCGTAGTATAAAATACGGTGCTTGTAGCTGTTCTGATTGTGAATCCGGTCTACCAGTTCCTGTGGATTCATATTTGTCAGTTCCGCCTCCGTCAGTAGATTGGTGGCAGGGGATTTGGGACCGTACATGGCAAAGCTCATCAAACGGGAGAAGTTCTGTCCCTGATTCAGTTTGGCGTCCGAACGGGCTTTCAGTATATCGCTGGTCATATTAGTATAGGCTTCCTTATTAACCTGCGCATCTGCCAGTAGCTTTTCGAATAATTGTACGGCAGCAGGCATATTCTCATTCAGTCCGGAGAGTACGACATACGTGCGTTCGTTACCCGGAGAAACATAGAAAGTACAAGCCAGGCGATAGAATTCACTTTTCAGTTCTTCCGGTGTCATGTCCGAAGTACCGAGATATTCGAGATAATCGAATGCTGTTCCAAAAGCTTTGTCATGGTTGTTTCCCATATCAAAGACATAAATCAATTGGAACAGGTCATTGGCTACATTCTGTTTGTAAAGAACCGGAATATCCGATTTTGCCTTTAATTGGCTCATATCCTTTTGATAATCGAGAAACACTGGTTCAATCGGTTTGACTGCGCTTTCCTGTACCTCCACAAGGAACGGACTGGCTACATCACGATTGGTTATGATAGGAGTAATCTCCGGTTTCGTCATCTTCTTTTCGTTCGGGTCTTTTCCTTGCTTTTTGTAGATAACGGCATAATTATCTTCTTTCAGGTATTTGTTGGCGAACGCTACGATGTCTTCTTTGGTCAGTTTGGCCATACGGTCGATGGCAGTAACTTCATTTTTCCAGTCTGTGCCGTTAATAAATGAGTTGACAAACATATCGGCACGTCCTTCGTTGCTTTCCATGTTTTGCAGTTCACCGAGTTTGAAATTGTTGATGTTCGCTTCCAGCATTTTCTCGTCGAACTCTCCGGCACGGAGCTTCTTGATTTCGCTGAGTAGCAAGTCTTTTACCTCTTCCAGTGTTTGTCCTTGTTTAGGAAGTCCTCCTAACAGCAATGCAGAGTAATCTGCCAGTCCCATCGGGTAACCGTAACTATTCAAGACCTTCTGTTGCTGGTTCAGATCAAGGTCGATAAGTCCTGCCTTTCCATTGTACAATACTTGCGAAACGACTTGCAGGATTTCAAAGTCTTTGTCGGATACACCGGGGAATCTCCAAGCCAATGCAACGCTTTCGGCATCCGGACCTAACACCTCTTTTACAACAGGTTGCGTGATTGGCGCCTCTTTCGGAAGGTCCAGTTTCGGGAGTTCCGGATTGGGTTTCAATCCACCAAAATATTTATCGATTAATGCAATTGTTGCATCCGGGTCTAAATCGCCAGACATACAGATTGCCATATTATTGGGCACATACCATTGTTTATAGTAGTTCTTGATATTCGTGATAGAAGGATTCTTTAGGTTCTCCTGTGTACCTAACACAGTCTGCGTTCCATAAGGATGCTTGGGAAAAAGAGAAGAAAAAATAGCTTCCTGCACTTTGCTGTTGTCACGGGTGAGAGACATATTTTTTTCTTCGTACACAGCTTCCAGTTCTGTATGGAAACCGCGGATGACATTATTCTCGAAGCGGTCCGCCTGTATCTTTGCCCAGTTGTCAATCTGGTTGGAAGGAATATCTTCCTGATAGACCGTCTGGTCATACCAGGTATAAGCATTGCTGCCGGTAGATCCGATGGCTGCCATTAATTTGTCATATTCATTAGGGATAGCATACTTGGAAGCTTCGTAAGAAAGGCTGTCGATGGTGTGGTAGATCGCCTTACGTTCCGCTTCATCCGTAGTCTTACGATAAATTTCGAACTGTTGTTCGATTGCATCCAGCAGAGGCTTTTCGGCCGCGTAGTCTTGTGTGCCAAACTTGTCGGTGCCTTTAAACATGAGATGTTCGAAATAATGGGCAAGTCCCGTCGTTTCTGCCGGGTCATTCTTCCCGCCCACTCTTACTGCGATAAATGTTTGTATGCGCGGAGTTTCCTTGTTTACGGTGAGGTAAACCTTTAATCCGTTGTCCAGTGTGTAGATGCGGGCTTTCAGCGGGTCATTGGGCACTGTCTCGTAGCTATACTTCTTTTGTGAGCTACAGCTGCAAATCACTAATGCCAGGAAGAGTGACAAGCAAGAAAGTTTCAATAGTTTGTTCATAATATGACAACATTTTAATAACAAAAACAAAGGTAGCAGAATTTTGCTTATCTTTGTCCCCGATATCTGAAATTTGTAAATAATAAAATTGTAAATCAAATGATTACTATTGAACAACTTAAAGACGTGAAAGAGCGCACTGATGCGCTGAGGAGGTATCTTTGACATCGACGGGAAGAAAATTCAAGTCGAAGAAGAGCAATTAAGAACACAAGCTCCGGGATTCTGGGATGACCAGAAGAGAGCCGAAGCTCAAATGAAATTGGTGAAAGACCTGCAAAAAGTGGATTGAAGGCTACAACGAACTCAAGACGCTGGCAGATGAACTTGAACTGGCATTTGATTTCTATAAAGAAGAACTGGTGACCGAGGAAGATGTGGACGCTGCTTACGCCAAAGCTAGTGAAGCGGTAGAGGCACTCGAACTCAAAAATATGCTTCGTGACGAAGCCGACCAGATGGATTGTGTGCTGAAAATCAATTCAGGTGCCGGTGGTACGGAAAGTCAGGACTGGGCTTCCATGTTGATGCGTATGTATCTGCGTTATGCCGAGACGAATGGTTATAAAGCTACCATTGCCAACCTTCAGGAAGGGGATGAAGCCGGAATCAAGACCTGTACTATCAATATCGAAGGTGACTTTGCTTATGGTTATTTGAAAGGAGAGAACGGTGTGCACCGTTTGGTTCGTGTTTCTCCCTACAATGCGCAGGGTAAACGTATGACCTCTTTTGCTTCTGTGTTTGTTACTCCGTTGGTAGATGACAGTATTGAAGTTAATATTTTGCCTGCCAATATCTCTTGGGATACGTTCCGAAGCGGTGGTGCCGGTGGACAGAATGTGAATAAGGTGGAGTCCGGTGTCCGTTTGCGTTATCAGTATAAAGACCCTTATACCGGTGAGGAAGAAGAAATCCTGATCGAGAATACCGAAACCCGTGACCAACCGAAGAATCGTGAGAATGCAATGCGTCAGTTACGTTCTATCTTGTATGATAAAGAACTTCAGCACCGCATGGCTGAACAGGCTAAGGTGGAAGCCGGTAAGAAGAAAATCGAATGGGGCTCTCAGATACGAAGCTACGTATTTGATGACCGTCGTGTGAAAGACCACCGTACCAACTATCAAACCTCGGATGTGAACGGCGTGATGGATGGCAAAATAGATGGTTTTATCAAAGCTTATTTGATGGAGTTTTCTTCGCAAGAATCATAAAAAATAAAATTAGCAAGAATTATTTTTGGAAAGTTAATAGATTTGTACTTACTTTGTTAGCGTTGAACTTTAAAGCTAACTATTATGGGTAAGGTGAAGAAAAAAGTAGCAATTAGTAAGAAAGAAGAAGAACAAGCCCAGAAGGTTGTCAAAATAGTGTTCGTCTCATTAATTATTTTGGCATTGATTATGCTGATCGCATTTTCCTTTTTCGGCTGATAAGTTCGCCACAAATTATACGGTTAACCCAGATTGTTTGGTTATTGATAGGATAAATATCAAATTCGATCTGTATTAATCTGCGTAATTTGTGGCGAACTCTTTGTTTTGTAATGCATTTGTGTTCTCTGTAATATAAATGTAACTTTTCTGTCATTTTCCTGTATTTAATTTGTCATCTCCGTGTATCCTCACAGTTGTACTTTTGCCGTGAATTTAGTAGCAGACAACTGAAATGAGTAGAATCAGAACAACCGTCGTTATGCTTTTGCTGGCGACAATGGCCTTTGGACAGGCAAAAGAAGATGCCGGGGATGGCAAGAAGCTGGATAAGCAGACAATGGAATTTAAGGATTACCTGCCGGAGATTCACGGAACTATCCGGGGAAAATACGAATACCAGACAGAAACAAGTGAAAGTCGTTTTGAAGTACGTAATGCACGCTTCAGTGTTTCGGGAAATGTGCATCCGATAGTTGCTTATAAAGCGGAAATCGACCTTTCCGATGAAGGCTCTATCAAGATGCTTGATGCGTATGCACGTGTTTTTCCGGTGAAAGACCTGAATTTTACGATTGGTCAGATGCGCGTTCCTTTCACGATAGATGCTCACCGCTCACCACATCAGCAGTATTTTGCCAACCGTTCATTCATTGCCAAGCAAGTAGGAAATGTGCGTGATGTTGGTTTGACGGCTGGTTATACGAATAAAGGTGGCTTCCCTTTTATCCTTGAAGGAGGATTATTCAACGGCTCCGGTTTGACCAATCAGAAAGAATGGCATAAAACGCTGAATTACTCCATAAAAGCGCAGTTACTGCCTAATAAGAACTGGAATCTGACACTTAGCACCCAAATGATAAAACCGGAAAATGTGCGGATTAATATGTACGATGCCGGTGTCTATTATCAGAATGACCGTTTTCATATTGAGGCGGAATATTTATATAAAATGTACGGTCACGAAGCATTTAAAGATGTTCATGCGGTGAATAGTTTTATTAATTACGATTTACCATTAAAGAAAGTATTCAATAAAATCTCCTTCCTGGCTCGCTATGATATGATGACCGATCATAGTGATGGTAAGATGGATGAAACGACAAAAGCTTTGATTATAAATGATTATGCCCGACATCGTGTGACAGGCGGAATCACATTAAGTCTTTCCAAAGCTTTCATTGCCGACCTCCGACTGAACTTCGAGAAATATTTCTATAAGAACTCCGGCGTTCCAAAAGAATCGGAACGGGACAAAATCGTGATTGAGTTCATGACGAGATTCTGAAATAAATAGAGACTTGAAAATTGAGAATTGTAGTTTTCTGATACATGATGTGAGGTATCAAACTATCATTTTTTAATTCTCAATTTTCAATTTTTAATTTATCTTTGTGCCATGGCACAGGAAATAGAACGTAAATTTTTAGTTATCGGTGAATTCAAGTCTTCGGCTTTTGCGCAGAGTCATATTGTGCAGGGGTATATCAGTAGTGCTCGCGGGCGTACTGTCCGGGTTCGTATTCGGGATGAAAAAGGTTATCTGACAATAAAGGGAGCTTCTAATGCTTCCGGTACCAGTCGTTATGAATGGGAAAAGGAGCTGGCCTTATCAGAAGCAGAAGAATTGATGAGGCTTTGCGAACCGGGGATTATTGACAAGACCCGCTATTTGGTACGTAGTGGCAAACATGTATTTGAAATCGACGAGTTTTATGGTGAGAATGAAGGACTTATTGTGGCAGAAGTAGAGTTGGAATCGGAAGATGAGGCTTTTGTAAAACCCGACTTTATCGGTGAGGAGGTAACGGGCGACATACGCTACTATAACTCACAGCTAATGAAAAAACCGTATAAAACGTGGTGAGCGTTAACAAATAAACCGTATATTTGTTCTTATATAAAAAAGAGAGCAGTGTATGGATATGGAACAGTTGTACAGTTATGTGCCGCGTGAATTGGTTACTTTTGTTTTAGTAACCTTGTTTTCTTTATTAATCGGACTTTCGCAACGTCGAATCAGTCTGAAGCGTGAGGGGGAAACTACTCTTTTCGGAACCGACCGCACCTTTACCTTTATTGGTATACTGGGTTACTTGCTTTATATCTTAGACCCTACGGATATGCGTCTGTTTATGGGAGGTGGAGCGGTATTGGGATTGCTGTTGGGATTAAACTATTATGTAAAGCAATCACAATTTCATGTTTTTGGTGTAACTACCATCATTATTGCTCTGATTACTTATTGTATGGCTCCTATCGTAGCTACCCAACCTTCCTGGTTTTATGTTATGGTAGTTGTGACTGTGCTCCTGCTGACTGAACTCAAACATACTTTTACGGAATTTGCGCAACGAATGAAGAATGATGAAATGATTACGTTGGCCAAGTTCCTAGCTATCAGTGGTATTATCTTGCCGATGCTTCCACATAAGAATCTGATTCCGGATATTAATCTTACTCCTTATTCTATCTGGTTGGCAACGGTAGTAGTATCCGGCATTTCCTATCTCTCTTATCTATTAAAGAGATATGTATTCCATGAATCCGGAACGTTAGTTTCCGGTATTATTGGTGGATTATACAGCAGTACGGCTACGATCTCGGTACTTGCCCGTAAAAGCCGGAAAGCATCAGAGCAGGAAGCGACTGATTATGTTGCTGCCATGTTGCTGGCTGTCAGCATGATGTTTCTACGATTTATGATACTGATACTTATTTTCAGTAGAGAAATCTTCCTGTCTATTTATCCGTATCTGTTGACTATGGCGGTGGTGGCGGCTATTGTTGCCTGGTTTATCCATTCCCGACAAAAACGACCGGAAGACCAGCCTGCTGAAACAGAAGAAGATGATAGTAGCAACCCGTTGGAATTTAAAGTTGCTTTGATTTTTGCCGTACTCTTTGTGATATTCACTTTCTTAACTCACTATACGTTAGTGTATGCGGGCACAGGCGGATTAAATCTCTTGTCTTTTGTTTCCGGTTTTAGTGATATAACTCCTTTTATATTAAACTTGTTGCAAAATACAGGCAGTGTGGCTGCACTGATAATTACTGCTTGTAGTATGCAGGCTATCATTAGCAATATAATGGTAAACATGTTCTATGCTCTATTCTTTGCAGGGAAGGGGAGTAAACTTCGTCCTTGGATTTTGGGAGGATTCGGTGTGGTAATTGCTTGTAATCTTGTTTTGTTGCTGTTCTTTTATATTTAAGAAAAGGGAGCAATTGATCGTTTTTCATTGGTCTTAGTTCTAGTAATTTACTATTTTGTCGAATATAATCGATAAAATAGAGGTGTTTTTGTCGACTATATTCGATAAAAATAATCTATATTTGTCGAATATAATCGATAATGTAAAATGAATAAGGAACTGATAAAAGGATTGATAGCTGAATATCAGCAGTTTGTAAAGAGCGTGTCATTCGTGAAACGTGCGGTGACTCTATCTGATAACTTCAATTATGTCTTTGTAGGTTTACGTCGGGTTGGGAAGTCTTATTTGATGTATCAGCAGATACATCATTTAATAGAGACAGGTATTTCACCGGAAGAGATTCTTTTCTTTAATTTTGAGGATGAGCGAATAGCTGGTATGGATACAGAACATCTTGATATGATAAAGAGATGTTATGAAGAGATGTATTTTCATCGTCCTATATTTTTTTAGATGAAATACAGATTGTACCGCATTGGGAACAATTTGTCCGACGGCTTGCCGATCAGAAGTACAGGGTTTATGTAACAGGGAGCAATGCTAAGATGTTGAGTAAGGATATAGCTACTACTCTAGGGGGACGTTTTATGATTCAATACGTCTATCCTTTCTCATTCCGTGAGTATTTGTCATCTAACGGTGTTCAATTAGATAAGCTTTGGATTTATAAGAACCGTTCGGAGGTAGTCCGACATTTCGATACTTACTTTCGTTTTGGTGGTTTGCCTGAACTGTTAGTGGCCGAGGGACAAGAGAAGCGACAATGGCTGAGTAGTCTTTTTAATAAGATATTCTTCGGTGATTTAGTGGCTCGTTATTCTATTCGAAATGATATGGCGTTAAAGGTACTCATTCGAAAACTGGCTGAAAGCGTGAAACAGCCTTCTTCTTTCACTCGCCTGGCTAATTTAGTATCTTCTACAGGCAAGAAGATTACCACTGATACTATTATAGACTATTTGAATTATCTGGAAGATACCTGGATCCTATTTCCTTTAGAAAACTATGTAAGTAAGTTAGCTGATAAAGTATCCAATAAAAAGTTCTATTTTATGGATAATGGAATACTGAGTCTGTTTTTAATGGACCCGGAAACTTCTTTATTGGAAAATCTTGTAGCAGTAACACTAAAGAAACGGTATGGCGATGGTTTATATTTCTATCATCGGAATATAGAAGTAGACTTTTATCTGGATGAAGCACATAAGGCCATACAAGTATCATATAGTTTAAAAGATCCAGAGACTCGAAAACGAGAAGTGAATGCCTTACTGAAACTTGCAGAAAATGTGGCAGTGGATGATCTGTGTATTATTACCAGAGACGAAGAGGAAATGATCGTAGAAGGAGAGAAGACGATTCGGGTTGTGCCGGTATGGAGGTGGTTGTTGGATGATGAAGAATGAAAGTTTGTTTTTTATTTGCTAAGTTCCTCTTATTATAAAAAAAGAGAATACTACGTGGATATGGAACAGTTGTATAGCTGTGTGCCTCATAAATCAGTTACGATGTTTTTAGTGACTTTGTTTTCTTTATTAATGTTACTTGTCATATTAAAGTATGTTTGATATAAGGTTGAAAACGTGTAAAATATCTGCTATCTGCAACACTATGCTACATTGGCTATTGGTGTCTTTGGCATTTTTTTTTGTTGCAGATGGCAGATAAGGTGAAAAGATTTACAGTGTATCCTAAGCTTCTTTCCAATGATTCATGATTATTATACTATAGATTGCAATAACTTGATATTTCCTATTGGAACCATGCTTTTTCATTGTATTTAGCTTCCACTTCTGACTCAATATCGGGCGGAAGATTATGAAAGAAATCAATGTGGGTTTTCTCTTCCAGCTTATCTATAGACATAGCATAGCTCTTGATAGTGGAACTTGGGTCATAATCAAATTGATTCACGTAATACGCCATTCCCTGTGTGTATTGCCCATTTTGGTATAAAAGAAGAGCTATAAAATAGAAACGTGGAACAGCAACATGATTTCCCGTATATTTTATTTCTTCGTCATCTATATACCCTCCTTTAACAACGTATAACGTATCATTATCTCCTAATTTATGTACAAAATCATTCTTTCCATTTGGAGCTTTTATTGATTGTTCGAATTTGGTCCAGAATCCAGTATTGAAAGCTGTTGATTGGGGGCTCATATTTGAATAATAGAAAGTTTGTTTGTTTGCTTCTAGTGAGTATGTACGATCGTATGATGCACATAAATGTCCTCTACTATATTCTTTATAGTCTTTTTCATAAGTCCTATATTCTTCGGGTATTTTTTTATCGTACATCCAGGCGTCAGTACGAGATACATTGGATATTTTAGTTTTACTATCAAAAGTAAATGCGACCCAGCGTGCATGCTTTTTTGAATAATCATATTCCATACTATATGTTATAATTTCTTTCCCTTCTATGTTTGTAGTATGTGTTATGAATTGATTCATGCTTCCACCTTTCAACTTCGGAATTTCAATCCTCCCTGCATATCCAGAAGGTTTTTCCGGATCCGGGTCTGGATCCGGATTCGAACTATCGCCTGCTAATTGTTTGAGTGTAAATTGGGCTTCTTCTTTTCCGGAAGTGATTGTAATAATGACACTTCGTTCAGCTCCGGTATTTGCTTTCATATATCCACTGATAGAGCCATTTCCATTGCCGGATGCTCTACTCAATGTGCACCAAGTCTCACTGCTTGAAGCCTGCCATATGCCGTCAGCTTTTACACGAATGATAAATCCGCCTCCGTTTCCATTGATTTGCGTTTGGTCTATAGAGGCGATTCCTTGATTCGTATTGCCCGGATTATCAGGGAGCTCGGGAGAATCCTGTTCACTACATGAGATTGCAGTGCTACAGGTTATGAACAGGATGAATAGTCTAAATAATGCTTTTGTCATTTCACTTCTTTAATTAGATAAATAATAGTAGGCAAGTGATCGCTATATCCGTTTAACCATACACCACCTGCTTGCGTCCGTTTAGGATATCCTTTATATTTCCCTTCTTTTTTGGAACATGAAATCACGGCGGAAGATTTCATGTTTATAGAATTTCAGTGTACTGCGGTCAGTGCCCAACAAATTCCCGGTGAATACAATTTGATCGAACAAATTCCATTTACCTTTGTACATCAGAGTTCCGTATCCTTTCTTCAAAGTATCCCACCACGGATTGTACAAGTCTGTAGGACCTACATCAGCAGGTTTCCGCTTAGCTCCAAGTGCTACAGCCATACTTTTTATCCATCGGGTCATCGTTCATATCCCCCATGATAACAATTTTGGCTGCGGAGTCTTCCCTTAACAGTGAGTCTTTGATCGCTCTAACTTGCTCCCCTGCGCGTTCACGCACCGGAGAAGCGGCAGCTCTCGAAGGCCAGTGATTGACGATAAAGTGCATTTTCTCACCTGCGATATTACCGCTGGCAATCAAGAAACCACGTGTTTTATGCACTGTATCATTGATATATACATAAGGTACGAGTTTACTATTTGTCAGTTCAAACAATTTGGGATTATAGAAAAAAGCACAGTCTACACCACGTCTGTCTTCTCCTTCGTAGTGAACATACTGGTACCCTTTGTCCGCTAAGGCAGGTTGTTTCAGTATGTCTTCCAATACTCTGTAATTTTCGATTTCAGAAACGCCGATAATGGCGGGACCCATTGGTAACTTGTCGGTACTTAACATACTTAATATTTCCGACATGTTTTTCAGCTTAGCCTTATACTTCATCGTATTCCACTGATTAGTACCGTTAGGAAGATACTCGTAGTCATTCTTACCTTCATCATGAATGGTGTCAAACAAATTCTCCATATTGTAGAACGCTACACTGTACAGGGCAAATTTCTTTTCTTGTCCGTAGGCCATGAGGACGAAAAGAGCGAGTACACCTAAAGTTATTAAGTCTTTTTTTCATCTTTAAAATTGATTTTAAAAGTGGGTAATTTGTCATTTGCATGACAAATATCTAAAAAGAAAACGGAAAAACCACCATTACTAGTTACTTTTTTTTGCAAAAACCATTGTTATATATAAAATTCTTTGTTATTTTGCGTAATAGCTTATTTCTTTTATGTTGCAAAATGAAAGACCAATTAACATTAATATAAATTAAATTATGAAACAACGACTAGGGTTAGCGATCGTGCTATTTTGCTTAATGCCAGCACTTTTTGCGCAGCAAAAGGCAAAGCAAAACGCCCGTGAGGACAATGCTTCTTTCATGTTTACAGAATCACAATTGAATGAGGATGATGATGCAGCACAGAGCACATCTGCATTGGTCACTTCTAACAATGATGTTTATCTGTCAAATGTAGGTTATCTGTTTAGCCCAATGAGATTTCGTGTAAGGGGATATGATTCCCAGTACAGTGACATGTATATCAATGGGGTACAGTTTAATGATGCAGAAACAGGACGTTTCAGCTACGGATTAATAGGAGGATTGAACGATGCTACCCGTAATAAGGAGGATCGGTCCTTTTGAATTTAACAACTTTACTTTTTGGCGCGATAGGAGGTGCCACTAATATCAATTTACGTGCCAGCCAATATGCGGCCGGCTCAAAACTAACACTGTCAGGTAGTAACCGCAACTACATTTTGCGTGGAATGTATACTTATTCTACAGGTCTGATGAACAATGGTTGGGCATTTACTGGATCATTGGGTTATCGCTGGGGTAATGAGGGAAATATTGAAGGAATCAAATATAATTCTTTTTCTTACTTCCTCGGTGCGGAGAAAGTATTCAACGAACGCCATAGTCTCTCTTTGGCAACTTGGGGAACACCGACAGAGAGAGGACAGCAAATGGCGGCAACCGAAGAAGCTTATTATTTAGCGAACAGTCATTATTATAATCCGAACTGGGGATATCAGAATGGAGAAAAACGAAATGCACGTATTGTACGTCAGTTCGAACCATCGGCTATTGCTTCATGGAATTTCACCATTGATGATAATAAGAAGTTAGTGACAAGTGCCGGATTCAAATATTCTAACTATGGGAAAAGTGCTCTAGGCTGGAATGGTAATGCGGCCGATCCACGCCCGGATTATTATAAAAAAGTTGCCTAGCTCAATCTTTGATGTATGGGAATCTGTTCCTACTGCCGATGAATTGCAGCAGTTTAATGAAGTTACAGATAATTGGAAAAATAATAAAGCTTATCGGCAGTTAGATTGGGATGCTCTTTATTTTGCCAATAAACAGGCGAATGCCTTAGGTAAAGAGACACTTTATTATGTAGAAGAACGTCATGATGATCAGTTGGCTTTCAACCTTAGTTCGGTATTCAATCATCAATGGAATGAACACAACAGCTACATTGCGGGAGTTGCCGTGAATACAACGAAAGGTATGCATTATAAAAAAATGAAGGATTTGCTGGGCGGACAACTTTATACTGACGTCGACAAATTTGCAGTGCGCGATCATGGAGCTAGTTCCAGTATGGTGCAAAATGATCTTGATAATCCTAACCGCCGTATTGGTGAAGGTGATAAATTTGGTTATGATTATAACATCTATGTGAATAAGCAGAGTGCATGGGTGCGTTATCAGGGTAACAATGGCGGGTCATTAAACTATTTTGCTTCCGGTAAGATAGGATCTACACAGATGTTCCGCGATGGATTGATGAGAAACGGACGTGCTCCGTTGAAATCACTTGGTAGCAGCGGTACGGCTAAATTCCTTGAAGGAGGTATAAAAGCTGGTTTGAATTGGGCTATCAATGGTAACCATTCCTTCACGTTGAATGCCGGATATGAAGAACGTGCACCGTTGGCCTATAACTCTTTTATTGCTCCACGTATTAAGAATGACTTTGTGAGAGACTTGAAAACAGAGCGCATCATTGGTGGTGATTTGACTTATAACTTCAACACTCCATGGGTGATGGGACGTTTGACTGGTTATTACACTCGCTTCCAGAATCAGGTAGAAATGGATGCTTTTTATAATGATAGCGAAGCACGTTTCACTTATCTTTCTATGAATGGCATTGAAAAGGAACATTGGGGAATAGAAGCAGCGGCTACCTTTAAGTTGACAAGTGAACTTTCATTGACGGCTATCGGTACTTGGAGTGAAGCTAAATACACCAATAATCCGGATGCTGTATTGACATATGAAAGTGAGAATGAGTCAAACCTCGATCGTGTTTATGCTAAAGGTATGCGTGCTAATGGTACTCCGCTTTCTGCTTATAGCCTTGCTTTGGATTATAACGTAAAAGGTTGGTTCTTCAATTTGACCGGAAACTATTATGATCGTGTATATATCGATTTCTCAAGCTATCGTCGTCTTGGCAGTGTATTGGATAAAAATGGTGCCGGCGTAGATGCTAATGGAAATCCGGTTCTCCATGTACCGGGTCAGGAGAAACTGGATGGTGGATTTATGTTGGATGCTTCCATCGGAAAATACATTCGTTTACGCAATGGAAAGAGCATTAGCCTTAATTTGAGTTTGACTAATATCTTGAACAATACAGATTTGCGTACAGGTGGTTTCGAACAAAACCGTGATGATAATTACAAAGACGGTGACGCACGTGTTTACAAGTTTTCTAAGAACTCTAAGTATTTCTACGCATTCCCGTTCAACGCTTTCTTGAACATTGGTTATAGATTTTAAGAATGTGTAGTTATCAATCCAAAACAATAAGAAAGGAAGAAACAATTATGAAGAAATTACTATCTATATTATGTACCGGATTGCTGCTATGTGGCGCAGGTCTCACTTCCTGTGAGAACTATGATGATCCGGTGACGGGAAATGCTTATGGCAATAATTCAATCCCGGAAGGACGCACCATTTCAATAGCTGCGCTGAAAGAGAAATACAATGATTTCATTGATACGAGTAAAGATACCTATACCACTATTGAGGGTGAAACGCGCATTGAAGGAGTGATTACCTGCGATGACGAAAGTGGAAACTTATATAAGAAGCTGGTGGTAGCAGATGAGACAGGTGCTATCGTTATCGGTGTTAATGCAACCGGATTGTATGCATTCTGCCCGGTAGGACAGAAAGTGGTAATCGACTGTAAGGGTTTGCAGATAGGTATCTATCGTAAACAGGCGCAGATCGGAACAGTATATAATAATTCTGTAGGCCGTATGCCGGAATATGTATGGAAACAACATGTACGTCTGATTAATGAACCCAAATTATATTATCCAGAACTGACACCGATTGAAATTACTACTCCAGCTGATCTTGCTGCTATAGACTTGAAAGAAGCTCCGGTACTGGTTACTTTCAAAGATATAAAATTTTCCGAAGCAGATGGAACAGCGACTTATGCTCCAGGAGATGAAGGTTCGGTAAAACGTTATTTCACTTATGCTGACGGAACGCAGAGTGGAAGTAATCTATTCCTTTATACCAGTGCTTATGCAAACTTTTCAATGGAAGTAATGCCGCAAGGTAGTGTAAATATTACAGGTATTTTGTTGCGTTACAATAACCAGTGGGAGGTTGTTGTTCGTACTTTAAGCGATATCAAACGAAATAATTAATTCAATTAACACATATAATTATGAAAAAGATTCTAAATGCTTTATTCTTGACACTGCTTGCGGTGTTCACATTTAGTTCATGTAGTGATGTACCGGCTCCTTATGATATATTGGGAGAAGGTGATGTTCCGGGATTGACGGGTGATGGTACGAAAGAAAATCCATATAGCATAGAAGCTGCACAACAGAAACAAGACGGTACAATTGCTTGGGTGCAAGGATATATTGTGGGTACTGTAGAAAATTACGAAGATCCTTCTGGAAGTGCAAAATTTGCAGCACCATTTACAGCTAAAAATAATCTGTTGATAGCTGCTAGTGCAACAGAGATGAATGTGAAAAATTGTGTTGTTGTACAATTAAGTTCTGGAACGGAGTTGTATACCAAATTGAATCTTGCAGAAAATAGTGCCAATTTGGGACATGTTATCTCTATTCAAGGTTCGTTGGAAAAATTTTATGGTTTTCCTGGAGTAAAGAGTACGACTGCGGCTATATTGGATGGTAAGGAGATTGGTGAGGAACAAGGAGAAGGGCCTGCTAATGCATATATCAACGAATCTTTCAAATCTTCTTTAGGAGAATTTAAGAGTGTGTCTGTTTCAGGAACTCTAAGTTGGATAAATGACTTTAGTTCAGCCATGATTAAAGGAGGTTCTGCAGAGGCTAAATTCCCGTCAGAGACTTGGTTAGTAGCTCCAACGATTGATTTAACTAAAGAGACAGAGGCTTATATAACATTTAAGCATGCTATTAACTATGCTGATGCAGCTACTATCAAGGACTATCATCAATTGATGATAAGTAAAGACTATAATGGTGATGTTTCGCAAGCTAGTTGGACTAATCTTTCAATTGTAATGGCATCGGGTAATAGTTTTACTTTTGTAAGTTCTGGTAATGTAAGTATTCCAGCCGATTTTATAGGTCAAAATAAGGTTACAATCGCTTTGAAATACACAAGTACAGAAACTACTGGTAGTACATGGGAAGTACAGAATTTTATAGTAGCACCAGGAAAGGGAGAAGAAATAGTAGATCCTGAACCTCCTGTTGCTGAAAATACAAAAGATACACCTTACGATGTAATTAAAGCTTTGACTCTGACCACTGATAAAGGAACTGCTATTGCGTGGGTAAAAGGGTATATTGTTGGTGGAGTAAAAGAAGGAAATGATGCGAATGTTGTGGATACTCCAGAGGATGTGGAATTTGGCGTAAGCGGTATTCGTAACTCTGCTATTCTTATAGCGGCTTCAAAAGAAGAAACAGATTATAGGAAATGCTTAGTAATAGGATTTTCTAATGATAGCCCTGCTGCTAGACCACTTCTGAATCTGGTTGATCATCCGGAAAATTTGGGTAAAGAAGTTGTTCTCTTGGGTACTCTTAAATATGCTTTTGGAGCTCCTGGAATGAAAACTATTACGGAATGTGAGTTGTTAGGTGAAGGTGGTGATCCAGAACCAATAGGGAGAGAATTTACTTATTAATCCAGGATTTGAGGATTGGACAGGGGAGTTACCAATGGGATGGGATAATAAATACAATACAGGTGAGATAGTTAAAGAGGTCACTATTAAACATAGTGGAAATAATTCTTTAAGGCAGAAATCTCAAACGGGTACGAATAAAATACAGCAAGAGGTAGCTGTAGAAGGAGGCAAAAAATATCGGTTATCTTATTGGTTCCTTGATAATGATCCAAAGGCTCGTTCTCGCTATTGGTTTGCTTTAGTCGATGAAGCTGGGAAAACTGTAAATGATTTAAATAGTGAGATCCAACAATCTGCTTATTCTGTTGATAATTCAGAATGGCAGCAAGTGGAAATTGAAATTACATTACCAAAAAATGTTGTTAAGATACGTTATGAATTAAGAACTTATCGAGGAGGAGATGAACAGGGAACTGATGGAGGCTATATTTATTATGATGATATGGAACTTGTTGAGATAAAATAATTTACTCTCTATATGTAGATAAGAAGCTACTTCGTTTATGGAGTAGCTTCTATGTTTTATAATTCAAATAAGTACTAATGTGGTTAATATCTGTTCGGGTGGAAGATAATCTGTTAGTATAAAATAGAAATATGATGATATATAATTTGAGGCTTATTATTTTAGTATTGTTATGTGTTGTTTTTTATTCTTGCAGTAAAAATGAAAACAACAACTCCAATAATTTTGCCACCGGCATCGTAGAACTCCCTGCTCTTCGCAATGGTGCAAACGATGTGTTTGTAACTCACTATACCACATTCAATGGGCAGAAAGTAACCTCTTTCAGTATGGAATACGATAAGAGTAAAAAACATTCCCGTTGGATTGCTTTTCGGTTTGACAATCAAACAAAACAGCAAAATGTATCACGTAGTGATGAGCCTTTTGATGCTGATCCTGCTATCGGCTCACAATATCAGCGTGTGCAAGCTGATTTTGGAAAAACAAGGTTATGACAGAGGGCATCTTTGTGCTTCTGCCGATAGACTTTATTCGCGTGAGGTGAATGAACAAACTTTCTACTATACAAATATGAGCCCTCAACGAAATAAATTTAATACAGGTATATGGTTGACTTTGGAGGGACAGGTGCAATCATGGGGGCGTAGCTGTACAGCTTCAGATACCTTGTATGTGGTAAAAGGCGGAACGATTGATAAGGAAGATCAGATAAGGGGATACATTAGTAACGACCTAAGCAAGCCTGTTCCTAAATATTATTATATGGCTTTATTGTTTAAAAAGGGAGATTCATTTAAAGCCATAGCTTTTTTGGATGGAGCACTCCGATACTCCGAAATCGACAAAACTTGTTGACTATGCGTTATCAATAGACGAACTGGAAGAAAAGACAGGAATCGATTTCTTTCCGAGTCTGAATGACAATTTAGAAAATGCGCTTGAGTCTACGTATTCAACAAAAGCGTGGCCGGGATTGGAATAAGATCACCACGTTAATAATAACAGTCTCTTTTCAAGGCGGGGTATACTTCAGGATTCTACCACCCATTTTTCGATATTGCGGGTTTTCTCACTGAAGTTAATTCCTATCTTGAATAGTTTCCGTCCATCCGCTTCGAAAGGTAGCGCATAGCGTTTGTCATTAATTTGCTGTAAAGCCTCTTCTGCTGTTCCGTTTAGCTTGAATTCCATAATATAAATGAACTTGTCTGTCTGTAGAACGAGATCTATACGTCCGTTATTGGTGTGGTATTCCACTTTGGTATAGAAACCAACCAGCTTGAAAACGATGAAAAGTACGTTCTCATAATGTAGTTCCTGATCTCGGATAACTTCGTAAGTCGTATCGGCAAAGAAACTCTGCAGGCGGTGGAAGAAAGAATCATAATCTCCCGTTTCTACTGCACGGACGAATTTTTGAACTTCAAATGGGGATTCCACCTTATTCACATTCGCGTAAAAAGGAAGCAGAAAGCGAATGAATCCTTCTTCTACTTCACGGTTGGGGAAACCTAAACGGTATATGCCAAAACGTTCGTCATATCCTTTAATGGTGAGGTATCCGCTTTGGTAAATCACTGGAATCGGGTTGGTTGATTCGGAGTCGATGCTATTCAGTACTTGTGCATCAGTTTCTTCGTGTGCCATCCGTTCCAGATCATAATGATGCTTTTTTAGTAACTTAACCAGATAGGTAGGTGTCCCCGTCTCAAACCAATAACTGCCGAATTCTTTATATTTGAAAGCGTTGAGCAGACTAAACGGATTATATATGCCGATAGAATTATGCGTAAAGTGATAACCGTCATAACAGTCTTTTAATTCTGTACAGAGCCTATCATATGTTATTCCGCGTGCATCTGCAAATTCATGAAGTTCGGTTTCCAGATTTTCGTGAATTTCCTGGTCGCTGACACCGCAGATTTCAACATAATCTTTTCGCATCGAGATATCATCCAAATTATTCAAGTCGCTAAACACACTGACTTTGCCAAACTTTGGTAACGCCGGTCAAGAACGCAAACTTTATATAGCCATCCATTGTTTTGAGTGCCCCATAGAAAGGTTTTAAAGTATCCCGGAATTTGTTTTTGCACTCTTCGTTGCCGATGGCTTGCAACATGGGCTTATCATATTCATCTACCAGAATAACTACGCGCTGTCCTGCCTGCTTGCAGGCGCGTTCAATGATGCCGGCGAAACGCAGGGAAAATGACCGTTCGGATGGCTCGGCACCATAGAGCTTTTCCCATGCAGTCAACGATTTTTCGAGTATATTATCCAGACTTTCCGGCGTATCATATTTTTCGATATTAAGGTCCAGATGTAGTATCGGATATTTAATCCAATCCTTTTCCAACCTTTCTACAGCCAGTCCTGCAAACAGTTCTTTTTTTCCTTGAAAATAGGCTTCAAGAGTAGAGATGAGCAGACTCTTTCCGAAGCGGCGCGGGCGGCTTAAGAAATAGTAACTACCGGTTTTTACCATTTGATACATCAATGCCGTTTTATCAATATATAAATAGCCGTCATTACGAATCTTTTCGAAATTCTGTATGCCGATGGGATAAATTTTAGTGCTCATATACTCCGGTTTTATAAATCAATTACACAAAGGTAATAAATTTCCGGGTTTTAACTTCATAGCTTTTAAAAAAAGGAAAGTATTTTAAGTATAGTTGCAATTTTTAACTGAATGAGGTGTAGAAAACAGTACGTACTGTTTAATCTGAATCTATACGATTGGGAAAAACTCTATGGAAAGGAAGAAGTAGAAGGTACGCCGGCGGAACGTTTCCGGGGAGTGATTCGTCGTGCTTATGAACAGACGGGCAAACCGGTAGTAGTACTTATTGACGAATACGATGCTCCTTTTATTAGACAGTAACCATTTGCCGGAACTGCAAATGAACTTCGAGAAGAAACCGGAAATTCTTTAGTCCCTTGAAAGCGCAAGGAGAATATCTTCGTTTCCTTTTCCTGACAGGTATTAGCAAATTCAGTCAAATGAGTATTTTCAGTGAACTGAATAATTTGCAGAATATCAGCATGAGAGATGATTATAGTGCTATCTGTGGCATAACCGAACGGGAATTGCGTACACAATTGAAAACTGATATTGAAATGATGGCACAGGCTAATAATGAAACCTACGAGGAGGCTTGTACGCATTTGAAGCAGCAATATGACGGATATCATTTTAGTGAAAATAGCGAGGATATTTATAATCCATTCAGTCTGTTCAATGCTTTCGCACAAAAAAAGTATTCCAATTTTTGGTTTTCTACCGGTACTCCCACTTTTTTAATTAATATATTGCAGCAGAGTAATTTTGATATTCGCGAATTGGATGGTGCAACGGCTACTGCAGAACAGTTTGATGCCCCAACGAGTGTTATTACCGATCCTCTGCCTGTACTTTATCAAAGCGGCTATCTTACCATCAAGGGATATGATCCGGAGTTCCAACTCTACACATTGGCTTATCCTAACAAAGAAGTGCGGAAAGGATTCATAGAATCTCTTATGCCCGCGTATGTGCATTTACCTGCCCGTGAGAATACCTTCTATGTAGTCTCTTTTATCAAGGATTTGCGTGCCGGAAAACTGACCGAATGTCTGGAGAGAATAAGGTCTTTCTTTGCTTCAATTCCCAATGATTTGGAAAATAAGCAGGAAAAACATTATCAGACAATTTTCTATTTGTTGTTCCGTTTGATGGGGCAGTATGTAGATACAGAGGTGAAAAGTGCAATCGGACGGGCAGACGTGGTAGTAAAGATGCAAGATGCCATTTATGTCTTTGAATTTAAGGTAGATGGAACTCCGGAGGAAGCATTGGAGCAAATAAATAGTAAGGGGTATATTATTCCTTATCAGCCTGATCATCGGAAAGTTGTAAAAGTAGGAGTTAACTTCGATAGTGCGACAAGAAGTATTGGTGATTGGAAAATTGTAGAGGAAGTATAATTCTTTCTTTCCCTATTGATTTTGTCAATACCTCTTTCAATCTATCACCATCGTTCTGAAACTCTTTATTCATCGTATTTACAGAGTGGTGATAGGTTGAAAGAGGATTTTCATTTTTATGTATGAGAGAGCTTGCTGGCGCAGTCTGAAAATTGGGGGATTTGATTCAGGATAATCACATCCTTAAAAATAGATTTATTCCGGTACGGAAATGAACTATTTCACCACAGAGGCCACGGAGGACACAGAGGTTATAATTATCGAATTAGAACTTTGAAACCTCTGCGTCCTCCGTGGCCTCTGTGGTGAAAAGAATCAAAACTGCATAGAAACGAGTTAAACGGTGCGCTAATGAATAGGTCAAGGGTGAGGGGTGGTGAGGGTAGATTTATAACTTTCGTATTTTTTTTATAGATAAAAAAGGAGATAGTATAGAAAATAATAAAATAAAAGGTTATAAATCTACCCTCACCACCCCTCACCCTTGCCCCATATTTTATAATAAAAAGATAACGGGGAATCTTAAAAACTCAATCGTCTTTTTCTGATTTATCACAACGTTTTCAGAATACTCCATTATTTTATTCAAAACAGTCTGGAATGAATCAAATTTCAGGGATATGGCTGTCCTGAACCAAATCTCCCAGGAATTACAATTGGGCCGGTTTGCTGAATATACATAACTTCCAGCATTTATTCCCATATTTCCACCACATAAAAAAAATATGTATATCTTTGTCGTACGCTTTCTGCTCATCAGCGTGATGAAACTAGTAGAAGGCGGTATATATTACTAAATGGAATATGTAATGTATTGTCTCTCCCACTCGAAACTTAGCAATTTCATATAGAGGAGAGATGATTCAACAGATACTCCACGTTAACGACTGTATATCAACATATCCGGTAAAGATGTGTTATATATAAACGATTGACGTGGGTGTCTGTTGTTATCATTGTCTTCTATAGGGTATGCTAAGACCTCGATGGAGATAATGGTGCAACAGCATCCACGTCTTTTTTGTGTCCGGTCGGTTATGATTACCCCTAAAAGTCTAACCTAAACAATTTCCCGTCCGCCCGAAATACAGAAAAAGTGAATGCCCGTTGTGCCACATAAACAAAATAATACTCCAATCTTTATTGTGGAACACATTAAAACAAAAGCATTATGCCAAAATGGATTAGCGTAGAAAAGCGGCGGCCAAGTATGGAATCAACAAAGAAGTAATCTGGCTTTGGGCGGATATGAAAAGATTTCCGATGTCGTATGAGAAAGGTATCACCACTGTCGATGAAGAAAGCCTTATCGGATTCCTGCATCAGAATAAGGATCGAGTTACAGCCGAGTATATCGACACATTAGAAGACCTGTGTATTGAGAAAGACAAATATTTGTATTTTATATGCTGAAATCATTGGCTGTCAAGACAAAGAACTCTTGTATCAAAGAGAGCAAATAGCTCGAATGAAAGAGATACAAACAGCTATGAAAAGGCAAAACAACCGGATTCGGGATTGCGAGAAAGTGTTCACGAAATATGAAGAGAACTTTAGTACCTGCTGGGTTGGAAGAATCTGCGCTCACTTAAGGCGGCTGATATGGTTGATACGACGGTAAATACCATTCTATCTCCTTTTAAATAAGGAATAACCGATACCGTTGAGCGGAAATGTCTAAAAGTACTCTTGAATAGAAAATTTAAAGATGCCCATGAATAGATATATTTAAAGATATCCCTAAACAGAAATGTTTAAAAATACTAGAAATATACTGTAGTAAGCTTTTTTATCCATTCGTTTTATATTCTTAACTCCGAAAAAATTCGTAAGTGTAGATAAACCAACTACTTTTGGCTCTCGAATTTGCAGCATTTTTGAATGTCTTGCGTCTAATAAACATAAACTAATATATTTCTAGTCATGAAACACAGACTGTTACTACTAATTCTATTCGTATTCGCTACCTCCGTGGCGGCGGGGTGGGCACAAAAATCCACAGCTCCTTCTTATACAGTCAAAGGAGTACTTATTGATTCTTTAACACAAGAGGGAGAACCGTATGCTACCATCAAAATAGCAAAGAAAAATGCTCCGGATAAAGCAGTCAAGATGGCGGTGACTGGGGCGAATGGTAAATTTCAGGAGAAACTGAATGTCGCTGCGGGCAATTACATCATCACTATTTCTTCGATTGGTAAAGCGCCGATAGTAAAGGAATTTACTCTAAAACCGTCCGTGAAGGAGGTTGACTTGGGCACAATGATTTCTTCAGAGGCCAATAACGTATTGAAAGGAGTGGAGGTAGTTGCACAAAAACCTTTGGTAAAGGTAGATGTGGATAAGATTGAATATAATATTGAAGATGACCCGGACTCAAAATCGAACAGTATATTGGAGATGCTTCGGAAAGTGCCTTTGGTAACGGTGGATGGAGAAGACAATGTACAGGTGAACGGCAGCAGCAGTTTCAAGGTGTATGTCAACGGCAAGCCCAACAACATGATGAGTAATAATCCTACGGAAGTCCTGAAAAGTATGCCGGCAAACACGATCAAATATATTGAGGTGATAACTTCACCGGGAGCTAAATATGATGCGGAAGGTATCGGAGGTATTCTGAATATCGTCACAGTAGGTTCCGGATTTGAAGGATACACGGCTACTTTCAGAGGAAATGCTAATAATAACGGAGTAGGTGCCGGCACTTACGCAATGGTGAAACAAGGTAAACTGACTGTTTCTGCCAACTATAACTACAATTATAATAATAGCCCGCGCAGCTATTCCGACAGTTATCGCGAAAAACTACGAACCGGATAAAGAGAATGAAAAATATCTGGAATCGGAAAGTAGCTCCAAGTCGAAAGGGAATTTCCAGTATGGCAATTTGGAAGCCAGTTACGAGATTGATACGTTGAGGTTGCTGACCGTGGCTTTCGGAATGTACGGTAGCAGTGACAAAAAAAGTAACAGTGGCGGAAATACGATTATGCACGGAGCTGATCGACAGGATTTTGCGTACCGTTATAGAACCGACAATCATGGAAAAGGGTCATGGTATTCTATCAACGGAAATATAGACTATCAACGTACTTCCCGAAAAAATAAAGAACGGATGATTACGTTTTCTTATAAAATCAATTCCCAACCCCAAACGAATGATTCATATAATACTTATCTGGACATCGAGACTGATGAGAATAAACTGGATATCATCAAAGAATTGTCATTAAAGAATTTCCATTCGGACGGAAAGACAAATACGATGGAGCAGACTTTCCAGGTGGACTATACTACTCCGATTGGAAAGCTGCATACAATTGAAACCGGTGCCAAATATATTTTCCGACGTAACTCCAGTGATAATCGGTTTTATGAAGCCGAGGGAGCAAGTGAAAACTATGCATATAATGAGAATCGTAGTAGCGAGTACCGTCATTTGAATCATATTCTCTCTGCTTATGCCGGATATACGCTGAAATACAAGGGATTTACTTTCAAACCGGGATTACGTTATGAGCAAACCATACAAGAGGTGAAGTATCTGGTGGGTCCGGGCGAGAACTTTGATTCGAATTTTAGTGATCTGGTTCCTTCCGTTTCCTTTGGGAATAAAACTAGGAAAGACGCAGAATTTGCGTGGTGGATATAATATGCGTATCTGGCGTCCGGGTATCTGGAATTTGAATCCTTATTTCGATAATCAGAATCCGATGTTTATCAATCAGGGAAATCCGAACCTGAAGAGTGAGAAGAGTCATTCGTTCGACTTGTCTTACAGCAGTTTTACGTCCAAGTTCAACATCAATCTTTCTTTGCGTCATTCTTTCAATAACAATGGAATTGAAAGAATCAGCCGCTTGATTACTGATAAAGACGGAGAAATCTTTGAAGGCGGGCATAAAGCTCCCTACGGTGCACTGTATAGCACATACGGTAATATCGGAAAGAGCCGGGAAACAGGATTGAACTTTTATTTGAACTGGAACGCTTCTCCTAAAACGAGAATTTACGTCAATGGACGTGGCAATTATAGCGATTTGCGGAGTCCTGCCCAAGAGCTGCACAATTATGGATGGAATGCTTCTGCTTATGGAGGAATTCAGCAGACCTTACCGGGAAAAGTACGTTTGAGCCTGAACGGCGGAGGTAGCACACCCCGAATCAGTTTGCAGGGAAAAGGTTCAGGATATAGTTATTATAGTTTGGGATTGAGCCGTTCTTTCTTGAAAGAAGAACGTCTTTCTTTTGAATATTTATGTTTCCATAATAATCCTGTACGATAGTTTTCTATCATTACGACTATAGGTCCTTGGTCTATAGCAAGATAGCGCTTAGGATACCAATCTTCTGTTTCACTGAAGGCATCATAGAAACCATAAGGTCCGAGCACTATCCTCCATTTTATAAAGATGGCGCATTACTTCCAATGAATATTCAGGAGTATAGACAATGGAAGAAAGAGCGGCAGTGGGAGAGATGACGCCATGGTCTGCAAGCTCATTAGGGGCATGGGCAGCGTATCCGTTAACGGAATAACTGGCTGTCAGTCCCCAACAGTCAGGTCCAAAACCCTTCCATTGCTTGGGGTTACGGATACAATAGGCGCGATTGATAAGGGTGAGATTGCGCATCTCATCGAGATAACCGGGACAGTATTTGTCGGATAGATTTGTCGGATCTAATCCGAGGAATGAATAGTGTGCCCAGAAAAGGGGACCGGCTTCGCACCCTTGGTAACGCAGGTGAAGTTCGATATCTTCTACTTTATGGGGATCGACAATAGCACCTTGCTCTGCCCAACCATCGTGATAGACCTCGGCGGGAATACTGTGTGTAGGAGAGGCGGCGGCAAGGATGTACATGATGAGACATTCGTTGTAACCATATACCGGAAAATTCATTTCCCAACCGTATTCGGGACTCCAATGCCAGTAAAGCACGTTCTGATCGTTTTGTCGATAGAAGTTCCAGTCTACTTCACGCCAAAGGGTGTCGATACGTACGGCTAGGGCTTGCTCTTCGGTCGAACCGCTGACGTAATATTGGTGTACGGCTAGTAAGCCCCCTGCATAAGGAATGCTGTTTCTACGAGATCGCCTCCATTATCTTTCTGACCGAAAGGTTTCACTTTGCCGGTATCTCCATACCACCAGTGAGGATAAGCACCATGAAACCGATCGGCAGTCTCGAGGAAAGAGGCAATCTTTTTCCATACGTGCCAGACCTTCTTCACGGGTGACGTAGCCGCGGTCGATACCTGAAAGTATGGTCATAATACCGAAGCCACTGCCACCGGAAGTGACAACGTTCTGGTCTTTCTCGGGATAGATGCCGTCCATGTGGATGCGCTCACATGCCAGTCC
>VOFG01004663.1_pt1 | contig 62536 bp, 71 predicted proteins | sample 5384171 | NCBI WGS metagenome assembly VOFG01 (sample SAMN12384726, study PRJNA508395) | human gut metagenome | isolation source: healthy gut F | host: Homo sapiens
GTTTTTCTGCTGGCGGACGCGGCGCACGACGTTGGGGTTGGCGCGGGTCAGGTAGGGTCTGCATCATGTCGATGCTGGCGGCGTGATATGTCTGCTCGAGCGTCTGGAGCGTGGGCAGCGCGATGAGATACTTGTGCCAGACCTCCTGCTGCGTGGGCCTGCCGAGCGCTTCATAGACGGCGCGCAGGCCGCGCGCGATCTTGTCCTCAAAATCGACGGAATTGTCGATCACGTGCAGATTCGGGTGCGCACGCCATGCGCGCAGCGTCAGATCGTCCTTTTCCCGCGCAAGCTCCAGCGGCTCGTAGCGCGCCTCGTTGCCGAAATTATAGGCAAACTCCGCGCCCTTGGCGCAGGAGACGAGGTGCAGGACGGTATCGTAGTGGGAAAGCGCCTGCTGCTCGGTCAGGCCGAAGCGCGCGAGCACCTGCCGGAACTCCTCGTCGGAGATATAGGCCTTGTCATCGAAGAGCGCACGGTCGTACAGCACGATGACGTGCTCCTCCGGCACCATCTGTGCCGCCTTGAGCGCCAGCTGCTCCTTGTGCAGCTGGTCGGAAACGACAAAATCCTGAAAATCCAGCATGGACACGCACCCGCCGAAGGGCTTGATGCCGAAGCCGGAGATCAGCTCCGTCGCAGTTTCAGGGATGGTAATGACCTTCCAGCCCTCGTCCTGCTTGAATTCCTTGAGAATGCGGCTGATAAGCGTCGTCTTGCCCGCGGCAGGCCCGCCAGTCAGCACGATCCGCGTGATCTGTTTTGCCAAAAGGACCGCTCCTTTTCCTGTTATAGAACCTCTGATCCGATGTCTGGGCCAAAATCTCTCGCCGAATGCTCTCGGTCATTGAATCAGAGCTTCCCTATCGTTTTTTATAATTTAATAGTAACATTGATGTGCGGCAAAAGCAAGAAAAAGTATTTTCGGCCCGCCGTTCATGGATTATTCAAGCAAAACAGAAAACAGTATGCCATAATATATTTTTAGAAAAAATACAGGAGGGGTTCTGTGTGCAGAATTTTGTGTTGTTCGATCATGTCTGCAAGACCTATCGGATGGGCGATGTGTGCATTGACGCGCTGAAGGATGCCTCGTTTACGATCGCGGAGGGGGAGATCTGCGTGATCGTCGGGCAGTCCGGCGCGGGCAAGACGACGCTTTTAAACATTCTCGGAGGCATGGATCGGCTGACGAGCGGCCATGTGCTGCTGGCGGGCGAGGATGTGTCGGGGTTTGACCGTAGGCAGCTGACGGCCTACCGCCGCCATGAGGTCGGCTTTGTGTTCCAGTTCTATAATCTGCTGCCCAATATGACGGCGCTGGAAAACGTGCAGATCGCGGGCCAGCTTTGTAAAAATCCCATCCCGGCAGACGAAGTTCTGCGGCAGGTCGGCCTCGGCGAGCGGATGCAGAATTTCCCCGCCCAGCTCTCCGGCGGCGAGCAGCAGCGCGTGGCCATCGCACGTGCGCTGGCCAAACGGCCGCAGCTTCTACTGTGCGACGAGCCGACCGGTGCGCTTGACTACCAGACCGGCAAGCAGATCCTTGCGCTTTTGCAGAAGCAGAGCCGGGAAAACGGCATGACCGTCGTGATCATCACGCACAATTCCGCCCTGACCGCCATGGCCGACCGCGTCATCCGCGTCAGAAGCGGCCAGATCACCGACGTGCGGCAAAACGCAGCGCCCGTGCCGGTGGAAAGCATCGAATGGTGACGGGTATGCTGAAACTGACAATGCGCCAGATCCGCAGCAGTCTCACCCGGTTTCTGGCGATCGCGGCGATCGTCGCGCTGGGCGTGGGATTTTTCTGCGGCCTGCGGCTGACAAAGACCGCAATGGTACATACGCTGGACGACTATGCCGAGGCGCACCGGATGTATGATTTCCGCCTCGTCAGCACGGTCGGCTTTGACGAAACGGATGCGGAAGCGCTCGCCGCCGATGCGCGCGTGGCGGCCTGCGAGGGGGAAAAGAGCGCGGATGCGCTGGCCTCCGTCGCAGATGGGGCGGCGAAGCCGTGCAGATTTTTGTCGCTGCCTGAGCAGATCGACCTGCCGGGCTTAAAATGTGGAAGATTTCCGCAGACGGCGGAGGAATGTCTGGCTGACGGGCTGCTGTATTCCGAAAAGGATCTCGGAAAAACAGTCGTTCTGACGGAAGAGAACGACGAAGATACGCTGGACAGCTTCAACCGGCGGGAATTCACCATCGTCGGCATCGCCAAGAGCGTCTTATACATCAATTATGAGCGCGGCGGCACCTCCATCGGCAGCGGAACGCTTTCGTCATTCGTGTACATCCTGCCGGAGGCGTTTGCGCTGGAATACGACACGTCGCTCTATCTCCGTCTGGCCGGCCGGCAGGGCGAGGTCTATTCCGACGAATATACCGCCTGCATTGACGCTGCTGAGCCGTGGGTCACGCAGCTTGCCGAGAGCGCGGCTTATGGGCGCAGCGATCGCCTCTATGAAGAGGCCAAGCAGACGCTCTCCGACGCGCGTGAAACGCTGGATGAAAAGCAGCAGGAGTTGGCCGATGCAAAGCAGGAGCTTGCCGACGCGAAGCAGGAGCTGGAAGACGCGCATCAGACGTATGCTGACGGCGTTGTTTCTCTGGCCGACGCAAAGCAGGAGGCGGAGCAGGAACTGGCCGACGCATACCAGAAGCTGGTGGACGGGCAGCGGACGATCGAGGAAAATGAACAGAAGCTGGCCGATGGCGAACAGGAGCTGGCAGACGGCGAAAAAAGCTGGCCGACGCGAAGCAGACCTATGAGGAAAACGCCGCCAAATTTGAAAAAGAAAAGAAACAGGCCGAGAACGAGATGAGCTTCGCTTTCGCGCAGCTCCAGAAAGCACGCGAAACGCTTGCCGAGCAGCAGCAGCAGTTAGACGCGCAGAAAGCCGCGCTCGACAAACAGGAGGCGCAGATAGACGCTGCGGTTTCCGCAGGAGCGATGTCGCCGGAGGCGGGGAGGCGGCCAAAGCGCAGATCGCGGCGGCGCGTGGGCAGCTTGCAGCGGCGCAGGCGCAGCTGGACGAGGGCAAGAACGCTCTGGCCGACAATGAGAATCAGCTGGATCTGGCGGCAGACGCGGCGAACGAGGCGTTCGCGGAAAACCAGAAAAAGCTGGACGAGGCGGAAAAAACGCTGGAAGAAAAGCAGCAGGAACTGGAAGATGCGAAGCAGGAGCTGGAAGATGGCCGGCAGGAGCTGGAAGACGCAAAACAGGAACTCAAAGACGGCTGGGCGGATTATTATACAGGTAAGGCCGAGGCAGAACAGAAGATCTCCGACGCCGAGCAGGAGCTGGCTGACGCAAAGCAGGAGATCACAGACGGCGATCAGAAGCTGGCCGACGCCGAGCAGGAGCTGGCCGACGGTGAACAAAAGCTGGCCGATGCCGAGCAGGACTACCGCGACGGCGAGGACGAACTGGAAAAGCTCGAAAACCCGGACGTGTTCGTGCTGGATCGCAGCAGCAACGTCGGCTATGCCTGCTTTGAGAACGATTCCGATATCGTGCGCGGCGTGTCGCGGGTGTTCCCGCTGTTTTTCTTCGCCGTGGCCGCGCTGGTCTGCATCACGACCATGACCCGCATGGTCGACGAGCAGCGGACGCAGGCGGGCGTTTTAAAGGCGCTGGGGTATTCCAACGGCGCGATCTTGTCCCAATACTTCCTCTATGCCGGGATCGCCTCGGTTCTCGGCTGTGTGCTCGGCATCGCGGCAGGTTCGTATTTCCTGCCGAAGATGATCTGGCACGCGTATAACATCATGTACGGCTTTACCGGCATCCTGTATGCCTTTGACTGGCCGCTGGCGCTCGTCTCGTCGGGCGCATATCTGCTGTGCGCGCTCGGTACGACGTGGTACGTCGTACACGCCGAGCTGCAGAAGCCGGCAGCGGAGTTGATCCGCCCCAGAGCGCCGAAGGCGGGCAAGCGCATTCTGCTCGAACGGCTCCCGCTGATCTGGGACCGACTGCCCTTCCTGCACAAAGTCTCCATCCGAAACATCCTGCGCTTTAAAAAGCGCATGGTCATGATGATGATTGGCATCGGCGGCTGCACGGCGCTGCTCATCACGGGCTTCGGCATTCAGGACTCCATCAGCAGCGTCGTCGACTATCAATACGACGAGATCACCCGCTATGACGCCGCCGTGACCTTCCAGCACGCGCTGAGCGGCAGCGAACGCGAGGACTTCCTCGCCGTCTGCGAGAAAAGCGGCGCGGAGGGCTGTCTGTTTGTCGCGGAAAAAAGTCTGGACGCTTCTGCCGGCGGCACGGTCAAGACCACAAACGTCGTCTGCCCGGAATCGGGCAGCGTGGACGGCTTTATCGACCTGCACACGCAGGAGAAAACGCCGATCCCCTACCCGCAGGACGGCGGCTGCATCATCAGCCGGGGCCTTGCGCAGGCGCTGCGCCTGTCGGCGGGCGATACCATCACCCTGCAGACGGGCGATATGCGCCGGACGGAGCTGACCGTCGAGGCTGTGTTTGAAAACTATGTTTATAATTACGTCTATCTGACGCAGACTACCTGGCAGGACGTCTTCGGCGAAGCGCCCGGATACGAGGCCGCATGGGTCAATTATCAGACGGACGAGGACGCGCAGGCGGCCTCCGCAGCGCTCGCGGGCGCGAAAAACGCGGCGGCAGTTACCCTCAGCCTTGATTTCCGCAGCCGTGTGGCGACGATGATGCAGAGCCTGCAATATATCGTGCTGGTCGTCGTGCTGGGCGCGGCAGCGCTGGCATTCATCGTGCTGTATAACCTCACGAACATCAACATCACCGAACGCGAACGAGAGATCGCGACCATCAAGGTGCTTGGCTTCTACGACGGCGAGACGAACCGCTACGTCTTCCGCGAGAACATCATCCTGACCGTCCTCGGCGCGCTTGTGGGCCTTCCGATGGGAAAGCTGCTGCACGCGTATGTCATGGGACAGATCAAGATCGATCTCATGTGCTTCGATGTGCGCGTCGCGCCGCTGAGCTATCTCATCTCGGCCGCGCTGACGCTGGTGTTCGGTCTGCTTGTCAATCTTGCCCTGCGGCGGAAGATCCGCACAATCGATATGTCGCAGGCGCTCAAATCCATTGAATAGCAGAAGAAAGAGAAGAAACAACCCATGAAAAAACTGCTTGTTTACCTGCGGCCCTACCGCCTGCAGGCGATCCTGGCCCCGTGCTTCAAGCTGCTCGAGGCCGCGTTTGAGCTTCTGGTGCCGCTCATCATGGCGGATATCATCGACGTCGGCATTTCGTCCGGCGATACGGCGTATATCCTGAAAAAATGCCTTGTGCTGGTCGGACTCGGCCTGTGCGGCTTTGCCAGCGCCACGTGCGCGCAGTATTTTTCCGCCAAGGCCGCGACCGGCGCGACGGGCAGCCTGCGCCGTGCGCTTTTTGCGCACATCCAGTCGCTGTCCTACGCCGAGCTTGACCGGCTCGGCACGGCCACGCTCGTCACTCGCATGACGAGCGACATGAATCAGGTGCAGACGGGCCTCAATCTGACGCTCCGCCTACTGCTGCGTTCGCCCATCGTGGTTTTCGGCGCGATGCTCATGGCCTTTACCATCGACACAAAGTCGGCGCTTATCTTCGCCGTGGCCATCCCGGTGCTCTTTGCCGTCGTGTTTGCCATCATGCTCAGCTGCATTCCGCTCTACCGGCGCGTGCAGACGAAGCTCGACGGCGTGACCGGTGCGGCGCAGGAGAATCTGTCCGGCGTGCGCGTCATCCGCGCCTTTACCCGCGAACAGACAGAGACGGAAAGCTTCGCGGAGAAAACCGGAGATCTGTTTTCCGCGCAGCAGTTTGTCGGAAGCTCTCCGCGCTGCTCAATCCGCTGACCTATGTCATCATCAATCTGGCTATGTCGCAATCCTGCGCGTGGGCGGCGTCCGCGTGAACGAGGGCGCGATCACGCAGGGCCAGCTGATCGCGCTTTATAACTATATGTCGCAGATCCTGGTCGAGCTGATCAAGTTTGCCAATCTGATCCTGAACATCACAAAATCCGCCGCCTGCGCGGGCCGCATTTCGCAGGTGCTGGATACGAAGTCCAGCATGGTGAGCGGCGCGGGCACGCTGCCGGACGGCGCGGGAGAGGCGGAGCTGGAATTCCGGCACGTCAGCTTCCGCTATCCGCAGGCAGGCGCGGATGCGCTGACCGATATCAGCTTCTGTGCCGCGCCCGGCGAGACGATTGGCGTGATCGGTGGCACAGGCTCCGGCAAATCGACGCTGGCAAATCTGATCCCCCGCTTCTATGACGCGACAGACGGACAGGTGCTCGTGCGGGGCGAGGACGTGAAAACGCTTCAATTGCAGGCGCTTCGGACGCGCATCGGCGTTGTGCCGCAGAAGGCGCTGCTCTTCTCCGGCACCATCCGGGGGAATCTGTACTGGGGCAATGCGGATGCGTCCGACGAGGCGCTCTGGGACGCACTGCGCGCAGCGCAGGCGGATGGCGTCGTGCAGGATAAGAAGGGCCAGCTGGACGCCGAGGTCGAACCCGGCGGGCGCAACTTCTCCGGCGGCCAGCGCCAGCGGCTGACCATCGCCCGCGCGCTTGTACGCAGGCCCGAGCTTCTCATTCTGGACGACAGCGCCTCCGCGCTGGACTTCGCGACGGACGCAGCGCTGCGCAAGGCGCTGTCGAAGCTTCCGTGGAAACCCACAGTCGTGCTGATCTCGCAGCGCGTGTCGTCTATCCGGCACGCAGACAAGATCGTTGTGCTTGACGACGGCCATATGGCCGGACTCGGCACGCATACACAGCTGCAGCAGACCTGCCCGGTCTATCAGGAAATCTGCTGGTCGCAGGAGAAGGGGGAGGCGAGTGCATCATGAAGCATACATCCTCCTGGGCGCTGCGGCGCGTGTTAAAAAGTCTCGGGCGGTATCTGCCGCTGCTGCTTGCATCCTTGCTGCTGGCCGCGGCCAGCGTAGCGGGCACGCTCTATATCCCCATTCTGGTCGGCGACGCGATCGACCAGATCGTCGGCCCCGGACAGGTCGATTTTGCCGCCGTCAGTACGCTGGCGGTCAGAATCGCCGTGCTTGCCGGTCTGACGGCAATTTTGCAGTGGGTCATGACGGCCATTCACAACCGCGTCTGCTTCTGCGTGACGCGCGACGTGCGCCGTCAGGCATTTTCCCACTTGCAGCGGCTGCCGCTTGCATATCTGGACAGCCACCCCTCCGGCGACACGCTCAGCCGCATGATCGCCGACGTCGACCAGTTCGCAGACGGCCTGCTCATGGGCTTCACGCAGCTGTTTACCGGCGTTCTGACCATTGTGGGCACGCTCGGCTTCATGCTTTCGATCAGCTGGAAGATCACGCTCGTCGTCGTGCTGCTGACGCCGCTTTCGCTACTGGTGGCAAAGTTCATCGCGGGGCATACCTATTCTATGTTCCAGCTGCAGTCCAAGGCACGTGGGGAGCAGACCGCGCTGATCAACGAGCAGCTGAGCGGCCAGCGCGTCGTGCAGGCTTTCTCGCACGAGGACGAGAGCCTGCGCCAGTTTGACGCGATCAACGACCGTCTGACGGCGGCGACCATGCGTGCGACGTTCTTTTCGTCCATGACGAACCCGTCCACGCGCATCATTTACAATATTATTTATGCCTGCGTCGGCTTTACCGGCGCGCTCAGCGCCGTGGCAGGCGCGATCACGGTCGGCGGACTGTCGTGCTTCCTCAGCTATGCGAACCAGTACGCCAAGCCCTTCAACGAGATCACCGGCGTGGTCACGGAGCTTCAGAACGCGCTGGCCTGCGCCGCACGGGTCTTCGAGCTCATCGACGAGCCTGCCGAAACGCCTGACGCACTGGACGCGAAGAAGCTTGAAGCCGTCTCCGGCAGCGTAGAGCTGCAGAACGTCGCGTTCTCCTACACGCCGGAGCAGCATCTGATCGAAAATCTGAATCTCTCCGTAAAGCCCGGCCAGCGCATTGCCATCGTCGGCCCGACGGGCTGCGGCAAGACGACGCTCATCAATCTGCTCATGCGCTTTTACGACGTGAAGGACGGCTCCATTTCCGTCGACGGCAGCGAGATCCGTTCCGTCACGCGCGAGAGCCTGCGCCGCCAGTACGGCATGGTGCTGCAGGATACGTGGCTCAAGACGGCCTCCGTGCGCGAGAACATCCGCCTTGCAAAGCCGGACGCGACGGATGCCGAGGTTGAAGCCGCCGCGCGCATGGCGCACGCGGATTCCTTTATCCGCCGTCTGCCGGAGGGCTATGACACGGTGCTGTCCGACACGGGCGGCACGCTGTCCGCCGGACAGCGGCAGCTGCTGTGCATTGCGCGCGTGATGCTCTGCCTGCCGCCCATGCTCATTCTCGACGAAGCGACCAGCTCCATCGACACGCGCACCGAGGCGCATATCCAGCAGGCGTTGACACCATGATGCAGGGCCGGACAAGCTTCGTCGTCGCCCACCGTCTGTCCACCATCCGCGAAGCGGACGTCATCCTCGTTATGAAGGACGGCCACATCATCGAACAGGGCCGCCATGAGGACCTGCTCGCCAAAAACGGCTTCTACGCCAATCTGTACCACAGTCAGTTCGAAGGGTAAACGCCCTCATCTCCTCCCCTTGCCGCCCGGCAAGGGGAGATTTTTCATACTAAGACGGATAGATTCCCCATTATCCGCGAAAACCGGCGAAATTCAAACGCAGTTGGTAGGGGCGGGGCTCGCTCCGTCCGGCAGGATGCCCTGAATTTTGGAAAGCCTCGGCGAAAAATTCGGCTGTAGGGGCGGACGACTCTGTCCGCCCGCAGAATGCACCGGTTCTTTTGAAACTCTTCGGCGAATTCGGAGCTTCCAAATGGGCCGAGTAGGCATCGGCCCGTACATACAAGTAGGAAACTGCATTCGTATCCGCCCGAGTTTCCCGTAAAAACGAGTGCCCTCCGCCGGGGGCCCCCCGGAGTTCAGAGCCGTGTAAATCTGATGTGTGCTGACCTTAAGTTGATGACATTGCCTTGAAAGGGGCGCCTTTTTATGCGCAAAAAACGCCCCCGGCGTGAGCCGGGGGCGAGGGGTCGATATGCTTAGAACGTCAGGAAGCGGTGGAGCATGACGGCGACCTGAGCGCGGGTGGCGTTGCCCTTTGCGGAGAGGGTCGTCCTGCCGCCGGAGGTGACGCCGGTGATGATGCCGGTGCCGACAGCCCACTGCATTGCCGTGACGGCAAAGGAGCTGACCTGCGCCTGATCGGGATAGCCGCTCAGAGAACCGGTCACGGTCGGACTGCCTTCGTAGCGGTACAGGATAGCCGCGATCTGCTCACGGGTGACATTGCCGTTCGGGTCGAAGGTCGTGGCGGTCGCGCCGTTGACAATGCCCATGTTGGAGGCCCAGAGGACTGCGTTGTAGTAGTACTGGCCCTGCTTGTTGTCGGTGAACTTGTTGGTGATACCGGTAACGGTGGGCTCGCCTGCCGCACGGTACAGGATCGTGACGAGCATGGCGCGGGTCATCTTGGCGCCCGGCCCGAAGAGCTTCGGGTTCTTGGTGTTGTTGCCCTTGATGATATCGTTCATGTACATGAAGTCGACCGAGTTGGCCGCCCACTTGTAAGAACCACTCACGTCGGTGAACTGACTGGAGGCCGTCTGCTGGTTGACCTTGAAGGTCAGCGTGCCCTTGTCGCTGCCGTTGATGGTGTAGTTGACCTCGACGGTCTTGCTGTCGGCCAGCGGCAGGATATAGAGGTTATCCAGACTGCCGGAGCCAGAGAAGTAGAACTTCGTGCTGCCAAAATCCTTGCTGGTCAGCGCGGTGCAGTTCTTGATGCTGGTGTAGCTGGAATAGAGCTTGCCGCCGACGACACGATCAATGGTGATGTAGGTGCTGCCGGTGGCGTTTTCCGGCGTCAGCTCACCCGCGATGCCCATGGAGCGGAAGGACGCGCCGGTGGAGTTCAGCGTGTGGGTGTCATTGACATAGACCACGAGCTGGCCGTTCATCGGACCGGACGAGCCGGTTGCCGTGAAGGGGATGGTCACGGTGTACTTCGACGTGGTGCTGCCCGCGATGAAGCAGACGTTTTTCAGCAGGTTCGAGCCGGTCGAAACGCTGTAGGCCTCGCTGCCGACCTTGCCGGAGCTGGTCGTGCTGCCCTTGTACAGTGCGCCGCGGTTATCGGAGTTCGTGCCGAAGGTCACGGAGCTCAGACCGGAGCCGTAGACGCGCTGGAAGTCGCTGACGACCATCTGCTGCTTCTCGTTGGCAGAGATATGGTATTCGACCGTGCTTGCGCTGGTCACGACATTGATCGTGCCGGTCGCGATCTGGGCGCTGCCGTCATAGGCGGCGTATTCGATCGCATGCGTGCCGGTGGTGCTCGTCGGACGGTAGACCATCTTGCTGACCTCGCTGGCAGAATACTTGGTCGTCGTGCTGACCGTGCCGGACATGGCGCTCGAGGTATAGAGCGTGCCGTTGGCCGGGGACTCAAAGGTAAAGGTGCTGGGAGTGGTCTTGGCGGCGGTCTTGACTGCCGCGGCAAGCTTGCTGCCGTCGAGCAGGACATAGGTGTCGTTCTCGCCGAGCGTCACGCTGACAGTGTCCGCCTCGGGGACAGTGACGGTGAACTTCACTTCGGCAGCATACTTTTTCGCGCCGATCGTCGTTTCAGCCTTGATGGTGACCTGACCGCCGGCCTTGGCCGTCGCGGTGATAGAGGGGCTGCTGTTGGTGCTGGTCTTGCTGGAAAGCTTGACAATGTTCTCGTCGCTCGAGGTCCATGTGATCGTATAGGTCTTGCCGGTCACATTGGTCAGCTTGCCGCTCACATACTCCTGCGGCGTGCCGGTGATGGTGAACGTCCCGCCGGCTTTTACCGTAGTCGGGTTGAAGACAATGTTGATGTGGTTCTCACCCGTGATGGTGATGATGGCCTTGCGTGTTTCGGCATACTTGCCGTCGTCGGTCGTGACGCGGCAGTAGAACACATAGGTTCCGGTACCGGTGATGTACTGCTTGAGATTGGACAGAACCGAACGGTAGTTCGTAGGCTTATCGGTAATTTTGTCTGTCTGAATTGCTTTATCCACACCGCCGGTCGTCTGGTCGCTGTTCATGTACCAGACCACGGATTTGATCTTGCCCGTCGAAACCGACGCCGTCATGGCCAGATCGGCAATGGTGTCCGTGATCTTATAGGCCGCGTTTGCGGGCTGCTCCGAGAAGGAAATGTCGGAGAAGGTCACCTTGCCTGTCGTCGTAACACCGCTGTCGTCAGGGTCGCTTCTGTTGTAGAAGAACTCCTTTGTGGCCGTTTTGAGTCCGTTAAGTGTATAGGTGAACGTATAGCCAGCCGCATCAGAACCATTTGCTTTTGCAGTTTTGACTGGCAATTCATAGATCATTACCTCGTCGGAGTAAATACTGGTTTGAATCTCGACCTTCGCCGATTCTTTCTTAAACAGAGCTTCGAGTTCTGTCTGGGTCATTTTTCCGACCGTTTCGCCGATACTCGGTTCTTCCGTGATCTTGTAGGCGCGGCCCTGATAGACCGTGACCGCATAAGTAGCCGTTACATTGCCATCAACCTTCGCGGTGATCGTCGCCGTACCGGCTGCGACCGGCACGATCGTCGCAGTTGCCGAGGTTCCGTCCGAATCGGTCGTGCCCACCTTTGCAACAGCAGGCGCGGAACTTGTCCACTCGATGCGGGAGTAGGCATTTTTCCGATCCGCAGCGCTTGCAAGCAGCGAATCGGGAGCCTTGATGCGCGCAGTAAGTTTCAGCTCGTCACGGATCAACGCAGACTTCACAGCAGGCTTATAATAGCTGTCCTGCAGACCGAAGACCATCGTGCCGTTGTCCAGCAGCGTCTGCAGGCGGGAGTCCTTCCCGTTATATTTCACGCTATCGTTGTTCATGACCTCGATCGATGTGACGGCCATGCCCTTATTCTTGATGCTGACGGTGCAGACGGCATAAGAACCGGTAATCGAATGCTCCGGGTCATCCTTGACATCATTATATGTCTTGCCGATATTATAGCTTTCAATGCAGATATAGATATTCGTCGCGTCGCAGGCCTTGTACGGCTCGACCGTTGCAGAGCTCGTGGTGGCATTGGGACGGACATACAGATAGTTGCCCGTAGTATCGCCCGTGGTATCGTACAGATACAGCAGCTTCGGCTGCGCCGTGCCGGAATAGCCGGTCACCTTCGGCTGCAGCGTGGCAGACGTGCCGCCTGCCTCCAGCGACAATACCTTCTGGGCGGTCGGAAGCGTGACCGAGATCGTCGCCGCGCCGCTGACCCTGAAGCCGATGGTCTTGGTCGCAGTCGCGGACGTGGACGGCTTCATGCCATCTTTACCCTGATACCAGACCTGCGCCGTCAGCGTTGCGCCGCCGACCTTCTCTGCTTCGACAGTCGCTTCAACCTTATAGGTCGTATAGTTGCCGACCGTGCTTGCGGTGACCTTCGCGCTAGCAGGAGTAACCGAGATGGCATCGTTATCGCTGGTGAAATGAACTTCGCAGTTTGCCAGATTGCCTGCGGTCACGCCGCTGCTGCCGACCGTGACAGTCGCGGTGAGCGTTCTGGTGTCGCCCTGATTCAGCGCAACCGTGCCGTTGATATTGCTGTTGCTGAGCGCCAGCGTAAGGGTATATGCGTCCCGCACATAAACCGTGAAATACTCCGAATGGGATCTGCCATTTGCCAATGTACCGGTAGCCGTGATCCGGATGGCCGTGTTGCTGGCCTTTTTGCCGGTCACGATCGCCTCTGTTTTGCTGCCGCTGACAGCTGCGACTGTCGCGACGCTCTCATCACTGGATTCCCAGTTTGTCACAGTAAAGCCTGTGATCGACGTCTTGATCTTGATCGTCGAGTCCGGCTCGACGCTGTACGCCTGATTTGCAGCCAATGCCGCCGGAACCATCGCCAATACCATGGCGAGCACCAGCAGCAGGCTCATGAATCTTCCAAATGTACGCTTCATAAGTGCACCTCTTTCAATTTGCAGCCGATTGCAGCCGCAGATTTTATGTAACCAGTTTACCATAAAAATTAAAAAATGCAACCGATTTTTACGAAAATGTCTGTTTTACCAAGCATTTCAGCCCCTTTCGGCCCATGTTGCGAGGTAGACGTAACACCCGCCACAAGATATTGTGGGCCGCGCCGCGTTCGCATCCGCGCTTCTCTTTCCTACACGCAAAAATTCCGCAAGGGTTGCATCCTGCCGAAAATTTTCTGTCCGCAAAAAGCTGCCCTTTTGCAAAGGGGGCTTGACAAGAGCAGTCTAATGCGTTAGACTGCAATTACAGTCTAACGTATTAGACAAGGAGGGAATGCCTATGTCCACCCCGAAGATCTTTGAGAGCGAATACCGGTTCTGCCTGATTTTATGGGAGCATGAGCCGCTGCCCAGCGCGGAGCTGGCGAAGATGTGCAAGGAAAGGCTCGGCTGGAGCCGGACGACGACGTATACGGTCATCCACCGTCTAGGCGAGCGCGGCATCGTAAAAAACGAAAACGGCCTCGTCTCCTCCCTCGTCTCCAAGGACGAGGCGCAGGCGGCAGAGCTGGACGAGCTGGTCGAAAAGACGTTCGAAGGCTCTCTCCCCGCGTTTATCGCGGCGTTCGCGCGCAAGACGAAGCTTTCGCAGAACGAGGTCGACCGGCTGCGCGCCATGATCGACGGCTATGAGGAGAAGCGGCCATGACAAATCTTTTTCTTGGCTTTCTCAACCGCAGCCTGTCTGCGGCGGTTCTGATTTTTGCGGTCGTGCTGGTGCGGCTGGCGTTCAAAAAAGCGCCGAAATGGCTGCTGTGCGCCCTGTGGGCGCTGGCGGCGGTGCGGCTTTTGTGCCCGTTCTCGATTGAAAGCGTGCTGAGCCTCATTCCGAGCGCGGAGCCGGTGCAGCCGGAGATCGTGTATTCCGCCGCGCCAGCCATCACGAGCGGCATCCCGGCGGTCGACGCCATTGTAAATCCGCCCTTACAGGCTGCATTCACGCCCGACCCCGCGCAGAGCGCGAACCCGCTGCAAATTCTGACGTGGCTTGCCGCGTGGGTCTGGCTCGGCGGCTGCGCGGTGCTTGTCCTGTACGCGGCCATTTCCGCGCTGCGCCTGCGGCTTCGTGTGCGCACGGCGGTGCGGCTGGAGGGAAACGTGTTCCAGTCGGAATTCGTCCCGTCCCCGTTCATCCTCGGCGTGCTTCGACCAAGAATTTATCTGCCCTTCGGGCTGGAGCCCGGCGCGCAGGACATGGTTCTGGCGCACGAGCGCGCACATTTAAAGCGCGGCGACCAGCTCTGGAAGCCGCTGGGCTTCCTGCTCCTGACGGCATACTGGTTCAACCCCGTCTGCTGGCTGGCGTATGTTTTATTCTGCCGCGATATCGAGGCGGCCTGCGATGAAAAGGTCGTGCGCGAGCTGGGAGAGAGCTGCAAGACGGCCTATTCCCGTGCGCTGCTGCAATGCAGCGTCCCGCGCCGGATGATCACGGCCTGCCCGCTGGCCTTCGGCGAGACGGGCGTGAAGGGCCGCATCAAGTCCGTTTTAAATTACAAAAAGCCTGCGTTCTGGGTCGTGCTGGCGGCGGTATTCGTGTCCATCGCCGTGGCCGTGTGCTTCCTGACCGACCCGAAGACAGACACAGAGCAGCCGGAGGAAGACACACCGGCCTCCACCGCCGCAGACGGCCCCGCAGAGGCAGACAGCACGCCCCCGACAAGCGCGTTCTTTTCCAGTATAGAGGACTACGCCAAATATTATATCGCGCAGGTCATTTTGCCGGAGCCAATCGAATATAAGGTGCTGACCGACGGCGGATTTGAGACTGTAACAGATACGGTGCAGGACGCGCAGATGGTGAACCTCGAGCGGCTTGCATCCCTGTCCGGCCTCGACCCGGAGGGAGATTTGCAGCTCTGGAGCTACAAAATTGCGATCGCGCCGGAAAATGCCGACGGGCGCACCTTCATGCTGGGCACTGATACCGGCCTGTCGTATATCGACGGGCAGGAATATCTGGTGGACAACACCCGCTACCTCGTGACCGTCACCTATCGCAGCGAAACGCAGGACTACCGCCTGCTCGGCTGGACAAAGGACACGGACGGCACGGCGCTGGCCGTGTATGAACAGTCCGGCCGCTTGACGGACTATCTGCGCGACATTTACGCCGCGACCCATGGTGCAAATAATATACAGGGCTATTTCTATCCGAGCTTCTATAACGGCATGGACGGCTACGGCAGGGCCGTTCATATTGACGCATACTTCTCCACCTTCCCGGACGAGGCCGGAGGCTGGGGCGCGTATCTGCCCACGACCGGCTGGGAATACGACGAGCAGGACGACCTCTGGCGCAGCACCTACAGCACCGGCTCGACGTTCGCCGTCCGCTATGTTGAAAAGACGATCACCGAATGCTCCGCCGGCTATACCGCGCGCGGCTGTCTCAGCGAGGTGACGCAGCGTGGCGAGACGATCTCCGTCGAGGCGGGTGAGCAGAACGAGATGGTCTATCTCTGCGGCGTAAAAGATGGCTGTTACGAGGTCACGATCCACTGGCCGCGCGGGGCGGATGAAACCGATGCTTCCGGCTATAACCCGTATCTACAGGCACGCTATGAAGGGCAGCTGCTAAAGCAGATGGCCGCGAGCTTTACCGCCTGCGCAGGCGCTTCCGTGACGCTGGGAAGCGCGGACGGATACACGTTCCGGCTCGAAACGGAACGGCCTCCTGCCCGGAGGGCAGGACTGACTGCACGCTTGCGCACACGAAAACGCAGCTTGTCTGTGAGGAAAACGGGCAGGTGCACCCGCTCGGTGCGCCGCTGCTGGACGGTGCGTGGTGGCTGATCGACATCAACGCGCCGAAGGCCCGCTTCGGCTATCTGGAACAGGATCTGCACACAGGCCGCTTTTCAAGCGGCAGCGACCGGTTCGATCTGACACGCTGGCGCTCTGACGACCGCGTGGAGATGTATACGGACGCATCGCTGTCGGGCGAGCCCATCGCGCTTCCCGATGCGGCAGAGACAGACCGTTCTCTGCCGGTGCAGCGCTGTGAGCTTGTGCTTCCGAACGGGGTCTTCCCCGGCATGGATTACGCAGCCGTTCTGCAAAGGGCGGCAGCCTATCAGGGCAGTCCCGTCCGGAAGGGCAAAATGCGCGGGGACAACTTTACGGTCGACGGCGTGAGCTATCAATTTACACAGCACAGCGACGGTACCGTCCGGCTGGACGCATGGTGCTGCGAGGACGAGCTGCTCTACGGCGGGCCGGGAATCGGCTCCTCGCCGGACTTCCTGCGCGGCATTCAGCTCGGCGACAATCTGGACCATGTTCTAGCCGCGCTTCCCGCTGCCGATTGGACGCCGGAGCAGGAGCGGCAACAGTTCCTCTACGGCAGTTCCGGCGACGCGCTCTGCGCGTGGATCTGGTGGGATCATGACGGCTTTTATACGATCGACATCGGCTGCGGGGAGCTTTCCTGCATCATTCGCACCGGCACGGACGGCCTTGTCCGCAGCATCAGCGTCAGCGGCTGAAACGATTGCGCTTGCATTCCGCGCCGCCTGCGGTATAATAAAGGAAAAACCGCAGGAGGAACACCCCTATGATCGCTCTCGCTTGTGACCACGGCGCGCTTGATCTCAAGCACGCCATTATGAAGCATCTCGAACAGCGCGGCCTTGCCTATAAGGACTTCGGCTGCTACACCAAGGACAGCTGTGACTATCCCGACTTTGCGGGCCCGGCGGCGCAGGCCGTCGCCAGCGGCGAATGTGACCGCGGCATCGTCTGCTGCACGACCGGCATCGGCGTGTCCATCACGGCCAACAAGGTCAAGGGCATGCGCTGCGCGCTGCTCGACAACCCCATGTCCGCAAGGCTCACCCGCGAACACAACGACACCAACATGATGGCCCTCGGCGCAGCCGTGACGGGCGAAATGCTGGCGCTGGAGATCGTCGACGTGTGGCTGGACACGGCGTTCTCCGGCGTCGAACGTCACCAGCGGCGTATCGACAAGATGATGGCCTACGAGCATGACTGAGCTTACCCGCCTGCGCGCGCAGATTGAGGCGTTTGCGCCTTATAACGAGCAGGAGGAGGCCGACCGGCGGCAGATGCTGGCCGACATGGACTGCTTCTCCAATCTCCTTACGCGCGAAAACGCTACGGCGCACTTTACCGCCTCCTGCTGGATCGTGAACCCGGACAGGACGAAGGTGCTTATGGCCTATCACAATCTCTATCAGTCCTGGGCCTGGCTCGGCGGACACGCCGACGGGGAAGCCGACCTTCTTTCCGTCGCGCTGCGCGAGGCAAATGAGGAATCCGGCGTACTGGCCGCGCCCGTCTCCCCGGATATCTTCTCACTCGAAATCCTGCACGTCGCGCCGCACGTCAAGCGTGGAAAATTCGTCTGCGCCCACCTGCATCTGAACGCGACGTATCTGCTGGAGGCCGACGACAAATCCCCCATCCGCTGCAAGCCGGATGAAAACAGCGCCGTCCGCTGGCTTTCCGCGCAGGACGTTCTGCCGTCCGTCTCCGAGCCTGCCATGCGCCCGGTCTATCAGAAGCTCATGGAAAAAGCCGCCCGACAAACCTGAGCGGCAGGAATCTGCGAATCAGCCTCCCGTTGTCATGCCATGCATGAGAATGGGAGGCTGTATTTTGAAGGAAATGCCGGAGAGAATGCGCCTGCAAACATGAAAAACGCTCCTGCGGCAATCAAGACCGGGGTTCCCGCCGCGGCAGGATTACCGGGACCGCAGGAGCGCAAATACAGCCTTGGACGGTGGACGCTCGGGCGAATCGCCCCTTTCGGCCGGTGTCTCATCAGCTGTATTTATTGTGCCAATGCTCTTTCCGAAACCGATGTGCCCGCTCAAGGCGGATCAAAAGGCCGAAGCCCCCCCGGCAACCACGTCCAAGACGCAGAAAGTATCACTGGCTGTGATCTCACTGTACCACAGTTTCCGGGCACTGTCAATCAAATCCAGAAAGAAACCAGCGCAGCAGCCCATGCCGGGCCGCTGCGCTTATGCTTACAGACTTCCCGGATGGCGCGGGATGTATGTGCCGATGGGGCCGGTCTTCATTTCGCCGTGGTCGACGGCGAGCGTGCCGCGCAGATAGACCTGTGCGATAGAACCCCTGGTCTTGAAGCCCTCATAGGGCGTGTAGCCTGCAGCAGAAAGCTGCGTCTGCGCGGTGATGACCGTGTCAGCCTCAGGATCGTAGACGACGATATCCGCGTCGCTGCCGGGCGCGATCACGCCCTTGCGCGGATATGCGCCATAGAGCCGGGCGGGGTTTTCGGACAGAAGCGCGCACATCTGCTCCTTTGTGATGCGGCCTTCGGCCACGCCTGCGGTATAGAGCAGCTCGCCGCGCGTTTCCACGCCGGGAAGACCGCCGGGGATCTTCGTAAAGTCGCCGCGTCCGGCGTCCTTCTGTTTCAGAGTAAAGCTGCAGTGGTCGGTCGAGACGGTCTGGATGCTGCCGTTGGCAAGGGCCTTCCACAAAACCGCCTGATCCTCCTTTTTGCGCATGGGCGGTGCGCAGATATAGCGGGCAGAGGCGGAATAGCCCTCCTGATCATAGACGCTGTCGTCCAGCAGCAGGTAGTGCGGGCAGGTTTCGACATAGACCTTCTGGCCGCGCTCACGCGCGTGCATAACTTCGAGCAGCGCCTCCTTCGTGCTCAGGTGCACGATCACGATGGGAACGTCCGCGACCTCCGCAATGCGCAGCAGATGGGCCACGGCCTCCGCCTCAAGCGGATTCGGGCGGCACTCGGGATGGGACGACGGGGCCGTCTCCCCTTCCGCCTTGTGCTGCGCGATCAGCGCGTCGATCACGCCCGCATTTTCGCAGTGAACGCCCGCGATGCCGCCGTATTTCTTCAGCTCCAGCAGCGCGGAAAACAGGTCCTGATCGCCGATCATCATGGCGGGGTAGGTCATGTACATCTTGAACGATGGGATACCGGCGGCAAACATGGCCGGAATTTCATTTTTGATGCCCTCGTTCCAGTCGTCAATGGTCATGTGGAAGCTATAGTCGCAGCTGGACCGGCCGTCGGCCTTTTTGTGCCAGAGATCAAGCCCGTAGCCCAGCGTCTCGCCCTTATTCGGGCAGGCGAAGTCGATGACCATCGTTGTGCCGCCGTGGATGGCGCTGCGCGTGCCGGTGTCAAAGTTGTCGGCGGTGGTGGTGTTGCAGACGTCGAGGTCGAAATGGGTGTGGGCGTCGATGAAGCCGGGGAAGAGCAGCTTGCCGCTGACGTCCACGACCTTTGCGCCATCCACTGCCAGTCCTTCGCCGACAGCAGCAATCTTCTCGCCGTCCACCAGCACATCCGCAACGCGGGAGCCTGCCGCAGAGACGACCGTACCGCCCTTGAGCAACGTTTTCATGATCAAATCATCCTTTCTTGTATCGGAGTATATGTTTCAAAAAAATCAGCGCACGCCGGTCGAGCCGAAGCCCCCCGGTCGGTGTCGGAAAGCGTGTCGCATTCTTCAAAGTCGATGGGCGGCTGCACCTCGTAGATGCGGAACTGGCAGATGCGGTCGCCCTTTTCCAGGACGGTATCGCGTGTGGCGTAGACGGGCAGCTTCCATTCGTCATTCGTGCCGCAGTAGCTGTTGTCGATGACACCGACGGAGTTGGCCTGCAGAATGCCCCAGCGCTTGAACGTGGACGAACGCGGGGCCGTGCGCGCCTCGTACCCCTCCGGCAGCTGCATCGACACGCCCAGCGGAACAAGGGCATACTCCCCCGCGTGAAGCGTCATGGTCTGTGCGCAGTACAGGTCGATCCAGTCGCCCTTGCTGGTTTTTTGCAGACGGGGCAGATCGTCGGAAAAATAGTGGATCTTGATCACAGGCATAGACTTCTCCTACTGCCGCTCGTCCCAGAGGACGACGGCTCCGGTTTTCAGGCTTGCGGGCACGTCGATCAGCCGCTGATTGGACGAGCCGCGGAAGCGCAGGTTCAGATTTTTGAGGTTTGCAACGAACGGCCCGTCAACCAGCACGTCGAGATAGGACAAAAGCTCCTGCGTGACCTCCCACGGGCCGAGCTTTTTTGCCAGAATGTCGCGGTCGAAGAGATAGCCCGTGAACGACCAGATGGATTTTTCGGGATAGGCCGCCCGGATCCTGCGAGAAAGCTCCAGCAGCCCCGGCTGGTTCTCCGGCTCAAACGGTTCGCCGCCGAGATACGTGATGCCCCGGATATAGCCAGGAGCCAGCAGGGCGAGAAGCTCGTCCATCACAGCCTCATCAAACGGCTCGCCGCAGGCAAAGTCCCACGTTTCGGGATTGAAGCAATCCTTGCAGTGGTGGCGGCAGCCGGAGACGAACAGACTGACCCGCACGCCGGGTCCGTTGGCAATATCGCAGTTTTTGATCGCCGCGTAGTTCATTGCAGCACCCTCCCCTTTTCTTTTTTCTATCGTATCATGCCGCCGGGAGGTTTGCAAGCGGGACGCCGTGTTTTTCGGCAGTTTTGCATCTTGCTTCCACCGGCTGGATGTTGTAGAATAGAAAAGCGTTTTGTGTAAACGAAGGAGGCGGGCGGATATGAAGTACATCGCGATCTGCGGCACTGTCGGCGCGGGAAAGACGACGCTTTTGCAGCGGCTCACAGCATATTTCGGCCCGCGCGCCGCGTTTCATGAGGAGCGCCCGCAGGACAACCCCTATATCAATGAATACTATTCCGATTCCAAACGCTGGTCGTTTCACTCGCAGGTGAGCTTCCTCTCGCTGTATTTTGACGACGAGAAGTGGCGGCCGGAGGTCGGCGACACCGAGTTTTTCTTCTTTGACCGCGCGTTTCTGGAAAATCTGGTCATCGCGAAATACCGCCTGAACCAGCAGGATCTGACGCAGGACGAATTCGACATTCTCTGCAAGCTGGCGCACGGCATCGCGTCGCTGATGCCGCCGGTCGACAAGTATCTCTATCTCGACTGCTCCGTCAGCACGATCATCGAGCATATGCGCCAGCGCGGGCGGGAATACGAGGACGATCTCGACCTCATGTATGTGTACGAGCTCAAGGAGCTTTACGACGAATGGGCCAAAACCCTCCCGCCGGAGCGGACGCTGCGCATCAACATGGACGGCGGGGAATACGATCTGAATGAGATCGTGCGGTTTTTGGAGGCGTGAGTATGCAGAAGCAGGATCGGCCTGTTGCGTTTTTTGACTCCGGCCTCGGCGGGATCAGCGTCCTGCGCGAGACGGTGCGGCTGCTGCCGCAGGAAAACTATCTGTACTACGGCGACTCGCTCCACGCGCCCTACGGCGTCAAGAGCGAAGCGCAGATCCAGGCGCTGAGCCTTGCGGCGGCGGAGCATCTGGTAAGCGCCGGAGCCAAGGCCATCGTCGTGGCCTGCAACACGGCGACATCCGCCGCCATCGGCCTGCTGCGGCAAGTCTACCCGGACATTCCCGTGATCGGAACGGAGCCTGCGCTCAAGCCCGCCGTAGAAAAATACCCCGGCGGCAGGATTCTGGTCATGGCCACGCCCATGACCATCCGGCAGGAGAAATTCCAGGCGCTCAAGCGCCAGTTTGATGACCGCGCGCAGATCATCGGCCTGCCGTGCGAGGGGCTGATGGAATTTGTCGAGCGCGGAGAGCTGCGCGGGAGCGCCGTGGAGGCGTATCTGACCGAAAAGCTCGCGCCGTATCTGCGCGAGCCGGTCGACGGGATCGTGCTGGGCTGCACGCACTATCCGTTCCTGACGGGCGCGATCCGCAGGATCGTCGGGCCGGGGCCGGAGATCATGGACGGCAGCCACGGCGTCGCGATGCAGCTCGAACGGAAGCTTGCGCAAAGCGGTATGCTGCGCCAATGCGGCGAACCGGGAACGGCGGTTTTTGAAAATTCCCTCGACGAGCCGGAGATCCTCGCCCTCAGCCGGGCACTGTTCCGGTACCGGGATGAATAAAAGCACACGCGGCGTCTGAATGTTCGGACGCCGCGGTTTTTATGTCGGTGCAACTATGAGGTTCAAGCATTCCCGGCGAACCCAGCGGAGCGGTTCGACGGGAATGAGGAGGAAACGTGCTCAGAGGATAAGAGGGTCCGCGCATAGCGGGGACTCGTTCCGTCGAGGCCGGTTCCGACGAGCCTCCGGCGGCCATATCTTTTCTCTCGCAAGAGAAAAGATATGGAAGAAAGGAGTGCTTGGACGCGTTTGGTGCCTGCTGCGGGTACGTTTCAGGCAAGCTCTGATTTTTAGCCGCTGCGAACACACATACTCCCCCTACGGGCGCTTTGGTACGCGCCGCCTGTTACGGGACGCCAGATTTGTGAGCAGCTGCCCTTGAATGGCTGCGGTAAAAACGCTCTGCATTTGAAATTTGCCGGGCAGTACGGATTCGCCGGAAGACTTTCGTACCTCACCATAAACCCGCGGCGGCCGGGAAGCCCGGCCGCCGCGTTTTTTCAGATCAATTCACACGCGATCTGCGCATCCTTCGCGAGGAGCGCTGCGTATTCCGCCATGCGCGTCTGCGCGCTGCGCAGTGCGTCGGGTGCCTGTCCGGGCACGCCGAAGACGGGGATAGAACACATGGCGGCTTTCCTCCCGCGCACACGTTCTTTCGTCCGCACCGGCGATCATGCTGAAAATGATGCCGCCCGCGTCGCGTCCGGTGACGTCTCCGGGGTAAGTGTGGACCTCATCGCCGCGCAGGCCCGCAAACGGTTCCCTGGCTTCCGCCTGATACAGCTCGACCGGCCCCATCAGGCGGTCGATATCGTGCGTACCGCAGAGCACATGCGTTTCCAGCTCGACCAGAAACGGCACGGCGGTCACGGCGTTCCAGCGCGGGAACTCCCGGCCCTTGAGCAGCACGGATTCGAACTGCATCATGACGGGATAGGTCTTTTTGAATTTCCGGAAATAGCGGAAATACGGGTTCTGCCCGAACACGTCCGCGCGGACGTACTCCCGGTATTGCTCCCGCAGCGCGGCGACGTGCTGCTCTACCATATCGTAGAAGCCTGTCTCATCCCACTGCACCTTGTCCGGGTACTGCACCTCGACCCATGCAAACGGGATGCCTGCGCTCTGCATTCCGCTCTCTTTTTTGATCTGTACCATTTAAAACGCCTCCCGATTTTATTTTCTATACTATATAACATCGGGAACCGGCACTGTCAAGCGTTATTCGGCCAGCTTCCTGCCCAGCGCGCGGCAGGCAGCGAGCGCCTCATCATCCGGCGCTTCGCAGCAGATGACGCTGTCCGATACGCGGTTGATCCCGGCAGCTCCGCAGTCTTCCTCCCACGTGCGCATCCATTCGCCATCGCCCCAGCCATAGGAGCCGAACAGGCCGACGGACTTGCCCGCAAGCGCCGATTTCACCGCGTCGAACATCGGCGCGAATTCCGTCTCTTCCAGTTCCTCGGCGCCCATCGCCGGGCAGCCGAGCGCGGCTGCGTCCAGCTCCTTCACTGCATCCGCGCTGACGTCCGCAGGCGTCCAGACGGCGCACTCCGCGCCGGCTTCGCGCATACCCTCCGCGACGGCGTTTGCCATAGCCTCGGTGTTGCCGGTGCCGCTCCAATAAATGACTGCTGTTTTTTTCATAATCAGGACTTCCTTTCTATTCTGTCTGCGACCGCCAGCCGGTCCAGCTCCACGCCGGAGCGCCAGCGCTCGCAGTAGGTTTGCGTACATTTTTTATAGCGGTCGAACGTCTGCCGCGCCTGCCGTTCGTCGCCGTAGACCTTCCACACGCCCGTGCATTTGGCGTTCGCCGCATGGTTCTCAATGAATCCCTTGACGTCCTCCGGCGGATAGCTGAGAAACAGGCCGACCTCGTGCGGGAATTCCGCGCCCTCGCGCATACGGCGCACCAGCCGCGCAACGCATCCGCCGCAGCTGCCGCAGGGATATCCCGCGTCCGCCAGAAGCGCCTTTGCCGTCTGCGCGCGCAGATCACGCTGCAGCGCCGCCGGACGGTAGAGGTACAAAAGCGCCTTCCCCTCGGTGAACCGCAGCGGCAGCAGGCACAGCCCGCGGGAAAGATAGTGCCGGTTGAACGCGCGGATCTCGCCCAGCAGCACGTCCTTTTCCGCACACGGACATGGGAACAGACTGCCGGTCTTGATCCCGGCCAGCGTCGGCGCGGCCTGCCGCACGACCATTTCTTCCGACATCAGCAGGCTCCCTGCGCCGCGTATTTGTCCAGAATGCCGCGCAGCGCGGACAGAGAGCTGGTGTGGCAGCGCTCGATGATCGTCCCGCGGCCCTTGAGCTCGCTCAGCGCGCCCTGCACCATCTTGTGGGACATGGTATTGGTGAAAAAGATCGTCAGATCCGGGCTGCCCAGCTTGTTCCGCAGGCCGCCGGCGGGCTTGGTGAAGATCTTCGACTGACATTGGTAGCTTTCGCAAAGCTCCCGGTAGCGGCGCTCCATACATTCGTTGCCGCCAAGAATTACAACGCTCATAGGCTCGTCCTTTCGGTTTGAAATTAGTTAGATATCTCTAACCATAGGATACAGTACACCCATTCTCCGCCTGTCCTGCGGACTGCGGCAGATAGGACTGCTTCCACCCGTTTGGTTAGAGAACCTTAACCGCTTGCACAGATCATACCATACTTTTCCCCGATACGCAAGAAAAATTTACGCGGAAGACAAAAAATCTGCCCGGAAGCGCGTTAGCGCTTCCGGGCATGGGCTGACGGAAAGCAGTGATTTTTAGAAATTCACGGCGAATTTGCAGGTTTCTGGCCCCTACAGGAAGCGGCTGTATCACGTCGCTCAGATCACCTGACCGTTTTTCAGCTGCAATTGGAGCTTGTCGGCGATGAGCGCGATAAACTCGGAATTTGTCGGCTTGCCCTTGTGTTCGAGACGGTGTAGCCGAAGAAGCGCTGGAGCGTTTCGAGATCGCCCCTGTCCCACGCGACCTCGATGGCGTGGCGGATGGCCCGCTCGACGCGCGACGGCGTGGTCGCGAACGTCTTGGCGACCTGCGGGTACAGGACCTTCGTGATGGCGTTGATGACGTCCATGTCCTGTACGGCGATCATGATCGCCTCGCGCAGATACTGATAGCCCTTGATGTGCGCCGGAACGCCGATCTCATGGATGATGGAGGTGACCATTGCCTCGATGTTGACCTCCTGCCGCCGCTGGGCGTTTTGACGGAGCTGACCGTCGATCGCGGTCATCTCGTGGATGCGCTCGGCCACGGCGTCCAGCTCGCACGGCTTCGTCATGAAATACTGCACGCCGAGACTCGCCGCCATGTTGGCGACGTATTCCGTCATAAAGCCCGTCAGCACCAGCGCTGCCGGCGGCTTGTCCATCTCACGCGCCCGTTTCAGGACCGCGATGCCGTCCAGCTTCGACAGCATCAGATCCAGTACCAGGATATCCGGCTTCGTCACGCGCATAAGCTCTGCCGCGCGCTGCCCGTCGGCTGCCGTACCGACGATCTCATAGCCGGGAACCTGTTCCAGACGGCGTTTGACGTGATCGCAAAACTCCTCATTTCCATCTGCGATCAGAATTTTGACACGGTTTTCCATTCTTGACCTCTCCTCATAATATGGTTTGTGTCAGACACTGACTTTTTTATCGCTGCGACATCATGAATATAGCACATTCTGGTAAATTTTTCAATTTCTTTTATGCAATATTTTCCAGAAACTTCTCGATGTCCTTCGACATAATACTTTCAAAGTAAAGAAACCGTTAAAAGTCTGATAAAATCATAAAAATGAAAATAAATTGCAATATCTTTTTTGGGCTTAACTACCAAACGCGATTATATGACCATTTGCCCGCCGCGTCAAGTGCATCCAATGTTTTTCTATATTTTTGTAAAATTTCCAGAGTAATTTTGGCTAATCTGCATAAAAAACCCGGATCCCACAGCTGCGCGGGATCCGGGTTTTTCTTTGTTTTTTTCAGCTTCAGGCGTCCTGCGGCAGGATTTTGCCCTCCGCTGTGAACGTCACGACGCGCATGGGAATGTCCTTCCCGCTCGCCGCGACAGCCTGCCGCGCGGCATATTCCAGCCCGCCGCAGCACGGCACCTCCATGCGTGTGAGCGTCACGCTGCGCACGTCGTTCTCCGTCAGGATCGCCGTCAGCTTTTCCGCATAGTCCGCGCGGTCGAGCTTCGGACAGCCGATGAGCGTGACGCGGCCGCGGATAAAGTCCGCATGGAAGCTGCCGCAGGCGTAAGCCGTGCAGTCGGCGGCGATCAGCAGGTCGCAGCCGTCAAAATACGGCGCACGCACCGGTACGAGCTGCAGCTGCACCGGCCAGTTTTGCAGACGGCCCGGCTGCGCGGGCGCGTCCTGTCCGGCAGACTCCTGCGCAAGCGTCCGTACCTGCGTCCCGGCGCAGCCGCAGGCCAGCCTGTCCGGCGCGCCTGCGCCCGGCTTTTTTGCCGCCTGCACGCCCCTGACCGCCTTCTCCGTCAGCCGTTCGAGCTTCGCTTTTTTGACAGCCTCCTCGTCATATGCCGCCGCTTCGCGCTCGATAAAGCGGATCGCATCCACTGGACAGACCGGCAGACAGTTGCCAAGCCCGTCGCAGTAATCGTCCCGGATCAGCTTTGCTTTTCCGTCTATGATGGCGATCGCGCCCTCGTGGCACGCCTGCGCACACAGGCCGCAGCCCGTGCAGGCCGCCTCGTCGATTTCGATGATCGTCCGTTTCATGCTTGTCCCTCCTGCTGCTTTTGGGCCTCCAATCTCGCGCGCCGCTCGGCGTCGGCCTTTTCCTGATTGCGCCGCGCGATGATCATCAGCTTCTCATACGTCTCCTCGCCCACGCACTGCTTCGCGTATTTGCACCACTGCACGCAGCTGAGCTTGTCGTTGTACACGATGAAGCCGCAGTTATCGCAGGCGACCTCCGTGTCTGTGGAAAAAATCTCGATCGGATTGCCGCAGTTCGGACAGATCCGGTCCTCAATGGTCGGCGTTCTCGGCTTGCCCTGGCAGCCGTCCATGATCATGCTCATCATCCCCTTTTTAAGTAACTGCTGATCCAATCGTCAGTTACTTGACTTTCCGGTCATAGTATAGGATACTGAAGAAAAAATGTATGTTGTTTTTCAAACAAAGGAGATTCAAATTATGGATGAACCGAACATTTTGACCGAATGTGCGCTGTTCCGGGGCCTGCACAGGGCGCAGATCCGGGAGATGCTGCCGTGTCTGTCCGCGCGGCAGGCCCGCTTCCGGCGCGGGCAGTTCCTGCTGCGGGCGGGAGACAGAGCCTCATCCGCCGGGATCATCCTGTCCGGCGAGGCCGAGGTCCTGCAGGAGGATTTCTGGGGCAACCGCAATCTGCTTGCCGCCGTTGGGCCGGGCGAGCTGTTTGCCGAAGCGTTTGCCTGCGCACACGCCGTTTCCCCGGTGAGCGTACAGTGCACCACGGACGGAAGCGTTCTGTATCTGAACGTGCGCGCCGTCTTCTCCCCCTGCGAAAAGGCCTGCGCGCAGCACAAAACGCTTTCGCAGAACCTCATCCGGGTGCTGGCAGAAAAAAATATGCAGCTGAATGAAAAGGCGGGCTTTCTTTCCCAGCGCACAACGCGCGAAAAGCTGCTGGCTTATCTGTCCGCGCAGGCACGCCGGGCCGGCAGCGCCAGCTTCCGCATCCCCTTTGACCGGCAGCAGCTGGCAGATTACCTGTCCGTCAACCGCAGCGCCATGTCCGCCGAGCTTTCGAATATGCAGCGCGACGGCCTGCTCCGCACCGACCGCAGCTGCTTCACGCTCTGCCAGCCGGAAGATACACCCTGACACGCACGCAAGGGGAGCGGCTCACGCCGCTCCCCTTTTGCGTCATGTAGCGCTGTCAGCAGCCGCAGCCGGTGTCGCAGCCGCAGGAATTGCCGCAGCCATTGCTGCCGGTGCCGAAGATCAGCAGAAGGATGATGATCCACCACCAGCTGTTGCCGAAGGCGCAGAATCCGGACTGATTACAAGACATAACAAGACCTCCTGAAAGATAACGTAGCGTTTGATCGCTCGCTCATTCCATGTTATGCAGAGGTCCGAAAATGGTGACGGCTACGCGAACAGCTCGTCGAGCGTTCCGAAGGAATAGCCCATCTCCTCCCATTTGCTCAGCAGCGTGTCCAGGATCCGCGCGTTGGTCTGCGAGGTCGAGTGCAGCAGCACGACGGCGCCCGGATGGATGCGCGGCAGCAGCTTGGCAAACGCCTGCTCGTCGGTCGGCTGGTTGTCCTGATACCAGTCGACGTAGGCCAGCGACCAGAATACCGTCCGGTAGCCGAGCTTCTGCGCCATCTCAAGATTTTTTTCGCTGTAGATGCCCTGCGGCGGGCGGTAATAGCGCGGCAGGTCCTCGCCGGTCGTCTCCCGGTAGAGCGTTTCGAGGCTCGTCAGCTCCTGATTGAAGGCGGCTTCGTCTGAAAGCTTCGACATATCATAGTGGTGGTACGTGTGGTTGCCCACGATATGCCCCTCGCGCAGCATCCGGCGCACAAGATCCGGGTTCTGCTCGATGTAGTTGCCCACAACGAAGAACGCCGCCTTGACGCCGTGCTTCGCCAGCGCCTCCAGGATCGGCTCCGTGCAGCCGTTTTCATAGCCTGCGTCAAAGGTCAGATAGATCTTCTTCTGTGTCTCATCGCCGAGATAGACCGCGTCATAGCGCCGCAGCGCCTCCTTTGACGCGTTGCCGGCGGGCGGCTGGCCCTCCGTCCGGAAGCTCAGGCCCCACGACCCGGTTTCGATCGACCGGCTCTGCTGAAACAGCAGCGGCAGAACGGCGCAGAACGCCAGCACCGCCGCCAGCGCCAGCGTCAGTCTGCCGTACTGCCGGAAAAATTGCTTCATAAAACATCACCCCTGTCCATCCTTATGCGATGGACAGGGGGATATGCCTTTTATCCGCCGTAATCGTAGCCGTAGCCGTCAAAGTCAGGGACGGTGAATTCTTCCTCCTGCCCGGACTGGCCCTCCAGCTCGTCCTGCGCCTGCTGCTCGGCCTCGTTGATCTCCTCCTCGCCGGGCCGCTCGTCGAGCGTGAGCGTGACCTCGATCTCCGCGCCCGCGCGGTAGAGCTTCAGCTTGACGGTGTCGCCCGCCCGGTGCTTGGAAAGTGCGGAGACAAGATCGGAATACGCGTTGATCTCGCGGCCGTCAAATTCCAGAATGATATCGTGCGGCTGCAAACCGGCCTTTTCCGAGCAGCTGCCTTCCGTCACGGTCACGACCTGCGGTCCGGAGGGCAGGCCGTAAATTTCCGCAACCTCCGCGTCGAGATTTTGCAGCGTGACGCCGAGATAGGCCCGGCCGCGGACGCGGCCATACTGCTGCAGGTCATACACCACGCGCAGCACGTCGTTGATGGGAATGGCGAAGCCGATCCCTTCGATGGTCACGCCCGTCTCCGTCGTTCCGGATACCTTCGCGGTCGTAACGCCGATGATATTGCCGTTCATATCGAACAGCGGCCCGCCGGAGTTGCCGGAGTTGATAGCCGCGTCGGTCTGCAGCATATTGATGGGTGTTCCATCAGTGTCGATCTCGCGGTCAAGCGCGCTGATGTAACCGGCGGTCATGGTGAACGTCAGATCGCCCAGCGGATTTCCGATGGCCTCGACTGTCTCGCCGACCTCGACCTCGTCGGAATCGCCGACCGTGACGGTCTGCAGGCCCTCTGCCTCGATCTTCAGAAGCGCAATGTCGTTCATGCTGTCCGTGCCGACGATGGCGGCAGGGTATTCCTCGCCTGAATAGAACTGCACGACGACCGTGCCCTCGTCCGCATCCGCGACGACGTGGTGATTGGTGACGATATAGCCGTCCTCCGTCAGGACGAAGCCGCTGCCCGTGCATATGCCGGTCGTTTCTACGCCCCAGAGGTCGGCTGTGACCTGCGTGGAAATGCCGCAGACCGCGCTGATGTTCATCTTATAGACCTGCGCCGGTGTAAGCGTCTTGTCGCCCTCGTTGGACTTGAGCGTTTCCGGCAGCGGCGTCCGTTCGAGCCGGTAGGCGGCATTGCTCTGCGATTCCGGCGCTGCGGGCTGCTCCTGCTCTACGGGCTGCTCGGCCATGGCACTGGCCGCGGTTCTTTTCCTGCTCGGCGAGGTTTTTCTGCCCAATGGCGTCGATGGTCTTCGTCAGCACGGAGCCGCCGACAGCCGCAACGATCGCCAGCGCGGCCAGCAGCGCCGCGATCTTGAGTCCGGTGTGCTTGCCGCTGTGCCGGATCTCCTCCTTGGCCTGCTCCAGCGGCGGCCGGGACGGCTCCTCGGGCGCGGGCTCAAAGCTGTAGTTCATCTTTTCATCGTAATTTTCCATGGTTCTGCGCTCCTTTTCGGCGTGTCTGTTCAGAAAAGCGGTTCCGGCAGATCCAGCATATGGCTCACACGCTTCAATGACAGCCTGCGGCGCATATACGGGTGGAAGCGGAAGCTGATCTCGACGAAGTCCGGCGCTTTGCCGACCTCCCCGATCGTTGTTTTGCACCCGGCCTGCCGCATGGCGGCAAGGCAGGCGTCATAGGACGGCACAGACTGCACGATCCGGCGGATCTCTGGCCAGCAGGCTTCGATGCGGCGGGGGGCGATGCCGTCGGTGATGGTGTCGGGGGTATTGAGCTTCTGGACATCCGGGGCGAGCGCGCCGTAGATGCTGTAGATCTCGTCCCAGTTGCAGATCTCCGGGTGGGCCGTGACCTGCGGCAGACGGGAGAGCTTTTCGTAGTACCGGAGCATGATGAGCGTCGTCACGCCGACGTCCTCACCATGGTAATTGGGCGTTTTGCCGTCCAGCAGCTCCATGCACTCCCAGAAATGGGCCATGATATGCTCCGTGCCGCTGCCGGGGCGGGAGGTCTTGGTGAAGCTCATCGCGATACCGGTCAGAAGAAGTGATTCGAAGATCGCCGCCGCCGTTTTTTCGTTGCGTTTCGTCACGCTCCCGGCCATAGCGAAGATCTGGTCGGTCGCCCGCCGCGTCAGGGCGGCGACGCGCTCACAATAGGATTCCCCGGTCAGAAGATTCGATACCTGCCAGTCGATGAGCGCGATATATTTCGAGATCATATCGCCGAAGCCCGCGGATTTAAGCTCTGCCGGAGCGTCCGCGAGAATTTTCGTGTCGCCGATGATGACCTCGGGGCATTTTGCGGGATAGGTGATCTTGAAATTGCCGTTGACAATGGGCGCGGAATAGGACGCGAAGCCGTCCATCGAGGGGGCTGTTGCGAACAGGCACAGCGGCACGTTATGCCGCGCACAGGCAAGCCTGCACGGGTCATGGACAGACCCCGTGCCGACGGCAAGCACGCCGTCCACGCGGTCAAAATACCCCTCGATCTTCTCCACGTCCTGCATGGTCGCGACGCGGATGGACGGCCAGATATGGCGCAGGACGGTAAAGCCGGACAGGGAAGCCTCAATGCCGTCCGCAGCGGCAAGTGTCTGCTCGTCCGCCGCCAGCAGGAGCCGGGGGCCAAAGCCGTTTTTCTTCAGGATCTCGCCGGCCTCGGACACAAGCCCGCTGCCAATCTCGATATCCCGGATAGCACATTCATGCGCCTGCCCGCAGGCGCAGTTCTGATAGCTGTCGATCAGCGTGTGGAAATCAGTCATAGTGGGATTCTCCTACGTTTATACTTTATGTGGCTGCATGGATTTGCCGGCGGACGACTGCTTTTCGCGTCTGCCGGCTGTCCAAGCGCTCAACCGTTCGGGTTCGGGGCATCCAGCATGGTCTTGCACGCGGCAAGGACCTTTGCGGCGATGGGCGCGGCTGTCTGGCTGCCGGAGCCGCCGCGTTCGGCGAAGACGACGAACGCGAGCGGATACGCTTCGTCCTGCACGAAGCCCGCGAACATTGCGTCGCCGGGCCGTTTTCGCGCTCCGCCGTGCCGGACTTGGCGCAGACCGTCAGACTGCCGAACTGCCACGCGCCGTACTGGTTCACGACCGCGCCGCGCATCATCTTTCCGAGCGCTTCGGCTGTTTCTTCGGACAACAGCCGCCCGGTCGTCTTCGTTTCCGCTTCATAGACCGTCTGGCCCACGCGGGAAATTTTCTGCATGAGATACGGCTCCGCCGCCTCTCCGCCGTTCGCGATCACGCCCATAAAGCGCAGGAACTGGATCGCCGTGATCTGGTCGGTATACTGGCCGATCCCGGCCCAAGCGACGCTGCCGTCGTCCGCGTCTGACAGATCGACAGTCGACCGGGCGGTATAGCCGTCGCAGGTGAGCGTTCCGTTGAGGCCGAGCTTATCGCAGGCCGCCTGCAGCGCGTCCTTACCGAGGGCCGAGGCCAGCTCACCGTAATAGACGTTGCACGAATGCGCCAGCGCCTCCGGCATGGCAAGCGTCCCATGGCTGGACATACAGACGATCTCCTGCCCGCCGATGATGGTTTTCCCGGTGCAGGTATGTGTCTCGGTCTGCGCGGACGCGCTTTTTTCCAGCGCTGCGGCGCTTGTCACGAGCTTGAAAATGGAGCCGGGCGTATAGGCCGCGTCAAAGAAGCGGTTGAGATACACGCCGTCATATGTGCCCGTCTCGTCGCCCGCAATATCGGGGATGTTGTCGGGATCGTAGCTGGGGCTGGTCACGGCGCACAAAATTTCGCCGGTTTTGTAGTTATAAACGCCGACTGCGCCGTGATAGCTGCCGAGCGCCTGCAGAGCTGCTTTCTGCACCTCGGCACTGATGGTGAGTCTTGCGCTGGCCGTGCCCTTGGATGCTTCGTTCAGGCCGGTAATTTTATCGTAGCCGATCATCTGCTCGGCGAAATTGCCCAGCAGCGGCGCGCTGATATAGCCGTAGCGGTCGCCCAGCAGATGGATGGTCGCCTCGCGCACGGCTTCATCGGCACTGTACACGCGGCCATCCGTTGTATTCAGGATGCGTACGCCGGAGCGGTCGTAAATTTTGCCGCCGGTGAGATTCGTGCCGGTATAGACATGCGGGCTGCCGGAAAACGTCACCCATTTGTCGGCGTTCACCGCGTATTTGACGCAGAAGGCCAGCGTCCCCACGGCAAGCACAACGGCCAGAGCCAGCGCGAACAGCGCGCGGCGCGATACCTTTTTCATCTGCACGCCTCCTTTCCGGCAGGACGCTGCCAGACGGCGTCAGGGTCCTCCGCCGCAGGCTCATCAACAGCCTCCTGTGCGTCAGGCTCCTCCGGCAGCGGCGTGACGCCGTGCGGGACGCGGATGGCGACAGAGGCGTTCTGCCGGGTATCGGCTGCCTTGATAAAGGCCAGCAGGCCCCAGACACAGACCATGCTCGACCCGCCGTTCGACACGAACGGGAACGTCACGCCCGTGAGCGGCAGGAAATCCGCCATGCCGAACACGTTCAGGATCGTCTGCGTGACCATGACCGTCACAGCCGCGCAGGCGCCGATGGTATAAAAGCAGCTTCTGCCCGCGGGCGCGGAGCGCACGACGAAGCAGGCGAGAATGACAATGCACGCGACCATCAGAACCGCCATGATGAGGCCCCATTCCTCCGAGACGAAGGCGAAGACCAGATCGGTGTCTGACGCCGCGACGTATTTGAGCCAGCCCTTCCCCGGCCCGAGGCCGAACAGGCCGCCCGAGGCGATGCACATCATCGAGCGCGTCTGGGAATACCCGGTCGTGAGCGCATAGTCCCACACATGGCCCCACGCCTCAAAGCGGTTGCGCGCGTAGGGCAGAAAGCGCAGTACCAGAACGCCCGCGAAGCCCGTCGCGGCGATGGCCAGCGCGATCGTCGCAAAGTTGCCGGAGCGCAGGAACGCGATGACAAGGAACGCAACAAAGAAAATGATCGCGGTTCCGAAGTCCTTCATGAGCGCCAGACACGCGCAGATCACGGCGGAATAGGCGATGAACAGCACGATATTGCGCTTTGCCATCAGCCGCGAGAGCGTGGACGCGCCGACATAGATAAAGCAGACCTTGACGAACTCCGACGGCTGGAACGACACGCCGCCCAACTGGATCCAGTTGCGCGCGCCGAATTTTTCCACGCCAAAGAGCAGATTGAACGCCAGCAGGCCGATGCCTGCAACAGCCGCAAGATACCGCACGGTCTTTGCCCGCTCCAGATCGCGCAGCGACCAGCAGACGACGAGGAAGACGCACACGCCCGCGACGATAGCAAGCAGCTCCTTGATCAGACTTTCCGGCGCGGAGCTTGACACGACGGCAAGGCCCATCGTGCACAGGAAAAACGCCAGCGTCTCCGCCTCGAAGCCCGTTCTGCGGAACGCGCGCAAGGCAAGATACAGCGCCCACTCCAGCCCGATCAGCCCGCCGAACGCCGTCAGCTCCAGCGCCGCGTCGCAGCCGCCGAGGATGAGCTGAATGGCTGTCAGCAGCTGGAACAGCGTCAGAAGCAGCAGCGTCGGCACCTGATGCACGGCATGGCCGGCCCGCGTGCGGGTCCCGGCCTGAATGCGCTCCTGTTCCTTTGTCAGGGGGATGAGCGTGAAATTCACGCCGCCCATCGTAATGACGTCACCGAAGCGCAGCGCAGAGAGAGCCGTCTGCTTTCCGTTGACGAATACGCCGGATTTGGAGTGCGCGTCCGAGATCGTCCAGCTGCCGTCGTCGTAGCGCGTTAAGACTGCGTGCGTGCGCGAGACGGTTGGGTAGCCAAGCTGTACATCACAGCCTGCACCGCGGCCGATAAGGCTTTCCCAGTGCGTGACAGGGATGTGCGCGCCGTCCGGCGTGGTCAGCCATGCCCAGACCTCCGGCTCCGGCCGGAACGTCAGCAGGCTCACCGCGCAGCGGATCAGGATCCCCAGCGCAAGCACCGGGAACAGATAGCACAGCCACGGAACGGGCTCAAATTGTGAAAAAAACGTAGTCAGTGCATCCTGCATGAGAAATTCTCCATGTACGGGCGGTTACGGTGCGGCGGTTCTGTCCTGCTTCGGAAGCTCGGCGACCTCGCTGATCGGGCCGTAGGCCGTCGTGTCGGTAGTCAGGTTCTTTTTGCGAAGCTTATTGTTGACGGAATCGGAAATGAGCAGGTAAATGATCGCAAACACCGGCACGCCCAGGATCATGCCTGCGAAGCCGAAGAGGCTGGCCGCGATGGTGATGGACGCAAGCACCCAGAAGCCCGAGATGCCGACGGTGTTGCCGAGGATCTTCGGCCCGATGACATTGCCGTCCACCTGCTGCAGAACCAGAATGAAGATGACGAAATAGAACGCCTGCAGCGGGTTCACCAGCAGAATGAGGAACGCGCACGGCACAAGACCGATGATCGGCCCGAAGAACGGGATGACGTTCGTCACGCCGATGACCGTGGCGATCAGGGCCGGATACGGCATCTTGAGGATCAGAATGCCGATATAGCAAAGAACGCCGATGATGGCCGAGTCGACGATCTTGCCGATGACGAAGCCGTTGAACACCCGGTAGATATTGCGGCCAAGATAGAACACGTGATCCGCGCCCTTCGGCGAGAGCAGCGCGACGATGATCTTCTTGCTCTGCGCCTGAAACGTCTCCTTCGACCACAGGATATAGATCGACGCGACGAAGCCGATGAGGAAGTTCATAAAGCCCTTGACAAAGGCGACTACGGAGCTTGTGAGCGTGGTCAGGAGCTTCTGCACGTCCTGCAAAAACGTCGTGGTGATCCAGTTGTTGATGAACTCATAGATCTTGCCGAGCGCCGAGTCGACATAGCTCTGGATCTCGGGGTTGTCCTCGAGGATGTTCGTGACCCAGCGGTCGATGCTGGTATAATACGTCTCTGCGTTGTCCACGATCCCGACGACGCTCTCATACAGCTGCGGCAGCAGCATGGAGAAGAACGCGTATAAAATCAGGACTGCCACAACAACGCTGACGAAGATGCCCGCCGCACGGCTCAGATTGCGGATGAGCGCGGGCTTCCACTTTGTCTTCTGCTCCAGCAGCGGCAGCAGGCGGCTGTCGACGAAGCGCACGATCGGGTTCAGAAGGAACGCGATCACCACGCCGAAGATCAGCGGCTCCAGAATCATCTCCAGCGCCGTCAGCACACCGAAGAAACCCGGCAGATCCGTAAAGATCACGACGAGCAGAATGCTGACAAAGATCACGACCAGCGCCGTCAGACCCCATTTGACGTATGGCTTGTCTCGATGTTCGTTCATGCGCGATTCTCCTTTTCCCAGTTATCTATAAAGTATCATATCCGACAGAAAACGTCAATTCAGAGATTCCCCTAGGGTGTATCTGAAAACTCATGATGTGACCGGCAGCGAGGGATTTTTGCGTTGCGCAAGACATTTTTCGCAGGAATACTGACGTATTTCAAGCGAAAAATGACGCGGCGCACCGCAAAAGGCCCGCTGTCCGGGTGCGTTGGGAGTTTTCAGATACACCCTAGTGCGCGCAGCAGTGCAAGCTCCTGCGCGTAGCCCGGCAGCTCGTTCGGCGTTTCGAGGATCATGGGCAGACCCCGCAGGGCCGGGTGGTGCAGAATACGCCGGAACATTTCCAGCCCCAGACAGCCCTGCCCGAGCTTTTCATGCCGGTCCTTATGCGCGCCGCAGGGGTTTTTGCTGTCGTTCAGATGCAGCGCCTTCAGCCGGTCAAGGCCGATCACGCGGTCGAATTCAGCCAGCACGCCGTCCAGATCGTTTACAATGTCGTATCCCGCGTCCGACACATGGCACGTATCGAGGCACACGCCGAGCAGCTCCCCGCACCGGCAGGCGTCAAGAATCGCGCGCAGCTCCTCGAACCGGCCGCCGACCTCACTTCCCTTGCCGGACATCGTTTCGAGCAGAACGGTCGTGTGCTGCTCCGGCCGGACGACCGCATCCAGACACGCCGCGATCAGCTCGATCCCGGCTTCAACGCCCTGTCCGACATGGCTGCCGGGATGGAAATTGTAGAAGTTTCCGGGCGTCAGCTCCATGCGCTGCAAATCGCTTTCAAAGACCTCGCGGGCAAATTCCCGCGTCCGCTCGTCCTTGGAGCACGGGTTCAGCGTATACGGCGCATGGGCCACGACGCGGCCCAACTGCCCGTCCTGCTGCATCTGCACGAGCACGGCGGCGTCCGCCGGGTCAGCACTTTTTGCAGCACCGCCGCGCGGATTGCGCGTAAAAAACTGAAAGGTGTTCGCGCCGATGGAAAGCGCGGTCCTCCCCATCGCGGCATAGCCCTTCGACGAGGACAAATGGCAGCCCAGATACAGCATAAGCGGCCTCCTGCAAGCGTTTTTTTATAGTTTATCACGTTTTTGGAAAATCCGCAATTCCACTTGCTCCCGGCGCGAAAAATCTGTACAATAAATATACCACTACTGACAGGAGGCGCGGACAATGGGCCGGACGGAAAATCAGAAGCTGAAGCTGCTGTATCTGAAGGAGCTGTTCGAGCGGCAGTCGGATGAGGAGCACCTGCTCTCCATGCAGGACATTCTGGATGCGCTCGCGGCGCAGGGCATCCGCGCCGAGCGCAAGAGTGTTTACGACGATATCCTGTGCCTGCAGCAGTTCGGCATGGATATCGTGACGGTCAGGGGCCGGAAGGGCGGGTACTTTCTTGCCTCGCGCACGTTTGAGCTGCCGGAGCTGAAGCTGCTGGTCGACGCGGTGCAGTCGAGCAGGTTTCTGTCGGAGCGGAAATCCATGCAGCTGATTGCCAAGCTTGAAACGCTTGCCAGCGGGTATGCCGCCGGGAGCCTGCGGCGGCAGGTCACAGTCGCCGGACGCGTCAAGACCATGAACGAGAGCGTCTATTATTCCGTCGATCTGCTGCACGAGGCCATCCAGAAAAACAGCCGCATCACGTTCCGCTATTTTGACTATGATCTGAACGGCTCCCGCCGCTACCGGCCGGGGCTGTATACTGCCAGCCCCTATGCGCTGTGCTGGCAGGATGAAAATTATTATCTCATCGCGCATTCCGAGCGCCACGGGCTGACGCATTACCGTGTGGACAAGATGGCCTCGATCAGCATGACGGGCCAGCCGCGCTATATGGACGCGCAGACGCGGGAGCTTGATCTGACCGAATACGGCAAAAACGTCTTTGGTATGTTCGCGGGCAGCCGGGAGCAGCTGCGGCTGCGCTTTGACCGGTCGCTGGCGGGTGTTGTGATCGACCGCTTCGGCCGCGGGACCCCATGCGTCCCGGATGGGCCGGACGCGTTTATCTGCACGGTCGAGGTCGCGGTGTCGCCGAACTTTTTCGGCTGGCTTGCCTCATTCGGCGCGCGGGCGCAGCTGCTCTCCCCTGCCCCCGTCCGGGAGGCGTTCGTCGCCCTGTGCCGGGCGGCAGAGGCGGCAAATACCTGAACTGAACGCAAAAACCTGTTTTTTTGTAAATACTACTGGAAAAATCCGCGCAGATATTGTATGATAGAAGCCGGAATGCAACAAGAAGCAAAATGAGTTTTCCTGCGAGGCAAATCAATCCCACACAAACGCAGAAAAATTCCGATTCTATGAACAAAGGAAGGAATTCATATGGAACAAACCAAACTGAAGGCGCTCGAGCTGAACGCAGCAAAGGCGCGTCTTTATGGCGTCCAGATGGTGCACGACGCGGCCTCCGGCCATCCGGGCGGCTCGATGAGCTGCATGGACGTGCTGACGTACCTGTACTTTGCCGAAATGCGCGTCGATCCCAAGAACCCGCATGACCCCGGCCGTGACCGCTTCGTCATGTCCAAGGGCCACTGCTCCCCGCCATGTATACCCGGTCCTGGCGCTGCGCGGCTTCTTCCCGGTCGAGGATCTTAAGATGTTCCGCCGCATCGACGGCCATATGTCCGGCCATGTGGAAATGAAATACGTCCCCGGCGTCGATATGTCTACCGGCTCTCTGGGCCAAGGCATCTCCGTCGCCGTCGGCATGGCGCTGGCCGGTAAGGTCGCAAAGAAGGATTATCGTGTCTACGCCATTCTTGGCGACGGCGAGGTCGCCGAGGGTCAGGTCTGGGGAGGCTATGATGGCCGCCAATAAGTACCACCTCGACAATCTGTGCGCCTGCGTTGACGTCAACGGTCTGCAGATCGACGGCGAGACGAAGGACGTCATGCCCACCGAGCCGCTGGACAAGAAGTTCGAGTCTTTCGGTTGGCACGTTATTAAGATCGACGGCCATGACTTCGAGCAGATCGAAGCTGCCTATCGGGAAGCCGAGCAGACCAAGGGCCAGCCGACTATGATCCTCGCCAAGACCGTCAAGGGCAAGGGCGTAAGCTTCATGGAAAACAATGCAGGCTGGCATGGCAAGGCGCCCAACGATGAGCAGTGGGCACAGGCCAAGGCAGAGCTTGAAGCGAAGATCAAGGAACTGGAGGGTTAAAAATGGCTGAGAAAATTGCAACCCGTGAGGCATACGGCAAAGCGCTTGCCGCGCTGGCCGAAAAATATCCCGACCTTGTCTGCTTCGACGCAGACCTTGCAGGCGCGACCATGACGAAATATTTCAAGGCCGCCTGCCCGGAACGCTTTTTTGACATGGGCATTGCCGAGGCCGATATGGTCGGTGTTGCTGCCGGTATGAGCTTGTGCGGCTTCAAGCCCTTCGTCAACACGTTCGCCATGTTTGCAGCAGGCCGTGCGTGGGAGCAGGTTCGCAACTCCGTTGCCTACCCGCACCTGAACGTCAAGGTCGTCGGCAGCCACGGTGGCCTGTCCGTCGGCGAGGACGGCGCGACCCATCAGTGCATCGAGGATTTCGCCATCATGCGCGCCATCCCCGGCATGCTGGTCCTGTGCCCGTGCGACGGCAATGAAATGCGTCTGGCCGTTGAGGCACTCGTCAATTATGAAGGCCCGGCCTACATGCGTCTGGGCCGTCTGGCCGTTGAGACTGTCACCGATTCTATCCCCGGCTATAAATTTGAACTCGGCAAGGGCGCAACGCTGCGCGACGGCACCGACGTGACCATTATCGCGGTCGGCATGAATGTGCAGATGGCGTTGGCCGCTGCTGACAAGCTGGCTGCCGAGGGCGTTTCCGCCCGCGTCATCGACATGCACACCATCAAGCCGCTCGACACCGAGCTGGTTCTGAAAGCTGCAAAGGAGACCGGCGCGATTGTCACCACCGAAGAGGCCAACGTCCTCGGCGGTCTTGGCGCGGCAGTCGCCGAGTATCTGAGCGAGAATTATCCCGTGCCCGTCGTCCGTCACGGCGTCAACGACGAGTTTGGCCGCAGCGGCAAGGCCCGCTGGTGCTCGACGCCTACGGCGTCAACGCCGACGGCATCGTTGCCAAGGTCAAGCAGGCACTGGCAATGAAGAAATAAGCAGATATGCAACCGCAGCCGCCTCCGATTTCCGGGGGCGGCTGTTTTAAACGGCGGGGCTCTGCGGAAAAGCACTTGCCGGATGTTCTAAAATCGAGTATAATATGGAAAAACTGACCCGCCGGAAGGCGGAGAACGGAGGCATTTGAAGATGCAGACAAGCTATCGCTTTTCCGCGCCGGGGCGCACGGAGATCAGCGGCAACCATACCGACCATCAGCATGGCTGCGTGCTGGCCGCGGCTGTCGATCTGGAAACGACGGCGGAGGTCACATTGCGGCCCGATCCCATTATCCGTGTCGCATCCGAGGGCTATGCCCCGGTTGAGATTGATCTGAACGATCTGTCCGTCCATGAGGCGGAGAAAAACACCACGGCTGCGCTCGTGCGCGGCGTGGCGGCGGCGTTTGCCCAGCGCGGCTGTCAGCTGCGCGGCTTCGACGCGGCTGTCCGCTCGACCGTTCTGCCCGGCTCCGGCCTGTCGTCCTCCGCCGCGTTCGAGGTTCTGATCGGCACGATCTGCAATGAGCTGTTTTTTTGACAGAAAATGCTCCGCCGTCGAGATTGCACAGATCGGCCAGTATGCCGAAAACGTCTATTTCGGCAAGCCCTGCGGCCTCATGGATCAGATGGCGTCGAGCGTCGGCGGGCTGGTGTTCATCGACTTTGCAAGCCCCTCGCACCCCGCCGTCCGGCAGGCGGCGTTTGATTTGCCCACTGCGGCTATACGCCCTGCATCCTCGATTCCGGCGCGGACCACGCGGATCTGACCGACGAATACGCCGCCATCCCTGAGGAAATGCGCCGCGTGGCCCGCGTGTTCGGCAAGGACGTGCTGCGCGAGGTGGACGAGGCGGAATTCTACGCAAATCTCAAGTCGGCCCGCGAGGCGGCGGGCGACCGCGCCGTTCTGCGCGCGATGCACTTCTTTGATGAGAACCGCCGGGTGCAACAGCAGGTGCAGGCGCTGGAAGCGGGCGATTTTGAGGGCTTCCTTGCGGGCGTGCGCGACTCTGGACGTTCGTCGTGGATGCTGCTGCAGAATGTGATCCCCACCGGCAGCCGGGAGCATCAGCAGATGGCCCTTGCACTGGCTGCCTGTGAAAAGCAGCTTGCCGGGCGCGGCGCCTGCCGGATTCACGGCGGCGGCTTTGCCGGGACGCTGCTGGCGTTCGTGCCGAACGATGCACTCACGTCCTTCCGCGCCAATATGGAGGCCGTGCTCGGCGAGGGCCGCTGCCACGTGCTCTCGATCCGGCAGGCGGGCGGCGTCCGGCTGGCATGAGGCGGGCTGACCGCGCGGTCACGGACCGCGAACGGATTTTGCAGGTGATCGAGTCCTGCGAATGCTGCCGTGTCGGCTTTTCCTGCCCGGAGGGGGCGTACATCGTGCCGCTGAATTTCGCCTTTGTCCCCGGCACGCCTGACCGGTTTTATTTTCACGGCGCGCAGGAGGGGCGCAAGGCAGACCTGATCCGCACCGCGCCGCGCGTCGGCTTTGAGTTGGACTGCGCGCACGCACTTACAGCCGGACAGACTGGCTGCTCGTATTCCTATCGCTATCGGAGTGTAATCGGCACCGGCGTGATCTGCGAGGTGCAGGAGCCGGAGGAAAAGAAGCGGGCGCTGTCGGCCATCATGGCGCACTATGAAAAAAGCCGCCCGTTCGCATTTACGGATGAGCAGACGCAGCGCGTGGCCGTGTTCCGGCTGGACGTCGCGCAGCTGACCTGCAAGGAACATCTATAGCGTCAGTGGACAAGGGCACACATGGTTTTCCCGGGCCTGAACGACAGCTGGCGTCGTTATCCTCGTTGATGGGCGACAGCCCATCTGCCTCGTCTGCCTTGCCAGCTGCCGTCCATACTCCGGGAAAACTCGGAGACCCGCAGGGCATATGTGCCCTTGACCACTGACGCTAAGAAAGAAGGAGCAGCATGAACGAATTTGAATTGCAGCATCTGCCGGAGGCGTACCGCCCCCTGTCGCCATGGAGTTATTTCGGCCTCGGCATTCTCTATTCCCTGCCGCTCGTGGGCTGGATATTCCTGATCGTCCACGCCATCGGCAGCGCGAACATCAACCGCCGCAACTACGCCCGCAGCTATTTCTGCGTCTATGTGCTGGCAATCATCCTGATTGCCGTCCTGACCGTCACCGGCGCACTGACAGGCCTCACCCAGTCCTTAGGCGGAACATTCGCATAAACACCCGAATACTAAAACCGCCCGGTCAGCTTTCATCTGAGCGGGCGGTTTTTTATATGCGCGTTTAAACCCAAAAACAATTTATAATACTAATGTCTTTTTAAAAAGGCTGATAATTTATTGATGTATAATGAAGATGGTGATGAGAAATGAAAAGATACACTTTCACGCTTGAGGAAACGCAAGAAATCAAGGCTGCGAGGAAAAAGAATCGAGACAAGAATGTTGAAAAAAGACTGGCAGCACTTGAGATGCGAGCAGAAGGGAAGCAGAACAAAGAAATTCGTGAAATCACCGCAGCAGGGCAATTTGACAGGCTGGCGGCAGCGGTGTGCTTGGCGCAGTGACAGCAACATCATATTGAACAGATCGTAAGTGTTTTTGATGATTTTATGATAGGAAAGGGCGCACGGGTGTGATAATATGAGAATGCAGTCATGGACAGCACAGGATGGTGACGAATATGTATTTCGCATACGGGGAAACCGAATGTTCCTATCTGCGGCAGAAGGACAAGCGGCTCTGCGCGGTCATTGACCGTATTGGGCATATTGAACGTGCAGTCGATACGGATCTGTTTTCGTCTGTCGTGCATCACATTATCGGCCAGCAGATTTCAAACCAAGGCGCAGGCGACGATCTGGTGCCGGTGTCAGGATACGCTGGGCGAGGTCAACGCGGAAGCCATTCTGACAGCAGGCGTTCCAAAGCTGCAGTCGCTCGGCATGACCTTCCGCAAGGCGGAGTACATCACGGATTTTGCCGAAAAAGTTCATACCGGCGTGTTCAGCTTAGACGCGGTGGCGCACATGGATGATGAAGACGCGATTCGGGCTTTGAGCAGTCTGAAGGGGATCGGCGTTTGGACGGCGGAAATGATTTTGCTGTTCTGCCTGCAGCGCCCTGATATTTTCAGCTATGACGATCTTGCCATCCGGCGCGGGCTGCGCATGGTGTACCACCACCGGGAGATCGACCGCAAGCTGTTTGAAAAATATCGCCGCCGCTTTCACCCGTACTGCAGCGTGGCCAGTCTGTATCTCTGGGCCGTGTCAGGCGGGGCTATCCCGGAAATGAAGGATTACAAGCAAAAAAGCAAAAGCGGAAAATAAAAGAGGGGTACAGAATGGTTTATACGACAGAATACGCGTCTCCGCTCGGCGCGATCACGCTGGCCTGTGACGAAGAAGCAATCATTGGCCTGTGGTTCAACGGGCAGCGATATTTTGGGAATATCCTGCCGAAGCGAACCGAGCAGAAAGAGCGACCGCTGTTCGCAGACGCGAAACGCTGGCTGGACATATATTTTTCTGGACGGGAGCCGGATTTTCTGCCGCCGCTGCGCTATGACTCCACGCCGTTCCGCAGGCTGATCTGCGAGATCATGCTGACGATCCCGTATGGAAAAACTATGACCTACGGCGAGATTGCCGCCGAGATTGCCAGACGGCAGGGAGTAGAGAAGATGTCCGCGCAGGCGGTCGGCGGCGCGGTCGGGCACAACCCGATCTCGCTCATGATCCCGTGCCACCGCGTCGTGGGCACAAGCGGCAGTCTCACCGGCTATGGCGGCGGCATCGTGCGGAAGGTCAAGCTGCTGGAATTGGAGCACGCCGATATGCGCGGCCTGTTTGTACCGAAAAACGGGACCACACTTTATAGAAAGGAGGGAAAGATCATGATTGTTTCAACTGCAATTCAAAAGATGATCGTTCTACAAGGGCAACCACCACGACGTCAACCATTTTCTCAAGGTCTGGGCCATGGCAAAGACCATCGGAGAGCTGGAGGGGCTGGACAGACACACGCAGGAGGTGCTGGAGCTTGCCGCCGTGGTGCACGACATCGCCTGCCCGCTGTGCCGGGAGAAGTACGGCGATGCCGACGGGAAGCATCAGGAACTGGAAAGTCCGCCGCTGGTAGAGGCGTTTTTTGCAGAACTGCCCGCTGCGCGTCCTGATGTGGAGCGCATTTCGTGGCTGGCCGCGCACCACCATACCTATACGGACATCGGCAGCATCGACCACCAGATCCTGCTGGAGGCAGACTATCTCAGGTCAACGCGGACGAGCCGCAGGGCCAGCCGCATTCACGCTCCGCCATCGAGAATTTCCTGTCCGGCCAGACGGTAGGTGTTCCAAAGAGGCAGAAGACGAGCATGACGGTGAAGACCTCGGACGGCAGCCGCCTCGCCGGGCTGGACAGCATACCGCCGAGGCCGTAGGCACCCTGAAACAGCCGCAGGGTCTTCTCATAGCGTTCCGGCGTGCTCAGATCGCCCGCCCAGATCGAAAGGCCGACGGTATTGAGCGACCCGCCAAAGCCCAGAAAGACCGAGGAGGCCAGCATCAGCGCCTCGCTTTTCAGGGTGCCAGCACGCACAGCGCGCAGCCGAGGATAAAGCTGCCGAAGAGCAGATAATTTGCCCGGTAGCTGCCCAGCTTATCGCACAGCGCGCCGCAGACGCATTTGCCCGCCATCAGCGCCAGTCCGCACAGCGAAAACGCCGCCGCGGTGCGCATGGCGTCCATTCCCTCTGAGATGTACAGCGTCATCAGATGGGTAAAGCCCGTCGCGCCGATGCCGCTGACCAGCAGAACGGCCAGCAGAAGCAGCGCCCAGCGCAGCCGGGACGGATGCAGGACGTGCAGCGCGCGCTGCTGCGCGCTTTCCGGGACAGCCTTGCCCCACGGCTCGAGGCCGAGCGCGGCGGGGTCGCTGCGAATGAGGAAAAAGACAAGCGCTGCCGCTGCCGCGCAGAACGCGGCTGTCCACAAAACGCGCGGTCAACGCCGCTGGATTCTGCAATGGCGGTAAACAGCGGCGAAAACACGACGGTCGCCAGTCCGGTTCCGGCGGAGCAGATCCCGATAGCCAGCCCGGAATGCGCCCGGAACCAGCGACGCATCAGGATCGACGCCGGTACCATCGAGCCGAGCGCATAGCTGACGCCCGCGACGGCTCCGGCAAAATAATAGGCCGCGAGGCTTTTGCCGCCGCAAACAGCAGGAAGCTGACGCAGGCCAGCACAGCTGCCAGCGCGCAGCCGGCGCGGTAGCCGAGCCGCCGGTAATACCGGCCAATGGCGAACGTACCGAGCAGATACGCTGCCGAACGGATCGTCGTAATGAGCGAGGTCTGCGTGTTGGTAAAGCCGTTCTGGGCCAGGACGTACGGCTGCGCCGCCGAAAAAAGACGTTGAAGGCCAGTCCGCACGTCACAAACAGCATCAGCGTACAGCCCGCGCAGGACAGCAGTGCCCTTCTGAGGTTTTTTTCCATTTCTCTTTCTCTCCCGTTAAAATAAGCGCGCCTTGCGGCGCGCTTATTCTGGTTTTTCAGTCTTCTTCCTTTGCCGTGCAGCGGATATGCAGCTCATCGAGCTGCTTCTGCGTCACCTCGCTGGGCGCGCCCATGATGATATCCTGTGCGTTCTTGTTCATCGGGAAGGGGATGATCTCGCGGATGGAATCCTCACCGGCCAGCAGCATGACCATGCGGTCGACACCCGGGGCGATACCGGCATGGGGGGGTGCGCCGTAGCAGAAGGCGTTGTACATGGCCGGGAACTTCTTCTTTCATCGTCCTCGCCGAGGCGAACAAGCTCGAAAGCCTTGATCATGATCTCAGGATCGTGGTTCCGGACTGCGCCGGAGGACAGCTCGATGCCGTTGCAGACGAGGTCATACTGCTGCGCCGTGATGGTCAGCGGGTCAATTTCGCCCCGGATGGCCTTGTCCAGCGTGGCTGCGCCGCCGCCCGGCATGGAGAACGGGTTGTGGCAGAATTCCAGTTCTCCGGACTCGTCGCCGATCTCGTACATCGGGAAGTCGACGATCCAGCAGAATTCGTAGCGTTCCTTGTCCATATGGCCCTCGACGTTTGCGCCGAAGGTCTTGATGAGCACGCCGGTGAGCTTCGTGGCCGAAGCGCCCGCCGCAACAACGACCAGCGTGTTGGCGGTCAGGCCGAGACGCTCGATGAGCGCATCCTTGCAGCCCTGCACGAACTTCGCGACGCCGCCTGCAAGCTCGCCGTTCTCGTCCATCTTGAACCAGTAGCCCTTGACGCCCGCCTGCACCTCGCAGTCGGTCAGGAGCTTTTCGATCTGCTTCCGCGTCAGATGGCAGTTCGAGATGGGCACGGCCTTGACGGTCTGGCCCTTGAACGGCTCAAATTCAGACTCCGTGAACAGGTCGGAGATATTTTTGCACGTCAGATCGATGCGCAGATCCGGCTTGTCGGAGCCGTAGGTCTCCAGCGCGTCCTTGTACGCGATGCGGCGGAACGGTGCGCTGGACGCGATGTTGTACTTGCCATACTTGGCAAAGATCGGCGGCAGCACGTCCTCGATGACGGCGAACACGTCGTCCTGCGTGGCAAAGGCCATTTCCATATCGAGCTGGTAGAACTCGCCGGGGCTGCGGTCGCCGCGGGCATCCTCGTCGCGGAAGCAGGGCGCGATCTGGAAATAGCGGTCAAAGCCGGAGGTCATAAGCAGCTGCTTGAACTGCTGCGGGAGCCTGCGGCAGGGCGTAGAACTTGCCGGGATGCTTTCTGGCGGGAACCAGATAGTCGCGCGCGCCCTCCGGGCTGGAGGCCGTCAGGATCGGGGTGGTGATCTCAAGGAAATCATGGTCCATCATGGCCTTGCGAATGGCGGCAATGACGTTGCAGCGCAGGATGATGTTGCTTTTGACAGCGGGGTTGCGCAGGTCGAGATAGCGGTACTTCAGGCGCTGTGTTTCGTCGGCGTCGCGGCTGCGGTTGATCTCGAACGGCAGCTCGTTGTACTGGCAGCGGCCGAGCAGCTCGATCTTCTCCGGCACGACCTCGATGTCGCCGGTGGGCTGCTTGGGGTTCTTGCTTGCGCGTTCCCGCACGGTGCCGGTCACGGAGATGGTCGACTCCTTGTTGATGCCCTTGATGACGTTCATGATCTCTTCCGTCTCGACAACGATCTGCGTCGTGCCGTAGAAATCACGCAGGACGATAAAGGCAAAGTTATTGCCGACCACGCGGACATTTTCCATCCAGCCGACGAGCGTGACGCGCTCGCCCGCGTTTTCGATGCGAAGCTGGCCGCAGGTATGGGTTCTTGACTGCATCATAGTGGTTTTCCTTCTTTCTTTCTGGAAAATTTTTTACTTCAAAATGGTGCCCTGGCCGCGAAGCTCGATATCGGCCAGAATACGGGCAGCTGCGTCCTGCGCCGGGACGGTGACCTGCTCGCCGGTGCGAAGATCCTTTAGGGAGACGGTTCCGGCCGCGATCTCGTCCTCGCCGAGGAAGATGACATAGGGGATGTGCAGCTTGTCTGCGTACTGGATCTTGGCCTTGAACTTCTTCTGCTCAGCGTAGAGCTGGACGCGGATATTCTGCGTGCGAAGTTCGGTCGCAAGCCGGACAGCGGCTTCCAGATCGTCGGTCATGGGGACGATCATCACGTCAGCCGGGGCCATAACGCGCTCCTCGTTCAGCATTCTCTGCTCGTTCAGCACGTAGAACAGGCGCGTCAGACCGATAGAGATGCCGACGCCGGGCAGCGGACGGTCGGTATAGTACTCCGCAAGATTGTCGTACCGGCCGCCGGAGCAGACCGAGCCGATCTCGGGATGGTCAAGAAGCGTTGTCTCATAGACGGTGCCGGTGTAGTAATCCAGCCCGCGCGCGATGGTGAGGTCAACGGCGAAATTCTCCTCCGGCACGCCGAACGCGCCGAGCAGCTTCGTCACGGACGAAAGTTCGTCCAGACCCTGTCGAAGACCTCGTTTCTGCCCCGGTACTGCTCCAGCGCGGACAGGACCTCGCCGTTCGTGCCGCGAATGGCGATGAAGGTCAGAATTTCATCGGCCTTCGTCTCTTCCACGCCGCAGTCTTCGACCAGCAGAACGCGAACTTTCTCCGGCGCCGATCTTGTCCAGCTTATCAACGGTGCGCATGATGTCACCGGACCGTTCGGACAGACCAAGCATGGCGTAGAAACCGTTTAGGATCTTGCGGTTATTGACGCGAATCTGGAACCGGCGCAGGCCGAGCGTGGAAAAGGTCCTGTAGATGATAGACGGAATCTCGGCCTCGTTGGTGATGGAGAGCTTGCCGTCGCCGATGATGTCAATGTCCGCCTGATAAAACTCGCGGAAGCGGCCGCGCTGGGCGCGCTCGCCTCGGTAGACCTTGCCGATCTGGTAGCGGCGGAAGGGGAAAGACAGCTCGCTGTAGTGCAGCGCGACGTATTTTGCCAGCGGGACGGTCAGATCGAAGCGCAGCGCCAGATCGCTGTCGCCCTTCTGGAAGCGGTAGATCTGCTTTTCGGTCTCGCCGCCGCCCTTGGCCAGCAGTACGTCGGCTGCTTCAATCGCGGGGGTATCCAGCGGCGTGAAGCCATAGAGGCTGTAGGTGTTCCGCAGAACCTCCATGATCGCTTCCATCTGCAGTTGCGGCTGCGGCAGCAGCTCCATAAACCCGGAGAGCGTATGCGGTTTGATTTGTGACATGGTTTTGTTCCTCTCTATGTGATGCGTTTTTGGTTTTGGATGGGATCATTGCGGTAAATCAGCTAGGTGGTCAAAAAATTGCAGGGAAGTATGGATTTGCTGGAATCTTGTAGGGGCCGATGCCCACATCGGCCCGCTGGGCAGCTGCGAATTTGCCGAAGATTTCCGAAAAAACAGTCCATCCTGCCGGGGCGATGTGTAAAGCGGCAGTCCGTAACGCTCCTTCGTCGCGAACGGCTGTGACCGGCATCTCCCCCTACAACCGGTTGCGTGCAAATTTGCTTTGCATATCCATAAAAATATACTCCCGTCCCGGCGTTTTGGGACGAGAGCATACCTGCTTCGTGGTACCACCCAAATTCGGAAGCGGTTGGACACTTCCCTCTTGCACAAGGGATGCGGGCTGCGCGGACCCGGCGATTTCGGCGCAGTGCGCCTTATACGCTTGCTCGGCGGATGTCCTTCCCGGTGCTGCTGCAAAGGCCTTTCAGCGTCATGGCCCTCTCTCTGGGCAGGCAGTAAGCCGGTACTGCTTCCGCGTCGTCGCAAAAATCAAAATTATCGGATCGTTTTCTTGTTCTTCATCATCATGCGCCAATCCAGATCGCCGCGCTGCAATCCGAGGATCAGCATTTCTGCCGAGGCCAGGTTTGTTGCGCACGGGACGTTGGACGAGTCGCACAGGCGAAGCGTGCGCATGATGCGCTGATCCTCCCAGGGATCGGTGTCGTTGGGGTCGGAAAACATGATGACAAGGTCGATCTCGTTATACGCGATGCGCGCGTCGATCTGCTGGTGGCCGCCCTGACTCTTGGACAGGAAGAGCGTCACGGGCAGGCCCGTTGCCTCGGACACCAGGCGTCCCGTCGCAGCCGTAGCCGACAGCGAGTGCTTGGACAGAATGCTTTTATACGCGGTGCAGAACTGCACCATGAGTTCCTTCTTTTTATCGTGTGCCATAAGGGTGATGTTCATACGCTCAGCTCCTTTATGTACGCATTATCGGGTAATTTTCATCAACGGAACGCGCTGTCCGCACAGCCGCTTTGCGATATGCAGGCAGGCCAGCGCCGCGCCGTGGTAGGTGTATTGTACGAGCGGCTTTCCCTCTGCCGCAGCCAGCGTGACAGATGCGTCGTCCGGTACAATGCCGAGCAGCGGCAGCCCCACGCCGTCCATCATATCATCGACCGTCGCACGCATACAGGCAAACAGCTTCGGGACGGTCCTGTTGACCACAAGGCGTGCCGGGATCTGCCGCTCCTGCAGCAGAAGCTCCGCTGTGTGCGCGGCGTCCCGCTGCGACGCAGGGCCGGGCAGCGTGACGAGCATTGCCTCGTCCGCACAGCGCACCGCCATCCGGAACAGCCGTCCGACGCCCGCCGGCGCATCCAGCAGGATCCAGTCGAAGCCGTCCCGTGCCTGCGTGATGAGTCGTTCGAACGCTTCTGTGTCGACCGTCTCAGCGCTCTCGGTCACAGGGGCCGTGAGCATGGCAAGATTTCCGATCGTAGGGTGCTGCGATACCTGCTGCAGAGAGTATTCCCCACGCATGACGGACGTAAACGGCAGAACCGCCATATCGGCCATGCCGAGCGCGATATCGAGGTTGCGCAGGCCGACGTCGAGATCGACGCACAGCACCCGCTGTCCCTCCATCGCCAGACACGATGCAACGCCCGCACAGAGCGAGGTCTTGCCCGTGCCGCCCTTGCCGGAGATGACTGCCAAAACCTGTGCCAAGCCGTGTCCCTCCTGCGTGCTGATACTTATTGCATATTATAAACGACGCTGCCGGAAATTCAATGGGGAAAGTGCGGACAAACGGTTTTTTCTTTCTGTTTGTCGCAGAAACCGCCGGTTCTGCCTGCCGGTCTGCGTGCATATACTGTAATGGGGGCGAAGCATATGAAATACCGCAGTATGGAAAACCGGTTCTGCATGAGTCTGGTGGCGTTTGCCGTGATCGTGCGGCTGCTTCTAGCGACAGGCGTGTCCGCGGCGCTTGATTCGGCAGTCGGGCTTGTGCCGAAGCGCGAAGTGCCGGACGAGCCGGATGTATTTCTTCTGGAAATTCTCGAGCCGGAGACTGCACCGTCTGAGCCGCCTGTGCAGCCGGAGATCGCCGGCATCGGAAGCGCCCGCAGAACAGGAGACGGAAGCGGAGCCAGTCGACCCGCCGCTTGTGTTTTCTGCGGACGAGGCGGACGCGATCGGCATCGTCGGTGCCTGCAGCTATCAGCCGGACAAGCAGGCGCTGCTGACCCGTCCGTCCGCACTGTCGCTTTCGGATGACGGCCCGGCAGTCCTGATCGTACATACGCACTCCAGCGAGGCGTATACCATGGAGGCGGGCTTTGAATATCAGGAATCAGATGCGCTGCGGACGCTGGACGAGCAGTATTCCGTGATCCGCGTGGGCGATGAAATTGCGGATATTCTGACGAAAGCGGGCATTTCTGTCCTGCACGACACGCAGCCGAACGATTATCCGAATTACAACGGCGCCTACGAGCGTATGCGGCAGACCATCGAGGGCTATCTGGCAGAGTATCCGTCCATTCAGATGGTGCTGGATATCCATCGCGACGCGGCTGAGGACGCAGACGGGAACCCGGTCGCGCTGACAGCGGAAGCAGACGGCGAAGCCTGTGCAGAGCTGATGCTCGTAGTCGGCACGGACGAGGGCGGCTTATCGCACCCGGACTGGCAGGAAAATCTCGCAAATGCGCTGAAGATGCAGGCGCTTCTGAACCGGTCGGCGCCCGGCCTGTGCCGGAACCTCGATCTGCGCACCGAGCGCTTCAACCAGCACGAGACGCCCGGCTCTTTACTCGTCGAGGTCGGCGCAAGCGGCAATACGCTGGCCGAGGCGCTGCGCGCAGCCAGAATTTTCGGGCAGGCGCTCGCCGTGTTCCTCCGGGGACAGATACAGGCAAAAGCGTCTTGACAAAATTCCTCTACAGATGTAGAATGCAAATATACTACAAATGTAGAGGAATGATGCACCATGGCAGAACGCATTCGGACACTGCCGGACGCGGAATTGGAAGTTATGCAGGCCGTCTGGGCCTGTGTGGTTCCGGCGAAGCGCGCACAGATCGCCGCGATTCTGGACAAGACCCACCCGATGGCCCCGACGACGCTTTTGACCGTTCTGTCGCGGCTGGCGGACAAGGGCTTTCTGCGCATTGAAAAAACAGGCCGCAGCGCGGAATACTGGCCGCTGATCGCGCGCGAGGACTATCTTGCCCGGCAGGGGCGGAAATTTTACGATAAGCTCTGCGGCGGAAGTCTGCCCGCGTTTGCCGCCGCGCTGTGCGCAAGCGGCTTAACGGCGGAGGAGCTGGAGGAGCTGCGCGAGCTTCTGCGGGAGGGCACGCTATGAGCGCGGCGATGGCGCTGCGGCTGTTGTTCGGGGTGCTGTGCGGCGGAGTTCTCGCGTGGGTCGTCTGGGACCGCTCCGAGCGGGAGCTGGCAGACCGGGCGGGTAGGGAAGAGCATGAGCGGCCGCGCTTCCTGCCCTTCGGCGGCTATTATTATCTGCCAATGATGATGCTGCTCTATCCGATTCTCGGTGTGATCGTCGGTGGGGCGCAGATGGCGGTGCAGCTCACGCTGTGCGCGCTGATGCGCGTGTTTCTGGAGCTGGGGGTCTATTATGTGCTCCTGATGGCCGTGATGCCGTGGCTGCGCAGATGGGTCTCCGCTCGCGTGTGCGCGATGCTCTGGCTGCTGCCGGACTGGATATACGTGTTTGTCGGCAGGCTCGATTTGCCCACGGACGGGAAAAAGCTCGTCCTGCATGCGCCGGGCGTGCTCGTCTATGTGCTGCTGGCTATCTGGGTCGTGGGCGCGGTAGGCGTGATGGTCTGGAAGAGCGGGTCGCACCTCGCGTTCCGCCGTCGAATTTTAAAAAACGCCGTTCCGGTCACGGACCGGCAGACGCTGCATGTCTGGGAGATCGAGCTGGAACGCGCGTGGATCCGGAAATGCAAGTGGAAGCTCGTGCGCTCCGACGCGGTCACGACGCCGCTGTCCATCGGCCTGTATAACCGGACGACCCGCATCGTGCTGCCCATGCGCGAGTATACGCAGGAGGAGCTGTCGCTCATCCTGCGGCATGAGATCATCCATATCTCCCGCGGCGACCCGGCGTCGAAATTCTTCCTGACGTTCTGCACGGCCATGTGCTGGTTCAATCCGCTCATGTGGGCCGCCATGCGCAAGAGCGCCGACGATTTTGAGCTGAGCTGTGATGAATCTGTGCTGCTGGACGAGCCGCAGCCTGTCCGGCGGCAGTATGCGGAGCTGCTGCTGCAGACCGCGGGCGACGAGCGGGGCTTCACGACCTGTTTGTCCGCGACGGCGGGCGCACTGCGCTACCGGCTGAAAAATATCATGAAGCCTGAAAAAAAGCGCACGGGCGCGATCCTGATCGGACTGACGCTGTTCGTGCTAGCGATGTGCTCCGGCTACGTGGCGCTGGCCTATGACGCGCAGCCGGGTACGCAGCGGATCTTCGACGGGCAGGACTTAAGCGCCGTGACGGTCAGCAGCGTCGACCCGTGGAACGATCCGCGCGGCAGGGATGGCACCTGCATGGACGAAGACGCGCTGAAGGACTATCTCGCGTCGCTGGAGCCGGAATTGTATACAGAGAAGCTCGACGAATACGCCTCCGGCGAACAGCGGGAGCTGACCGTCATGTTCGACACGCCGCAGGGGCGGCTGAGTGTCCGCCTGCTGGATCAGGCGGTTCACGTCGCGCGCCTGTGGGACGGCCCGGATTTCCGCACGGACAGCTATTATCTGCGAACCCCCACCGACTGGGCCTATCTTGACACCCTCATCGCGCCGCTGCCGGAGCTGTGCCTTGTTTTCCCGGACGGAGAAATGGACCGCGTTTTGTGCAATTCCCTGACGCGGACGGCGGCAGACGGAACGGTCAGAGTTCTGCTGGCGTCCGAGGACTGGCGCTATAACGAGTATCTAAACGAAGATGTGCAGGAGGTGCAGCTGGGCTTTTCCCTGCCGCTGGCCGGGCCGAACACCGTAACGGTCGAGCCGCTGCGCGGCGGCGCTCGGCAGACGCTCACGCAGGACGATCTGCCCGGCGACCGTCTCCCGCTCACCGGCCCCAATGCGAAATATACCGTCGCCGCCGACCTGCAGGGCGAGGACGGCGCGGTCTACCACGCACAGTATGTTTTCATATTCCGAACAGATGATTCAGAAGCATAAACGAAAGCGGCTGCTTGCAAGGCAGCCGCTTTCGTGCGCTTCTAAAAACAGATGCTTTCGCGGAATACTGGATGTTTCCGCCTTGTTATGATATAATAATTAAAAATTCAGCATGAGGAGAATCCGCATGGAATTAACAATAGACATTCTCATCGAAGAAGCGAAAGCGTTCAGTCAAATGCTTTCTGCACAGAATCACAGTTCCTTGATTGGGGTAACGGATGGCAAGGCGGTAGGCACATATGTAGAGCATTTGTTTCAAAACCATCTAAGCAGGAAGTATACAATGACCGTTGGCAGCAGCGCTTCCGGCATTGATTTGCCATCTGTAAATACAGATATAAAGACGACAAGTTATGTCCAACCGCAAAGCAGCTGCCCTTTCAAATCCGCTCGTCAAAAAATTTTTGGATTAGGATATAATCTGCTTGTTTTTTGTATATAACAAACAAGACACGAAAACAACTTGTACCCTGCATATAACGCACTGTACGTTTATCGAAGCAGACAGAACGGCCGACTACACAATCACGGCAGCGTTGAGGCAAATGCTGTCTGTTCATGCAAACAAAGATGATATTATTGGTCTGCTTTACGACAGAAATGTTCCGGGCGATGAAATTACATACAGCGACCTTGCGGACGAAATACTTGCAAATCCTCCACAGCAAGGTTACTTAACGATTAGCAACGCTCTTCAATGGAGGTTACAATATAAGCGCGTGATAGAACTGAACAATTCCGTTGGAGGGTCGTTAATTTTGTCTGGTAATGTGAAAAAAAATTTGGCGATTACCAAACTCCGTTGGATTTTTGCTATAGAGTCTGTAATTACATCAAAGAAAGCCGTTTGGCAGAAGATGCAGCAGCGATTATGGAACCTACTTGCGGCGTCGGGAATTTTCTTCTTGCTGCATCAAATACGTTTGCATGCAGCAAATTGATTGGAATAGAAGTCAATGCGAAACGTGCAGACGCTGCTACAATAGAAGTCCCATCTGCCACGATTGAAACAAATGACATTTTTAATGTCAGCACCAAAACTCTTTGCGGCGAAGATTGTGTTTTGGTCATTGGGAATCCGCCTTGGGCTACAAATTCTGAGTTGTCTTTCAATCTTCCCCCCTAAAACCAATTTCAAGGGCTTGCGGGGATTGAAGCAATTACAGGTTCGTCCAACTTTGATATTTGCGAATATATTATTTTGAAGCTGATTGGCGAATACAAGCACACAAATAGCACAATTTGCATGTTGTGCAAAACTTCGGTTGCAAGAAATGTGGTTTCAGAACTGTCAAGGAATCACATTGCATACCAAAAAGTCGAGATGCTAAATTTTAATAGCAGTAAGATATTCGGTATCTCTGCTTCTGCGTGCGTTCTTATAATCAAGTTATCTACAGATGAAGCTTGTGCGGGAGAAATTGTCTGTGAAGTCAAAGATTTTGATAAGAAATCCGTGATTGATACATTGATTGTCAGCGGTGATACAGTTAAAACTGCGAGGACAATAACAGATCTTGAAGGCAAATGCCAATTTGTATGGAGGCAAGGTGTAAAAAGCATGACTGTGGGAAAGTGATGGAACTTGACCGCAAGGATAATGACTTCATAAACAAAAACAAAACGGCGGTTCGTCTTGAAAATGGACTGGTATTTCCGCTTGTTAAATCCAGCCATTTCAAAAAACCAATCATACATGACTTCTCCAAATTTGTTATCGTAACACAAACGAAGCCGAAACAAGATACCGCATACATCCAAAAAGAGTACCCGCTTACTTGGAAATACCTAAATGATAACATAGAGAGTTTTGATAAACGGAAAAGCGTGATATATAAAGAAACTGCCCCATTCTCTATGTTTGGAATTGGAGACTATAGTTTTGCTCCGTATAAAGTTGCACTTTCTGGTTTCTACAAAAAAAACCGCTGTTCTGTCTGCTGTATGCAAGCAAACCTGTTATGACCGATGATACTGCTTATTTTTTGGCATTTTATGATTATGATATCGCTTACAGCATGATGCTGCTGCTAAACAGTAAAACAGTGCAGGAGTTCCTTCTGTCGATTGCATTTCTTGACAATAAAAGGCCGTACACCGTTAAATTACTATCAAGACTGGATATCCAGAAGTGTCTGGAAGCGGTTCCTTTTGAAGGACTGAAACAAACGGAGGCGGGCTTGAAGCTTCCTCCAAAAATAACAGAAACAATGTATCGCAATCTTGCTCAATTTGTAAGGGAGCAGATAAGAAAAACGGTATGAGGAAATATCCTCGTACCGTTTTTTCAGTAAGTACTGAACTGTCACATTTTAACTTTCATAAGGTAAATGGATTTTCTATAGTTCTTGCTTGTTCAGCCACAGCAAAAAGTTCTTTGCCAAATCCAGCTTTTTGTATTCATATTACGCAGGAGTTCTGCAACGTCCCTCCATTGTGCGTCGTCATGCTTCACGCTGCCTACCAGAAATTCATCCGGGGTGCAGTCCAACGCGAAGGAAAGCCGCATGACGACGTCCAGCGATGGGATGGACGCCGCGCGCTCAATGCAGGACAAATATTTATCATTGATACCGGCACGTTCGCAGACCTCGGTTTGCTTCAAGCCCAGATCCTTTCTGCGGCGGGCGAGTCTCTTGCCGATTTCAAAATAATCCAGTTCCATAAACATCTGCCCCCTTAAAGGTTATTTTACAGACCGGATCAGGCAACCGAAACAGTTCAAAAGGCGAATAATCAACTTGACATAAGAATATATCGAGCTTAAAATTGATTTATCTACTTTTAGGCAGAATGTGCTTGCAGGATGATTCAAAAAATATATTCTGATAGGAGGTACATTGTGCAGCCTTTTGAGAAAAAACGCCAGACGCTGTGACCGGAAGGAGAATCTCCGCCGTTGATTACGCGAAAACATTTGCGATTCTCTGCGTTGTGGTGATTCATGTATCCAGTGAGGTCCTGCTTGGCAGGCAGATCGGGAGCGCTGCATGGCTGGAAGGCCTGTTCTGGAGCAGCCTTGCAAGAGGTGCTGTTCCGATGTTCTTAATGTGCAGCGGTGTCCTGTTTATGGATAGAAGCGGCGGTCTGTCCGTCCGGCATATCTGGAACCGAAATATTCCGCACATCCTGATTGCGCTGTTTGTATGGGCGGCTGTTTATAAAGTGATCCCGCGCTTTCTGCACGAGAAGCTTACCGCAGAAGCGCTGCATACGATTTTGCTGGAATTGCTGCGCGGCCAGCATGAGGGCCATCTGTATTTCCTGCATATCATGCTATTGGTATATGCTGCATTGCCGATTACATACACGTTTGCAGCACATGCAGATGAAAAAAACGGAGCGCTACGCGCTGTCATTCTGGATTCTATATGGCGTGCTGCTTCCAACGCTCAAAAGTCTCGGGCTTCTCCAAGCGTTTTCCGGCATTTTTCTGCAATGGCCGCTCACGCTGGCCTGGGGTGCGATCGGCTGCACCTGGCTGGGGCATTTTCTGATAAAGCGTAAGCCGCTCCCGGTACATTTGACGGCTGCAATGATCCTCATCGGGTTCATCATCTGTTTTGCCGGTACATGGCCTCGCTCTATCCGTACAGGAAAGCTGTCTGCGCAGCTGCTGGAAGGGCTGTCGCCGGGGCCCTGTTTCCTCGCGGCAGGCTTCTTTTCGCTCTGTATTCGGATTGGGAAAAAGGAAAACAGAAAAATGGAACGTATAGCAAAAGCGTTATCCAGCGGCTCGTTTTGTGTGTATCTGGTGCGTCTGCTGGTTCTGCGTGTGCTGGCCCATGTTGGCTTTTCAACCAGCTGCTTCCGCCCAGCCATTTCGGTTCCGTTCCTTGCGCTGCTGTGCCTCTCAGGCAGCTACTGCATCTATTTGCTTTTAAAAAGATCCCGTTGGTCAACCGCTGGCTCATTTGATTTGCACAGCGTTTGCTGACGCGGCGAAAAGCGCAAAAAAGCAGGAGAGGAATGGCATCCTCTCCTGCTCTAAATTAAGGCTTATTCTTCCTCGCTGAACTGGTCTTTGCCGACGCCGCACAGCGGGCAGACCCAGTCCTCGGGAACTTCTTCCCAAGGCGTGCCGGGGGCTACGCCGTTGTCGGGGTCGCCGGCTGCGGGGTCGTAGACGTAGCCGCAGATGTCACAGACGTATTTCATGTTCAAATTCTCCTTTATTCTCAGCCGCTGAGCCGCTCGGAGAGGACTGCCATGATCTTATCGTGGCAGCCGCCGCAGCCGGTCGAGCAGCTGGTCAGCCTCTGCACCTCAGCGAACTCCTTCTCCACGTCAGAGAAGCTGGCGCTTTGGTGCAGCGCATTGTCAATGTCCGCCAACGTGACGTGCTTGCAGTTGCAGATCACGGTGTTTTCCGTGTATTCCATCTTACTTGAAGTAGCGGTCCAGCAGGCCCTTGAGCGCGCGGCCGTGTCTGGCTTCGTCCTTGGCCATTTCATGGACAGTGTCGTGGATGGCATCGAGGTTGTTCTTCTTGGCACACTTAGCCAGATCAAACTTGCCCTGCGTTGCGCCGAATTCGCAGTCAACACGCCACTTGAGGTTGTCCTTCGTGGTGGCCTTCATGTTGGGTTCGAGATCCTCGCCGAGCATTTCGGCGAATTTGGCGGCGTGTTCTGCCTCTTCGTAAGCGGCCTTTTCCCAGTACAGGCCGATCTCCGGATAGCCCTCGCGGTGGGCGATGCGGGCCATGCAGAGGTACATGCCGACTTCGCTGCACTCGCCGTTGAAGTTGGCCTTCAGCTGGTCGAAGATATACTGTTTGTCAGCTTCGGGAATGTCTGGGTTATTCTTGACAGTCTTGGCATAAACGCCGTACTCATGCTCGGCAGCCAGGGTCAGATCGCCCTTGACTTCCTCAAACATGTTGCTCTTCGCATGACAGACGGGGCATTCTGCCGGAGCAGCGTCGCCTTCGTAGATGTAACCGCAGACTTTGCAAACAAATTTCTTCATGATAAATTCCTCCGTAAAATATTTTTGATGATAAAATTGTGGATGGATGAATGTCAGTGCGCGTCCTTTTTCGCGCAGTCGGCGCAGACGCCGGTGACGGCGATGCGGCAGCTTTCAACCTTGGAGCCTGTCTGCCGTTCAACCTCGGAAAGCGTATCCTCGGGAAGTTCGAGCCAGTTAATATCACTGACCGCGCCGCAGACACGGCAGATGAAATGCGCGTGCGGGTCGGTGCGGAAGTCAAAGCGTTCAAGCCCGTCGTAGACGCCGACGGAATCGATTGTGCCCTCGGCCTTGAACATGGCGAGATTCCGGTAGACGGTTGCGAGCGAGAGATCGGGGATCGTGGGCTTCAGCTGGTTGTAGACCCATTCCGCCGTCGGATGGCTGGTCGTGCAGCGCAGACATTCCAGGATCGCGTCGCGCTTGCGGCTGTGCTTTCGGACGATAGACATGGGTATGGCTACTTGCTGAATCAATATTGATAATAATTATCATTACGGTTATAGTATAACGATGATATCCGGATTTGTCAATAGGGTTTTTAAAAAAATTTGCGCTGAAAAAGAAGAGAAGGGGAAGACCACAAATTTTGGAGCACTCTAAAATCTGCGGTTTATCCCCTCTGTCATTTGCTGGCGCAAATGACACCTCCCCTTACCGCGCAGAACGCGGCAAGGGGAGGCTTTGATTCACTGCGTTTTTACGGAAATCTTCAGAAAATTTGTAACTTCTCAACGGGCCGATGTGGGCATCGGCCCCTACAGGAAAAAAATTGAAGGCCGTCGGAACGGCCTGCCATCTTCAGTTCGCAGTCGAGCTCGCCGCACCACATTGTCTTGATGAAGCCGCCGTGCTCGGCCTGCAGCTGCCTGGCTTCTTCGAGCGAATGCGCTTCATAAATGTGGTTGTCGAGATTCTGCTTTGCCTTCTCAAACATGCCTTTCTGGACGAGTTCGAGCTGCTCGGAAACGGCTGCTTCGAGGTTCTCCAGCGGGACGACCGTCTTCTCGCCGTCGTTGCGGCGGACAAGGACGCACTGTCCGGCCTCGATGTCGCGCGGGCCGATCTCCACGCGCACGGGCACGCCCTTCATTTCATACTGCGCGCACTTCCAGCCCATGGAGTTATCCGAATCGTCAAGCTTACGCGAAGCCCCGCCTTGATCAGACGGTCCTTCAGCTCCGAAGCCTTTTCCAGAACGCCCGCCTTGTGCATCGCGACGGGCAGGACGATGACCTGAATGGGCGCGATTTTGGGCGGCAGGACGAGGCCGTTATTGTCGCCGTGAGCCATGATGACGGCGCCGATCATGCGCGTGGTGGAGCCCCAGGAGGTCTGGAACGGGTATTGCAGCTTGTTGTCGCGGCCGGTGAAGGTCACGTTGTAGGCTCTGGAGAACTTGTCGCCGAAGTAATGGCTCGTCGCGCCCTGCAGCGCCTTGTGATCCTTCATGAGGCACTCGACGGTATAGGTCGCCTCCGCGCCCGCGAACTTTTCCTTTTCGGTCTTCTGGCCGGGCACGACGGGGATGGCGAGGACGTTTTCAAAGAAATCGGCATAGCAGTTCAGCTGCTGCTCCGTCTCGTGGATGGCCTCCTCGGCGGTTTCGTGGATGGTGTGGCCCTCCTGCCACCAAAACTCTCTTGAGCGCAGGAACGGGCGGGTCGTCTTCTCCCAGCGGATGACGGAGCACCACTGGTTGTAGAGCATCGGCAGCTCCCGGTAGGTCTGCAGCACGCGCGACCAGTGGTCGCAGAACATCGTCTCGGACGTCGGACGGAAGGCCAGACGCTCCTCCAGCTTTTCGCTGCCGCCCATCGTGACCCATGCGACCTCCGGCGCGAAGCCGTTGACCAGCTCGCCTTCCTTTTTCAGCAGGCTTTCGGGGATCAGGACGGGCATCGCGACGTTTTCATGGCCGGTCTTCTTGAACTCCGCGTCCATGATGCGCTGGATGCTTTCCCAGATCGCATAGCCGTATGGCCGCAGGATCGTAAAGCCCTTGACGGACGCATACTCGACCAGCTCCGCCTTGCGGCAGATATCGGTGTACCACTGGGCAAAATCGACCTCCATATCGGTGATCTGCTCGACTTTCTTTTCTTTCGCCATATCAATTCATCCTTTCGGAAATACTTTTCAGTCAATGGAATTATTTTATCACACTTGTCAAGCGTCTGTACATAAGATGAGATACCTGAACGCAGGCAATATTGGAGGTTCGCATGCCATGATCTATTGTATCCCGCTCGACACGGCGACGGAGGAATTTTACGCGTCCGTCGCCCGCGCAGCCGGTCTGCCCATGGAGCAGGTGCTGCGCGACGCGCTCTTCAAGCTTGCGGGCGAGCTGTCGCTCGAAGCGCTGGCCCGGCGGAGCCGGAACCAGACGCCGCGGGGCGGCGCTGAATAAAGTACGCAAAGGCCCGAAATAAGGTTGTAATTTGACGTGTTCTCTGGTATCATGTGGTGAAACGAAAATATCGGAGGCAGATTCTCATGAAATCCATTCGTGATCTTTATAAAGTTGGAAAAGGCCCGTCCAGCTCCCACACCATGGGGCCGGAACGCGCAGCCCGCATCTTCAAACAGGAAAACCCCGACGCGGAGCGCTATGAGGTCACGCTTTACGGCTCTCTGGCCCTCACTGGCGTCGGACACGGCACTGACCGGGTGCTGAGCGAGGTCCTCGCGCCCACCCCGACGGAGATCATCTTCTCGCAGAAGGACCCCGGCGATCTGCGCCACCCGAACACACTCGACTTTGCCGCCTACAAGGGCGAGGAAAAGTTCGCGTCCATGCGCGTGGAATCCATCGGCGGCGGCGATATCGTGATCGAGGGCCGCGAGGCGGCGGAGCCGGACGATGTGTACCCTGAAAATTCATTCGCCGAGATCGCACAGTACTGCCGCTGGCGGTATATCTCGCTGCGCGAATACGTCGAGCTGAACGAGGGGCCGGAGATCTGGGACTTTTTGCAGACCATCTGGCGCACCATGCGCGCCGAGGTCGAGGAAGGGTTGGAGGCAACCGGCATTCTGCCGGGTGGTTTGAACGTGCAGCGCAAGGCGCGTTATCTCTACGAGCGCCAGCATGCGCAGGAGATCCCGCAGGTGCGCGAACTGCAGCTGGTCTGCGCCTATGCCTTCGCCGCCGCCGAGCAGAACGCTGCCAACGGCACGATCGTCACCGCGCCGACCTGCGGCAGCTGCGGCGTGCTGCCCGCCGTTCTCATGTACTTACAGGGCAAATACCACTATTCCGACCTGCGCATGGCCCACGCGCTGGGC
>VOFG01000479.1_pt1 | contig 62221 bp, 80 predicted proteins | sample 5384171 | NCBI WGS metagenome assembly VOFG01 (sample SAMN12384726, study PRJNA508395) | human gut metagenome | isolation source: healthy gut F | host: Homo sapiens
GCATTTCAGATATATTTGTACCTTGAAAACTGCATGACAAAAAGAGTGTCATTAGCGGCACTCAGCTAGGAGATATTTATAGAAAACAATTAGGATGCACTACTGTATGATTGCCCTGTTTTTTCCATTGCATAAATGGTTCTTACTAGTTTTTTGTAGCATGGGATAAAGCAACATTGTAATGCTTTCCCTCGGCTCGTTTTTTTGCAAGATATGTTCCGAAAGATTCATCCCAGTGACAGACGTATTTAGTGGCATTGTAAAGGGCATATCGAAGGTAACGGGAACCACGTTTTTCCATATGGGCATAACAGTTATCAAGTTGCCCCGATTGATAGGTAGATGGGGACATTCCGGCATAGGCAAGTATCTTGTCAGGAGAATCAAAACGACTGAAGTCACCGATTTCTGCAATAATCATGGCACCCATACGGTAGTTGATTCCGGGGATGGTAAGGATCGGAGAGTTGATTTCATCCATAATGGTTTTAATTTCGGCTTCGATTTCGTCGATCTCGGAAGTTAATTCCTGAATGAGCTTAATGGTATGTTTCAGTTCCAGAGACTTTGCTGGCATATTTGAACCGATTGAGTTTCTGGCGGCTTCACGAAACATTACTGCGGTATCTTTGCCATATCTGCCATGTGATGCTTTCGGAAAGCAGATTTGTAAGTCTGGTAAGATGTGCAGATGCAACAGCATGAGCAGACGGAAATTCAGATAATAGGGCATAAACGGATGCCATATGGATTGTTGCAACAAGCTTCTCTAATTCAGGGAAAAGAATACAAATAAGGCTGAGATACAGAGGTCTTGAGCTTTGCTCGCTCCTGTACTTTATCAAAACGATAACGAGTTAATGACTTTAGTTCTTCGTTGTGGTAAGATGTGTCTGAGTAGGACTTCAAGTTCACATCAGACATGATCATAGAAGCGATGGTATGGGCATCCACTTTATCCGTTTTCGTCTTTCTAAGGCTTAGACTTTTTCTATAAAGATTGGTATGTAACGGATTGATAACGTAGGTCGGCAAACCTTTATCAAGAAGGAATCCCAGAAGATTGTAACTATAGTGTCCAGTGGCTTCAAGTCCTACTTTTACTTTGGTTAAATCATCTGATACGGACTGTACTTTCTGAAATAAGGTTTCAAAACCTTCACGATTGTTAGGAATGGTAAAAGATTTGAATAATACTTCACCATCTGAATTAGTGATAAAGCAGTCGTGTTTGTCCTTAGCAACATCAATTCCAACGTATATCATAAAAATCTCCTTTGAGTAAATATTTTGATACTGTTTATAGACCCACTGGTACTCCTTGCGATTGTAACCTCGTTCTAAATAAACCGTCATGCGGTATCTAACTGATTAACAAATATACAAAGAGACTGTGGTATGTAGACCTTGGGAGGGTCTATAAACACTACTACTTTATAATACGAGGAGTATGATGGATTGTGATAGAGTAACGTGGTAAAGTGCGAAGATGCTTGCGCCGGATGAGGTGGAGGCAACGGATCGGACATGCGATCGGAGGCGTCTGCCCGTTTGGAATCAAGGAAGGCGTGCGGGTGTATCTGGACGAGACTTTGAAAAAATATGAGACGGTTTTTCCGGCGTGTGGGAGCTTGCAAAACCGGTGTGCTGGGTAGATGTCTGCAAACTGCCGGCATAAAAGCCTGTATTTTCGAGAAAAAGCTTGCATTTCCCATAAAAAAGTGCTACTTTAATATATGATAACACGATGACTTGATTGAGAGAGGACGAAAGCCCTCTCTCAATTCACGTTTATGCCCTGTAAAGTCTGTGTAAAGGCCGGGTGGGCAGTTTGTTACAATTAAAATTGAATATGGAGAAAGAAGGTGTACACATGTCAAAGCGTGAAACATACGAAGCGCGCACCGAAGAACTGATTACTCCGATCTTAGAGCGCATGCATTTTGAACTCGTGGATGTGGAGTATGTAAAAGAAGGCGGAACATGGTATCTGAGAGCCTACATCGACAAGGAGGGCGGGATCACCGTCAACGACTGCGAGGCAGTGGCGAGAGAGATGAATGAGATTCTTGACCGCGAGGATTTTGTGGAAGATTCCTACGTGTTCGAGGTAAGTTCCCCGGGACTTGGCAGACCGCTCAAGAAAGAAAAAGATTATGTCCGGAGCATGGGAAAGGAGATTGAGATCCGCACTTACCGTGCAATCAACCGGGAAAAGGAATTTTATGGTATTTTATCTGCATATGATGAAAGTACTGTGACAATAGAGAAGAAAACGGCAGAGAAAATGACGTTTGAGAAGCCGGATATCGCGCTGATCCGTCTGGCATTCGATTTTTGATAAAATATATGCTAATAACCACTAAGGAAACAGGAGGATAATAAAATGAGTAGTAATAATGAGTTATTAGAAGCATTGAATATACTGGAACGTGAGAAGAATATCAGCAAGGAGACACTGCTTGAGGCAATCGAGAATTCACTGGTGACCGCCTGCAAGAACCATTTCGGTACATCCGAGAATGTAAAGGTGACGATGGACCCGCAGACCTGTGAGTATCATGTGTTCCAGGAGAAGACCGTAGTAGAGCAGGTGGAGGATCCGGTAGAGCAGATCAGCCTTGTCAATGCCAAGATGGTGGATTCCAAATACGAGATCGGAGATATCGTGAATGTCGAGATCCAGTCCAAGGAGTTCGGACGCATCGCAACACAGAATGCAAAGAATGTCATCTTACAGAAGATCCGTGAAGAGGAGCGCAAGGTTTTATACGACCAGTATTACAGCATGGAAAAGGATGTTGTGACCGGTGTGGTACAGCGTTACATCGGAAGAAATGTGAGCGTCAACCTTGGCAAGGTGGATGCGATCCTGACCGAGAACGAGCAGGTGAGAGGCGAGGTATTCCAGCCGACCGAGCGCATCAAGGTCTATATCCTGGAGGTGAAGGATACGTCCAAGGGACCGAAGATTCTCGTGTCAAGAACCCATCCGGAGCTGGTAAAGCGCCTGTTCGAGTCTGAAGTGACCGAGGTGAGAGAGGGAATCGTTGAGATTAAAGCGATCGCGCGGGAGGCAGGAAGCAGAACCAAGATTGCCGTCTGGTCCAATGATCCGGATGTGGATCCGGTGGGCGCATGTGTCGGTATGAACGGTGCGAGAGTCAATGCGATCGTCAACGAACTGCGCGGTGAGAAGATTGACATCATTACCTGGAATGAGAATCCGGCAATGATGATCGAGAACGCATTGAGCCCGGCAAAGGTTATTTCTGTTATCGCGGATGCGGAGGAGAAGTCGGCGAAAGTCATCGTTCCGGATTATCAGCTTTCCCTGGCGATCGGCAAGGAAGGACAGAATGCGAGACTTGCGGCAAGACTTACCGGCTTTAAGATCGACATCAAGAGCGAGACACAGGCCAGAGAGTCCGGCGACTTCATGGATTATGAGAGCGAGTACGAGGACGACGAGTATTACGAGGATGACGAGTACGCAGAGGACGGCGAATATACCGAAGACGGCGAGTATGCCGGGGACAGATATGCTGAGGATGCGGATGCCGAGGGAGAATACGCTGAGGAATCCGAACTTGCGGATGAGACAGACACAGAGAATGAAGAAGAGTAGGCAGGGGTTGATCAGAGAATGGCAAACAAAAAGATTCCAATGCGCCAGTGCGTGGGGTGCAGAGAGCTTAAGCCGAAAAAAGATATGATCCGGGTAATCAAGACGGCGGCGGAAGATGAGGCCTCCTCACAGATTGTACTTGATGCTACGGGGCGGAAAAACGGCAGAGGCGCTTATGTGTGTCCGAACAGTGAGTGCCTGCGCGCGGCAATAAAAAACAAGGGTCTGGAACGATCATTAAAAATGCCAATTCCAAAGGAAGTCTATGATACACTGACAAAGGAGATGGAGAAGTTTGAAACCAGATAAAGTGTTGTCGATGCTTGGCATTGCAGCCAAGGCGGGCGGTGTGGCAAGCGGAGAGTTTTCCACAGAAAAAGCGGTGAAGGATGGCAGGGCATGGCTTGTCATTGTCGCGTCGGATGCGTCTGAGAATACACAGAAGCATTTCCGGGATATGACGACTTTTTATGAAGTTCCGATGTATGTGTACGGAGAAAAAGAGACATTGGGACATTTCATTGGAAAGGAATTCCGTGCATCGCTTGCAGTGACAAACGAAGGGCTGGCCCATTCGATCGAAGATAAATTGAAACTGACGTTAACAACTGAATAATGGAGGAAACAGGATATATGGCAAAAATGAGAGTTCATGAACTTGCAAAAGAGTTAGGAATAGAAAACAAACAGATTATTGAATTTTTAAGTACGACGGAGCATGCGGTAAAGTCGCACAGCAGCAGCATTGAGGATGATGTGCAGAAAATGGTGCGCGACAAGTTCCAGAAAAAGGCAGCACCAAAGACGGAGACAGCGCCGAAGGCGGAGGCAGCGCCGAAGAAGGAAGCAGCACCGAAGGCGGAAGCGGCACCGAAAGCTGCTGAGAACGCGGAGGGCAGACCGGAGCGTCCAAAGAAGAAGTCCAGCATTACCGCGGTATTTAATCCGCAGTACAGCAAGCAGGGAGGCGGACGCCGCCCGCAGGGAGACCGTGACCGCCGTCCGATGAACGGAGACCGTCGTCCGATGAATGGAGACCGCCGCCCACAGGGAGGCAGACCGGAGCAGCGTCAGGCAAGACCGGCAAACAGCTTTGATGTCAAGAGAGCATTTGAGCGCGCAATCAACCCGGAGGCTGCAAAGGCAGCCGAGGAGGCAGAGCGTCAGGCAGCGGAGCGCGCAAAGGCGGCCAGAACGGCAGCGCCGGAGAAAAAGCCGCAGGAGACAGCAGCAAAGCAGCCGGAACGCCGTGAAAATGTATACGAGAATGTGTATGAGAACGTATATGCACAGAATCCGCAGGCACGCCCGCAGGGAGACCGTGACCGCCGTCCGATGAACGGGGACCGTCGTCCGCAGGGAGACCGCGACAGAAGACCGGGAGCAAACGGAGACCGCCGTCCGATGAACGGGGATCGTCGCCCGCAGGGAGACCGCGACAGAAGACCGGGACAGAATGGATACGGCAACCGCGGCGGCAATAATGGCGGAGGAAGACCGTACGGCGGAGGAAGACCTGGCGCAAACGGTGGTCAGGGAGACAGAAACGGAGGCCGTGGCGGCAATGGTTACCGCGGTGGCAACCCGTCCGGCAGACTGGATCGTGAGATCGACCGTATGAACAAGGAGACCGCAGCATCCACAGAGGAACTGCGCGGCAAAGGAGTCCAGAGAGCGCGAGAAAGACCGCAACAAGAACGACAGACAGAGAAACGATTATGATGCACTTGGCGGCAAGAAGCAGGAGCGCTTCGTAAATCTGGAGAAGAACGGCGGCAAGAAGAAGCCGAACCAGCAGCCGCAGCCGAAGCAGGAAGAGGATGTGATTAAGACACTCGTTCTGCCGGAGAAGCTGACGATCAAAGAGCTTGCCGATAAGATGAAAGTGCAGCCGTCCGTGATCGTGAAGAAGCTTTTCATGAAAGGCACGATGGTGACGGTGAACCAGGAAGTGGACTATGAGACGGCGGAGGAGATCGCGCTTGAGTTCAACTGCATCTGTGAGCCGGAAGAGAAGATCGATGTGATCGCAGAACTCTTAAAAGAAGAAGACGATCCGGAAGAGACACTCGTGGCACGTCCGCCGGTTGTCTGCGTCATGGGTCATGTCGATCATGGTAAGACATCCCTGCTGGATGCGATCCGCTCCACCCGTGTGACAGACAAAGAGGCAGGCGGTATCACACAGCATATCGGTGCATCTGTTGTTTCGATCAACGGTCAGAACATCACATTCCTGGATACACCGGGACATGAGGCATTCACGGCAATGCGTATGCGTGGAGCAAATTCCACAGATATTGCGATCCTGGTAGTCGCTGCAGATGACGGTGTCATGCCGCAGACGATCGAAGCAATCAACCATGCGAAGGCGGCGGGAGTTGAGATTATCGTTGCCATCAATAAGATTGATAAGCCGAGTGCCAATATCGAGCGCGTGAAGCAGGAGCTGTCCGAGTACGAACTGATTCCGGAAGATTGGGGCGGAAGCACGGTATTTTGTCCGGTATCTGCACATACTAAGGAAGGTATCGAGAACCTTTTGGAGATGATCCTTCTGACCGCAGAGGTACTTGAGTTAAAGGCAAATCCGAAGCGTAATGCGAGAGGCCTTGTCATTGAGGCTCGTCTGGATAAGGGACGCGGTGCAGTTGCCACCGTTCTGGTACAGAAGGGTACCTTAAAGGTTGGTCAGCCGATTGCATGCGGAAGCTGCTACGGCAAAGTGCGTGCAATGATTGACGACCAGGGAAGAAGAGTCAAGGAAGCGGGACCGTCAACACCGGTGGAGATTCTCGGACTTTCCTCAGTACCGGAGGCAGGCGAGACATTCGTTGCCATGGATACGGAGAAGGAGGCAAGAGCATTTGCCGAGACCTATATTTCCGAAGGCAAGAACCGTCTGATCGAAGATACCAAGGCGAAGATGTCGCTGGATGATCTGTTCTCGCAGATTCAGTCCGGTAACGTCAAGGAACTGGATATTATTGTTAAGGCAGATGTACAGGGTTCTGTGGAGGCTGTAAAGCAGAGTCTGGAGAAACTGTCCAACGAAGAGGTAGTAGTAAAAGTAATTCACGGCGGTGTCGGTGCCATCAACGAGTCCGATGTCAGCCTTGCATCCGCATCCAATGCGATCATCATCGGATTCAACGTTCGTCCGGACCCGATGGCGAAGACAACAGCGGACAAGGAGAACGTCGATATGCGGCTCTACAAGGTCATCTACAATGCTATCGAGGATGTAGAGGCGGCAATGAAGGGAATGCTCGACCCGATCTTCGAGGAGAAGGTGCTCGGTCATGCGGAGGTGCGTCAGATCTTCAAGGCATCCGGAATCGGAAATATCGCAGGTTCCTATGTGCTTGACGGTGTGTTCCAGAGAGGCTGCAAGGTTCGTATTTCCCGCGCCGGAGAGCAGATCTTCGAGGGCAATCTGGCATCCTTAAAGCGTTTCAAGGACGATGTGAAGGAAGTAAAAGCCGGATACGAGTGCGGTCTTGTCTTTGAAGGCTTTAATGACATTGCAGAGCTTGATATCGTTGAGGCATACACGATGGTGGAGGTACCGCGTTAACAGACGTTTTGCGTGTATGGAAGGAGCTAGAAATTGAGAAAAAACAGTATTAAAAATACCCGGATCAACGGGGAAGTGCTGCGCGAGTTGTCGAATATCATCCGCGGGGAGATCAAGGACCCGCGGATCAATCCGATGACCAGCGTGGTCACCGTGGAGGTTGCACCGGATCTGAAAACGTGCAAGGCTTATATCAGCGTGCTCGGGGATGAGGAATCCCAGAAGGCAACGCTCGCAGGTCTTAGAAGTGCGGAGGGGTACATTCGCAGGCAGCTTGCCCACAGCATCAACCTTAGGAATACGCCGGAGATCACATTTGTGCTGGATCAGTCCATCGAGTACGGTGTGCGCATGTCCAAGATGATTGACGATGTGACAAAGGATATTCCTGATCGGGCGGATGAGGCGGAAGAGGAAACAGAAGAATGACGAATTTTGATGATTTTCTGGCAGAGGTTCATACGGTTGCCATCGGCGGACACATCCGTCCCGATGGTGACTGTGTGGGCTCCTGCCTTGCTACTTATAATTACATTAAAACATGGTATCCCGACATTGATGTGACGGTTTATCTGGAGCCGATTCCCAATATTTTCAAATTTATGGCGCGCTCCAATGAGATCGTCTCCGATTTTTCCGGGGATACGGTATACGATCTGTTTATCGCGCAGGACTGCGGGGATACGGGACGTCTGGGCGGTGCGGCGCATTTCTTTGAGCAGGCGAAGCATACCGTCTGTGTGGATCACCACATCAGCAACCAGAGCTTTGCACAGGACAACTACATTTTCCCGCAGGCAAGTTCCGCGTCGGAGCTTGTCTATGAACTGCTTCCAAAGGAGCGCATCACAAAGGAGATTGCCGAGTGCATTTATACCGGAATGGTACATGATACCGGCGTCTTCCAGTATTCGTGTACGTCGAGAAAGACGATGGAGATCGCCGGAGCGCTGATGGAGTGCGGGATCAATTATCCGAAGATTGTGGATGATACCTTCTACACAAAGACATACAACCAGAACCGCATTATGGGGCTTGCACTGTTAAAGAGCAGGCTGCACCTGAACGGAAAATGTATTTCCAGCGTGATCACGGAGGAGGAGATGACGCAGTATGACGTGCTGCCAAAGCATCTGGACGGCATTGTGAATCGGCTCCGCGTGACCAAGGATGTGGAAGTGGCAGTCTTTTTGTATGAGACGGGAGACGGCACGTTTAAGGCGAGCACCAGATCCAGGGAAGTGGTGGATGTCTCGAAGGTGGCGGTAAAGTACGGCGGTGGCGGACACATCCGGGCAGCCGGATTTTCCATGACTGGCGATGCGGATGCCATCATCGAACAGATTATTTCGGATCTGGCAGAACAGATAAAGTGAGAAAAAAGCAGTATGATGAATGGAATTATCAATATCTATAAGGAAAAGGGATTTACCTCGTTTGACGTCGTGGCTAAGCTTCGGGGGATCTTAAAGACCAGAAAGATCGGACACACGGGAACGCTGGATCCGGATGCGGAGGGGGTGCTCCCGGTGTGTATCGGCAAGGCGACGAAGATCTGCGAACTGCTGACGGACAAGACGAAGGAATACGAGGCTGTCATGCTGCTTGGAAGAACGACGGACACGCAGGATGTGACGGGCGAGACCCTGACGCAGCAGGAGGTGCGCTGCAGTGCAAAGGAAGTGGAAAAAGCGGTTCTCTCGTTTGTAGGTGATTATATGCAGGTGCCGCCGATGTATTCTGCCTTAAAGGTTGACGGCAGGAAGCTGTGTGATCTGGCACGGGCCGGCGTGACCGTGGAACGTGCGGCGCGTCCGGTTCATATTTTTTCCATCGAGATCCTTTCGATCGAACTGCCGCGTGTCAGGATGCGTGTCTGTTGTTCCAAGGGAACGTATATCCGCACGCTCTGCCAGGATGTGGGGGAGGTGCTCGGCTGCGGTGCGTGCATGGAATCGCTGCTCCGCACGAGAGTCGGAGAGTTCGCGCTTGCGGACGCCATAAAGCTGTCCGAGGTGGAGGCGTACGTGATTGCACACAGGTCGGATGCGACGGAGACAGAAGAACTGCAGCTTCCGTTCCTTCAGGCGGTGGATACCGTCTTTCTAAAATATGAGAGCGCGACGGTGGACGGACAGTTCCGCAAATATTTATATAACGGAAACCGGCTGCGCCCGGAGATGTTTTTGGAGGAACATGAGAGTATGAGAATGGCGCCGGTCCGCGTCTACGACGATGAAGGCGCATTTTTCGGCATTTATGAATATCAGGCGGAAAAGGAAGACTATAAACCATTAAAGGTGTTTAAGTAGATCATGAAATATATCAGGAACACAACGGATTTTTATATAGAAGAGAATACGGTACTTTCTCTCGGCAAGTTTGACGGGATTCACAGGGGGCATGAGCAGCTGCTGCAGTATTTTGCAAAGAAAAAGGACGAAGGTCTCGCGGGAGCGATTTTTACCTTCGACATTCCACCTCGCAGAAATGTGCAGAATGTGGAGGCGAAGGTGCTGACCACGAATGAGGAAAAAAGGCACATGTTTGAGCACCTGGGGATTGATTATGTGGTGGAGTGCCCGTTTACGCAGGAGATCATGTGCATGGAGCCGGAGGATTTCATCGCTAAGATTGTGCGGCAGCTTCATGTAAAGTGCATGGTTGTGGGGGAAGACTTTCATTTCGGACATAACCGCAGGGGCGATTACCATATGCTGCGGCAGTATGCCGGAAAATACGGATACGAAGTGATCGTTGTGGAGAAAATAAAAGAAGACAGCCGGGACATCAGCAGCACGTTCGTGAGGGAAGAGATCGCAGCCGGGAATATCGAGAAGGCAAATCATCTTCTGGGATACCGTTACTTTGTGACCAGCAGAGTCCTGCACGGCAACCAGATCGGAAGAACGATCGGGATTCCGACCATCAACCAGCTGCCGCCGAAGGAGAAGCTGCTGCCGCCGAACGGTGTCTACGTGACGGAGGCATACATCGGAGACCGGTGGTACCGCGGCATCAGCAACGTGGGGTGCAAGCCTACGATTGAGGGAGAGTATCCTGTCGGGGTGGAGACACATCTGCTGGATTTCGCGGAAGATGTCTACGATAAGATGGTGACGGTGGAGTTCTTAAGCAGAGTCCGCAGCGAGCGGAAATTTGCATCGATTGAGGCGCTCAAAGAGCAGATGCAGAACGATGTTGCCTATGGCCGTGCCTATTTTGAAAAACACACCTCGTAATAATTATTACATAAATGTTACAAAAATATGTTGACATCGTAAAAAATCGTTGCTATACTGGACGTTAGATTTAAAAATGAGCACAAACTAGAATTGCGCAGGAGACGGCGCAAGAATGGAGAGTCATATGAAAGCACGATTAGCGAGAATCGCAGGTTTGGTCCTGGCGGGAACTCTGGTGGTTTCCACAGCGGCAATAGATCAGAAGTCAAAGAATACAGATGCGGATACCAGTGCAACCGTGGCGTCCGGTGTTACCAGCGCACTGTCCGGAAGTCTCAGTGACGCGGCGATGGGCGTGGCCGGTGTTTCCGGAATGGACATTGCAAGAACGGCACAGGGACAGGAAGCGGTTGAAGAGGGCACCGAATCAGCAGAGGCGGGTGTGGATGTGGATGCATCGACGTCTTCTGCCGCTGCCGGAGTATCGGCAGAGCTTGCAGATGCAGCAGCCGCGGCCTCACAGGCGCAGGACGAACTTACAGAGACGGAGAGCACAGAGGAGCAGACAGAGAGTACAGAGCAGGATGCCGCACAGCAGGCGGCGAGCGCTTACGGATATACCAATCTCGGTGTGGCGAATGTTGAGGGCAATCTCAACGTCCGTGCAGCGGCAGGCACTGATGCAGATGTCGTGGGCAAGATGCCGAACAACGCAGGATGTGAGATCCTCGGCGTGGAAGGCGAATGGACACAGATTAAGTCCGGTTCCGTGGAAGGTTATGTAAAGTCGGAGTATCTTCTGACCGGAGATGCGGCGCTTGCCAGAGCGGATGAGGTAAAGCAGACGCTTGCCACCGTGACGACGACAACCCTTTACGTCAGAGAGCAGCCGAACACCGACTGCGCGATTGTCACAATGATGCCGCAGGGCGAGGAACTCGAGGTGCTCGAGGTGCTTGACGGATGGGTGAAGATCAACGTCGACAGTGATGAGGGATATGTCTCTTCCGATTATGTAGAGATCTCGACAGAGCTTTTAAAGGCGATGACCATGACTGAGATCCGGTATGGACAGGGTGTTTCGGATGTGCGTGTATCGCTGGTGCAGTATGCGACACAGTTTGTCGGCAATCCGTATGTATGGGGTGGCACAAGTCTGACCAGAGGTGCGGACTGCTCCGGTTTTGTCATGAGCGTATTTGCCAACTACGGCATTTCCCTTCCGCATTCTTCCGGCGCGCAGTCGAATTGTGGAACGAAGATTTCGGCCTCTGAGGCACAGCCGGGAGATCTGTTCTTCTACGGAAACGGAAGCCGCATCAACCACGTGGCAATCTACATCGGCAACGGACAGGTGGTACATGCAAGTTCACCGAAGTCCGGCATCAAGATTTCCGGTGCCTATTACCGTACGCCGGTCAAAGTTGTGCGTGTGATCAATAATTAAAAAGTTGTTTACAAGCGTATGCAGCTATGCTATAATGCGAGAGTATGAGTTCAGCCCATATTCGGTAAATGGACACTCCAACCTTTTACTGAGTATCATACACAGTCGGGCGATGGGCCAAAAAGGGCCCGGTATGGCAGAAGCCATCCAAACAGAATATTATAAGGAGGATCAGAACATGATCGCAAAGGACAAGAAGCAGAACATTATCGCAGAGTATGGAAGAACACCGAATGACACAGGTTCACCGGAGGTACAGGTTGCTCTTTTGACAGCACGTATCGAGGAGCTTACCGCTCACTTAAAGGAGAACCCGAACGATCATCACTCCAGAAGAGGTCTTTTAAAGATGGTTGGTCAGAGACGTGGTTTACTTGCTTACTTAAAGAAAGTAGATATCGAGAGATATCGTGCTTTAATCGAGCGTTTAGGTCTCAGAAAATAAGATGTCCAAAGCGGGCAGACATGCCCGCTTATCAATAGAGCGGAGAGCTTCCCCGCTCTATTTTTACTGTATGGAGGCACTTCCGTGCAGCATGGCAATCTGACAGAAGCGTATCCCCGAGACCACTGAAATATAGATACGTGCAGTGTATGTATTTCAGTAGTTTCGGTGCTTCTGCAGAGTGGTTTTGCGGGATCCTTCCGGCAGAACCGAAGAAGAGAATGAAAGAGAATCAGAAAAGGAGAATTCGCATGTACAAAAGTTTTTCGATGGAACTTGCAGGCAGAACACTTACCGTTGATATCGGAAGAGTCTGCGCACAGGCAAATGGAGCAGCTTTATTAAAATATGGAGAGACGACCGTGCTTTCTACCGTGACGGCATCGGACAAGCCGCGTGACGGCATTGATTTCTTCCCGCTTTCCGTAGAATACGAGGAGAAGATGTATTCGGTTGGCAAGATCCCGGGAGGATTCAACAAGAGAGAGGGTAAGGCATCCGAGAATGCAATCTTAACCTCCCGCGTGATCGACCGCCCGATGCGTCCGTTATTCCCGAAGGATTACCGCAACGACGTGACGATCAACAACATGGTAATGTCTGTAGATCCGGCATGCCGTCCGGAGATCGTTGCCATGATTGGTTCCGCACTGGTTACCACAATTTCCGATATCCCGTTTGCAGGTCCGTGTGCAACGACGCAGATGGGTATGGTGGACGGAGAGTTCATCGTGAATCCTTCCCAGAAGGAGTGGGACAAGGGTGATCTGCAGCTGACCGTGGCATCCACAGCAGAGAAGGTGATCATGATCGAGGCAGGCGCCAATGAGATCCCGGAGGACAAGATGATCGAGGCGATCTACAAGTGCCATGATGTAAACCAGACGATCATCGCGTTTGTCAATAAAATCGTGGAAGAGGTTGGCAAGCCGAAGCATGAGTATACAAGCTGCGCAATTCCGGATGAGATGTTTGCGGCAATCAAGGAACTGGTTCCTCCGGCACAGATGGAGGAGGCTGTATTCACAGACGAGAAGCAGCAGCGTGAGGAGAATATCCGCGAGATTACGGACAAGCTGGCAGAGGCTTTCGCAGACAATGAGGAGTGGCTTGCTGTTCTTGACGAGGCAGTTTACCAGTATCAGAAGAAGACTGTTCGTAAGATGATCTTAAAGGATCATAAGCGTCCAGACGGACGTGCGATCGATCAGATCCGTCCGCTGGCAGCAGAGGTGGATCTGATCCCGAGAGTACACGGCTCTGCGATGTTTACACGTGGACAGACACAGATCTGCGATGTGGTGACACTTGCACCGCTCTCCGAGGTTCAGAAGATCGACGGACTGGATGAGAATATTACGACGAAGAGATACATCCATCAGTACAATTTCCCGGCATATTCGGTAGGCGAGACCAAGGTATCCCGCGGACCGGGACGCCGTGAGATCGGTCACGGTGCGCTCGCTGAGAAGGCACTTATGGCAGTGCTTCCTTCCGAGGAGGAATTCCCGTATGCCATCCGTGCAGTGTCCGAGACATTCGAGTCGAACGGATCTACTTCCATGGCGTCGACCTGTGCGTCCTGCATGTCCTTAATGGCTGCCGGAGTACCGCTCAAGGCTATGGTGGCAGGTATTTCCTGCGGTCTTGTGACCGGAGATACCGATGACGATTACATTGTTCTGACAGATATCCAGGGTCTCGAGGACTTCTTCGGAGATATGGACTTCAAGGTAACCGGTACGCACAAGGGTATCACCGCCATCCAGATGGATATCAAGATTCATGGTCTGACCAGACCGATCGTAGAGGAAGCCATCGCAAGAACAAGAGAGGCGAGAATCTACATTATGGATGAGGTAATGTCCAAGGCAATCGCAGAGCCGCGCAAGCAGGTGAGCGAGTATGCACCGAAGATTGTCCAGATCCAGATTGATCCGGAGAAGATCGGCGATGTGGTTGGACAGAGAGGCAAGACGATCAATGAGATCATTGCCCGCACCGGCGTGAAGATCGACATCACAGATGACGGTTCCGTATCCGTATGCGGTACGGAAGCGGAGATGATGGATAAGGCCATCGAGATGATCCGGATTATCACGACCGATTTCAAGGAGGGACAGATCCTTACCGGAACGGTAGTGAGCATCAAGGAGTTCGGCGCATTCTTAGAGTTTGCACCGGGTAAAGAAGGCATGGTTCACATCAGCAAGATCGCAAAGGAGCGCATCAACCATGTGGAGGATGTACTGACCCTTGGCGATAAGGTGAAGGTGGTATGCCTTGGCAAGGATAAGATGGGAAGAATCAGCTTCTCCATCAAAGATGTTCCGGCGGAAGCATAAAGCAGTCATGCACCGGTAATTGCATAACAGAAATGAAGTGCCTTTTCTATGGCTTTGCATAAGCTATAAGAAAAGGCATTTTTTATGAATCGGGTCAGAAAAATCATCCATACGGATTATGCATATAAAACAGGTTTGAGCGGGAAAAATGTAACCGTGGCGATTATGGATACCGGAATTGTTCCGCATGTGGATTTCGGGAACAGGATCCGATATTTTGGAGATTTCTGTGAAGGAAAGACGGGACTGTACGACGACAACGGCCACGGCACACATGTGTCCGGAATCGTGGCGGGCAGTGGCGAGGCATCGAGAAAAGAATACGGGATGCCGGTTTGCCACGGCATTGCACCGCAGGCGGATATCGTGATGTTAAAGGTGCTAGACGCCAAGGGGAACGGAAATACCAGGGATGTTCTGGCGGGAATGGAGTGGATTGCAAAGAACCAGCAGGAATATCAGATCCGCCTGTTGAATATTTCCGTTGGAATGCTTCCAAGCGCGGGAGAGCGGGAACAGCAGGAACTTCTTAGCGCGGTGGACGATCTCTGGGACAGGGGGATCATGGTTGTCGCGGCAGCCGGAAATAACGGCCCTAAGGAAAATTCGGTGACCATTCCCGGAATCTCAAGAAAGATTGTAACGATTGGAAGCAGTGACGACGGAAAGAGCGAGCCGGGGAAGCGGGGGCTTAAGACGGGGTACAGCAGCAACGGTCCGACGGCATGCTGTATTGTAAAGCCGGAAATCCTGGCTCCGGGCACGGCGATTAAAAGCTGCGGCAGGGAAAAAAACGGATACCGGGTAAAGAGCGGGACTTCCATGGCGGCGCCGGTTGTCACGGGTGCACTGGCGCTTGCATTTCAGAAGTATCCGTATCTGTCGCCGGCGGAGATGAAGCTGCGCTTGTACGAGAGAGCGTATCCGCGGGGAGAGCAGCTTGGCAGAAAATGCTGGGGAATGATTCATGTCGACCATCTGGTGAGAGGCTGAAGAGGAGCGGGAGGCTGAAGAAAATAGAATGCTGCAAGACGGAAAGGAAGGGAAGGGGAGGGGACGTGACCGGCGGTTGACATTTTATATGAAAAAACGTAAGATAAAAAATACGGTTTTGAAAGGGAGGAGACTTATGAAGAAGATTGCACACCTTCTGATGGGAAGATTGACCATTGTCGGGGTTTCGATATTGCTGCAGATCTGCTGGCTGTTTCTGGTGCTGTGGAAATTCAGCTATCAGTTCACCTATGCGAACCTGATAATCCGCGCTGCGGCGATTGTTCTGGTGCTTGTGATTGCGAACAAGTGGGAGAATCCGGCGAATAAACTTTCCTGGACGTTTCTGATTCTGTTGTCGCCGATCCTTGGAATCATGTTGTATTTCCTGTTTGGACGCTCCGGTCTGACGAAGCACACCAGAGAACAGATGGATGCCGTGAACCGGAAAGTGGATGCCTGCATGCCGGTAGACGAGGAGGCGGTCCGGCTGCTGCAGGAGGCGGATCCATCGGTCTTACGACAGTCAAAATATATTGCGGACTGGGGACATTTTCCGGTCTACCGGAATACCGCCACAAAGTATTATGAGAGCGGGGAGGCGATGTTCCCGGATATGCTTGCAGCGTTGGAGAGCGCGGAACACTTTATTTTTCTGGAGTATTTCATCATCGAGGAGGGACATATGTTCCACCAGATCGAGGATATCCTGGAGAAAAAGGTCAAAGAGGGCGTGGAGGTACGCCTGATCTACGATGATGTCGGCTGCATCGGCACACTGCCGCCGCGGTATTATAAGCAGCTTCAGAAAAAGGGCATCAAGTGGGCTGCCTTTAATCCGTTCCGGCCGCTGCTCTCGGTAATCATGAACAACCGGGATCACCGGAAGATTTTTGTGGTGGACGGCGCGGTCGGTTTTACGGGCGGGATCAATCTGGCAGATGAATATATCAATGAGGTAAAACGGTTCGGCTACTGGAAGGACACCGGCGTGCGCATCGAGGGCGAGGCGGTCTGGAGTCTGACCAGCATGTTTTTGTCCATGTGGAATTACATCGTCCATTCCACGGAAGATTACAGCCGGTTTATGCCGGCACAGCATCAGAAAGCACCCTTTGAGAATGACGGGTTCGTGCAGCCGTACGGTGACAGCCCTCTGGATCATGAGAATGTGGGCGAAAATATTTACCTGAATATCATAAACAGGGCAAAGAATTACGTCTATATCTTCACACCGTATCTGATCATTGACCATGAGATGCTGACGGCGCTCTGCAACGCGGCGAAGGACGGTGTGGACGTGCGGATTGTGACGCCGGGGATTCCGGACAAGAAGATGATTTTCCTGCTCACGCAGTCCTACTATGCACCGCTCATACAAAGCGGGGTAAAAATTTATCAGTACACGCCGGGATTTATTCACGCAAAATGTTTTGTCTGTGACGATGAGATCGCAACGGTGGGCAGCGTGAATCTTGACTTCCGCAGCCTATATCTGCATTTCGAGTGCGGCGTTTTCTTCTACCGCTCCGCGGTTGTGGCACAGGTAAAGGAAGACTGCCTGAATACGTTTGCGTGCTCAGAGCAGATGACGGCAGAGTTCTGCAGAAACCGGCCGGTACCGGTACGGCTTCTGCAGAGTGTGCTACGCCTGCTGGCACCGCTATTATAATAGAAAAAAGTCAGGTCAGAAGATAGAAAAGCGCCATCTTGAAATAATCGCGGTATGAGGCGGCGTGAACATCCGCAGTGTAACGGATATTCACGGAGCCGAGTTCCCTGCCGCCTGCGGAGTAGACAACCCTGCCGGCCACGTCACCCTTTCTGACAGGTGCTGTGACCGTCTCGGGGAGAATCTGCTCTTTTTTTACATCAGAGAGGTCCTCGCCTTTTACAGACAGGTAGGAGAAGGGAGAGTCGTAGGCGAGACCGACGGCGGTTTCGGTGCCCTTTGTCACAGGAAGATCGGGCAGAGCGTCCGTGTTTTCATCCGTGTACAGGCGGCATTTTCCGAATCCGTAATTTAAAAGCGTGGTGGCATCTGCAAAGCGCACTTTGTAATCGGGCGCTGCCATGACGACGGCGATCAGTTCCAGACCGTCTTTTTCTGCGGTGGCAGACACGCAGTATTTGGCGAGACTGGTGGAACCGGTCTTTAATCCGGTGGCATACTCATACTGCCGGATGAGTTTGTTGGTGTTGGTCAGACCGAATTCCGAACTTCCCTTTGCCGTGACATGGGTGATGTTTTCCATCCAGATGGTGCAGTAGTTGTGGATTTCGGGATGGTTTACGGTGAGTTCGCGGGACATAAGGGCGACGTCGTAGGCGCTTGTCATGTGCCCTTCCGTATCAAGACCACAGCAGTTGACAAAGGTGGTGTCTTTCATGCCGAGCCCTCTGGCACGCTCGTTCATCTGACGGACGAATTCGGATTCGGAACCGCAGAGATATTCCGCCATGGCGACGCAGGCATCGTTGGCGCTCGCAACGCTGATACATTTGATCATGATCTCTACGGTCTGGGTCTCCCCAGGCTCTAAGAACACCTGTGAGCCGCCCATGCTTGCAGCGTATTCCGACACGGTCACCGTGTCGGTCAGGGAGATCTGTCCGCGCTCTATGGCATCGAAAATGAGAATCAGGGTCATGATTTTGTGATACTTGCGGGATGCCGGATTTCATGTGCGTTTTTTTCGTAGACCACAGTTCCGGTGGACGCCTCCATCAGAAGAACGCTCGGCGCCGAGACGGAAAGGTCGGCTTCGCTGTTTTCCGCCGCAAGAACGGGAGAAGAGAGAGTGAGGGTGCAGCATAACAGAAAAGAAAGAAACTGCTTCAAGGTATTCTCCAGGATTCTTTTTGTTACTATTGTAGAGGAAGAACCTGTACATTATGCAGCGTGCACAAAAAGAAATTGGCATCCCGCGGGAAACTCTCATTTGAAACACTAATTATAGTAGAAAAGATTGTGCGAAAATACTAAATATAGGAAAAAACCTTGAATTTTTCGAGGAAACAATGTAAAATTGATACGTTGAAGATGTGGCAGAGAGGTTCTGCCGCCGGAGAGGATAAGAGAATCAGATGGAAATGACCGTAAAACTGCAGGTATTTGAGGGACCTTTAGATCTGCTTTTGCACTTGCTCGAGAAGAATAAAGTAAATATCTATGATATTCCGATTGTGGAGATCACGAATCAGTATATGGAATACATCGCAGAGATGAAGCGTCAGGATCTGAATGTGGTAAGCGAATTTCTTGTCATGGCGGCGACACTCATTGACATCAAATCCCGCATGCTTCTTCCGGCTCCGGAGACGGAGGACGAGGAAGAAGAGGATCCGCGTGCGGAACTGGTACAGCAGCTTTTGGAGTACAAGATGTACAAATGTATGGCATACGAGCTGCGTGACCGCCAGATGGATGCGGAGCGTGTCCTTTTTAAGGAGCCGACCATTCCGCCGGAGGTGGCAGAGTATGAGGAGCCGGTCAACATGGAGGAGCTCGTCTCGGATGTAACGCTTGCCAGATTGAATGAGATTTTTAAGTCCATCATGAAAAAGCAGGTGGACAAGATTGATCCGATCCGTTCCAAGTTCGGCAAGATTGAGAAGGAAGAGGTATCGCTTTCGGAGAAGATGGCATATCTGGAGAATTACTGCCTGACGCACAGCCGGTTCAGTTTCCGCAGTCTCCTTGAGGCACAGGCGGGCAAGATGGAGATCATTGTCACGTTTCTCGCCATTCTGGAACTGATGAAGACAGGCAAGATATTTATATCACAGGAACACACCTTTGATGATATTCTGATTCAGTCAAAGATTGTGGCATAGAGTTGGAGTTTTCGGGATGAATGAAAAGAATTACGAGGCGATCATTGAGGCGATCCTCTTTACGATGGGAGAATCGGTAGAGCTGGACAAGATCGCCGCAGCCATAGAACTGGATAAAAAGAGACAAAAGCGATCATTGAGAAGATGATGAAGCACTACGAGAATCCGTCCATCGGTGTGAAGATTATTGAGCTGGACGATGCGTATCAGATGTGCACCAAAAGCGAGATGTACGAATATCTGATCAAGATTGCGAGACAGCCAAAGCGCCATGTCCTGACGGATGTTCTTCTGGAGACGCTGTCCATCATCGCCTATAAGCAGCCGATCACCAAGGTGGAGATCGAGAAGATCCGCGGTGTTTCCTGCGATCACGCGGTGAACAAGCTGGTGGAATACAATCTGGTATGCGAGCTTGGCAGACTGGATGCACCGGGGCGCCCGCTGCTCTTCGGAACGACGGAAGAGTTCCTACGAAGCTTTGGGGTACAGTCAATCGACGAACTCCCGGTATTAAATCCGGTGCAGGTGGAGGAATTTAAGCAGGAGGCGGAAGCCGAGATGCATATGAAGCTTGATATATAGAACATAAAAGAAATCCTGGTGCGAATCTGTGAGAGACGGATAATAAGGAATTGCCGCAACAAGCATAGAACGCTTTGGGTGATAAGTAATATTATCAGAAGACCACACCGTGGGATTTCAGATGGAAATGCAGGTGGAAATTCGGTTCAAAAAATGTGGCATTTCTAACCAACCGGATGTTTGCATCTTCGATGATCCGTGTCTTTCCAAGTTTGGAGCACTCCGCGGGTCATGTCCGCATCCCGGAAGACAATTTGTAGGACTTTTGTGTGTGTCCCTTATGGCACCTCTAAGCAAAACATAACCGCGCGAAGCCGATGTCTGAGTCGGCATCTGCCTTATTTTCAATAGCAGATGCCGGCGAGTTTCGGTTCGCGCGGTTTTATATTGTCTGCGAAGAGGTGCCCTTAGGGACACCAGAAAGTCCGCCCATTGTCTCCGGTGTGCCGGACATGCACCCGTCGGATTGTCCAAACGTGGAAGAGACACGGAATCCGATGCAAACATTCAGCCGGAAGAAATGCTCACATTTTTCTCCAACGAATTTCCATCTGCATTTCCACATGAAATCCCCAAGTGTGTTTCTAATAATATTACTTATCAAAGCAAAGCACGATATGCTTATTGTGGCAGTTCCTTATTACGTGCCGTTTCTGTTCTGCAAAAAATGAGGGACGCATATACATCAGTGAAGTCATTTTGGGAGAATGGCATGTATCGACGCTTTCTTTCTCTATTGTTAAGTATGAGCTTGCTTATTTTTTCGCCTGTGCGTGTCCGGGCGCAGGATGTGCCGGCAGAGTCGGAACTGTACGCAAAATCTGCCGTTTTGATGGATGCGGATTCCGGAAGAATTCTCTATGAGAAAAACGGGCATGAAGCGATGGCGAATGCGAGTACGACAAAGATTTTAACCTGTATCGTGGCACTGGAAAACTGTGATCCGGCGAGCGTGGTTACGGTGTCAAAAAATGCGGCGTCCCAGCCGAAGGTACATCTGGGGATGCACGAGGGACAACAGTTTTATCTGAGGGATCTTTTATATGGCCTGATGCTGGAATCCTACAATGACTGTGCGGTGGCCATCGCGGAATTTGCGGCGGGGGAGGTGCAGGGATTTGCCGCGCTGATGAATGCGAAGGCAGAGGAACTCGGCTGTGAGGACAGCTACTTTATTACACCGAACGGACTGGATGCGAAGGATGATGCCGGGTTTCATCACACGACGGCGGCAGACCTTGCTAAGATTATGAAATATTGTATTAAGGAATCGTTAAAAAGCGACGAATTTCTCGAGATTACACGGACGGCGCAGTATTCTTTTTCTGATGCAGAGGGGAAATGCACGTACCAGTGCACGAACCACAATGCATTTTTGCAGATGATGGAAGGGGCGCTTTCCGGAAAAACGGGATTTACCGGAACCGCCGGATACCGCTATGTCGGAGCGCTGCAGCGGGAGGACAAAACGCTGATCGTGGCGCTGCTCGCCTGTGGATGGCCGAACAACAAGACCTATAAGTGGTCCGACACCAGAAAACTCATGAATTACGGATTGGAGCAGTTCAAAAAGATCAACCTGCTGCAGATTGAGCCGGACGAAGCGGAGCTTGCGCCCATAGAGGTGCGGGACGGACAGGGCGGACAAATCGGCGAAACGGTGTATTTAAAACCGGTTGTCAGGAACTATGCAGGGGAGGAGAGTATCCTGGCGCCGCTAAGCAGTGAGGTTACGCTTAAGTATGAGATTGCAGACCAGCTGTATGCACCGGTGAAGAGCGGAGATTACATCGGGAAGATTTGTTATATGCTGGGGGAGGAGACGCTCGCGGAGCGATGTGTGGTAGCCGGGGAGACAATCGGAAAGATCGATTATCCGTGGTGTCTGGGGCAGGTGCTTCGGCTTCTCTGGATCGAATAAAAAACACAAACAAAAAGCGTCAAAAAATTAACAATTTACTTGAAATATTGCAGAAAAGCAATTATAATTTAACATAGCGTAATTTGTTGAATTTTTATACAAAGACGCATGGATTTACATCATTCACTATGAAGCCGCATCCCAAATGGATGTGGACAACAATTTATAGATGGAGGGCAAAAAGAATGAATAGTAGCAATGATAGCCTGGCTATGCAGCGCATCACCAGGTTAGTCGACGAGAACAGTTTCATTGAGATCGGTTCTCTCGTAACCGCAAGAAGCACAGATTTTAATCTTGCAGCAACGGATACTCCTTCCGACGGAGTCATCACAGGACACGGCCTGATTGACGGCAATCTGGTGTTCATTTACAGCCAGGACGCTTCTGTTTTAAACGGAACAATCGGCGAGATGCATGCGAAGAAGATCGCTGCAGTGTATGACATGGCGATGAAGATGGGAGCACCGGTGATCGGCTTTATCGATTGCGCGGGAGTCCGTTTACAGGAGTCTGTAGATGCGCTTGACGGCTTCGGACTGATCTATGCAAAAGAAGTTGCAGCATCCGGCGTGGTTCCGCAGATTTCAGCCGTATTCGGCAGCTGCGGCGGTGGACTGGCAGTGGTACCGGCACTTTCTGATTTTGCTTTTATCGAAGAATCCAAAGGAAAGATGTTTGTGAATTCTCCGAACGCAATTGACGGAAACCGCATCGAGAAGTGCGACACATCATCTGCGGCATTCCAGGCAGATGAGAACGGCTGCATCGACGCGACGGGAACAGAGGATGAGATCCTTGCAGACATCCGTGAGCTGGTCGGCATGCTTCCGCTCAACAACGAGGGAGATGTCTACACAGACGAGTGTGCGGATGACCTGAACCGTGCATGCGAGAGCATGGATGCCATGAAGGGTGATCCGAGATATCTTCTCAGTGAGATTTCGGACAGCCATACATTCTTCGAGACAAAGGCAGGCTATGCCAGAGACATGGTGACCGGATTTATCAAGTTAAACGGTATGACGGTCGGCGCAGTTGCAAACTGCACAACGGTATACGACGAAGAGGGCAAAGAGAGCGAGAAGTTTGACAATGTTCTTTCCGCAAAGGGATGTGAGAAGGCAGCAGAGTTCGTATCTTTCTGCGACGCATTCGAGATCCCGGTACTGACTCTGACAAATGTCAAGGGCTACAAGGCATGCAAGTGCTCTGAAAAGCGTCTTGCAAAGGCACTTGCTCATCTGACCTCCGCATTTGCGGGAGCTACATGTCCGAAGGTGAACCTGATCACGGGAGAGGCATACGGTACCGCTTATGTTGCTATGAATTCCAAGTCTATCGGTGCGGATTTCGTATATGCATGGCCGGACGCAAAGGTCGGCATGATGGATGCGGATCTTGCAGTAAAGATCATGTACGCGGATGCATCTGCGGATGAGCTTGCAGAGAAGGCAAAGGAATATGATGCACTGCAGGGCAGCGTTATGACAGCAGCCAGAAGAGGCTATGTGGATCTGATCGTTGATCCGGCAGATACGAGAAAGTATCTGGTAGATGCGTTTGAACTGTTATACACAAAGTGTGCATATACACCGGACAAGAAACATGGAACAAAATAGAAAGGTGAAGTTTATGAAGAAAAAATTATCTCTTATACTTTGTCTTTGCTTTATGGCTCTGGGACTTGCAGCATGCGGAACAGATCCGACAACGGTTGACTATTTCGGAATGACTTACGATGAACTGCAGAGCAGCATGGAACAGGAAGTTTCCGCGCTGGTTGGTCTTACGGACGACAACAGAACCTATATCCAGTCCTACGGCAGCGATACGGCAATGAAACTTGTCGAGAGTTGGGATGAGGCGACAAGTGATGTCGGCGCATATCAGGGACTTGGAGAATTCAATATCACAAAGGCACAGAAAACCTTAACAGTAGATCAGTATGTAGAGTATCAGAATCGTGAAGTCATCGTTTCTTACATCTATACATACAATTACGAGACCGAGCAGCCGGAGCTTACTGATGCATCCGCGGACAAGGTATATACGCTGGGCGAGAAGATGGAGAAGGCTGCGTTAAATACCCTGATGGGAATGGGAACCGTATTCGTGGTTCTGATCCTGATCAGCCTTATTATTTACTGTTTCCGCTTTATCTCTGTAATACAGAACAAGGTGGCCGGCAAGGGCAAGAAGAACGAGGCAGAGGCAGGCGCTGTGGTAGAGCAGATCGGACAGCGTGAAGAGCAGCTTACCGATGATCTTGAACTTGTGGCAGTTATTTCCGCAGCGGTTGCGGCAAGCACCGGTGCATCCGCGGATTCTTTCGTTGTGAGATCGATCCGCAGACGCTAATTCGTATAAATGAAAAGAAATCATATTAGGAGGATATTTCAATGAAAAGCTATACAATTACAGTAAACGGCAATGTATATGATGTAACCGTAGAAGAGAACGGCGCAGTGAGCGCACCGGCAGCAGCACCGAGACGTGCAGCAGCACCGGCGGCAGCACCTGCAGCAAAGCCGGCTGCTGCAGCAGGCGCAGGCAGCGTTAAGATCGAGGCAGGCGCAGCAGGAAAGGTATTCAAACTTGAGAAGTCTGTCGGTGATGCCGTTAAGAAGGGAGACAGCATCATGGTTCTTGAGATCATGAAGATGGAGACTCCGGTCGTTGCAACGCAGGACGGTACGGTAGCAAGTATCAACGTAAGTGTTGGAGATATGGTAGAAGCGGGCGCATTACTTGCAACATTAAACTAATTTAGGAGGAAGACAATGAGCTATTTTAGTGAGACAATGGGGAACCTCCTGCATCAGACCGCTTTCTTTAACCTTACCTGGGGAAATTTTGTGATGATCATTGTCGCATGCTTTTTCCTGTATCTGGCTATCGCGAAGGGGTTTGAGCCATTGCTTCTTGTTCCGATCGCATTCGGTATGCTGCTTGTAAATATCTATCCGGATATTTTTCGCAGACCCGGAGCAGATGAGCAATGGTGTAGGTGGTTTATTCCACTACTTTTATGTGTTAGACGAGTGGTCAATCTTACCGTCTCTGATTTTCCTTGGAGTCGGTGCTATGACAGATTTCGGACCGCTGATTGCAAACCCGATCAGTTTCCTGCTTGGAGCTGCAGCTCAGTTCGGTATTTTCGGAGCGTACTTCCTTGCAATCATGATGGGCTTTAATGATAAGGCAGCAGCTGCTGTTTCCATCATCGGTGGAGCCGACGGACCGACCTCCATTTTCCTTGCCGGAAAGTTAGGACAGTCGGGACTGATGGGACCGATCGCTGTGGCGGCATATTCCTATATGGCACTTGTGCCGATCATCCAGCCGCCAATTATGAAGCTGTTTACAACCAAAAAAGAGCGTGCCATTAAGATGGAGAACTTAAGACCGGTTTCCAAGCTGGAGAAGATTCTCTTCCCGATCGTGGTTACGGTGGTTGTATGTACGATTCTTCCGACGACAGCGCCGCTGGTTGGTATGCTGATGCTCGGTAACCTGTTCCGCGAGAGCGGTGTGGTCCGCCAGCTGACCGATACCGCATCCAACGCATTGATGTACATCGTAGTTATCCTGCTCGGTACTTCCGTAGGTGCATCTACGAGTGCGGAGGCATTCTTAAATACAACGACATTAAAGATCGTTGCACTTGGACTGATTGCATTTATGTTCGGTACAGCAGCCGGTGTCCTGTTTGGTAAGCTGTTATGCTTCCTCACAAAGGGCAAGATCAATCCTCTGATCGGATCTGCCGGTGTATCTGCCGTTCCTATGGCAGCCCGTGTATCCCAGAAAGTCGGTGCAGAGGAAGATCCGACGAACTTCCTGCTGATGCATGCGATGGGACCGAACGTTGCCGGCGTTATCGGTACTGCAGTAGCAGCCGGTGTATTCATGGCAATTTTCGGAATTTAGTGAAAGAGCAAATGCCGTCATAGACGGATAGCGGTATCAAAGTATCCGCTGATAAGGAGGAAAAAATGTCAGAAGTTGTTAAAAAACCTTTAAAAATAACAGAGACGGTGCTGCGTGATGCGCACCAGTCCCTGATTGCGACAAGAATGACAACCGAGCAGATGCTTCCGATCGTAGACAAGATGGATAAGGTCGGATACAATGCGGTTGAGTGCTGGGGCGGTGCTACCTTCGATGCATGCCTTCGTTTCCTGAAAGAAGATCCGTGGGATCGTCTCCGCAAGTTAAGAGATGGATTTAAGAACACCAAGCTTCAGATGCTGTTTCGTGGACAGAACATCTTAGGATATCGTCCGTATGCGGATGATGTGGTAGAGTATTTCGTACAGAAATCGATCGCAAACGGTATTGATATCATTCGTATTTTCGACTGCTTAAACGATGTCCGCAACCTGCAGACAGCCGTTACCGCATGTAACAAAGAGAAAGGACATGCACAGGTCGCATTATCCTATACACTTGGCGATGCCTACACTCTGGATTACTGGATGGAGATGGCGAAGAAGGTAGAGGATATGGGTGCTGATTCCTTATGTATCAAGGATATGGCAGGTCTTTTGGTTCCGACGAAGGCAACCGAGCTGATTCAGGCATTGAAGTCTGCAACCAACCTTCCGATCGAGCTCCATACACACTATACTTCCGGTGTCGCTTCCATGACATACATGAAGGCGGTTGAGGCAGGCTGTGACATTATCGATACAGCAATGTCTCCGTTCTCCATGGGAACCAGCCAGCCGGCAACCGAGGTTATGGTAGAGGCATTCAAGGGCACAGAGTTCGATGCCGGTCTGGATCAGAACCTGTTGGCTGAGATCGCTGACTACTTCCGTCCGATGCGTGAGGAAGCGTTAGAGAGCGGTCTGATGAACCCGAAGGTTCTCGGCGTTAACATCAAGACTCTGTTATATCAGGTACCGGGTGGTATGTTATCCAACCTTCTGTCTCAGTTAAAAGAGCAGGGCAAGGAAGACAAGTTCGAGGAGGTTCTTGCAGAGGTTCCGCGTGTGCGTAAAGACCTCGGTGAGCCGCCACTTGTTACACCGTCCTCACAGATCGTTGGTACACAGGCTGTGTTCAACGTACTGATGGGAGAGCGCTACAAAGTGGCAACCAAGGAGACCAAAGACGTACTGCTTGGAAAGTACGGTCAGACTGTAAAACCGTTCAACCCGGAGATCGTAGACAAGGTACTTGGCGAGGAGAAGAAGAACGCCATTACCTGCCGTCCGGCAGATCTGCTTGAGCCGGAGCTGGATAAGATCGAGGCTGAGATGAAGCAGTGGAAGCAGCAGGATGAGGATGTACTGTCCTACGCACTGTTCCCGCAGGTTGCAACCGAATTCTTCAAGTACCGTGAGGCACAGCAGAAGAAGGTCGATGCAAGCGTCGCAGATACCAAGAACGGAGCATATCCGGTATAATAAAATAGAACAGTAAAAAGCGGGTGACCAGTCACCCGCTTTTTTTGCTGCCTTTTTGCTATTTTATCACACCGCAGGCAATCCGTTCGCCGGAGTCGCCCGCGGGCTGCGTTGTAAAGTTATCCGGCATCCGGTGAATGATGAGGGATTTTCCGATAATTTCCGGAATCGTAAAACGCTTGTCATAAAATGCCATCCAGGCATAACCCTGGTTGCCCAGAAGCGGAGGCATGTCGCCGCTGTGATTCGGGTGTTCGGTACCGGCGTACGGCTGTAATGGGCACCGGCACTGGTAAACGGGGAGACGCACACGCCGTTTTCGTGGATGTGCATGCCGTAAAATTACTGGAGCCGGGAGTCGCGACGTTCGGAAGACCGAAGACTTCAACCTCCACGAGAGTTCCTTCGTATTCTGTGGCATAGAACCGGGCAAGCCCGGAGATGGAAGGAAAATTGTTGCCGCCGGCAATCCAGGCGGATGCATCCGGCGGAGACTGCATCAGTGTATGAATAAAATTGGTTGCTGGTGTGATATCGCGCATAGCTGCCTCAATGGAAGAGTGTCATTGGTTTATTATATGCAGCGGCGGAAAAATGCGCTGTATGTGAGGAAAGTTCCATGCACAATTTCTTGCAAAAACACAATGTATTTGATATAATAAAAACATTGGGCGGATCACAATTCCGCAGAAGTGAGGGAAAGTATGAGCAATACAAATGACCTGAGTAACCGCATCAATGATGCTTACAGCAAGTTGAGCAAAGGACAGAAACGGCTGGCAACCTACATTACGGACAATTATGACAAGGCGGTATTTCTGACCGCTGCAAAGCTGGGCGAGGTTGTGGGCGTGAGTGAGTCCACGGTGGTGCGCTTTGCAACGCATCTGGGATATAAGGGGTATCCGGAATTCCAGAGTGCGCTGGAGGAACTGGTGCGCAATAAGCTGAACTCCATTCAGCGCATGGAGGTTACTTACGGCAGGATCAGCCAGTCGAAGATTCTGGAGACGGTGCTGAAATCCGACGCGGACAAGATTCATTCCACACTGGAAAAGATTGATCAGAACGCATTTGAACTCGCGGTTGACACGATTCTGCACGCCAAACATATCTATATCATCGGAATCGGAGCTGCGCGCCGCTTGCCAGCTTCATGGCTTTTTATTTTACCCTGATGTTTCCAAACGTTCATCTGATTCAGACAAGCAGTTCGAGCGAGATTTTTGAACAGATGGTGCGCATCGGCAAGGAGGATGTGATCATCGGAATCAGTTTCCCACGTTATTCCATGCGTACCTTAAAGGCGATGGAATTTGCCAACAACCGGAGCGCAAAGGTAATCACACTTACCGACAGCGTACATTCCCCGATGAACCTCTATTCTTCCTGCAATCTGATTGCGGACAGCGATATGGCTTCCATTGTGGATTCCCTGGTTGCCCCGCTGTCGGTGATCAATGCGCTGATCGTGGCGCTCTGCATGAAAAAGCAGAACGAGGTGGCGAAAACGCTTGAGATGTTAGAGGATATCTGGGACGAATACCAGGTTTACGAGAACGATGAGATCAATTATATCGATGATTCCATCAAGATGCGGTATGGAAAAGTAGGAGATGCGGAACTGTATGAGTAAGGTGATCGTAGTCGGCGGCGGGCCGGCGGGAATGTTTGCTGCCATTGCGGCGGCGGAGCGGGGACATGAGGTCGTTTTGCTCGAGAAAAATGAAAAGCTTGGGGAAAAAGCTCTACATCACCGGCAAAGGGCGGTGCAACATCACGAATGCGGGGGATATGGACACCCTGTTTGCCAATGTGATGACGAACCCGAAGTTTTTGTACAGCGCTTTTTACGATTATGACAATCAGAGAGTGATTGATTTTTTTGAGGAGAATGGTCTGGCGACGAAGGTGGAGCGCGGCAACCGTGTATTCCCGGTATCGGATCATTCTTCGGATGTGATTGCCACGCTGCAGCGGGTACTAAAGCGCACGGGTGTTATGGTGCAGCTTCATGCGGAAGTGCGGCAGATCCTCACCGGGGAAGGCGCGGTGCGCGGTGTGAAGCTTGCCGACGGAAGCGTTCTTGAAGCAGAGCGCGTGATTCTTGCAACCGGAGGATTTTCTTATCAGACGACCGGTTCGACCGGAGACGGCTATCGTTTTGCGAGGGAACTCGGACATACGGTGACACAGATTACGCCGTCACTGGTTCCGTTCTACGTGAAGGAGACCTGCGCGGCGAGGATGCAGGGGCTGGCGCTGAAAAATGTGCAGGTGCGCATCCGGGACGGAAAAAAGCTGTTGTATGACGAATTCGGCGAGATGCTCTTTACCCATTTCGGGGTAAGCGGGCCGCTGATTTTAAGCGCCAGTGCGGCAATCAAGCCGGGCCGCGTGGAGAAGGAACTGGCGATGGAGATCGACTTAAAGCCGGCACTCACGGAGGAACAGCTGGATGCGAGACTTCTGCGTGAATTCGAGGAGGCAAAGAATAAGCAGTTTAAAAACGCCGTCGTGCATCTGTTCCCGGCGAAGATGATTCCGGTGATGTTAGAAGCCGGAGCGATTGATCCGGAGAAGAAGGTCAACGAGATCACGAGAGAGGAGCGGATGGGATTTGTGCATCTGATCAAGGCGTTTCCGCTGACGCTCTGCGGTGTCAGAGATTTCAATGAAGCGATCATCACACGCGGGGGTGTCAGCGTAAAGGAAGTGAACCCTTCCACGATGGAATCAAAGCTTGTGCCGGGATTGTATTTCTGCGGGGAACTATTGGATCTGGATGCGATGACCGGCGGATTTAATCTGCAGATTGCCTGGTCGACCGGGCATCTGGCGGGTGAGAGTATCGAATAGAAGAGGAGAGAAGAAGAGATGAGTATGAATATTGCGATTGACGGACCGGCAGGCGCCGGGAAGAGCACAATTGCGAAAAAACTGGCGAAAAAAAGCTGGCGTTTGTCTATGTGGATACGGGAGCAATGTACCGTGCGATGGCATACTATTTTTTACAGAACGGCATTGCACCAGATGATGAGCAGGCGATTGCGGCAGCCTGCCCGAAGGTTGACGTGACGATTGTGTATGAGAACGGCGAACAGCAGGTGCTCTTAAACGGAGAGAATGTAAACGGCGTCATTCGGACGGAGGAAGTCGGCAATATGGCATCAGCGACCAGTGTCTATCCGGTTGTGCGCACAAAGCTTGTGGAACTGCAGCGGCAGCTTGCGACAAAGACGGACGTCATCATGGACGGAAGGGATATCGGCACCTGTGTGCTTCCGGATGCGCAGGTAAAAATATATCTCACGGCAAGCGTTGCGACGCGCGCAAAGCGCAGATATGATGAACTGACCGCCAAAGGGAACCCAGTGCAATCTGGAAGAGATCGAGAAAGATATTGAAGACCGCGATTACCGCGATATGCACCGGGAGACGTCGCCGTTAAAGCAGGCCAAGGATGCGGTGTTAGTGGACAGCTCCGAGATGAACATCGACGAAGTGGTGGACGCAATCTATCAGATTTATGCGAGGGTATAGAGAATATGAATGTAATCTTGGCAAAGAGTGCGGGCTTCTGCTTCGGGGTAAAACGTGCCGTGGATACGGTATATGAACGGATTCTGGAAAAAGAACCGCTCTACACGTTCGGACCGATCATCCACAATGAAGAAGTGGTGCGCGATCTGGAGAAAAAGGGCGTCGTCGTGGTAAACGATGTGGACGAACTTGCGGGGAAGCCGCAGGGGACGGTAATCATCCGGGCACACGGCGTGGAGAGAGGTGTCTGCGAGAAAATACAGGCGCTCGGCTTTTCCATCGTGGACGCGACCTGCCCGTTTGTGTTAAAGATTCACCGGCTGGTGGAGCGCTACAGTGGGGAGGACTGTCACATTGTGATCGTCGGGAATGCCAGCCACCCGGAGGTGAAAGGCATCAAAAGCTGGTCGAATGCAGAGGATACGCGCGTGATCGGAACCCGCGAAGAGGCCGAAAAATACGATGCTTCCCATGGGAAAAAGGTATGTATTGTATCACAAACGACATTTAATTACAATAAATTTCAAGAATTAGTTGAAATTATAAAAGAAAAAGGTTATGATATAATTGTTTTAAATACAATCTGCAATGCTACGGAGGAACGTCAGACGGAAGCCCGGGCAATCGCGGAGCAGGTGGATGCCATGATTGTGATCGGTGGCAGGAACAGCTCCAACACGCAGAAGCTATTTGAAATATGTAAAAACGAATGCAAAAATACTTACTATATACAAACTGTAAAGGATCTTGACCTTGCCGAATCAGGTCTGTCGATAACGTAGGTATTACCGCAGGGGCTTCTACCCCAAACAATATTATTGAGGAGGTTCAAAAGAATGTCAGAAATGAGCTTTGAACAAATGCTGGAAGAATCATTTAAAACAATAAGAAATGGAGAGGTAGTTGAGGGTACCGTTATCGATGTGAAACCTGATGAGATCGTTCTGAATATCGGCTACAAAGGCAGACGGAATCATTACTCGTAATGAATACACAAACGAAGCAAACGTAGACCTTACCACATTGGTATCCGTCGGCGACACCATGGAAGCAAAGGTTTTAAAGGTAAATGACGGTGAGGGTCAGGTATTACTGACATACAAGCGTCTGGCTGCCGAGAAGGGAAGCAAGAGATTAGAGGAAGCATTTGAGAACAAGGAAGTGCTGACCGCTAAGGTTGCACAGGTACTGGATGGAGGATTATGCGTAAACGTAGATGAGACAAGAGTATTTATTCCGGCAAGTCTTGTATCAGATACCTACGAGAAGGATCTTTCCAAATACAAGGATCAGGAGATCGAGTTCGTTATCAGCGAGTTCAATCCGAAGAGAAGAAGAATCATCGGCGACAGAAAGCAGCTTCTGGTTGCTAAGAAGTTAGAGCAGCAGAAAGAACTGTTCGCAAGAATCAAGATTGGTGATGTATTAGAGGGAACAGTTAAGAATGTAACAGATTTCGGTGCGTTTATTGATCTTGGCGGAGCAGACGGTCTGCTTCATATTTCCGAGATGTCCTGGGGCAGAGTAGAGAGCCCAAAGAAGGTATTCAAGGTAGGCGATCAGGTTCGCGTATTCATCAAAGATATCAATGAGAATAAGATTGCACTCAGCATGAAGTTCCCGGCAGAGAATCCGTGGAACGGCGCAGCAGAGAAGTTCGCAATCGGCAACGTTGTAAAGGGCAAAGTTGCAAGAATGACAGACTTCGGCGCATTTGTTGAGCTTGCACCGGGTGTGGATGCACTCCTTCATGTATCCCAGATTTCCAAGGAGCATGTAGAGAAGCCGTCCGACGTATTAAAAGTTGGACAGGAGATCGAGGCAAAGATCGTTGATTTCAACGAGGAAGAGAAGAAGATCAGTTTATCTATGAAGGCACTGCTCGCACCGGAAGAAGATGCGGATGCAGATGTTGCAGATGTAGATATTGATGCGGTTGCAAAGGAAGAGGAGTAATCTCTGATTTCGATGATTGCAGAGTTACAGATAGGCTTGCACGTTGGTGGAAGCCTATTTCTGTATTTGCATCCTGTAGATAACAAAGAGAGTCGAGGGATAAAATATGCTGGAAACGGACAATTATGAAAAGTTTAAAAAGGATATTTTAGCGCTTGCAAAGATTGATCTGAATTCTTATAAGGAAAAGCAGATGCGGCGCAGAATCAACACGCTGATTACGAAGAATCATATTGCGACATATGATGAGTATGTGGCGCTGATCAAGAAGGACAAAGAGAAGTTTGAACAGTTTATCAATTTCCTGACCATCAATGTGTCGGAGTTTTACCGCAATCCGGATCAGTGGAAGATTCTGGAGAATGAGGTGTTCCCGAAGCTGATTCAGAAGTTTGGCAAGAATCTGAAAATCTGGAGTGCTGCCTGCTCGACCGGAGATGAGCCGTATTCGCTGGTAATGGCATTGTCCAGACACTTGCCGCTTGCAAACATCAAGGTGATTGCGACCGACATTGACAAGCAGGTGATCGATACGGCGCGGATGGGACTCTACAATGAGAAGAGTATCGCAAGTGTGCCGGATGATTTGAAGAAGAAGTATTTTACCAAGGTCGGCAATTCGTATCAGATCTCGGATGAGATCAAGAAACGTGTGGAATTCAAGGAGCATGATCTTTTAAAAGATCCGTATCCAGGCGGATGCAATCTGATTGTGTGCCGGAACGTTGTGATCTATTTTACCGAGGAGGCAAAGGACGAGATTTATGCGAAGTTCTATAAGGCGCTTGCAACAGGCGGCGTGCTTTTCATCGGAAGCACGGAGCAGATCATGAATTACCGGGAGATCGGATTTCGAGAGAGACAAGTCCTTTTTCTTTGAGAAGGCGTAAGGTTATATCAGAGGACGCATTTTTCTATAAAGCAAAAAGCGGCAGGAAAGAAGCTGTGCAGTATATGCCAGATTCTTTCCTGCCGTTTTTTGGTAATTATATCAGGGCTTCTCGCCATGTGTTTATTTGCGGTGGGAACGCATGGTTTCTAACAGATGCAGAACATAGTCCGTCTGCATAGCGGGATCGGCGGCAAAGTCCGCGGATAATTCAAAATAGCATTTCCTGCCGCGCGGCTGTTCACGGAACACCGGGGAAAACATGGCGTCATACTGCGGAAGAAAGATGGCATATTTTTTGCCGTAGCAGTTGGAAGCGTTCGCCTGCACGCGGTGTTCCTTGTCGACGGCGGATGCAATACTCTTGTGAACTGCGATATCCTCCGCAGGGAGATAGTAGTAATCTTTGGGACTGCCGTCATAAAAGAAGCGCAGTTCTCCCTCGAAGAGACGTACGCGCAGCCGGGCGGTACTTCCGCTCATGGAGAGATAACAGTCATCGTAGGAGAAGGAGACCGGTTTGGGAACGGGGTACTGCAGCGCCAGTGTAAAAAACAGTTCCTTGTTGCCGGAGGCACCGTCCATCGACCGGTACTCGGACGCCTGGAGCGACTGCAGCGAAAATGCCTGTTCCCAGAGTTTCGGGTAGGAGAGGACGGGCAGAAGCTTCGGCATATAGAGAACGTCCTCATAGTTGTGCTGTTTCAGCAGTGCAAGGGAATCCTTTGCGGGATGCCGCACGTACTCTTTGTAGACTTCGATCAGCTCGCCGCCGGAGTAGGCGTCGATGCGGTCGATCCCGAGAAACAGTTCGATGGATTTCTGTTTGTAGCTGGTCAGGGCAAACAGAAATTTGAAACGTGAGACTTCCTTATAAAGATCGATATAACTGTGCGCATCAAACGGATCGGAAAGGTGCAGCGCCTTGCATTTCGCCTTCAGGTATGGAATGTCGAAGCCGATACCGTTGAACGTCAGAATGGTATCATAGCCGGACAAGAGCTCCAGAAAGGCGGAAAGGACATTTTTCTGATCGGCGGCGTTCTCGGAAAAGAACTGGTCGATGCACAAAAGACTGCCGCGCCTTGTGGCGCAGCCGATCAGGTAGAGATCCGTGCGCGCCGGCGAGAAGCCGGTTGTCTCAATATCAAAAAAAATGCAGTTTTCTGTAAATACCTCGTTGGAAACGGGGTCTGAAAAATCAAAAGTCAGTTCTTCATGCCAGGTTATCATCTGAAAATCCTCTGTATGTAATATTAGGGTAAGAGTTCCAATTTTGCCGCTGTGCAGGTCTGGAAAGGCATAGATTTCCCGGACTCGCGGGCGTTCGCAGCAAATAGCAATGTACGCTCCGGCAAAAGCCCGGAAAGTCGCAGTACCAGCCCGGAAAGCCTGCGGCTTCCCGGACTCGCGGGCGTCGCCCTATCAAAATCGTACCAGCCAAAATATACACTGCAAGCAGGTAATTTTGCCAGATGATTTTGGCACTGCTCATTGCCTTCGCGTACATTATAACATAAATGTGGAAAAAATATTGTGAATTCTTTGTCAATAGGTTCGTGAAAAAATACAATAAATTGCTACAATTTCCGAGTGATTGTGCTATAATCTACACGAGGGTATTCTATGACTTTTGGCATAGAATATAATATAGATAAGAGAAAGTGGGGCACGAGAAATGGGTTCTAAGACATTTAAAGGCGGCGTCCATCCTTATGAAGGAAAGGAACTGGCAAAGGATCAGCCGATCGTAGAAGTTCTACCTAAGGGTGATCTGGTATACCCGTTGTCACAGCATATCGGTGCACCGGCGACTCCGGTGGTAGCGGTTGGTGACAAGGTGCTGAAAGGACAGAAGATCGCAGAGGCAGGTGGCTTTGTGTCATCCCCGATCTATGCGTCGGCATCCGGTACAGTAAAGGCAATCGAACCGCACCGTGTGGCAGTCGGTGACATGGTGAATTCCATCGTCATTGAGAACGACGGGGCGTTTGAAGAGGTGGAGTACACGCCGTGTGAAGACGTGACGGCTCTCTCCAAGGAGGAGATTGTCAATAAGGTAAAAGAGGCAGGCGTTGTCGGCATGGGCGGTGCAGGTTTCCCGACACATGTGAAGCTGTCTCCGAAAGAGCCGGAAAAGATTGAATATGTAATTGCAAACTGCGCAGAGTGTGAGCCGTATCTGACGGCGGACTACCGCAGAATGCTCGAAAATCCAGAAGAGCTGATCGGTGGAATGAAGATCATTCTCCAGCTGTTCGATCATGCGAAGGGTGTTCTCGGCATCGAGGACAACAAGCCGGATTGTATTGAAAAGCTGACAGAGCTTGTCAAGGATGAACCGAGAATTGAGGTCTGTCCTTTACAGACCAAGTACCCGCAGGGTGGTGAGCGTCAGCTCATTTATGCAGTGACAGGCCGCGCCATCAATTCCAAGATGCTTCCGGCAGATGCAGGATGTATCGTGGATAATGTGGAGACCATCATTGCTGTTTACCGTGCGGTAAAGCTTGGCAGACCGGTAACCAATCGTATTTCTACGATTACAGGCGATGCCATTGCCAACCCGGGCAACTTCTTATACAGCATCGGTACCAGCTATGCAGAACTGGTGGAGGCTGCCGGCGGATTTAAGACACAGCCGGAGAAGATTATTTCCGGTGGTCCGATGATGGGATTTGCAATGTTTAGCCTGGATATTCCCACGACAAAGACATCTTCCTCACTGCTTTGCTTAAGCAAGGACGAAGTGTCCAAGGTGGAGCCGTCCGCATGTATCAACTGCGGCCGCTGTGTGGAAGCATGCCCGGAGCAGCTGATTCCGTCAAGACTTGCCAAGTTTTCCAATAACGGTCTGGCTGAGGCGTTTGAATCCTGGCACGGACTCGAGTGCGTGGAGTGCGGAAGCTGCAGTTTTGTATGCCCTGCACGCAGACAGCTCGCACAGTCCATTAAGACGATGAAAAAGCAGGTACTTGCTGCAAAACGCAAAAAATAATTCAAAAAACAAGAAGAGAGAGGTGGATTATCGTGAGTGATTTATATCATGTTTCATCATCACCACACGTTCGTGCCAAAGATACCACAAGCCGTATTATGCTGTATGTGATTATTGCATTGCTTCCGACAAGCCTGTTCGGAATTTACAATTTCGGATATAAGGCATTGGTTCTGATTCTGGTAACGATTGCAAGCTGTGTGGCATCAGAGTGGGTATTTAATAAGATTGTACATAAAAAGCAGACGATCGATGACCTGAGCGCCGTTGTAACGGGACTGCTTCTGGCATTGAACCTTCCGGCAACCCTTCCGTGGTGGGAGGCGGTAATCGGCGGTGTGTTTGCAATCGTGGTTGTAAAATGTCTGTTTGGCGGACTGGGACAGAATTTCATGAACCCGGCGCTGGGCGCAAGATGCTTCCTTTTGATTGCATTTGCTGCTGATATGACAAAGTTCGGCATCACAAAGAACGGTATTGAAGTGTATTCCAGCGTAACACCGCTTGCTGCCATGCGTAACGGTGAGGCGGTCAATACGATGGATATGCTGATCGGACGCACCGCAGGTACCATTGGTGAGACATCTGCGATCGCTATTCTGATCGGAGCTATTTTCCTGATTCTGATGGGTGTGATCAACCTTCGCATCCCGGCATCTTACATTATTACATTTGCTGTATTCATGCTTTTATTCGGCGGTCATGGATTTGACGGCAGCTATCTTACCGCACAGCTTTGCGGCGGCGGTCTGATGCTCGGCGCATTCTTCATGGCAACGGATTATGTGACATCCCCGATTACACCGATGGGGCAGATCATCTTTGGTATCTGCTGCGGTATCCTGACCGGATTGTTCCGCTGCTTCGGCGCGAATGCAGAGGGTGTTTCCTTCGCCATCATCTTAAGCAATATCCTTGTGCCGCTTATTGAGAAGCACACGGTGCCGATGGCATTCGGTCAGGTGAAGGAAGCGAAGAAGCAGGAAGGAGGCAAATAGAAATGAACAAGAAGATTGTACATGACGCATTGGTTTTATTTGCTTTTACTGTTGTATTAGGTCTGATCCTCGGCGTGGTCTACGGCATTACCAAAGGCCCGATCGACCAGGTAAATTATGAGAAGACACAGTCCGCTTACAAGCAGGTATTTGAGGATGCGGATTCCTTTGAGGAGTACGCTGATTTCGACACCGCTGCAGCGGAAGATCTTATGGCGCAGAATGGATATTCTGACGATATCGAGGCTGTCAACACAGCACTTGACGCTTCCGGCAATCCGCTCGGCTATGTGCTTACCGTAACGGCGAAGGACGGAAGCCAGGGCAGCATTACATTCTCTGTCGGCATCCAGAATGACGGTACAGTCAACGGTTATTCCATCACAAGTATTTCCGAGACACCGGGACTTGGTATGAAAGCACAGGAAGAGCCGTTCTACAGCCAGTTTGAGGGCAAGAACGTAGACTCCTTTACGGTTGTGAAGTCGACACCGTCTGCGGACAATGAGATCGAGGCAATTTCCGGTTCCACCATTACTTCCAAGGCGATGGCGAACGGTGTGAATGCCTGCCTTACATACTTCCACAGCGTATTAGAAGGAGGTAACTAATCAATGAACAAGAATGTAGAACGTTTATATAATGGACTCATTAAGGAAAATCCTACTTTCGTTCTGATGCTTGGTATGTGTCCGACACTTGCTGTCACATCCTCCGCAATCAACGGACTTGGTATGGGACTTTCCACAACAGTGGTACTGGTACTTTCCAATATGCTGATTTCCGCATTCCGTAAGGTGATTCCGGACGGCGTGCGCATGCCGGCATACATTGTTATCGTTGCATCGCTGGTAACAGTGGTGCAGTTTATCATGCAGGCGTATACCCCGAGCCTCTCCGAGTCGCTGGGTGTGTATATCCCGTTAATCGTTGTAAACTGTATTATCCTCGGCCGTGCTGAGAGCTATGCTTCCAAGAATCCGGTAGTTCCGTCTCTTTTCGATGGACTTGGTATGGGACTTGGATTTACGATGGGTCTTACCCTGATCGGACTGTTCCGTGAGCTTCTGGGCGCAGGTCAGATCTTTGGTTTCCAGATTCTGTCCTTAAGCTGGTTCACACCGATCACCATCTTTGTTATGGCACCGGGAGCATTCCTAGTACTGGCATGTCTGGTAGCTGTGATGAAGATCGTCCGTGAGAAGATGGCAGCCAAGGGCAAGCCGCTTGCCGAGCCGTCCGGATGTATCACCGGAGACTGTGCAGGATGCAGTATGTCTGCTGCATGCACCGGTAAGAAACCGGCAGCGGAAGCTCCGGCAGAAAAAGCAGAATAGGAGGATAGATACGGATGAAAACATTACTTTTAATTGCAATCGGCTCTGCCATTGTCAATAACGTTGTATTAAGTCAGTTCCTTGGTATCTGTCCGTTTTTAGGCGTTTCCAAGAAAACAGAGACCGCTGCCGGAATGGGTGGCGCAGTTGTATTCGTTATCACGATCTCTTCGTTCGTGACAGCGCTGATCTACAAATATATCCTTGCCAACAGCTATCTGATGAGCAAGGGCATTGACCTTACCTACCTGCAGACGATTGTATTTATTCTTGTAATTGCTGCACTGGTACAGTTCGTTGAGATGTTCTTGAAGAAGTCCATGCCGGCATTATACCAGAGCCTTGGTGTATACCTTCCGCTGATTACGACAAACTGTGCCGTTCTCGGTGTTGCACTGACGAATGTTACCAAGGAATACGGTATTTTGGAGAGCGTGGTAAACGGTTTTGCAACCGCATTTGGTTTCCTGATTGCGATCGTTTTAATGGCAGGTGTGCGTGAGAAGATCGAGTACAATGATATCCCGAAGCCGTTTCAGGGTACTGCAATCGTATTGATTTCCGCATGTCTGATGTCAATCGCATTCATGGGATTCTCAGGAATGATTTAGGAGGAAAAAGAAGATGAACGTTACAGCAATTTTATTTGCAGCCTTAATCGTGGGCGGCGTAGGTATCTTGATTGGATTTTTCCTTGGTATTTCCGGAGAAAAGTTCAAGGTAGAGGTAGATGAAAAAGAGGAAGCAATCTTAGGTGTGCTTCCGGGAAATAACTGTGGTGGCTGTGGTTATGCCGGTTGTTCCGGTCTGGCAGCAGCAATCGCAAAGGGCGAGGCTCCGGTCAATCAGTGTCCGGTCGGCGGCGCGCCGGTTGCAGCCAAGATCGGTGAGATCATGGGTGTGGCAGCCGAGGAAGGCGAGCGCAAGGTAGCATTTGTAAAGTGTGCGGGAACCTGTGAGAAGGCAGGACGCGATTACGAGTATACCGGCAACGAGGACTGTGCAGCCATGGCATTCGTGCCGAACGGCGGACCGAAGTCCTGTAATTACGGATGCCTTGGATACGGTAGCTGTGTAAAGGCTTGTCCGTTTGATGCGATTCATATCGTGGACGGCATTGCGCAGGTTGACAAGGAAGTATGTAAGGCATGTGGAAAATGTGTTGCTGCATGTCCGAAGCATCTGATCGAGCTTGTTCCTTACAAGGCAAAGCACATTGTACAGTGCAGCTCCAAGGATAAGGGCAAGGATGTCATGAAGGCATGTTCCGTAGGATGTATCGGATGTCATCTGTGTGAGAAGAACTGCCCGAAGGATGCAGTTCATGTCATTGACAACGTGGCATACATTGATCAGGAGAAGTGTGTCGGATGCGGTATCTGTGCACAGAAGTGTCCAAAGAAAATTATTCTGTAAGAATGATTTTCTCCGAAAATCATCCTGTAAGAATCGTTTCGTGGAATGCAAGTGTGAAATAAAAACAGGCGTGAAGAATTCGCGGTAATAAGTACGAATTCTTCACGCCTGTTTTGTTGTTTAATCTTCCAGAATCTCATAGGGAATGACGGTTCCCATGCCGGAGCTGGTGTGTACTTCATAGTCGTCTGTGATGAAAATAGCTTCCGTAGCATCAAGGCTTTCAACGAGCGCCATACCGTCTTCCAGCCCGAGGGAGAAACAGGTGGTGGAGAGACCGTCGCCGTCCACCGATGCACCGGTGATGATCGTGACCTCAAGGAGCCCGTTATCGTAAGGGTAACCGGTCGCGGTGTCCAGGATATGGTGATAACGCGTCCCATCTACTTCAAAATAGCGTTCGTAGACGCCGGAGGATACGACGGTCTGATCGGTGATGGAGACGGAGGCAATCGCTTCGTTTTCCTCACCAAACGGACGCTGTATGCCGATGGTGTATGCCGAACCGTCCGTCTTCGCGCCGAGCGCAAGCACATTCCCGCCGAGATTGATGTAACCGGAAGTAATTCCCTTCTGGTTCAGGTAGGCTTTCATCTGATCCGCGATATAGCCTTTGGCGATGCCGCCCAGATCAATCCTGGCATCGGGATTTTGCAGAGTCACTGTGTTGCCGTCAATCTGAATCTCCCGGTAATCCACTGTGGCAAGAGCCGCCTGAATGTCCGTGTCGGAGGGGATCATGGAGACATCGGTCTGATCAAGCAGCGCTTTGGTTGAGATGTCCCACAGATCGGAAAGCCGGCCGATGGTGATGTCGAATTTGCCGCCGCTTAAGTCGCCATATGCGATGCCGGTTTTAAGAAGTTCGATCGTTTCGTCGTGTACTGTCACGGGAGCGCCGCCCGCATCGTTGATTTTGGAAATATCGCTGTCTGGAATCGTATTGGAAAAATATCCCTCGTACTTTTGCGCAAGGGCAAAACAGTCATCGAGCAGTTCCTCGCTCCCTTTTTCATAGATCGAGACCGAGATGACGGTGTTAAAATAAAATCCTGACTTGGTAACCGGTTCGTCCGCCGTGCGGCTGCAGCCGGAGAGCAGCAGATTTGCAGAGAGCAGGGGAACCAGAAGACAGGAGAGTACCTTCTTTTTTCTCATCATAAAAATCTCCATTTCTGATGTTTCCCATCCAATGTACCATAAACTTTCTGTTCATACAATGTGAAAACATCAATTTGCCATTTTGATGAAGATATGATAGAGTAATACAGTATGAGACTCTATGCCCATTTGGGATGAATGATTGGAAAATGTTACATATAAAGGGGACGTTAGACAGATGGAACAAAAGCATTTTCATTTTAATGAGAAAAAGAGAGTTGTAGTCAAGATCGGATCTTCCTCATTGAATTACGGGGAGACAGGCAATCTGAATTTTACCAAGCTGGAGCATCTGGTAAGAGAACTCTGCAATCTGCGGAACCGCGGGATGGATGTGTGTCTGGTAAGCTCCGGCGCGATTGCCGTGGGCAGACAGACGCTCGGCATGGATGAGCGGCCGAAGGACATTTCGACAAAGCAGGCATGCGCGGCGGTCGGCCAGGCGCGGCTGATGATGATCTATCAGCGGCTTTTTGCGGAATACAATCAGGTGGCAGGGCAGGTGCTGATGACGAAGAACACGATGGTGAACCCTGTCTCGAGAGAGAATGCGAAGAATACGTTCGACGAATTGTTCCGTCTTGGCGCAATCCCGATTGTGAATGAAAATGATACGGTTTCTACTTATGAGATGCAGTTTGGCGACAACGACACGCTCTCGGCAATCGTGGCTTCTCTGATCGGGGCGGATCTTTTGATCCTGCTCTCGGATATCGATGGGCTTTTTACCGACGATCCGCACAAGAATCCGGATGCAAAGCTCATTGAAGTGGTGGAGGAGATGGATGCGTCAATCTACGGCATGGCGAAAAGTTCGACCGGCAGTGATGTTGGAACCGGCGGCATGGCGACCAAACTGACAGCCGCAAAGATTGCAACGCTCTCGGGAACAGACATGATTATTGCGAACGGCAGGGATGTCTGCATTCTGCATCATATATTTGATGATTCCTTTAAGGGAACCATTTTTCAGGCAAAGAAGAAAGAATCTTTCCGGATTGAAGATTTTATTTTGGAGACGATCGGTTAAGAATACAGGAAAAGGAGTACTATGAACCAGGAACAGATTGACAGAATCAATGCGTTATATCGCAAGTCGAAGGCGGAAGGGTTGACGGAGGAAGAAAAAAAGGAGCAGGCGCTGCTGCGCAAGCAGTATGTTGCGGATGTGAAGAAAAATCTGGCGGCGCAGCTTAACAATATCGATATGGTGAATCCGGACGGTTCCGTGGAGAACCTTGGAGATAAGTATGGAAAAAAGACAGGACTTTCCTGACGCAGCGCTGACACAGGAGAAGGCGCGTCAGCAGATAAGGGCGCGGCACAAAGCATGGCGGATGGAACTGCCGCAGGAGGAAGTGCAGGAAAAGAGCAGAAAGATCTGTGAGAGGCTGGCGGCGTCTGACTGGTATCATAACAGCGCTGTCATCTACGGCTATTATCCGCTCGGCGCGGAGGCTGACTGTCTGCCGTTTCTGGCACAGGCACTTTCGGACGGCAAGACGGTGGCGCTTCCGGTTACATCAAAAGAGCGGTTGCAGCGGGACTGCGGCCGGGTGAAGAGAATGCAGGACACACACCGGATGGAGTTTTACCGGATCAGAGAGCTTTCCAGGGTGCGGGAGGGCGCCTTTCATGTGATGGAGCCGGATGAGAGCTGCAAACGGATCGGGGGAGAGGATGCGGTGGTGCTGGTGCCCGGACTGGTCTTTGACCGTAAGGGGAACCGGTACGGGTATGGCGGCGGTTATTATGACCGCTATTTTGCAAGGTTTCCGAAGCTGTCCCGCATGGCGGTAGCGTTTGAAGGGCAGATCGAGGAACAGCTTGCGGTGCTTCCCACCGACGTGCGGATGCATCGGATTTATACGGAGGAGCGGGAATATCGGATCTGACAGAAAGGATGGAAAGGATATGGAACTGACAGAACTTTGTAAGAGCGCAAAAGAAGTGAGCAGACAGATCGGCAATCTGGACACGAATACGAAGAACGAGGTGCTGCGTGCAGCGGCAGAGGCAATTGTGGCACATACTGAAGAGATTATCCGCGAGAATGAGAAGGATCTCGCCCGCGGCAGAGAGAATCATATGCCCGAAGGACTGCTGGACCGTCTGATGCTCAACCCATCCCGGCTGGAGCAGATGGCAGAGGGACTGCGGCAGGTTGCAGACCTTTGCTGATCCGATCGGCGAAGTCCTTTCCATGAAGAAGCGCCCGAACGGTCTTATGATCGGTAAAAAGCGCGTCCCGCTTGGTGTGGTCGGCATGATCTATGAGGCGAGACCGAATGTGACGGTGGATGCGTTTGCACTGTGTTTTAAGACGGGCAACGCAGTGATCTTAAAAGGCGGCAGTGACGCCATTTCGTCCAACATCGTCATTGTTTCGGTTCTGCAGGAAGTTTTGGAGACACATGGCATTCCGCGTGCGGCAGTATCGCTGATTGAAGATACAAGCCGGGAGACGGCGGCTGCGTTCATGAAGATGAATGAGTATGTGGATGTGCTGATTCCGCGCGGAGGAGCAGGCTGATTCGCGCCGTCGTCAATCAGGCGACGATTCCTGTGATTGAGACGGGAACCGGCAACTGCCATATCTATGTGGATGAGAGTGCGGATTTCGACATGGCAATCCGTATTATCTTAAACGCAAAGACCCAGCGGATCGGTGTGTGCAATGCCTGTGAATCACTCGTGATCCATGAGAAAATCGTGGATGCATTTATGCCAGAGCTTGCGGCGGCGCTGCAGCAGAAGGATGTTGCCATTATGCGGATGAGAAAAGTCTTGCAGCGGCAGAGCGCCGGGAGACGGCAAATGGCGGAGAACTGAAAAAGGAACTGTTGGCAGCGGCGACGGAGGAAGACTGGGGCAGGGAGTATCTCGATTATATGATCTCCGTGAAGACCGTGTCCTCCCTCGACGAGGCGATCGCGCACATCAACCGCTACAATACCGGGCATTCGGAGGCAATCATCACAGAAAACTATGCGAACGCGCAGCGGTTCTGGATGAGATCGATGCTGCCTGCGTCTATGTCAATGCATCGACGCGTTTTTCAGATGGATTTGAATTCGGATTTGGCGCGGAGATCGGCATCAGTACCCAGAAGCTTCACGCAAGAGGACCGATGGGACTGGATGCGCTGACCAGCACAAAATATATTATATATGGAAACGGGCAGACACGTCCGTAGATGGTAAGGATGAAGATGAAAAAAGAAAATAGACATTGAAATAATCGATAAAAAGCAGATCCCACAGAGCGAGCCGGAGCGCCAGTATTACTTTATGGACATCGCTAAAAATTACGTGGAACAGCTCTCTGCAAAAAAAGGCAGTCCGCTGACGTTCCATGTCACGACGTTCGGCTGTCCCTATCGTGTGAGTAAAAAGACATTGTAATCTTCTTATAAATTCAAGGCTTTTTCCCGGAAAGGAAAACATGAAATTTATCAGTAATTCAGACTATGGAAAACCGGTTGAAACCGGAACAATATTCTACACGACATTAAACGGAATCAAGGTCACAATCCATAAAATTATTCACCTGGACGGCTGGTTCTATCATGCGCCCAGCTTCAAATTGACGCCCAAAAGTTGAAAGCCGAATCACTTCCTGGCGCAATCGAAGAATCAAAAGAGATCTTGAAAGAATATGTGAAGAACATAAACGATTTCATAAATCGTTATACTTCCGAACGCTGGGAAATATCCAGGTATTAAGGCGGTGGGACTATGATAAAAACAATTTTAATTATTGCCGGCGTTATCGTTGGTGCCCCGATTGCCTTATTTGTTTTTTATTTGTTGTCGCGGTGATTATTAACTTTCTTATTCAACCAGAAATGAATTCAAGTGGAATGATAATCGAATGTCGCGGTTGTCCTGGAATGAAAAACGGATCCGACAAATGGCCATGTAATGAATGTGAGTTCCGCCCGGATAATAGATGGTGGGATCCGGAACTTGAATGTGAAATTTTGAAGACTTCCAGAAGGTACAAAAGGTTCAAAAGAAACGAGCGAAAGAAAGAATTATTTTACCACCGGATTTTAAAATCCGCGTCGCAAAAAATAAAAATTTACAAATAGCGCATGAAGTTATATCCGGATCCTGGGGAAATGGCGCAGACCGAAAGAACAGACTTTCCGCCGCCGGTTACAATTACGAAGAAATTCAAACTATTGTCAACGAAATATGCGTCCCGAAAAAGAAAAGTGTATGCGAAAAAATACGTTCGCTATTTAGAAAAAGAAGGTGAAGAATAATGTCGGTATTATATGACAAAAGAAATGTCCACTATGCGGCGGAATGGTGATCTTGAAAATAAAAAGGCGCGGCCCTTCGATCAGCCGGATTAATATCAAGGGCCAGACACAACGGCTTCCTGGGAATGTATCCTTGCGGAACTGAATTCGACGCTGATTTCAACTATACTTCCGCTGGAAAAGAAGCGCGCAATCGTGAAGCTTACATCGAAAGGCACACCGAAGGCGTTCCGATTGCCGGGGAAGTGTTGAAGATATGGAAAAATAAAGAAAACAAATATATTCCAGGCGTTTATTCCATCGCTATAAAGGTTTATATTGTTGTTCCAGGAGATCCACGACGCTTCGATTTTGGGCGTGTTCCGAGATAAAAAGAAAGGCGGAATTATACGCAGAAATACATAATTGCGTTGTTGAAAATTCGAAACTTCGGACGATGAAGAAATCGTTTTCGGCTGGAAAGTTTCCGTCATTTACACAAACAGAACTGGAAAATGTCGATAGATGTATCAAAATACGAGATCGGCCCGTTCGGCCACGACGATATAACAAAGGTCAAGCCATACTCAACTTGTCCTTATTGCCATACAGACATTGTGCTTTATATGACAAGATACATTCGGGACGAACACGCAACAGAAGAACAGATCCGATTAACATACAAAAAAGTCGCCCTGGACATTATGGCATATTGCGAAGAACGCGCTTCTTCCGGTTACAAAACGTCGCAAATAAACGAATTTCTGAAATCAAAGGTCGAACGTGGATATTTCAAATAAAAAAGTCGCCAGAAATGGCGGCTTTTTTCACTTTGAAGTGAAATTTGTAAATAAAATATATAAGAATTACTTGACATATTACACTTTAGAGTGTATAATATAATCAGAAGTTAAGGAAAGGCGGAAATAAAAAATGACAGTAGCAGAGAAGAAAGCAAAGAAAGCATACAAGGAAAACTTAATCAGCCAGGGAATAGACAAGGAACTGGCCGAAATCATGGCGAAGACATTCGTTGATTATGAGATCGTCAAACCGGTAGTAAATGGGAATTGTTAATAAAACAAAAGCAAGGGGCAGAACGCCCCTTGCGTTATTCTTACCATTCGGCCCGTGTTCACATTCCTGCCAGGCGGCCGCCGCAGATCGGACACGTTTCGACTTTACAATTCCAATGGTGCCAGCGTCCTTCCTGGGCGAAACATTCCGGGCAAACCGGATTCTTCTTCCCGTGGAGCATGTCGCGCGGATCGCTGACTTTTATTCGCTGGTAGCGCTTTCCGGAGAAATCGAACGTCCTTGTCCGACAGCCGCACGTTGAACCGATACGTCCGCCGCATTTCTGACACACCGGCAACTCCACCGGCGTCGGTATCGGAATTCGTGTTTAACCCGTTTATGAACGTGATTGACTGGACGCGGCCGTCCAGGACGACGATCTGATCGACGATCTGGTCGATAAAGTCTTTCAGGATTTCGTTGTCTAATTCCTGGGCCATGCCGACATAATCGACGAAGGATTTTGAAACGATCCTTTGAGCCACCAGGAACGCGGAAGCCTTCTTGATAAATGACATGTCGGCCAGATCATCATTCCCGGAATCGTCCAGCAGATCCGCAAGCTGGCGTTCCATGCCTTCGATTTTCTTCGCCAGTTCCTTTTTTCTTCGTGGCGAATTCTTCTTTCGTCATGGAATCGGATCGAACAGATAAACGTCCGTTAATCTGGTGACAGCATTTTTTGACTTCTCGATTTCAGACTTTCAACAATTCGATCTGATCGCGGTCGCTGGCGCCGCCAGAATCGCCCAGGAAGTCAATATCCGGAATATAGGTTCCATTCCCTACCTGACGAAAAGAAAGCGCCTGGAAGGTCAAATTTAAGCCTTCCGGAAGTATTCCGGCCACGCCGTCGAACGTTTCACCTTTCAGAAGTTCCCTTTCCAGCTTTTCAACCGTGGTTATATTCTTAAAATTCTTCTGAACCCTGGCAAGGTTCGCGATATAATTAAATATAAAAGGCCCGATATAAGATTCATTTATCGTCCTGGAATTGTCGCAATCCAACATTCGGGAACGCTGGGCGCAACGATACATTGACGGCCGCCAGCCGTTCGCCCTGGCGCGATCCTTCGACGCGATCATATTAGCGCCGCACTTGCCACAAACCAGGTGTCCGGAAAACGTGTGAACGTACTTCCTGGCGCGTAGATCGGACGTGTCGCGGCTGGATCCGTTCTGATCCATAATCTTATTGCACCGGTCAAATTGCGCCTTGTCAATGATTGCCGGGTGATTGTTTTCACGGACGATCCATTCACTTTCCGGCTTCAATGGGCCGCGCCCGGATTCGCGCAGATTATAGCGGTATGTTCCGATATAGAACGGATTCCGAATAATATCGTGGATAAGCTTCGAAGTCCACTGGCCGCCGCGCTTTGACTTGAAATTGTTGTTATTCAGGTATCGCGCTATTTTTAATGCTTGATTTCCATTCTTCGTATTTGTCAAAGATAAGTTGAACGATCTTCACTTCTTCCGGATCCGGTTCAGGGAACTTCGTTTCGTCGTTCCAGCGATAGCCTACCGGCATACGCGCGCCGTTCCACAAACCTTGTTCGGCGCGATCCAGCATGATTCCGGTACGTTCGGACGTCATATTTCTTTCAAGTTCCGCAAAAATCAGAATGATTTTAAGCATAGCTTCACCGATCGCGGTTGAAGTATCGAACTGTTCGTTCATCGAAATAAACGTGACCTTGTGATCTTTTAATTCCTGGTACATTGCCGCGAAGTCCAGAAGATTTCGGGAAACACGATCCACCTTCCCACGATCAGGTGTGAAAATTCGCCGGATCTGACACGCGACATCATTTCTTGAAAGTGCGGACGTTCCGTGTTCTTTGCTGAATATCCGTCGTCTTCAAAAATCACATGATCTTCAAGCCCTAGAAATTTACAATATTCTTTTAATTTCTTCCGCTGGAACGGAAGACTGTCTTTATCGACCTGGTATCTGGTGGAAACGCGGACGTATAACGCCGCCTTTTTCTTCGTCCAGATTTTCAGGTGTTTTTCGCTTTGGCGTATGCCATAAATAGCCCCTTTCCCCAGGCACCGAAAAAGGGTATAAAAAGAAAGCCGATTGATTTTTCCGGCGCTCTTTGCTATAATATAAGGGTGCTTATTTCCAATATCAGAAGGCCGTTTTTCCGGTTGCCTGGTATTAAAGCCGGTCGATGATTGCAGTCGTTGGCCGGCTGTTTTTATTTTATTGTCAAATGCCTTACTCCATTCTTCAATATCCCCGTTATCCAGGTAAACACAATAAGATTCCAGCGGAGTTCCGCCGAACATTTTCTTTGCGTCGTGTTCTTCACCGTCTACATAGTCAGAACCGTAACAAGAAGACGATCGCCGCCGCTGTTGATTCGCGTTGTTGTTTTATTGGCGAAGTTTATAATGGCGTGAACTTCGTCGTCGGATTTGAAATATTCCTTTGTAATATGACAAAACATAATCTCGAAATATTTACATCGTTCGATATAGTAGCGTAACGCCATTTTCCGGTTACGTCATTAACAACGCTTTTTCCAAAATACCGGATCAAGTTCTGAAATATCTTTGTCGCTAACGCCGACGATTGTATCGTCGGTACGGTGTTCAACTTCCGGAGCCGCTTCGGTTGCTTCTTCCGTCTGCTCGGATTCTTGGACGGCTGATTCACTGACAACTTCACTTTCCTTATTGCTTTCGACCGGTTCTTTGATTTGCCGCAACCGGTCAGACCGGCAAAAATTGACAGAATCGACATAAAATCACCACTTTCTTTTTCATAGTCCTATTCCTTTCTATATAAGCCCTTTCATCAGGGCAATTTTATATATGTGTTTACAAGGACGGTGATCCGCCTTGTATGTTGCACACTGGCACATTCCCTAGATTACACCAGACTTCTTCCGGATCGGATTCTGCTTTTATCCCTTGCAAGCCCTTTTTCTTCGTCCTGGAAGTGAACTATGAAGCTTTTCTTCTTTTGCCTGACGAAGCTTTTCTTTCTGGGCTGGTAACTGGTGAATTCTTTCCGGAAACGATAGAACGGCGCAACATTCGCTTTCTTTCGCCATTTCAAAATATATTCGGATCTTCCAGGCCCACACGGCCAGGAATACAACAACGGCACCGATTATTATTTTCAAAACCACAATATCACCTTCCAAAAATTACCAGTATACCTTGCCGACCATTAAATTTATAATAGTTTAGCCCGGCCTTTTTCTGGAAAAGGGGTGGTGCTAATGATAATTAAATACATAGAATACAAAAGCCGCCGCGTTTACGCGGTCTATTACGCAAATTGCAAAACAATGTATTATAATTTGAAATTTAATGGAAGGACGAAGATATACTTGTTGATCTGGTAGCCTTATAGGCAAGGCCGGGCGTTTTAAACGCCTAGCCCGTTTCTTTATTCCGAACCGGTTTTTCTTCGACCGGCGGAAATTCCTTTTCCAGTTCTTCCGGCGTTTTCGGTACATCACCGAACAAGTCTTCGTCCATACTTCCTGATTCAACCACATTATAAAAAGAAATCTCTTACCGCCTGACGCTGATCAGCGCCTAATTTCAAATACTGGTAAACCAGATTATAACTGAAATCGTCAAGATTAAATTCCTTTTTAACTGATCCATAGTATCAGAGGACTTTTTACTTTCATTTCTCGGACTGGTTCTTAACCATTCTTCATTTATGGAAAACTTGAATGATAAGTTTTATCAACAGGTTCGTTCTATCGGAAGGACCACGTTCTAAATTATTTATTAAAGAAATCGAACCTATTCTTTTTCAGATTAAGCCGCGCGAAGACCTATTTCTTCGCGTAAGCAACTTCTTTAATTCGTATTCACTGTATCACCTTTCGTTTTATGAACACATAATATCATTATTTCTTTGGTTGTCAACCAAAATATTTTTTATTTTTGCACAAAAAAATGGTTGACAACCCAAAATAAAACATATTATGTGCTTATCAACCAAAAGAAGCGGTTGACGAACTAAAAAACAACAGAAGGGGGCCGTACTTATGGCAAACGAAAAGAACATTACAACAGTACGCGACGAAGACAAATCTTTTATCCGCGTGATTATGTCACTTCCACCGGAAAAGAAAAATCTTATCCAGGGGAATTATTATCGGCCTGGATCTGCAAGAGAAACAGACCGCAACGGCGGCCAGATAGGCCGCCAGCACTTCGACATATAGCCGGAACAACCGACTGCAATCGGCGGCTGATGTTGGAAATAAGCGAAAAGAGGTAAAGAAAATTGAATAACAATTTAATTTAGCGAAGAAAGGAAATAAGCAAATGAAAAGAGAAAATTCAGATTTGCCGGACAAACAGGTGAAGATTAGAAAAAAGACATTCAGAGAGTTCGGCGGTGCCCTAGAGGATTCAGGACAATCCGAAGACTATTGGGAAAATGTAAACGGCGGCGCGTCCTGGATGAACAGCAACGAAAACCCGGCCGCAATGATGTATGCGATTAGAACCGGACCAGCAAGACTTCAAAGTTCCGATCGACAATGGAAGTTGTTTATGGAAAAATCAGGAGCGTTAGGACATTTTGTTCCACGTTTCAGAACTGGAACTTCCAAGCAAATAGGAGCGTGAAAACATGAGCAATCAACAATAGCGTGGTGGGTTATCGTTGGGAAAAGGAAATCAAGAATTTTGTTTTCAACTACACCGACGGCACAAGTAAAACCGTCGAAGAAAAGGTTTCTTCTGTCATATCAAAAGACGAACCGAACGGCGAATCAACGTTAAGTTTTGAATTTGTCGGTGTATCTGTAAGAAAAGATCTGACACAAATTGTTTTGGGTTGCGTCGAGGTTTGGGTACACGCCTGGGAATGTTCGACAAAAAGGAAAGCGAGGAAATAAGCGAATGAGTAACACGAAAGAATCTATTGTTTTGAAGTATGACGACATGGAAATCCCTTCGATCATGCTTAAAGTTGAGAACACGGCGAAGACACCGGAAGAAGCGGATCGAATGTTCTTCGTCCGCGGTGTGGAATATGATTCCATTTATTTAAGTCAGTTCGTTAATTGTATCAGAAACGGACGCGCGTATTCGTTACCGGCGGTTGATCCGGCCGTAAGAATTAACTTCGACGAAGCAATCGCCGCATGTAAGAGAAAAGGCCGCGGCTGGCACTTGCTGACCTGGGCGGAATGGAAATATATTCGTGAACATACAATTCCGGACATTCACGGAAATACAAGCTTCGGCAAGTATCACAACGACGAAACAGAAATCGGAATCGGCGTTCCAAATTGCGGAAGAACCCTGACCGGCACCGCCCGGCGAACTGGTTCCACAACGGTAACAAAGAAACCGGAATCGCTGATGTGGTCGGGCTTGTCTGGAAAATGATTGCCGGACTTCGATTGAAAAGCGGCGTGATCCAGTATATGCCGGACAACGACGCGGCGGCACCTGACGCGGATCTTTCGATTTCTTCGGAAGAATTCCAGGAAGTACACGTTGACGACCTTCCGTTCCCGGATCCGGTAAGAATGGGAGCGAACGAAGACGGCGAACTTGTTATCACAACGGACAAAGAAAAGGTTGACGGCTGGGCCGGCGGAATGAGATCGGAAACATATATCAATCTGACCGAAGTTCCGCAGATCTTAAAAGATTTTGGAATCATCACGGACGACATGAAGGAAAATTCGGAATGGTTATCAGCAGACGCCGATCTGGAAGAAGCAATCCCGTTCGTGGGTGGCAGTTACTCCAACACTTCGAGCGCTGGCCCTTCCGCGTTGCACTTGCTCGGCGAGCGTTCGAACGTCGGGACGGGCCACGGCTTTTTCTCCGCTTGTTTAGGGGAACCTGTTCGCCGATAACTGTAATCTGTTTACCCACGCGATAGCGTGGCTAATAGGCCGGATAAACGGCCAGAAAGGTGGAACTATGAGAAGAAAAAACCAACAAATCGAACCAGTTACAAAGAAGTTTGCGCGTTATATGAAAAATTCGGTCGTTCCGATTATCGTTTGAGATCGGCCGAAGACATTTTGAACATTCACGGATTCGATATTCGCGAAACGGACGGCTACGAAGATTTAACCCAGGAACAGAAAGAACTGTTCGAAAGCTATTGTGTCACGCACATGAACAGTCTGGGAATGAATACAAAAATAACCATGTGGCCGAAATCGGTTCATTACGTGAAAGAATATGATTATTATTCCGCCCCGGAATGGGACGAAGACGAACAGCGAAATATTCGCTGGGAGATCGGCCGCGAATGGATCATCTTAAAAGCAAACGGAAGAACGAAGAAGTTCAAGAAGTACATGGACGAAGGAAAGACAATGGCCGACGTGGACGCCGTTTCCACCCAGGAAAAGGAATATCTTCGTGTGGACTGGAAATACCAGGGACGCGCCGAATGGTTCCACGTTATGGCCCCGGATAAATACTATTAAGGCGGTGATTCTATGAAGAAGACTTCTGATATTGAAATAAGAGCCAGGCGGAACGCCTGAAAGACATTTTGAAAAGCTTCGGGATCAATTCCCAGGAAGAACTTGACGGCGCCCTTGCTGGCACCCTGGAAGCTATGACAATCGGAATTATGACGGACACAATAACCGTTCCGGCTAATTCCGCATAATAAAAAGCGCAACGCGGAAGTTTGGCCCCTCGGACGTTACGCTTTTGACCGTACCCGTGAAAGCACAGTCTTTATTTATTGTAAAGGAAAAGTGTAAAATGTCAAGAATCGGCGCAAGCGCCAGAAGATATTATTCTGACGGCATTACACGGGTGACGGATCCGTTCTGGAAAATGAAATGTAACAAGTGCGGACACGTCTTTTTGCCGTGTATCTGTATAGCAGAATGTCCGACGTGCGGTTCGATGGATCAGAAGGCATTTCTGGACGGAAAGAGCCTTGAAGAAATCAAAACTGAACGCGGCGAACCGACTATCCCTGAATATTTACTTTCAAAAAATCAGAGTTTTATCAGAGTAAATCAGAGATAATCAGAGTTTATCAGAGTAAATCAGAGATAATCAGAGTTTATCAGAGTTAGAAAGGACGGTGAAAGAATGAACAGACTGGGCTTCCTGGTGCTTTCGATTCTGAAAGCAAACGGAGCAACAAACAAATTATGTTCTATGTCGGTTCGGGAAATCACCGACACAGAAGAAGATTGTGGTTACAAAGGAAAATACAATTTTTAAGAAAATAAAGGAATTTGAACAGTCCGGCTACATATGCCGCGGCTTGAAAGAAGGCCGGGCGGACACGTTTTTCATAACGCCGGAAGGGTGCGAATTTCTGGAAAGGGCGAAGAATGAATCGAAATAAAAAACTTTTTGCTAATTCTGTTTTACACGGCCTTATCTTCTTAATGCTGGCGGCCATATTCTTAACGCTGGCCGCCATTCTGGACAACAGCAACACGGCACGCGAAGAAGCGGAAAAACAGAAAAAGAATTCAGATCTGGACGGATCACTTGCGACTGTTCAGATCTACAACGAAGAAACGAAATGCTGGGACACATACCAGGGCGTTATTGATTTACATTCCGGACTATACGGAACGTGGCTATATGAGATTAACGGCCAGGAAATCATTTTGACCGGCGCCCGGAATATCGGGAGCGTTCCGGCAGAAACCGAACAACAGACGTTCGATAATACAACGAAGGGAGAATCAGACAATGAAAAATAAAATTGCTTTTGTAGCCGTCGGCCAGGCTGGCGGAAATATCGGACAGCTTTTCGAACAGAAGGGCTACAACGTGCTTTACATTAACACAAGCCAGGAAGATCTTGACACGCTTGAAAAGGCGAAATTCAAGTATCATATCCCGAACGGAGAAGGTTGCAACAAGGACAGAAGAAAGGCGAAACAGCTCGTGATCGACGACTTCGACCAGATCGCCGCAGAAATCGAAACAAAGATCAAGTCGGAATTGATTTTTGTAATCTTCGCCAGCGGCGGCGGAACCGGTTCAGGCGCCGGCCCTATGCTTGCGGATCTTCTGATTGACGACGGAAAGACAATCGGCGCCATGACGATCATTCCGAACCCGGAAGAAAGCGTTAAAAAGCCACATGAATTCCTATGAATGTTTTTCGGAACTGACACAGATTCCGGGACTTGCTTCTTGCTTTATCCTGGATAACAACAACGGGGACAACTAGAACTGAATTCGCGCTTCGTCGAAGATTTTGTTCATTCCTGGATATTCCGGAAAAACACAAGAGCGTAAAGGGCAATATTGACAAGGCGGAGATCATCGAAACATTAAAGGCCCACGGAATGGCCGTTGTGACACGCCAGAAGGCCCAGGAAAGCGCCGAAGTGATTAAGGCTATACATAATACACCTTTCGCCCCGATCGAAGGAGATAGAGCCGTTAAATACATTACGGCGTCATTGTCTGGCAATGTACGAATGGCAGACCTCGAAAAAGACTTAGGAACGCCGATCGACACATTCCAGACCTTCAACGATGAAAACACAATATGTTGTGTTTCCGGACTGAATTATCCACAAACGCGACTTGGATATTGTGTATAACAAGGTTTCGGAGAATAAAGAAGCGATAAAAAGAACCTTTGCGGCAACACATGAAAGCACGATGAAAAAAGACGTGAACTTCCTGGACGACCTGGAACCGGAGAAGAAACCGGCGACAGAGAAGAAGCCGCTTTCGCGCAGAAACATTATGAGTAAATATTTATAAAGGCGGTGTTTTATTATGGCAGATATTAACTGGATCAAGCTTCGCGTTGATATGTTCGACGATGAAAAAATTAAAATTATTCAGTCTATGCCGGAAGGCGACGCGATTCTTGTTATCTGGATCCGGATAATAGCGCTTGCCGGCAAATGTAATGCGAAAGGGCTTGTCCTGATTGAAGACGAATTCCCTTACAGTGACGAAATGCTGGCGACGATATTCAATAAGCCGCTGGCGACCGTTCGCCTGGCACTTGGCACTTTTGAGAAATTCCGAATGATCGAACGAACCGAAAAAGGTATTTATATTTCTAACTTCGAAAAGCACCAGAACACCGGAAGGAATGGAGAAAATCAGAGAACAAGCAAGAACCGAAAACAGAGAGAACGCGAGAAAAACGCGCGCTTCTGGAAGCTGGCAACACGCCGGCGCTTCCGGAAAATTCTTCGGAAAATCCGGAAACTTTACCGGAAAACGTGACAGACAATGTGACAAGTCACGTGACGTCACGCGTGACAGAGCGTGAAGTCACGAAACAGAATAAGAATAAGAATAAGAATATATAATATATCTTCTAACGAAGATATAGTCGAAACTTCGGAAAAAACGTCCGAAGTTCCTGACCGAAAATCTGAACGTTTATCTTATGACGAGATCATGAAAGACTTTCACGCTACTTGTCCGGATCTTCCAGGCATACGCGCGTTAAACGACGCAAGGAAAACAAAGATCCGTTCACTGGTGAAGGAACTCCTGATAAACTTAAAATCTTTCCTGGCGTTGAGCCGGAAAAGAAGTTACACGTAATCTTCCAGGCGGCACAGAACAGCGATTTTCTTTCCGAGATCTGGGAAGTGGAACGGTTGTTCCTTCGACTGGTTAATCAATAAAACAAACGCCCTCAAAGTTCTTGAAGGGCAGTATCAAAATAAAGGGGGCGTAAGCAATGCCGGAAGAACAGATCAGCGACACGATCAGGAAGATGTTTCCGGATCTGATCGAACTACGAACGAAGCACTTGAACGATTCCGAAGAAACCGCACCGGCGTATAGGTGCGAAAAATGCCGCGATACCGGCTGGGAAATGGTGAAAGAGCCGGACGGACACGAATTTTGTCGCGAATGTTCGTGTGGATACCTTCAAAGATACCGGCTGAACGGTCGCTTGAAGTTTGCAACAATCCCAAAGGAATTCGAAGGACAGACGGTAGACAATTTTCAAACGGATTGTTACAGTACGGCGGCGAATAGAGAACTTGCGGCTATGGCCCAGACAATCGCGAAACGATACGTCGAAAAGTTTGACGAGATCCAGGAAACCGGAAAGGGATTGTATTTTTATTCCAGGGTGAAAGGTTCCGGAAAACACGACTGGCCGTTTCTATCGCGAATGACCTGATCGAAAAGAAATTCATTCAGGCGAAATTTGCGACAACGATTCAGATTTTGGATCAGATAAAAAGCAACCTGGGGCGGAATCAGCAAGAACGAAGAATCCGAACAGAAGTTGATTCACGATATTGTTTTCGGTGCCGGTGCTTGTGATCGACGATATAGGCGTTGAAGCCGTGAAGGATTGGATCAACGAAAGATTTTACAATATTCTGAACGGCCGCATGATTGAAAAGCGCGTCACGGTTTTTACAAGTAATTGCAAGATCGAAGAACTGAATTTTGACGACAGAATCACAAATCGAATTGTTAAAATGGCGCTTCCGGTACAGTTCCCGGACGAATCAATTCGAACAGCAATCGCCAGAAAGGAAAACGACGATCTTCTTGATAGATTGTTAGGTGTATAAATGATTATCGCAGTAGATTTTTGACGGGTGCCTTTTGCTTCCGCCGGAACGTGGCCGGAAGTCGGAGAACCGAACGAAGCGCTTATAAACTGGCTGATATGCCTTAGAAAACGCGGCGACAAGGTTATCTTGTGGACGCCGCGCGGACGAAGCGCTTCAAAAAGGCGGTTGAGTTTTGCGCGTTCACGGACTGGAATTCGACGCCGTGAACGATAACCTGGAAGAATTAAAACAGTTATACGGCAATAACAGCCGGAAAATATCGGCGATCTTTGAACATTGACGACAAGGCGTTGAAGGTAGAGTTCCCGGAAAGCGACAAACGATGAATGACGAAGAAAACAAAAATCATTGAAAAATCGAAAACTGATCGCCTTGTCCGGTTCGGACAATGAGAATGAAGCAAAAGCGGCAATGTTGAAAGCCCAGGAGTTAATGGCAAAATACGAAATTGAACAGGATCGCATTGATCCGGAACGAAAGGAGAAACGCCCGGTCGTTTGCTTTACTTCACCGATGTTCCGTGATGACTGGTGTGTCGATGTTGGTTCCCTGATTGCAAATAATTTCAGGTGCCGCGCGATCATATCGCAAAGGCGCAACAGCGGCGGCGCGCACCGGCTGAAATTCTTCGGCTTCGAAGAAGACGCGGAAATCAGTATCAACGTTTTCAATTATGCCGTAAAGGTGATCCGAAAGAGAATGGCGACGCTTCGCGCGATATAATACCGCGACGCGGAACGCGAATTCGGAAGAAATGAAAAGATGGCTTATGTCGATGGATTCTGTTCCGGGCTTTACCGGAATTTTGAAGAACAGAAAAAACAAAGTGAATCCTTCGCCCTGGCGCTTCTGGTTCCGGAAGCAGTTGTTAAATTTGTCGATGAAATTCCAGGAATGGAAGAATATAACCGCCGCGAATATCAGCAAAAGCGCGAAAACGACGTTCTTCGCCAGGCTGGATATGTTGACGGAAAGGCGTTCCAGAACGCCGGCGACAAGGAACGGCTGGCGTATGAATCTTGATAAATTCGCCGGTGGTGAATTAACAAGGTTGATCCGAAGGGATCAACGAAATTCTGGATAATATCCGGGACGAAGGGACAACGCCCCAGGCAAGGCGAACGCTGACCGTGAAAATAACATTCCGGCCGGCGAAAGATCGAAAGAACATGAAGATCCAGATTGAAACGAGGTGAACAAAGCGCCAGTCCGGGCGACTGAAACAAATATGTTTATCGGCCAGGAATTGGACGGTTCGCCGGCTTTCTACACGTCCGACGAACAGATTCCCGGACAAATGAGAATAACGGAAGGTGGTTGAATGAATTTTGAAAATTGCAAAGAAAATATTTTATCATCGTTGAAGGCGATGAAAGGGCGGTTATTCGGGACACGCCAGAAGCCGCAGAGCGAAAGCGAAAAAAACTTGCAAAGTATTGCGAGGGAAGAAAATCACAGTATTCAAAGCAACAGCCAGAAAATTAAAGCGCGAAATCACCTGGCGAAAGCGTTGCGACCGACGCAATGATTTTAAGGGCGATCGGAACGTGTGAATTCCAGTTTGGAAAAGAACTTCACAGAGTTTCCGAAGCGAAGCTTGAATTTGTTTATGATACCGGACTGGATCTGTTCAAGATCTATGTGATAGCACTTTCAGAAGTGTTCGACGCTATCATGTTTTATATCCCCGAAGACATGGCGGAAATGATAGGCCGCAAGGTCGCAACGCTTCCGGATCAGGGATTTCACGATTATTTGTGTCACCTGATCGAAGCGGCGGCGCAAGCTAGGCATATAGCGGAAGAAAACGGCGTCCACAGCTACGACGCGACGCGGCCGGCGCGGAATTGCTGGAAATGTCAAGACGATTTTCCGGAATCGGAGTATCAGCGACCGAAGCAATAAACGCCATGACGTCACTTGTAAGAGCCGCGGCACATGAAGCGGATAAACTGATCGAAACCAGGATCCGCCCGAATAACTGGCTGAAATTACATGGTTATCCTATGCGAAGAAAAAGGAAAGGGGAGAAAAGAAAATGAATAAATGGATCGGAAGCGGAAAAAGTGATAAAAGATCCGACAATCCGCTACAAAGAGGACAAGGCTTCGTTCGTGGCCTTTACGATGATGTGTAAGAGAAACAGAAAATCAAAGACGGCGACCAGGCGGTCGATTTTATCGACTGTATTTGTACCGGCAATATTGCCGAACTGGCGCGCCAGTATTTGAGAGATGGAAAAGAAAATCGAAGTTATGGGGCCGTTACAGTCCGGAAGTTATATCGACCGCGAAACCGGAAAGAAGATTTACAAAGACGGTATTCGTCGAAGAATTGAATTTCGCGGAAACGAAAGCCGAAGAAGAAGCACGCCGCCAGGCAGAAGGACAACCGGAACCACAGCCGGCGCCAGATAATAGCTTCATGGATATTCCGGAAGGCGTAGACAGTGAACTTCCATTCAATTAAGGGGGCGCCGATGAATAAAGACGATCTGAAATACAACGCCGAAGGTTATCGCGACAAAACGGCAGAAACAGCAATCAGGGCGGCAGATAAGCCGCCGAAATCGTCATACCAGCCGCCGTATGAAGTTACGGAAATGGTCGATATGTTCCACAAAATCGCCAGGGCTTATGGGTATGACATTGATAACAGAATCGCTTTCGGGATAGAAAGTCCGGAACAGTTTACAGATAACAGAAAGGAAAAAAACGAAATGGAAAGCAAAAGAATATCAGAATTTAGCAATGAGAACAAACGACGGAAGGGAACGGATCGTTTAAGAATTCAGAAGAAACAAATGTTGACGCAAACGGATCGAAAACAAAAGATCGCCGGCGGACTTCTTAACGGGTGCCTGGGGCTTTCCGGAGAAGCCGGAGAACTTAACGACTGTAAAAAAGTGGATCTTCCACAGAAGCCACTGGATCGCGAACACATGAAGAAAGAAATCGGCGACGTTTGCTGGTATATCGCGGATATTTGCCATTCAATGGGCTTCAATCTGGACGAGATCTTCCAGATGAACATTGACAAATTAAAGCCAGATACCCGGGAAGGTTTTTCGGAACAGAGAGCAAATAACAGATCCGAAGGCGATATTTAAGGCGGTGCAAATGGACGAGGAGTTTATAAAATTTCTTGGTAGGGCGACAGCATATCTTTTATGTTGTCGCTGGCCGCTTTAAGTGCCGGAATTGATAAAATCAAGAAAAGGAGAGCGAAAAGAAATGGGCGAAATACTGATCGACATAACGCCGGAACAGTGGGAAGCACTAAAGAAAAGCAAAAACGATAACCATTGAAACAAAGAATCCGATACCGGTTGAATCCGGATCCGAAGTGATCTGTTATATCCGAATACCGGAATTGTTGGAAAATTCGAAGTGAAGGACGCTGAATATTTAATCACACATGCAAAACTTAACAAAATCAATCCGAAGCCGGAAACGCTGATCGAATTCGATTGTTCATTCCCGATCGAAACGGCGGAGCCACTTCGTAAATCGTGTAATATCGCGGAAGAAGGCTGGTGTGAAATTAAGAAATATACGCGAAATAAGGTTGCGTATAGCATGGACGGCGAAAATTATTCCGCAATGTATGACACAGCCGCGGAAGCGCTGGAAGACGCCAGGAACGAAATCGAATACATGATCGAATCCAGAAAGAAAGCGATATAAGGTTGTTCTTCCGAACGTGTCTTCGTCGGGGAATGTGAGTTATACCGGCCGTCACTTTTATGTGTGGATATGACGTGATCGAAGCTGTTCGGGTTGACGCATACGACGAAGGCGGAGAATATGCGGAAAATTACCTTGACGACGTAACAAAGGAACAGCGCGAGGAACTGAAGAACAGCTTGACGTTGTATTCAATGCCTGGCTTGAAAAACATGATCTTTATCCGAATTTCTACACAATACCGGCATATGAAACCTATAAATACATAGACGGAAATTTGAAAAGGGAAGAAGAATGAAGATTCTGGCAGTAATCGGAGCCTGCGATTATGATTTTATTCGCTTTCGTATGGTGCAATCATAGCACAACAGACAGACGACGAAAATCCGCGAAGATCTTGAACAAGAAGAATGGTTGTCGAAGCTGAAAAGCAGAAAGGAAGAAAAATGACACTGGAAGAAAGAATTAAAAGATTTATGTCACTTATGACGGAAGCCACCCAGGAAACCGGAATCACCGTGGCCGTGGAGCATGGCGCGCCGTTGGTGGTGTTCGATTTACAGAATCAGGAACCGATCAATCTTGAAATTACAGTCGGAACCGAAGTGGAGCGAAAAAAACGGCGTAACGTCAATAACGACTTTTGATAAGTCACAGATAGAGGAATAGCAAAGGAGAAAAAGAAAAATGAATACAGAAGTTATGTTTTCAAGTCAAAACGGACGCGTGGGCGACACCAGCGACTTTACCAGAAATTAAATTCTGAATTTCATTTTGACCTTGATCCATGCGCGACGAATATAATCACAAGTGCAATTTGTATTTTTGATAAAAAACACAAATGGCCTTTTGCAATCGGGGGGCATAACGTTTTGTAAATCCGCCTTACGGCCGCGAAATTGGAAACTGTTGAAAAAAGCTTTCAGAACAAACGAAGAACACGGAAATCTTGTGGTGATGTTACTTCCAGCCAGAACCGACACACAAAATGGTTCCACGAATATATTT
>VOFG01004392.1_pt1 | contig 62168 bp, 95 predicted proteins | sample 5384171 | NCBI WGS metagenome assembly VOFG01 (sample SAMN12384726, study PRJNA508395) | human gut metagenome | isolation source: healthy gut F | host: Homo sapiens
GACGGCATCGAGTGGGTCCGAACGCTGGCAGGCGACGAAAACGCCGCAAAACGGTGGAGAAAGGCAAGTCCCGCTTTGCCGGAAACGAAATCAAAGGCAAGGTGCTGGGCGTTATCGGACTGGGTGCCATCGGCGGTATGGTTGCCAATGCAGCCGTGCGGCTGGGTATGGAGGTTATCGGCTGTGACCCGTACCGAGTGTAGAGGGTGCATGGAATCTTGACCATCCCATCTGCCGCGCCGCATCCTGTGATGAAATCTACGCTTTGCGGACTATATCACGCCCACGTTCCCGCGACCGCCGATACCAAGGGCATGATCAATGCCGATGCCATTGCCGGGATGCGGACGGCGTGAAGATTATCAATCTGTCCCGTGACTCACTGGTGGATTCTGACGCCATGAAGGAAGCGCTTGCGTCCGGCAAGGTGCATCGGTGTGACCGATTTCGCTACACCGGACATGATAGGCGTCCCCGGCGCCATCCTCGATTCCGCACCGGGTGCCTCGACCGAAGAGTCGGAGGACAACTGTGCAGTCATGGCGGCAATGGAACTGGATGACTACCGACCGACGGAAACATCAAGAACAGTGTCAACTTTCCTGCCGTATCCATGCCCCGTTCCGGCAGTGCCCGCATATGCGTCCTGCACGAGAATGTACCGGGCATGCTGAATCTGCTGACCGGCGTGCTCTCCGCCGCCGGGCTGAACATTGAGAATATGACCAACAAGTCGCGCGGGAACGCCGCCTACACCATGTTTGATATCACCGGCGCGGTTCCCGCAAATGTTGGCGAACGACCTTGCCGCCCTGTCCGGTGTTGTCGGGTGCGGGTGATCTGATCGTAACCGCCCATATCTCAGCTCTCAGCCGTGTATTATAGCAACTTCCAAAAATGATAGTCACCCTTGACAATTACAGAAAAAGCAGTACAATATAGCACAGGGAGACGCACAAAACACACACGGATAAGGCGGTTGCGCAAATGGAGTGCCTGGTGCCGGACTTTTGCCTATAATTGTAACACTACACATTCCGGTGGCAATCGACTTTTGAAATTGTTTGACATGTTATTGTCCGATATGCCATAATATTCTCATAAAACGAATTGAATTTGCATATGTGAACATTCTGGAGGTAACCATGATCGAACCTACTGCGTCAAAGATTGCCTGCGACTTTATAAACTACCCGACAGACGAGCGATTCACAGACGAACACATCCGAAAATTCCAGGGTTGCCCGACGATCGCGATAACGAAGGAAGGTCGAATCTTCCTAGCTTGGTACCCGGCGGCACAAAAGAGCCGCACATTGAGAATTTCAACCTTCTGATCAAGAGCGACGACCTTGGAAACACCTGGTCGGAGCCGATCGCGGTCATTCCATCGAACCGTGAGCGCTTCGTCCACGCGCTGGATATCCAGCTGTTTGACCGCGCCCGACGGCAGACTCTTCGTCTTTTGGGTGCAGAATGACACAAAGCCGGATCTCAGGAACCCGAGACGGCTCCAAGATAAATCCCGGATATGACGTCGATGGAATCATCTTCGATGATTACGTCCACGCGATGTGGGTCTCGGTCTGCGAACACCCGGATGCTGACGAGCTCGTTTTCTCAAAGCCGAGGTATGCCGGCAAGGGCTTTTGCGCTGCAAGCCGCTTGTTATGAGCACAGGCGATTGGCTCTGCTTCAACTACGATCGATGTCCGATCGCTACGGCTACAGCGTTTCATCGGATGACGGTGCTACCTTCGTCCGCCACTATGGCGCAAAGAAAAATACCATCGCCCTTCGATGAGGCAATGGCTTATGAGAAGAAAAACGGTGATATTCGTATGTTCGCACGCACGATGAACACAGGCGACTTAGCCGAGTCTGTCTCTCACGACCACGGACTCACATGGGACGACGCAAAAACAGCAGAATAACCTCGCCGAGTTCACGCTTCTTTGTCGCGAGGACTCCGTCAGGGCGCGTGCTTATGGTCGAAACGACCACCCGACCGCGCGAACAAACATGACTCTCTGTCTCTCGACGACGACGGCGAGACATGGAAAACCCGTTGCATTGATTCACGCTGCGATCTTTCCTACCCCGATGCCGACTTCTTCGGAAACGAGATCTTTCTCACCTACGACCGCGAGCGTACCGGCGCGAAGGAGATACTCTTTGCCAAATTCACCGAGGACGATATCCTTGACGACCGGCGCGAGATTAGAATAAGCATCGTCAGCAAGCCTTGAACGCGTGAAGCACTTCAGGGATAATCGGTAGCCCGGCACTCAGCGTGTGGCATTTTTCTCACCTTTCTACCACATATTGTGCCATTTTTTCTACGATTGCCAAGGATGACTGCTATTTTGGAAACTGCTATAGAAGTATTGCAGTAAAATCCCCCATACCATCCGGTCAAGGGACGGTATGGGGGATGTTTTATCGGCTGCGCACAACCGATACACGCCGGATGCCGTAATGCGCAAACAGGCGGACATGGGCGCGGGTGATTATTTCTCCGGAAACGGCGATGGGGATAGCAGGCGGACAGCTGACGGTCGGAGCCGCGCAGATGCGCCCTCGGCATCCTCAACGGATACCGTTTCGGCGGGCGCGAAAATCGCTTCACGCACCCGCATGGCTGTCTGTGCGGCAGGCAGGCGGCAGGAAAACGCGCCGTCAGCCGTCTGTGCGCCGGAACGCGGCAAGGGGCAGTCTCCAAGCGCGCAGATCAGTCTGTCAAGCTCCTGCCCGGTGGTATCGACAGACGGCATCATGACAAGGTATTCCCGGTCCGCGTACTCACAGACAATGCCCTCGCGCCGCAGATTCTCGTTCAGCCTGGTGCCCGGCAGTCCGGACGGAGCACGCAGGGTCAGTTTCATGGGCTCCGTATCCTCCATATCCCAGCCGTTGGTGCGCAATGCTGCCCGTACTGCGGCAACCTGTCCTACCCGTTCCGCAAGCGCATCGCGGAACCCGTCCGCCAGGTATCGGTTGCACAGATCCAGCGATGCCAGCAACAGGTAGGAGGGGCTGGTCGAACCGAACAAAGCCAGAGCATCCCGCGCACCGGCGGCGAACAGTGGCAGTGCCGTGCGGGAGACGTGCAGGTAAGCGGTTCCGGTCAGTGCAGGGAGCGTTTTATGCGCGGAATCACAGCACAAATCCGCCCCCAACGAGATGGGGTGCCTGTCCTCCGGGAGGAATCGCAGGTAGGCGCCGTGTGCGTTGTCCACAAGGAGGGGGACGCCTGCGGCATGGCAGACTTCGGCGATCTCGCGGACGGGGAGGAGATTGCCCGATAGTCCGGCGACGTGACGTACACGGCAGCCGGCGGCTCCGGCGCTTCACGTAAAGCGTGCGCGCTACATCTGTTGCCGTGATGCGGCAGGCGCACAACGAATCCGTTTCCGCCGATACCAGCCAGCGAACATCCAGGTCGGTCGAGCCAGCGCATAGAGAAAAAGTCTTGTGCGCGTTGCGGGTGGCAAGGATATACGGATTCCGCGCGTGTGCGTCGCGGGCGTTCAGCGCCGCCAGGTACACCATAGCCCGGATGCACTGACTGGAGCCCTCCGTGGAGTACAGCGTGGCACCGGTGCCGAACAGCCCGGCGGCATTTTTGCTCGCTTTCCCCTATGATGCCGTCCGCCACATACAGTTCGTCCGCGCCGGGGATCTCGGTGATGTCCAGAGCCTCACAGCCAAGCAGTTCGCGCCCCTTTGTGCCCCGGCATATGCAGACGGACGGGATTGCGCGCGGCGTAGTTCCGGATAAAATCAGCGATCGGCGTGTTCATAGTTCAGGCGTTCTCCGATGTCTCGGATGCAGTGCTTTCCCCGATCCTGCTCCTCGGCAACCTTCATCATGATGGCGCACTCAATACGCTTGCGGAACAGTTCGCACCCCGGCTTATATACGCCGCGGATGGAGCCGGATGCATGGTAGGCATTGGCGGCACAGCCACCGGAGCAGTACAGCTTTGCCCAACAGTCGGCGCACTCAGGGCGCGCGTAGGCATTGCAGGCGCGGAATTCCTCGCGCAGTTCCCGGTTTGTCACGCCGTTCCATATATCCCCCGAGTCTGTATGCCTCCTCGCCGACGAACTGGTGGCAGGGATACAGATCTCCCCACGGCGTGACCGCCATGTATTCGGTTCCGGAACCGCAACCGGAAATGCGCTTTGTAAATGCAGGGACCGGCGGTCAGGTCGATCATGTAGTGGTAGAAGGTGATCGGCTTGCCTGCGCGTTCGCGGCGAAGCATCTCCGTCGCAAGAAGCTCGTACTGCTGCTTGACTATCTCGATATCTGCCGGCGTCAGTGCCATGGGATCGTCCGGTGCGGCCACGACCGGCTCCATGCTCAGTTCCGTGAAACCGAGGTCAGCCATGTGCAGAACATCCTTTGTGAAATCGGGGTTGCGGTGCGTGAAGGTGCCGCGCATATAGTAGCCCTTGCCGCCCCGCGCGGCGACCAGCTTCTGAAATTTCGGCACAATGCGGTCATAGCTGCCGTGCCCGGCATAGTCCACGCGGGTTGCATCGTGAACCTCGCGACGCCCGTCCAGACTCAGCACCACGTTGCTCATTTCGCGGTTGGCGAACTCGATTACTTCGTCATTGATAAGCATCCCGTTGGTTGTCAGCGTGAAGCGGAAGTTCTTGTTGTGCTGTTTCTCGACCGAACGGGCGTAGGCAACGATCTGCTTGACGACCTCCCAGTTCATCAGCGGTTCGCCGCCGAAAAAATCGACCTCCAGGTTGTGCCGTGTCCCCTGAGTTTTCAATCAGGAAGTCGATTGCCCGCTTGCCGACCTCCAGACTCATCAGCGCCCGCTCTCCGTGATATTTTCCCCTGACTGGCAAAGCAATAGGAGCAGTTCGGAGATTGCACGTGTGCGCGACGTGCAGGCACAGCGCCTTGACTACATCGCCGGAGCGTTCCTTGAAAGTTCCTGCCATGGGCGCGAAGGTATCCGGCGTAAACAGCTGACCGTCAGCCTCCAGCGCGGCGATGTCATCGGCGCAGTCGCGCAGATCCGCCTCGGTTACATCCGGGCGGTCGGCGTACCGGCTCAGCATCTGCCGGATGAGTGTTTCACGGTCGGTGCTCTGCCATGCGGCAATCATATCATAGGCGACATCGTCCACTGCATGGACAGCGCCGGAGCAGGTGTCCAGCACGATGTTGTAGCCGTTCAGTTTATACTGGTGTAGCATTTGAGCGTTCTCCTTACATTTTCCTTGCCTGTACAGACAGCCAAAAAATGCCGCCCGTCCGGACGGCATTTTCTGGCACCTGTCAGTTCTTCTTCGCCTTGGAAGCCTGATTTTCGCAGGACTGATTGGCAACGCCGCAGCTGGTCTTGCAGGCGGACTGGCAGGAGGTCTGGCACTCGCCGCAACCGCCGTTCTTGGCGCTCTGGCAGAGATTCCGCGTGTTCAGTGTCTTGATTCTCTTCATAACTTTGTGTCTCCGTTTCTTTGGGTATTCTTCAGATAATATGGGTTATCACAATCCGCGGTCATTATACCACAGCAGGCGTACCTTGTCAAGGGGAAACAGAAAAATAAAGCAGAGTGCGCGCAGGCGTCTTCCCGGGCGGCGGCACTTCCGGCAAAGCGAAAGCCGCCGGATAGTGTCAACTATTCTTTCCGCAGAGTTTGTTATACAGCTTGCGGACGCCGCATTTCCAGCAAAGCAGCATTCCGGCAATCGCGCCGACCACTGCCTGCAGAATCTCAAACGGCAGTTTGTCGATGGCAGCGCAGGTGTGCCGTAAATGAACGCTTTTCCAAAGGTGTAGCCGGCTACCATAATGACAGCACCGAGACTGACGCCAATGCCGGACGCAAGTACCGGCTTTTTTTTCAGAACATAATGTGCGAACACCGATATTACGACCGCCTGCAGACCGTGCGTGACCAAAGACACGAACATGGGCAGGGGTAGAAGATCATATCTCCCAGAAAGGCGCCGACGCCGCCGACCATGAACGCCGCCAGCGGATCCATGAGGATGGCAGCCGTGCAGATGATGATATCGTTCAGATAAAAATGCCCGCCCGGAACCGGCACGCTTGCCGGACACACGGCGATGTTCATTGCCATCGAATGGCGGTGGTACACAGCCAGACGGTAGCCTGCCGCCCGGTTCTTCTTTCTCTCGTTTCTTTCATGTTGTTGATTCCTCCGTTCCGGAAAATTCACAAAATCGTACTTGCATTCCGTGATCGGATCTATTATAATCCGAAATGGTATTCTGTAAAGCACCAAAAATCTTTATTTTCATAATACCAGATACGTAAGAATCAAAAGGCACCTCTGAATATTCGGAAGTGCCGTCCGTGAGGTGTGTGCCATGTTTTTATACGACCTTGCCGGTGCGCCGGGACGCTCGCTGTACGACCGGCTGACCGGCTGTATACGCCGGGATATTCTGGAGGGACGGTTGCCCGCCGGGAGCCGCTTGCCCTCAAGCGTTGCGCCGCCGCCGCGTGGGGGGATCAGTGTGGTGACGGTCATGGCGGCGTATGACCAGTTGCTCGCGGAGGGGTATCTGGTATCCGAACAGCGCCGCGGCTACTATGTCGCCCAAGTGGAGCAGTGGGAGATGCATCCGGCGTCGGCTGCCCCACCCCTTTGGGTATAGCAGACTGCCCGGTGTCCGAACAAACCGAACAGCCGGACGATGTGATTGACCTGATCCAAAACCGCGTGCCGCCTGACCTGTTTCCCTTGTCGGTATGGAATCGCCTGTCCCGCCGGGTCTGGCGCGAGGAGGGGCAGGCACTGCTCCGCCGAACGGACTATAACGGACTGCCCGCCCTGCGCGGTGCCATCCGGGACAGCCTGTACGAAAGTCGGGGCATCCGCGCCGAGGCGGAGGATATTTTGGTCAGTGCCGGAAACGAGCAGCTCTACGCGACACTGCTGACCTTTTTGGGACGGAAAAATGTGTTTGGCGTGGAGGATCCCGGCTATCCGCTGATCGCCCGTCTGTACGGGCAAAACGGTGCGTGTGTAGTGCCTTTGCCGCTTGATGCGGCAGGCGTTACGCCGGACGCGCTGGAGACGGCAGGCGTGAATATCCTGCATATCTCGCCCAATCACCACTTCCCGACCGGTATCGTGATGCCGGTTGGGCGGCGGCAGGAACTGCTGGCGTGGCTGGCAGGCGCTCCCGATCGCTACATTATCGAGGACGATTATGACAGCGAATTCCGCATGGAGGACGCCCCATTCCGTCCCTGCAAAGCATGGACGGCACGGGGCGGGTGATCTACGTCAACACTTTTTCCAAGACGGTTGCGCCGTCGCTGCGGATCGGGTATGCAGTCCTGCCGCCGGACGTCAGTCGGGCGTACCGGGAACGGCTTGGTTTTCTGTCCTGTCCCGTATCGGTGCCGGAGCAGTATATTTTAGCGGCATTCATGACGGATGGCTCGCTGGCGCGGCACATCAGCAGAATGCGCACCCGGTGCCGCGGGGTACGGGACGCGTTGCTTGCCGCGCTTGCCGCCTCTCCGCTGGCAGAACGCTATACCGTGTCTGCGGCAGACGGCGGATTGCACTTCCTTCTGCATCTGCGCACGACTCTGTCGGATATTGCACTGTGTGCGGCATTGGCGGAGCGGGGGGTTCGGGTGCGCTCTCTGCGCGACTACTATGCCGTTCCTCCTGCGGCGGATACGCATACGCTGGTCATCAGCTACGCCGGATTGTCCGCAGACTGCGTGCAGGAATTGGTGCGCCGGCTGGATACTGTATAAGCTGCGTCGTGCCGGCTGTGGACACATTGTGTCCGTCTCGGTGCACGGCTTGTGTGCTGCCGGAGACGCGATTAACGGTTCATTTACTTTGAGAATTTACTTTTTGAGAATTTACTCCCCCGAAAAAGTTTCACACCCGTTGACAAAACGTGCTGTGTATGGTAGAATAATACGATGGATAATCGGCAGGAAGGGGGAGCCGTATGGCGGACAGGGACAAGCGTTCGGACGCACAGCGTGAGCGTGACCGGGAACTGGATGACTTTTGGAATATTTCGCGGCTTCTGCCGGACAAGCCTCGGAGGCAGGCACCTTTGCCGCGCCGCAGTACCCCGCCGGGCGGCGTGGAAATCGAACTGCCCGCGCCGGAAAACGGCGCCAAACCGTTGCCTGCTGCGGATCCGGGAACGGCGGACATGTCCGCCCCGGTGCGGGACGTGCCGCTTCCGCCACACCCCGCAGATGGGGCAGACGCGGGCGGCAGCCTGCTTGGCAGGACGCACTATGTCCCGCCTCACACTGCAGGTGAAGAAAAAACGGCACTCCGGAGCTTTCCTACGACGCCGATGGCGTGTTGCTCCATCGGGTGGAAGTGTATGTCTGGAGATCCGATTACCGCTATTTTGACCAGTTCGTGCAGGATGCTGCTGCTTATGCAGCCCGTCCCGCGCCGGCGGAGCAGCCAGCCCGTGAGCTGTTTTTCTCCTTTTTCCCGCAGTATGTACAGATGGGACGCCGCCAGGGAGACGTGGTACCTTTGGTGGCGGGAGCAGGTGCGGCACGGCGTATTTCCGGACACGGACTATGCCTATATCCTGCTGTATGTCTTTGAGCTTATCAACCAGCCCCTGCCTCCCGTTGCGGAAGACAGGGGCGAGGCGGGGCGGTCTGCCGTACCCGGCTAGCGTCTGGATGGCGTACCGTCACCGCTACCCCAGTTGGATCACTATATGTGCGAGTGGCTGTGCGATTTCTGCCTGATTCACAGGCTGGGCATCCCGGCTGATATCCTGTCTCCCGCGCTGGACGATATTGTCCAGATCAGCCGCATGAAGGAATTCTATCTTTCCGCCGCCGTCGGAGGGAAGGGAACCGACGCGCCGGATCTTGCGGGGGCGCGCATCCTACTCCAGCACTGTTGCCAGTACGATTCCCGTAAGAGCAAGTTTGCGGGCGGGGAGAACGCCGCGCTGTTTGACCGGATTATCCCCGGCGCGGTTGCCGCGGTACTGCCGCTCCTGCTCAGGCAGGACGGAAAGCCGCCGCTGATAACCATGCAGGACTCTACGGTCACCCGCGATGCCTATACCGGTGCGCTGTGCGCCTACCGGAACAAGCGGCGACTGGTCGTATCCTATACCTCCTTTTCGCGCTCGCATGAGCTGCGGTTCCCTGATTGGGGATATGGTCAAGCATACCGAGAACCGCCTGCGCCGGTATATCGGCGTGCGTTCCCGGCTCTCGGTCATGACTCTGCCGGTGTGCGTCCGGGAAGCGCTGGATGCATACCTGGATCCGTTGCTTCCCGCGCCGGTGGCTGCACCAAAGCCCAAGGCGGAGCCGCCGCGTCCGGCGTATGAGGCGCTGTATGACCTGCCTGTCAAGCCGGTCTCGCAGGAGGATGCCGCGCGCATCGAGCAGGCATCCTGGGAAACCACCCGCATTCTGACCGAGGCGTTCGGGACAGCGGAAGAGACGGCAGAGGACGCACCTGACGTGCAGGAATCGGATGCCGCACCGCCGGCGGTAGACGAGTGTGCCACCGAAGCCACGGCAGCAGCCACGGCAGCAGCCACGGCAGTAGCCACGGCAGTAGCCGCGGCGAAAGCCGAGCCGGACGCTTTGCCGGCTGACGGTACCCCGCTGTTCCCGGGTGAACCGGAGCTTGCCGATTTTCTGCGCCTTGCCCTTGCCGGGGACGGTGCCGGACAGCGTGCGCTGGCGGCGCGGTTGCGCGTCCTGCCCGATGCGCTGGCGGACCGCATCAATGAATGGGCGGTCGGGAGCAATATAGGGGATATCATTCTGGAAGAGACGGACGGCGGGTATGCCGTCATGGAGGACTACCGCACGGCGGTTACCGCGCTTCTGCAACCAGCATGAGTGAAAGGACTTGCCTATGAGTAATATGAATTCTGCCAATCAGATCAAGGTTCCCCGGCGCATTTTGGGGTCGCTTCTGTCCTCGGTGTCTGCCGGTGTGGTTCCCCGTGCGGGAGCGCCGTACATTGCCATCGGGCGTGCGGACGAAATAGCCGCACTGCTGTCCGATCTCGAGCAGATCGGCGAGGGCGGCGGCTCCATGCGCTTTCTCATCGGGCGGTACGGGAGCGGAAAGAGTTTCTTGATTCAACTCATCCGGGGCTATGCGCTGGAGCGCGATTTCCTGACCGCCGATGCCGATCTTTCCCCCGAGCGGCGGCTGTACGGCTCCGGCGGTTCCGGCGTGGCGACCTACCGCGAATTGATGAAAAACCTTGCCTCAAGGCATCGCCGGACGGCGGCGCACTGCCCCGTATCATTGCCCGCTGGATCGGGCAGCTGCAGGACGACCTGACGCATGAGGGCGTCTCACTGGACAGCCCTGCCTTTGCTGAACAGCTGAACCGGAAGGTCGCGGACGTCATGCGGGAGTTGGAGTTTCTTGTCGGCGGATTTGATTTTCCCGCGTTGTGACTGCCTACTACCGCGCCTATCTCTCGACGGAGCCGATACGCAGAGCCGTATGAGCGCCTGCCTCCGGTGGTTACGGGGGCGAGTATACAACCAAGACCGAGGCGAGAGCGGGCTGGGCTTCCCGGTGTCGGTCATCATTGATGACGACAACTGGTACGACTTTTTGAAGCTGTGGGCGGCGCTGTCGCGGCGCATCGGTTATCGGGGACTCATGGTGTTTATTGACGAATGCGTCAATCTGTATAAGATCACCCACCGTGTCAGCCGCGAGAACAACTATGAAAAAGATACTCTCCATGTTCAACGATACCCTGCAAGGACGTGCGCCGGGATTGGGTATCGTGTTCGGCGGAACCCCCGCAGTTCCTGGAGGATACCCGCCGCGGTCTGTTCAGCTACGAGGCACTGCGATCGCGGCTGTGTGACAGTCGGTTTTGCGCTGGACGGCTTCCGGAATCTTATCGGTCCCGTCATCCGGTTGCGGCGGCTGGCAGACGATGAACTGCTGGCACTTATCCGCCGCGTGACTCAACTGTATGCGCAGTATTACAATTGGGAGCCCCGCATCACGGACGAGGAACAGGTCGCGTTCTCGAACCTCTGCCTCTCACGGGCAGGGGCGGACAGCATGATCACCCCGCGCGAAATGCTCCGGGACTATATGACCGTGCTGAATATCCTCATGCAGAATCCGCAGGCGGCGTTTTCCGACGTGGTCGGCTCTGCCGTAACACTGAAACCGGCATCCGCTGACCCGGAGGACGCATGGGAGCCGACAACTGCCGAGACGGCACCCGGTGGGCAGAAGCCGTCCGGGCATGGCTTTGATCCAAACGATCTCAGCTTCTGAAAAACACATGGGAATCTCTGAATAATTTGCAGCCTCCATAAAGAAAAGAGAGGAGAACCTACTATGATACGCCTTGATTTTACGGATACCGGCGCACGCATCAAGCCTCTGCACGGCATCGGACAGCCCCCCACACGCGGCAATGACTGCGGTATGTTCCACTACCTGACTGAGGCGGGGATTCCCTTCTCCCGCCTGCACGACGTCGGCGGCTACTTTGGCGGCGGCAGGTTTGTGGATATCCCCAATCTGTTCCCCGATCCGGACGCTGATCCCGCTGATCCCGCCTCGTACCGCTTTGGCTTTACCGACCTGCTGGTCACGGAGCTTATGAAGAGCGGAACCGAGCCGTTCTTCCGACTGGGCGTGACCATTGAGAATGAGTGGGCAGTGTACGCGGCACGTATCTGGCCGCCACGTGATTCGCTCGCGTGGGCAAAGATATGCGAGGGCGTCATCCGGCACTATACCGAGGGCTGGGCGGACGGCTTCCACTATCCCATCCGCTACTGGGAGATCTGGAACGAGCCGGACAATGTCCCCGATCCGATGGAGAACCCCATGTGGCGCGGGAGCGCGGAGCAGTTCTTTGAGCTGTACGCCACCGCATCGCCTATCTGAAGGGAGAAGTTCCCGCATCTGAAGATCGGTGGGTACGGTTCCTGCGGCTTCTACGGCGTCACGGGCGGGAATGTCCCCACCTATGCCGCTACCAGCCCCCGCTTTGACTACTTCCGTACATTCTTTGACGATTTCCTTGCCTATGTCAAGGCGCACAACTGCCCGTTGGATTTCTTCTCGTGGCACAGCTACGATTCGGTTCCTTCGACCGGAATGTTTGCCGCTTATGCGCGGCACCGGCTGGATGCCGAGGGCTTTACCGAGACCGAGACCACCTGCGATGAGTGGAACTGCAACCCCACTCTGCGGGGTACCGGATGCATGCGGCGCTGTGCACCGCCATGTTTGCCGAGCTGCAGCACGCACCGGTGGACAGTGCCATGTTTTATGACGGTCGGTGCGGGGGGTGAGTATGTTCAGCAGCCTGTTCAACCCGCTGACCGAGGCGCCGTTCCCGGCATACTACGCGTTCCTTGCATTCAATGTCCTGTACCGGCTTGGACAGGAGGTCGCAGTGTATACGGAGCAGATGGGGGAAGCCGGGCAGGCGGATGCCGCCCTGCGTGTGCTTGCCGCACGCGGAGAGAAGGACGGCGCGGCGCGTGGCGCGGTGCTGATTTGCAACCCGACGGGTACGTCCCTGCCCCTGGAGCTTAACGCAAACGGCAGGCTGACTTCCTGTTCTGTTCTGACCGAAGAGGGTCTTGCCGAGATTCCCCTGCCTGCCGAACTGGAATGAGCCGTATTCTGGCGGAGTACGCACTGTGAGCGGCGCGCCGGAGCGCCCGGATGGGGAGTGTCTGTCGCCGACCGTATATTTGAGCGCTTTCCGGCGTTTGTCCGGGAGTATATCTACGCGCACGGGTGGGAATCGCTTCGGGCGGTGCAGGTGGCGGCGGCGCAGACACTGTTCCTGACCGACCACCACCTGTTGCTGACGTCCTCCACTGCCAGTGGAAAGACCGAGGCGGCATTCTTTCCCATCCTGTCCTCCTGTACGAGCGACCGCCGCAGACGGTGGGGGCGTTGTATATCGCGCCGCTCAAAAGCCTGATCAACGACCAGTTTTACCGACTGGACGAGCTGCTGGATCTGAGCGGCATCCCGGTGACGCGTTGGCATGGTGATGTTGCCATGTCGCATAAGAAGCGCCTCCTGGACAGACCTGCCGGTATCCTGCAGATTACGCCGGAGTCGCTGGAGGCGATGCTGATCAATCGCTCCAACGACATTGTACGGCTGTTCGGCGAACTGCGCTTCGTGGTCATCGACGAGATTCACACGCTGACAGGAACCGACCGGGGCAACCAGATTATCTGCCAGCTTGCCCGCATCGGGCATCTGATCGGGCGTGAGCCGCGCCGCATCGGGTTGTCCGCCACCATCGGCGACCCATCGCTGGCGGCGGCGTGGCTGGCTGGCGGCACGCAGACGCCGGTGGATATCCCGCGCTTTGAGGAGGAAAGATCCGATGGCGGTTGGGACTGGAGCATTTCTACATTCAGAACACGGGCAAGGATCAGAGCACAGACCCCGGCGCGGGGGAGAGCGCAGATCCGGAAGGGGAACCTGCCGATCCGGCTGACCGCATGGGGCAGGCGACCGCTGCGGCGATTGCCGATGCAATGGCGCAGGCGGCGGCAGAGCGCGCTACCCGGGCGGGACTTGACGCGGGATACGAGTATATGTACGACTGCGTGAAGGACAAGAAATCGCTGGTGTTTGCCAATTCCCGCGAGGAGACCGAGTACCTGTGCGCTACCTTCCGGCAGATCGCGCGGGAGCGCTCGAACCGGACGTGTTCCCTGATCCACCACGGCAACCTGTCTGCCTCCATCCGTGAGGAGGGAAGCCAAGATGAAGGATGAGGAAATCTTCGCCGTCACTTGCGCGACCGTCACCATGGAGTTGGGCATTGACATCGGGCGGCTGGAGCGCGTCCTGCAAAGTCGGGCGCCCAATTCCGTCACCAGCTTTTTGCAACGGCTGGGACGGTCCGGGCGTCGTGGGGGCTCCTCCGGAGATGATGATGGTGTTCCGCGAGGAGGATCCCTGCCCAATACGCCACTCCCACAGCTGATTCCGTGGGAGCTTTTGCGCGGCATAGCCATTATCCAGTTGTATATCGAGGAACGCTTTATCGAGCCGCCCGCACGCCGGATCATGCCCATGAGCCTCCTGTTCCATCAGACACTGAGTATGCTAGCCGCTTCCGGTGAGCTGGCGCCACGGCGTTTGGCGGAGCGCGTGCTGTCGCTCCCGCCGTTTGCCGCCGTGACAAAGGAGGACTACCGCACACTGCTCGTGTCCATGCTGGAGCATGAATACCTGCAGATGACGGAGGAGAAAGGGGCTGATTGTCGGACTGGCGGGGGAGCGCCTGCTCAAGTCCTTCAAATTCTATGCCGTTTTCAAGGATTCGGAGGACTACACCGTCCGCGCCGGCTCGACGAGATCGGAACCATCACGACGCCGCCCCGGTCGGCGACCGGTTTTTGCACTTGCCGGGCGCGTCGGGAGGTGGAGGAACTGGACGTTCCGCGTAAGCTGATATACGTCCGGCAAGTGGACGGTAAAATGGGGTCTCGTGGTCCGGGCGATTTCGGCGAGATCAACACCCGGATACTGGAGCGGATGCGCCGCGTGCTTGCCGAGGATACGGTCTATCCGTACCTCAAGCCCAATGCCCGCCACCGGCTGGAGGTAGCGCGGCACGTTGCCCGCAACACCGGTATGACAGGGGAGGGCAGTCACTGCCTTCTGCCGCTGGGCGGGTACAGCTGGTGCCTGTTCCCGTGGCTGGGGACGCGCTCCTTCCGTACCCTGCGAAAATTCCTGCAACGCTGCGGCGGGGAATTCCGCATCAGCAATCTGGAATTTGAGGGCTGTTACTATATGACCTTCCGCATGGAACGCGGGAATGACTATGAGCTTATCTCCGCGCTGGACCGTATTGCGTCTACACAAGGCATCGACTGCGAGGCGCTGGTGCAGACCGGGGAACTGCCCGTCTTTGAAAAATACGACGAGTACGTTCCCGGTGAGCTGCTGCGGCGCGCCTATGCCGCAGACCGTCTCCGCGCGGATGAGGTGATCCGCCGTCTGCATGAGATGGCGGAGGAGTATTGAGAACCCCCCTGATGATCCCTTCCGAGGAGTCTCTGCACTTTCCGCCGGCTGACCGCGCGGGAAGTGTCCGGGCTTTCCTACACATTCAATCACAAAGGATGAAACGCCGATATGGGTATTAACGAAGTATTCGAGCTTCTGGGCGGACTTGCCTTGTTCCTTTTCGGAATGAACGTCATGAGCCACGCGCTGGAGCGCTTCGCCGGCAACAGATGAAGACCATTTTCAGTAAACTGACTTCCAATAAGTTCAAGGGCTTCCTGCTCGGGCTGGTCGTGACCGCCCCGATACAGTCCTCCTCCGCCACGACGGTCATGGTCGTCGGATTCGTCAACTCCGGCATCATGACGCTGTCGCAGTCGGTCGGCATCATCATGGGTGCCAACGTGGGGGCTGCCGTCACGCCGCTTTTGCTTTCCCTGTCTCTGCTGGGTGACGGGGGCGGCAGTATCAATGTTGTGACCATTCTCTCGGCGGTGCTGGGTGTTGCGGGCGTACTGCAGTACTGCTTCCTCAAGGGGAACAGCCGCCGGAAGAATCTGGGACTTATCATGATCGGGTTTGCGGTGCTGATGTACGGCATGGATATCATGGCGGGTACCGTGGACGGTCTGCGGGACAACCCGCAGTTTACCCAGATCCTGACCATGTTCCAGAATCCGTTCATGGGCGTGCTGGTCGGCACCGTCATCACAGCCGTGATCCAATCCTCCGGCGCTTCCATCGGCATCCTGCAGGCGCTGACGGTGACGGGATCTGTCAGCTACGCGCTGGCTATCCCGATCCTGATGGGGCAGAATATCGGTACCTGTATCAGTGCAACGCTGTCCGCCATCGGCGCCTCCAAGGATGGCAAGCGTGCTTCGGTCATCCATACGGCTTTCAACGTCGTCAGTATGCTGGTGGTCGGCACGATATACTGCGTGATGTACTATTGCTTTAACCGCGGCGCGGTGGGCGAATTCCTGTCCGTCCGCGCGTCGGCATTGGATATTGCCGTCATCAACATCATTTACAAGCTGATTTCGGTTGCCCTCCTGATGCCGGTTTCCCGTATCTTTGAAAAGATCGCCTGTCTGGTGATCCGGGACGGACGCACCTACAGCCGGACCGAAATGCTGGACGAGCGTCTCCTGTCCACTGCCGCCGTGGCGGTTCAGCGGGCGGATGATGTCATCGGCACCATGTCGGGCATCGCATTTGAATCCACCAAAATGGCATTGCGCCTGCTGGAAAAGTATGACCGGAAGCAGGTGGCGAGCATTGAACAGATGGAGGAGCAGGTTGACCAGTACGAGGATCAGCTCGGCTCCTATCTGGTCAAGCTCAGCGCGCAGGAGCTGAGCACCCAGGATGCGCAGGAGGTTACCAAGCTGCTGCACGTGCTAAGTGATATTGAACGTATCTCGGATCATGCCGTCGGCATTGCCGCCTCCGCCACTGAAATGGACGAGAAGAAGCTGTGCTTCTCGGACGAGGCAAAAGCCGAGCTGAAGGTCATGAGCAATGCCCTGTGCGAGATACTGGATCTGACAACCAAGGCGTTGCTGTTCGGCGATATGCGGGCGGCAACGCACGTAGAACCGCTGGAGGAGGTCATCGACCATCTGCGTGATACGATCAAGGATAATCATATCCGCCGCCTGCAGAATTCACGCTGTACCATTGAACTGGGCTTTGTGCTGTCCGACCTGCTCACCACGCTGGAGCGTATCTCGGATCATTGCTCAAATATCGCCGGGTGCGTCATCGAGGTCGCGCACAACTGTCTGGATCTGCACGACTATCTGGGACGTGTCAAGAAGAGCGGCGAGGACTTCGATGCCTATTATGCCATGTAACCTAAATCGCTACCAGCTGCCCACCCCGGAGGACGACGTGCCGCCCCCGACTGAGGGTGATGCGCCTGCGACGTAAGTTTGCCTGAGAAAGGATCGGAACATAGCCATGAAAACATACCGTTGGAGAATTCCGGACGGAGATGCGGAGCATACGGTCAGCTGTGCGCTGTTCCGCCTGCGGGGCAAACTGCGGGTTGCTGTGGACGGGGATGAATTCGACCTGCCTGCAGGGCTGTTCGGGCTGTCTGTCGCCAGACGCGAAAAGCTGTTGCTGGGTGAGCAGAAGGCACTGCTGGTGCTGGATCGTGCCGGGCACGCCAGCCTTGCCGTGGAGGGAGAGCAGATCCCGCCGGAGGCGTAAAGGCGGCTGTCGTCCGTCGTTCCGCCTTCCGGGTACCGCAAGCGCATTACGCGAGTGAAGAAAGGAGCCGCGCATGGGAGATTTTGTCCACCTGCACCTGCACAGTGAATACAGTCTGCTGGACGGTGCCTGCCGCATCCGGGATATTCCCGCGCGGCCAGGGCGTGCGGACACGATGCCGTTGCCCTGACCGATCACGGCGTGCTTTACGGCGCCGTTGCCTTTTACGATGCCTGCCGTAAGGCAGGTGTCAAGCCTATCATGGGCTGTGAGGTGTACGTTGCCCCGCGTTCCCGCTTTGACAAAACCGGCGCCGGACGGGAGGAGACCTACTCGCACTTGGTTCTGCTATGCGAGAACATGACCGGCTGGCGCAACCGATGACACTGTCCTCCCTGTCCTTTACCGAAGGCTTTTACGGCAAACCGCGCGTCGATACGGAACTGCTCCGCAAACACCACGAGGGGTTGATTGCGCTGTCTGCCTGCCTTTCCGGCGAGATACCCCGCCGCCTGTGTGCCGGGGATTATTCCGGTGCGGTCGAGGCAGCGCGGCAGATGGCGGACATATTCGGTCCCGATCACTTTTGCATCGAGATCCAGAACCACCGCCTGCCGGAGGAAAGCAGATTCTGCCCCAGCTGGTGCGTCTGGCACGGAGCTGGAGCTGCCGTTGGTCGCCACCAACGACTGCCATTACCTGCGCAGGGAGGATGCGGGTATGCAGGAGATCCTGACCTGCATCGCTACCAACCGCACACTGCAGGACGGCGGGCGCGTCGGTTTCGCCACGGACGAATTCTACTATAAAACCACGGCGGAGATGCAGGCTTTGTTCTCCGCTTTTCCGGAGGCACTGGAGAATACGGTAAAGATTGCCGCGCGGTGCTCGGTCGAGTTGGATTTTTCGCATACCTATCTGCCGCGCTTTCCCTGCCCGGACGGACAGAGCGCCGGGGAGTACCTGCGCAGCCTGACGTATGCGGGCTTTGCGCGGCGGGTGGCAGCCGGGGAGATCCGCTTCACCGGACGTCACCCGGAGGAGGAGTACCGCACACGGCTGGAGTATGAGCTGTCTGTCATCGGAAACATGGGGTATGATGACTATTACCTCATTGTCTGGGACTACGTGAATTTCGCCAAATCGCAGGATATTCCCTGTCGGACCGGGGCGCGGCTCCGGCGCAGGCAGTCTGGTTGCGTACTGTGTCGGCATCACCGAGGTGGATTCCATCGCGTTTGAACTACTCTTCGAGCGCTTTTCAATCCGGAGCGCGTCAGTATGCCCGACTTTGACGTGGACTTCTGCTATAACCGCCGCGACGAGGTCATCGACTATGTCGCACGCCGCTACGGGCGGGAGCGCGTCTCGCAGATCATCACGTTCGGCACACTGGCTGCCCGCGCGGCGATCCGCGATGTCGGACGCGCCATGGGGATGGCATACCGTGACGTGGATACGGTTGCCCGCGCCGTGCCGCATGAGCTGGGCATTACGCTCCCGGAGGCGTTGCGCCTGCCTGATCTCAAGACACTGTACGACGGTTCCGAACAGGTCAGGCGGCTGGTGGATACCGCTATTGCGCTGGAAGGGATGCCGCGCAATATATCCATTCACGCGGCGGGCGTGGTCATCACGGAGCGCCCGGTGGCGGAGTATGTGCCGCTGGCAGTGTCCGGCGGAACGGTGGTCACGCAGTTTGACATGGATACCGTGGCGCGGCTGGGCGTTCTGAAATTCGACTTTCTTGCCCTGCGCTACCGACTATCCTGCACGATGCCGAGGTACAGATCCGCGAGTCCGATCCGGACTTTTCCGTGGAACGTCTTCCGCTGGACGACTCCGCCGTTTACGACCTGCTGGGGCGCGGCGCGACCTCCGGCGTGTTCCAGCTGGAGTCCGGCGGCATGAAACAGATGCTGACCTCTCTGCGCCCCCGTAGCATCGGGGACATTGAGGCGGCGATTGCGCTCTACCGCCCCGGTCCTATGGAGTCCATCCCCACCTATATTGCAAACCGGCAGGATCCGGCGCGTATCACGTATCCTTCGCCGCTGTTGGAACCGGTGCTGGCAGAGACCTTCGGCGTTACGGTCTATCAGGAGCAGGTCATGAGCATATTCCGGGTTCTGGCAGGCTATACGCTGGGGCACGCGGACATCGTGCGCCGCGCTATGGCAAAGAAAAAAGCATCGGTGCTGGAGGCGGAACGCGGCAGCTTTATCGCGGGCGCCTCGGCGCACGGTATGACGGCGGAGGCGGCGGAGAAGCTGTTCGATGACCTCGGCAGTTTCGCGGATTACGCCTTCAACAAGTCCCATGCCGCCGCTTACTCGCTGATTTCCTACCGCACAGCCTATCTAAAGGCGCACTATCCCGGTGCCTACTTTGCGGCGCTTTTGACTTCGGTGCTGGGCAATCAGCCCAAATGGCGGAGTATACTGCGGAAGCCGCCCGGTACGGTATCCGCGTTCTGCCGCCGGATATCAATGAAAGTGAAATGAATTTCCACGCCGTGACCGACAGGGACGGTTGCCGTATCCGCTACGGATTGCTTGCGCTCCGAAACGTCGGCGAGGGTATGCTGCGTGCCGCACTCCGCGAGCGGGACAGCGGCGGGAAATACCGTTCGTTTGACGATTTCCTGAACCGGCAGGCAGGTGGCGACCTGAACAAGCGGCAGATCGAGGCGCTTATCAAGTCCGGTGCCTTTGACTGCTTCCCGACCCACCGGGCGCAGATGCTGGCGGTTTATGAATCCATGCTTGACCGCAAGGCAGAGCGAAACCGCGCCAATCTGGAGGGGCAGATGGATATGTTCTCGCTCGGTCCCGGCACTGCTCCCGCCGATATGGGAACGGTCTATCCACAGGTCAGACCATTTACCACACGGGAAAGACTGTTGCAGGAGCGGGAGGCATCCGGAATGTTTTTCTCCGGGCAGTTGCTGGACGATTATTCCCGGTGTGTCGGATCGCTGTCTGTTATGCCTATTCTCCGGCTGGCGCCGCCTGCCGACACAGAGGGGGCGGACGGCGAGCAGGACGAGGATATGCCGGAAGCAGCCGATGCCGTGTCTGAGTCGCCGCTGACCGACCGGGCGCGCGTCCGTGCGGCAGGCATTGTCACCGCCGTAACGGTCAAAACCACAAAAACGAGGAAAAATGGCATTTTTTCCAGTTGGAAGATTCCACGGGGACAGTGGAATGCCTGGTGTTCCCGCGCCTGTATGGGCAGGTCGCGGGACTTCTGCAAACCGACGCCGCGCTGTTTGTGGAAGGCAATCTCTCGGTGCGGGGGGATGAGCCGAACAAGATACTTGTGTCCTCGGTCGCGGAGTTGGTGGAGAACAGCCGTTTTGTGCCGCCGCCCGCTGCCCGACAGGATGTCCGCCCGGCAGAGCGCTCCGCGCCCGCAGCGGAATCCGGTTCCAGCTATGGCTTCAATCCCTACCTGACGCCAGACGATATGTCCGCACCGGAGCCGGAGTCGGAATCGGTCGCTCCCGCGCCGAATGTGCCGCACGCGGCAGATCCGGCACCGCAGGAGCATCAGCCGACTGCGGCACCCCCGCGGAGGCTGTATCTCCGCGTCCCGGATATGAAATGTGAGGCTTTCCGGCAGGTGCAGAATCTTGCCGCCATCTTCTGCGACGGACAGACCGCCCTGTTCTATTATGACGGAAGTACCGGCACCTACTCGCCCTGCCAGGGAACGGTCGCGGCAACGCCCTTTGTACTGTCCCGTCTGGAGCGGATACTGGGCAAGCGAGAATGTGGCGAAATAAGAATGCGACGGCAGTCGATTCCCCAACGCAACCGGACTGCTGGCTGAACTGTCACAAAAAACTATTCCGGCACGCGATTTTTCGGTGGCACGACCATTGACAGCACGGGCAATTTCGGATATAATATACAGGCTTGCGCAGACCGACGCAAAGATAAAAACTGGTACCAAGAAAGGATATTCGCCCCCATGGCAGACATAAAGCAGGAGATTCAGAGACGCCGCACTTTCGCCATCATTTCCCACCCGGACGCGGGCAAGACTACATTGACCGAGAAATTCCTGCTGTACGGAGGCGCAATCCAGTCCGCCGGCGCTGTCAAGGGCAAGTCCAGCGACCGCCACGCAACCTCGGACTGGATGGAGATCGAGAAAAAAAGAGGTATCTCGGTCACTTCCTCCGTACTGCAGTTTGAGTACGGCGGGTACTGCATCAACATTCTGGACACGCCCGGACACCAGGACTTTTCCGAGGACACCTACCGGACGCTGATGGCGGCAGACAGCGCGGTCATGGTCATCGACGGTGCAAAAAAGGCATCGAGCCCCAGACGCGCAAGCTGTTCAAGGTGTGCGCCATGCGGCATATTCCCATTTTCACGTTTATCAACAAGATGGACCGTGAGGCGCGGGATCCCTTTGACCTTGTGGACGAGCTGGAGAAGGAGTTCGGCATCGGCACCTATGCCGTCAACTGGCCCCATCGGGTGCGGCGCGGGCTTCAAGGGTGTGTATGAGCGTGACCGGCAGAGCATTCTTGCTTTTGATGAATTTCACGCCCGGGCGCCGCATAGAGGGCGTGGAGTGTGACACTTCCGACACAGAAAAAATGGATTCCCTCATCGGTTCCTATGCCCGCGAGGAGCTGGTCAGTCAGATAGAACTGCTGGACGGTGCGTCCTTTGATTTTGATCTGCAAAAGGTACGGACGGGCGGCTCAGCCCGGTGTTTTCGGCTCTGCACTCAACAATTTCGGCGTGGAGGCATTCCTGCAGCGCTTTCTGGAGATGACCACGCCGCCGCTGGAGCACATCAGCGGGGACGAAATCATTTCGCCGTTTGACGAGCGGTTTTCCGCCTTCGTGTTCAAGATTCAGGCGAACATGAACAAGGCGCACCGCGACAGGATTGCCTTTATGCGCATATGCTCCGGACGGTTTGAGCGCGGGCGCGAGTACTGGCACGTGCAGGCAGATCGCCCGGTCAAGCTTTCACAGCCCCAGCAGATGATGGCACAGGAGCGGGAGATCGTGGACACCGCCTACGCCGGGGATATCATCGGAGTGTTTGACCCGGAATCTTTTCCATTGGCGATACGGTGTGCGAGAAGGGCGAAAAACTGCGCTACGCCGGCATCCCGACCTTTGCCCCGGAGCATTTCGCTATGGTTGAGCAGATCGATTCCATGAAGCGGAAGCAGTTCGCCAAGGGCGTGACCGAGATCGCGCAGGTGGGCGCCATCCAGATATTCTTCGAGCCGGGTACCGGTATGGAGCGTGTCGTGGTCGGGGTCGTGGGTGTCCTGCAATTTGATGTGCTGCAGTTCCGCATGGAGTCCGAGTACGGGTGCGCTACAACAAGCGCGACCTGCCGCATCAGCTCATTCGCTACATCGACAACGCCGACCTCAACCCTGCGGAGCTGAAGCTGATGCAGACCACCCGTTGGGTTAGGATGTGCGCGGTCGCAACCTCCTGATTTTCGTTGGGCAGTACGAAATCGACTGGGCATTGGACAAGAATCCGGGGCTGATGCTTTGGGAATTCAATCGAACACGGATGCCGTGTGATGCCGGCTGTTCTTTTGAAACCGCCTCAATATACTGTTGCCCGGAACCGGCGTCCGCACCCGGCCCGGGCTTTCGTGTTGCGTATGCCGGCTGTCAGCCTGCAGTGAGAAGGCAGGACGCAAAGAAGTGACAACCGCCGTCGTGATTTTTCCACACTTGCCCTTGACGCATGGCGAGGAATGTGGTATAATAAAACTTGGGTTGCTGTACATAACGGCACATTTTTCACAGATGTAAGGAAAACGTATGACAGATAAGACGAAAAGGTCGCTGCCGCCGCACGATGATGCCGAGCGGCAGGACGCTATCCGGGCGGTGCGTGCGTGCAATGCCGCCTATACAGCCGCCGGGCGCCGCAGAGGCGTCTATGTGCTGACATTCGGTTGTCAGCAGAACGAGGCGGACAGCGAGAAGCTGTCCGGCATGGCACGGAGATGGGTTACACGCCGGTGGATCGCCCGGAGGACGCCGATCTCATTCTTGGTCAACACCTGCGCCATCCGGGAGCACGCCGAAAGCCGGGCACTGGCAACGATCGGACAATACAAAAAGTTGCGGCAGGAGAACCCGGAGCTGGTTATCGGCGTCTGCGGATGCCTGCCCTCACAGGAGCACCGCAGGGAGGAGCTGAAGCGCAGTTATCCCTACGTGACCTTCTGCTTGGATACTGCCTCCCTCTATCGCCTGCCGACAGTCCTGCGATACTGTTTGGAGTCACACCGCCGGTCACTGTTGCCGGAGGACGAGGCATCCGCAGGCATCGACGCAGGGCAGGAAATCCCTGTTCTGCGCACCTCCTCCTACCGGGCATGGGTGTCCGTCATGTACGGGTGCAACAATTTCTGCTCCTACTGCATCGTTCCCCACGTCCGCGGACGCGAGCGGAGCCGCCCGCGTGAGGCAATCGTGCGTGAGGTGCGGGAGCTTGTTGCCGCCGGTTACCGCGACATCACGCTGTTGGGGCAGAACGTCAATTCCTACGGGCGCGGGCTGGCAGAGCCGTGCGATTTCGCAACGCTCGTGGAGGAACTGGATGCCATTCCCGGCGACTGGTGGCTGCGTTTCATGACCAGCCACCCGAAGGATGCCGGCAGGCGTCTCATTGACGTCATGGCGGCAGGCAGACACATCGCGCCCGCTTTTCATCTGCCGTTGCAGTCGGGAAACGACCGCGTCCTGCATGCCATGAACCGGCATTACGACATGGCAAGATACATGGATACCGTCCGCTATATGCGTGAAAAAATACCGGATCTTACGCTGACATCGGACATTATCGTCGGCTTTCCAGGCGAGACAGAGGCGGAGTTTGAGGACACCCTGCGGGCGTTGTCCGACATCCGTTTCGATATGATTTACTCCTTCATCTACTCCCCGCGCAAGGGTACTCCGGCGGCGGAGATGGAGCAGGTTCCGGAGGAGGTGCAGAAGAATCGGTTTGCGCGGATGCTGGAACTGCAGAACGGCGTATCCATGGAGAAAAAATCAGCCGCTGGTCGGCAAGACTCTGCGCGTCCTGTGCGACGGGGTAAGCAAGAGCAACGCAGACCTGTGGACGGGACGTACCGCCGGCAACAAGAGCGTTTTCTTCCCCGGCTCGCCGGATACAACGCCGGTCGGGCAGTTTATCCCGGTGCGTATCGAGCGTGCCGCCCCTTTGCCCTGTACGGAAAAGCGGAGAATCCGACTGACATCCTCTAAGCGGCAGATACAGACAGAAAACAACAGAACCGAAAGGATTGATAATACCATGATTGAGAACGAAAAGCCCGAGGGCGTTCGCCTTGACCCTTCCAATGTGTTTGAAATGGCGATGGTGCTTGGCAAGGCGCTCAAGAACGATCCGCGCCTTGCCCGTATGGACAGGGCGAAGGAGGCATACCAGGAGGACGAAGATCTGTGCCGTATGCTGACCGAGTACGAGGTTCAGCGCAAGGCTATCGAGCAGGTAGCAGGGGACGGGGATTACGATCCCGATCTTGTACGGCAGATTCAGGAGCGGATTGATGAGCTGTACGCAGAGATAGCGGCTAATCCCGCCTTTGTTGAACTGAATGAGGCGCAGGCTGCCGTCAACAACCTGATGAACGCCGTCAACAACACCATTATGTTCGCCATTACCGGAGAGATGCCTGCAGGTTGCACGCACGACTGCTCCAGCTGCGGCGGCTGCCATTGACCGGGACCTGCCACGTTGCCCGAACGCTGATCCCTAACGAGAGGAGAATCAATCCATGACACCCATGATGGAGCAATACATGGAAGTCAAGAACCAGTATAAGGACTACCTGCTGTTTTACCGGCTGGGGGACTTTTATGAGATGTTTTTTGACGATGCGATCACTGCCTCGCGCGAACTGGAACTGACCTTGACCGGGCGCGACTGCGGTGAGGAGGAGCGCGCTCCCATGTGCGGTGTTCCGTTCCATGCCGCCGATGTGTACATCGGAAAACTGATTGAGAAAGGCTATAAGGTTGCCGTCTGTGAGCAGATGGAGGACCCCGCGCTGGCGAAGGGATTGGTCAAGCGGGAGGTCATCCGGGTCGTGACGCCCGGAACCGTCATTGAAAGTGCGCTTCTGCCGGAGCAGCGGAATAACTATCTGTGCGCTCTGTATGTCAGTGAACTGGAATACGGTGTGTGCTTTGCCGATCTGTCCACTGCGCAGGTCTTTGCAACGGTCATTGACGGGGCACGGATGGACGAGGAACTGCTGGGCGAGTTGGGCACCTACGCGCCGCGCGAAGTTATCCTCAATGTCGGTGCCCGGCGCTGTGCCAAGGCGGCGGACTGGCTGAAAAGCCAGGGCGTCATGCTTTCGGATAATCAGGCAGGGCGTTTTGACCCCGCGGACTGTGCCGCACGCGTAAAGGAGCGCTTCGGCGAAACGGTCAAGCCCGAGGTGCTGGAGAACAGACCGCTGGTATGTGCCGTCGGCGCCCTGCTGGATTATCTGACGGAAACGCAAAGACAGACCTTGCCACCATCCGGGAACTGACGGTGTACAGCGAGGGGCAGTATCTCGGACTGGATCTCAGCACCCGCCGCAATCTGGAGCTGACCGAGACCATGCGCACCAAGGAGAAGAAGGGAACTCTGCTTTGGGTGCTGGATCGCACCAAAACCTCTCCCGGCGCGCGCCTTCTCCGCCAGTGGGTGGAGCATCCGTTGCTATCGCCAGCGCACATTGCCCGCCGGCAGGGTGCGGTGGAGGAACTGGTCGGGGACTACATGAAGCGGGAGGAGCTGGGCGAGCTGCTTTCGCACGTGCTGGACATGGAGCGGCTCATCACGCGTATCGTGTTCGGCACAGCGGGCGGCAGGATCTGCGCGCCGTGTGCGCCACCGCATCGGTTCTGCCGGATATCCGCCGTCTGCTGGAGGGCTGCTGCAGAGCGAGGAACTCAAGCGCATCGGCGGGGATGGATATGCTGGAGGATGTCTGCACGGAGATCGGGCGCGCACTGGTTGAGGAGCCGCCCTTCTCCATACGCGAGGGCGGCATGATCGCGGACGGTTATGACGACGAAGTGGACCGTCTGCGCACCGTCATGAACGACGGGCAGGGATGGGTCGATCGGGTCGCCGCCGAGGAAAAGGCACGTACCGGTATCAAGACGCTGAAGGTTGGCTACAACAAGGTGTTCGGCTACTACATAGAGGTATCCAAGTCCTTTGCCGATCAGGTGCCTGCCAACTACATACGCAAGCAGACGCTGGTCGGCGCAGAGCGCTACATCACGCAGGAGCTGAAGGACATGGAAGCCACTATCCTGGGCGCAAAGGACAAGCTTTGCGCACTGGAGTACGAGCTGTTCTGCAAGCTGCGGGGTTTTGTCGCAGACCGGAGCGAGCGCATCCAGAAAACTGCCGCCCTGCTGGCAGAGGCGGACGTGTACAGGAGCCTTGCGTCGGTGGCATCGCGCAACCGGTATGTCCGCCCCGAGGTTGTGGAGGATGACCGCATCAGCATCCGGGACGGGCGGCATCCCGTGGTGGAGAAGTTTGTCAGGACGGATACTTTGTTCCCAACGACGCCGATCGGACACCCGCGACAACCGTCTCATGCTGATAACAGGTCCCAATATGGCAGGTAAATCCACCTACATGCGGCAGGTTGCGCTGATTGTGCTGATGGCGCAGATCGGCTCCTTCGTTCCGGCATCCTCCGCGCACATCGGGATTGCAGACCGGATATTTACCCGCGTGGGCGCGTCCGACGACCGCATCCGGGCAGTCCACTTTCATGGTGGAGATGACCGAGGTGTCTGCCATTCTGCGCGGCGCTACGCGCAAAAGTCTGATTATTTACGACGAGGTTGGGCGCGGCACTTCCACCTTTGACGGTATGAGCATCGCCCGTGCCATCATTGAGTATACCGCCGGGCGCAGGATCGGCGCGCGCACCCCTGTTTGCCCACATTACCATGAACTGACCGGCATGGAAGGCGCCTATGAGGGGATTGTCAACTACCACATAGCCGCCCGCAAGCGTGGGGATACCGTGACTTTCCTGCGCAAGATCGTGCGCGGCTCCACGGATGACAGCTTCGGCATAGAGGTCGCCAAGCTGGCTGGACTGCCGAATGAGGTGATCCGGCGCGCCCGCGAAATACTGGCAGCCGTGGAAACCTCCTCCCGTGCCGTGCGTGAGGCGGTGGACGAGGCGGACAACGGCAGGAAAACCGCAAAGCCGGATGACGGTGCGCTGTCGTTGGATGACTGCCTGAATGAACGGCTTATTGATGAGCTGAGGGCACTGGATGTCAATACGCTCTCGCCGTTTGAATGCATGAGTCTGCTGTTTGAGTGGAAAAAAGCAGATACGCTGAGGGGAGACTCCGAAAAAACGCACAGTGCGGGCGGCGGAGACTATCTGAAGGATCATACCGGACAAGGAGGATCAATGGGCAATATACAGGTTCTTTCCTTTGAGGTCGCCAACCTCATCGCGGCAGGCGAGGTCGTGGACAGACCTGCCTCTGCCATTAAGGAGATGATGGAGAACGCGATCGACGCAGGCGCCCGGCATATTACGGTCGAGATACAGAGCGGCGGCGTCAGCCTGATGCGCGTTACAGATGACGGCTGCGGGATGTCCGCCGAGGATCTGCCTATGGCAATCCGTCGCCACGCGACCAGCAAAATACGGGACGCCGCCGATCTGGACGGGATCATAACGCTGGGCTTCCGCGGCGAGGCGCTGGCGGCTATTTCGTCCGTGTCGGATATGCGTATCATGTCCAAGCGCCGCGAGGATGACGTCGGTTCCATGCTGGAGGTGCGGGGCGGAACATTGCTCGGCGTCAGCGAGTTCGGCTGCGGAAACGGAACGACGGTCATAGTCGAGCATCTGTTCGCGAATGTCCCGGCGCGGCGCAAGTTCCTGAAGCGCGATGCGACCGAGGCAATGGCGGTCGGCGCCAATGTCGAGCGCGTTGCGCTGTCGCACCCTGAAATTGCCGTGCGCTTTATTTCGGACGGCGTTCTGAAGCTGGATACCGCCGGGGACGGGCAGCTCAAAAGCGCCGTTTACGCGGTCTACGGGCGGGATTTTGCCGCCCGGCTGATCCCGTTGGCAGGAGAGTTTGAAGGAGTCGAGATAAGCGGATTCATAGGGCGGTCGGACAATGTGCGCGCCAATCGCAACGGGCAGAGCTTTTTATCAACCATCGCTATGTCAAGTCCCGCACGGCGCAGGCGGCGCTGGAGCAGGCGTTCGTCTCGTACCTGCCTGCCGAAAAGTACCCCGTGTGTGTTATGAATATCGGTCTGAATCCTGCACGGGTGGATGTCAACGTTCACCCTGCCAAGCTGGAGGTCAAGTTTTCCAACGAAAAGCCGGTGTTTGAGGCGATCTACTATACGGTTAGGCAAGCGCTGGAGCAGGACACCGGGCGCCCGGCTCTCAAGACCGAGGCGCTGAAGCCGACTTTGCCAAGCCGTCCGTGCGTCTGTCGGATGCGACGGCACCCATCGAGAACGAGCGGCAGGAGACGCTCCGGCAACGGCAGGTGACGATTGAGCAGGCGGCGCCTGTGTCCGGGGGCAGGACATCCGCCGATCCCAAGCCCCCGCAGGAGCGCATTACGGCGGAGGAGTACATCAGCCGGTATGTCACCGGAAGCGCGGGCGGCGCGGCAGGACGGAGTGCGGGGAGGGAAGACCCGTCCCCCGCAGGCACCGATTCAGCCGGCGTCTGCCGCACCGCAGGCGGCGCCACTGCCCGCAGAGCCGCTGCCTGTCCCACCGGATGATATGCCTGTACCGCCACCCCGGAGGAGCCGCCTGCGTGGTCGGACGGACGGGACGTGTCCCCGGATGAATCCGCCCGCCGCCGCCTGAACCGCAGGAGGAGCCGGCACCGCAGATTCCGCCGGACGCGGTGCCGCACACGGAGCCGGACAGTGACCCGGCGGCAGACTTGACCGCAGTGTCGCCCCCATACCGGATCGTTGGGGAGGTGTTTTTCTCCTACGTCATCGTAGAGCAGGGTGAACGGATGTTGTTGATAGACAAGCACGCCGCGCATGAACGCATCATCTTTGAGCAGCTGCGTGCCAATCTGCGCCGGCGTGACTACGCCGTGGATTCCCAGCTGATGCTGCTGCCGGTGGAGGTCATGCTCATGTCCGACGAGGTCGGTATGATCGAATCCTACCGGAAACAGCTGGAAGGCATCGGTTTTACCTTTACCTGCCTGCGCAACACCGTCCGTGTGGATGCGTTGCCTGCCGGCATCGAGACTTCCGCCGTGGCGGATATGTTTGCCACCTTTGCCGCCCAACTGACAGAGGGGACCGGCGATCCGAAGCTGACACGGGACACGGTATTCGAGAAAGCGCTGTTTCGAGGCATCCTGTAAGGCTGCCATCAAGGCGGGACGCAACTATTCGCCGGAGCAGACGGCGTATGTGGTGGATCAGCTCATGCGTTTGCCGGACGTGACCTTTTGCCCGCATGGCAGACCGGTCGCCATGGAAATCAAAAAGCGGACGCTTGACCATCAGTTTGAGCGGTGCTGACAGACGGAGTCACGCACTCCACCCAACCGCGAAAGACCATTGAAAAATCAAGGCACTGCCGTGTTCTGGCAGCCGCCGGAAAGAGATGTTTATGTTTGAAGTTCTCACCAAGGACGGTCGCGCACGGCGCGGCGTCCTGCACACCGTACACGGGGATATCCGGACCCCGGTGTTTATGAATGTCGGTACCTGCGCCGCCATAAAAGGGCGGCGTATCCACCGTTGAGCTGGAGCGTGATGTGGACTGCCAGGTCGAACTGTCCAATACCTACCATCTGCACCTGCGCCCGGAGATGATCGATTTACGACATGGGCGGACTGCATAAGTTTATGAACTGGTCGCGTCCCATTCCGACCGACAGCGGCGGCTTTCAGGTTTTTCGCTGGCGGGGCTGCGCAAGATTACCGAGGAGGGCGTCCGTTTTGCCTCCCACATCGACGGAAAACGGATTTTCATGGGTCCGGAGGAGAGTATGCAGATTCAGTCGCATCTTGCTTCCACCATCGCGATGGCGTTTGACGAGTGTATCGAGAACCCGGCACCGTATGAGTACGTGAAAAACTCGGTCGCCCGCACGGCACGCTGGCTCCGCCGGTGCCGCGCCGAAATGGACAGGCTCAACAGCCTTCCGGAAACCATCAACCGCCATCAGATGTTGTTCGGCATCAATCAGGGCGGCACCTATGAGGATCTGCGCATCGCGCATATGTAGGGAGATTGCGGAGATTCCCTGCGAGGGGTACGCCATCGGCGGATTGGCTGTCGGCGAGGAGACAGAGGAAATGTACCGCATCATCGACGCGGTGGAACCGTATATGCCTGCCGATAAGCCCCGGTACCTCATGGGCGTCGGGACTCCCTGCAACATTCTGGAGGGGGTGCATCTCGGTGTGGATTTCTTCGACTGCGTCATGCCTTCCCGCAACGCGCGCCACGGAAATCTCTTTACGTGGGAGGGAAAAATCAATATCATGAACGAGAAATATATGCGCGACCCGCGCCCCATCAGCCCAACCTGTAATTGCCCGCCCTGCCGGTATTACAGCCGCTCCTATATCCGTCACCTGCTCAAGGCGAAGGAATCGCTGGGAATGCGGCTGGCGGTGACGCACAATCTGTACTTCTACAACAATCTGACCCGCAAGATACGTGAGGCATTGGACGGCGGATATTTTGAGAGCTTCTACCAGAAATACCACATTGCGCTCGGCGAGCGCAACCCCGACTGACCATGGAGATGACCGTAAGGAGGGTACCCCTGTCCGGGGTGTGATATTTGACAAGGACGGCACCCTGCACGATACCGAGCGGGTGTTCCGCCGCGCGTGGCTGGCGGCGGGGGAAGAAATGAATGTGCCGGATATGGAGGATACCATCCTGCACTGCACAGGCATGAATCTGCACGATATCGGGCTTTACTGGGCGCAAAAGTACCCGGACATCCCGTTCGAGCCGTACATCCGCCTGCGCAATCGCATATTCGATCAACTGGTCGCGGAGGGGATACCTCTTCGTCCGGGTGCCATGGAGGTGTTGCATACCCTGCGGGCACGCGGCTATCGGCTGGGGCTGGCAACCTCCACCAACCGGACGGAGGCTACCGACCATCTCAGACGCACGGGGATGCTGGAACTGTTTGACGGACTGGCGTTCGGGGATATGGTTCGTGACGGAAAGCCGGCGCCGGACATTTATCTCGGCTGCGCGGCTGATTGGTCTGCCGCCGGACGCCTGTGCCGGGGTTGAGGACTCACTCAACGGCGTCCGCGCCATCCATAACGCGGGGATGCGCCCCATTATGGTGCCGGATCTTATCCGCCCGACGGAGGATATCCGTCCGCTCCTGTGGGCGGGTGTGAGAGCCTTGCGGATATTCCGGATATACTGACGCACGGCAGGTGAATGCTGACGGCTGACCGGTTTCCGGTCAAGCGGTGGGGAAAGGAGCCGAACGACTATGGGCAATGAAAAACAGTATGCGGAGCTTGCCGCGATTCGGCGGGCAGAGCGTATGGTCTTCTGGGCGGGGCAGGGGTTTCTACCGGAGCGGCATCCCGGATTTCGGGGCAGTGCCGGGCTGTACACGGCATCGTCGCCGGAGGAAGAACCGCCGGGCGGGTGCTGAGCGGCACGTACCTGCGTCGGTTCCCGGAGAAATTTTTCGCCTACTACCGGCGGCATATGCTGTATCCCAGTGCCCGCCCCAATGCCGCGCACCGTGCGCTGGCACAGTTGGAGCGCGAGGGAAAGCTGACGGCTGTCATCACGCAGAATATTGACGGATTGCATCAGGCTGCCGGCAGTCACAATGTGCTGGAACTGCACGGATCGGTACTGCGCAACGAATGCCTGTCCTGCGGGCGGGAGTACCCGCTGTCGTTAGTGCTGGAGACGGACGGCGTCCCGCACTGCCCGGCTTGCGGCGGATTATCCGCCCGGACGTCGTGCTGTACGGCGAAGGACTGGATATGCACATACTCACCCGGGCCGTAAGCGCCATCCGCGCGGCGGATGTTCTGCTGGTCGGCGGAACGTCCCGACAGTCTATCCTGCCGCCGCCCTGCCGGATGAATTTACCGGGAAGCATTTGGTCATCATCAACGGACGCCGACGCCGCTGGATCGGCGTGCCGAACTGGTCATACGCGACCCCATCCGAACGTTCTCCCGGCGGCGATTGGATTATCTGCTGACTAAAAAAAACAAATATAGGAACGTAGCAAAGGAGGCTTCACAGCCATGAAGCGAAATATTTTTGACCGCCGCCGTGCGGCACTGCCTGCATCCTGTCCCTGCTTCTGTGCGGATCCTACCCTGCGGCGGCAGGAAATCCGGCAGACGGATCCGGAACACCTGCCCAGACCGAAATAACGGTCAACGACGGCGAGATGGGAACGGGACTGTTTCAGTTTGAATTCAGCGCCGGTTGGGTACACGAGGGTGGCTATCCTGCCCGGTTCGTAGGCGGGGACGAGCACTGGTCGACTACGGCAACATCCGGCGCGGCGCTGCCGTCTCTCACATTCCGCTTTTCCGGCACCAAGGTGTCGCTGTATGGGCACAAAGGTCCCGCCGGGCGGCATGGCGCACGTAACCATTGATGGTGCGGACGCCGGCGTGGTGGATTTCACAACGCTGTCCGGATCGAAAAGACACTGCTGTTTGAAAGCGGAATACTGGATAACGGCGACCATACCCTGAAACTGCAGATGCTTAATGACCGTAACCCGTCCGCCGGAGATACCCGCGAGGCAGGTATCGACTACGCCGTTGTGCTGACGGACAGGACGGTTCCGGTCAGTCAGGTGAAGGCAGACGTGCGATCGCTGCTCCTGGAGCCGGGGGGATGCACTGCACGCTCAGCTGGACATTCCTGCCGGAGTATGCAACCGAGATTCCCGAGGTCAGGCTGATCTCCTCCGATGAGGAGGTTCTGAAGATCGGTGGGGGACGGTACGCTTCACGCGCTGAAGGCGGGCAAGGCGACCGTTACGATTGAGGCGGACAACGGGCGCTGTCGAAGGATACCGTCCTTGTCACCGTGCGGGAGCCGGTGGAGGTGATTTGTCAGGCATGGCAGGCACTACCGACCGTCACACACGGCAGGACACGTACCCGGATCGCTTTGCAGACTGGAATCGGAGAAAACGTCACTTTCTGCTGTCGCGTGGCGGGATGACGTGGCATCGGTCAAGCTCGATCTGATGACCAAGGGAAAGGACATCACCAACGTGCGCGTCGCAGTCGGTGAGTTGACAGACGAATCGGGTAACAGCGAGGGCGGATGCGGCGGCGTACTTTATCCGGAATACCAATGCGCACGACACGGGCATGATATTCCGGACGTGCTGTACGCAGGAGGCATCGGATATCCCCGCCGGTTCGCTCGCCTCGGTTTGGGTCAAGATACAAACGGCTGCGGATGCCCTGCCGGGCATTTATACCGGCGACATAACCGCGACTGCCGATGGAGGTATTACCCTCGACCTTCCGTTGACGGTTGAGGTCATCGGACTTGTGGCTCCTGCGAACACTGCCGAGCTGGAGCTGTGGCAGTACCCATACAGCTCCAACCGCTATTACTCCGGCAAAACAACCGAGGAATACTTCGGCTCCGGCGTGGAGGGGCTGTGGGCAACGCACCTTGACCCGCAGTACGAGGCGGGGCTTGTCTCCCAGATCCGGCTGTATGCCGCTGCGGGCGGCAGATCCGTGACCACAACCATTGTGGAGGACCCGTGGAACTCGCAGACACCCGATCCGTACCCGTCCATGATCAAGTGGACACGTGGCGCAGACGGCAAATTTTCCTTTGATTACAGTGATTTCCTGTACTGGGTGTCCCTGAACCAGGAAAACGGCGTGGACGGACGTATTCTTGCGTTCTCGATTTCGGACTGGGCAAACCGCGTAACGTATATGGATGAGGCGCGCGGCAGGGTGGTGACGGAAGAGCTTACGCCCGGCAGTAACCGCTGGAAGCAGATTTGGGGAGAATTCCTGCGTGATTTCATGGAGTATACAACCTCAGTCGGCATATTCGAGCGTGTGTACCTGGCGATGGATGAGCGGTCTGCCGATGTGGTCGAAAACGTGTTGGATCTCGTTGAATCGGTGCGCAACGACAAGGGCGAGTGTTTCCGTACGGCGCTGGCGGTCTTTACTTTGATGCGGAATACCTGTTTGACCGGGTGACCGACCTGTCTTTGGCAATCTATATGGATGCCGCCAAGCTGGATAAGCTGACTGCGCACCGCCGCAAGCTGGGGCTGACCACCACGCTGTACACCTGTGGGGCGCAGTACAGTGCGCTGGAGAATCAGCCGATCGAAAGCCTGTACACGATGTGGTACTGCGAGAAGCGGGGGGCGGATGGGTTTTGCGCTGGGCGCTGGATGCCTTCAATGCCGATCCGTTGCGTTCCAGTGCGCACCGCCTGTTTGCCGCCGGGGACATTTACCTGTTCTATCCGGACGAGCGGGACGGGAACATGACGGCGAAAATCCTCACCGCGCTTTGAAAAGCTGGCGGAGGGTTGCCGTGATTTGTCCAAGTATCGGTACCTGCTGGCAATTGCACCCGCGATGTTTGGGGATATCCAACGGCAGGTGCAGCGGCTGGAGGGCAGGAACATGGAGCTTGAAGTGAAGCGCATCAGGATGCGCTCAACCACGCGGCACGCTACGCCGCCCTTTCGGAATACTGCGTAGCCGCCGGGCAGGTGAGTCAGCCGGATGCGGAACTGTTGTCCGCTCTTTCGTCGGCGCAGAGTGTTCTGCAGGATCGGATGCGACGGATGCAGTGCTCAGGGATGCCACTGTGCGGCTGGCAGGAATGCTCGTTAAAGAAACGCAGGATGCAACGGAAACGGATTTCACGACCTCTGCGAATGCGGCATCCGATGCAGGAACGATCGGACCTGTGTCCGGGGCGGATACGACCGACAGCGGCGCGCAAAGCTCTGGCTGCAGCTCATCGCTGCCCGGTGCGGCGGTTGCAGGAATTGTGGCGGCTGCAACGGCGGTCACTGTCCGGCGGAAACGCAGAACTCCGGACTCGGATACGGATGAGAGAGAGGGCAGAACATGATCGACAAGGTCACTGCCGAACAGTGCGCTCTGTGCGGCAGCTGTCGCAACGCGTGCCCTGTGGACGCAATCTCCTTCGATAAGAAGCATCTTGACTTCCGGTACCCCCGCATTGACACCGACCGATGTATTGGCTGTAATCGCTGCGAGAAAGTCTGCCCTGTCCATGAAGCCGGTTTCGGGATCGGCGGAAGGCTTTCCGATCGCATACGTGGCGCGGAACCGCGATGACGGCATCCGGCGGATCAGCACCTCCGGCGGGCTGTTTCATGCGCTCGCTTCGCGCGTGCTGGCGGAAGGCGGTTGCATCTGCGGTGCGGTGCTGGATGGGCAGTTCCGTGTGCGGCACATTGTGTCGGACTCACCGGACGACCTGCGCCGCATGATGGGTTCCAAGTACGCACAGAGTGATATGGGGCTGTGCTATCGCGAGATCCGGGATCGGCTGACGGAGGGCAGGACCGTACTGTTCAGCGGATGCCCCTGCCGGTGGCAGGACTGCGCGCGTACCTCGGCAGGGTATCCGCAGTTGATTACTGGTCGAGCTGATCTGCCACGGGATTCCCAGTGCCGAGATGCTCCAAGCCTATATTTCCATGCGGGAGGAAGCAGTACGGCGCAAAGCTGTGCCGACTGGAATTCCGGAACAAGGACAAAGGCTGGCACCGCAGTTCCGTGCGGATGGAGTTCGGGAACAGGAAGGTCTATCACGCGCCGATCACGGAAGATGCCTACATGAATGGATTTTTGAACAGTTATATGCTGAAGCCCTGCTGCTATGACTGCCATTTCCGCAATTTCTCCGCCGGGTGTGACCTTGCGCTGGGCGATTTCTGGGGTATTGAGACCATGCCGACGTGGCATGATGACAACATCGGCACCTCTGCGGTGCTGGTTAATACGGAAAAAGGGAAGGCAATCCTTGAGCAGCTTCCGCTGGATAAACAACCCTGCTTGCTTGACGAAATCATACGCTTTAATCGGAACCTTGTCTGCTCCGCACTGCCGCATCCGCAGAGAGGCGTTCTATGCCTGCGCAGAAGCAAGGGGTATGAGGCGGCAATCCGGCAGTTCCTCGAATACTCCGCGGCACATAGGGCACGGAGCAGGCTTCGGTACCGCGTGCGCTGTCTCTGGTACGCCATACGCGGAAAAGAAAAACCGTTTTACTGATGGGATAATCAAAACGCAATAGAAGGAATGGTTATAAGTATGAATCAGACATGGGATTTATCCGTCCTGTACAAGGACTTTGACGACCCTGCCTATGCGGCGGACATGGCGGCGCTGGATGCCGCCATCGCCGCTCTGCACAAGCTGGCGGAGGAGGCAGGAACACTGTCTGCCTCCGAACTGACTCACCGCTATGCTGATGCAGGCGATGCGTTCGTGGCTCGGAGAGCAAACTGTATATCTACGCCTCGCTCCGCTACTCCGCTGACACGGGGAATACCGCTGCCGCCAGCACGGTAGGAAGAGTGATGGACAAGGCGTCCGCCGCCGTTGCGGACGACACCCGTATACGGGAAGCGATTGCCGCCATCGGGCACGACAGGCTGGAGGAATTGCTTTCCGCCGATCCAACGCTCAGCGAATATGCATACCTGTTCCGGAGCATTCTGAAGGACAGCCGCTACCGCCTGAGCGACCGGGAGGAAGCTCTGATCGCCAAAATGAATCTTTCCGGCGCCGATGCGTGGGAGAATCTGCAGAGCAGCCTGACCAGTTCGGTAAAGGTTCTTTACCGTGGGCAGACCATTACGCTGTCTCGACGTGCGCAACCTCGCCTATGACGCGGATCCTGCCGTCCGCCGCGACGCTTACGACGCGGAGATCGCCTGCTATGAACCGATCCGCGACGCGGTTGCCTTTGCCATGAACAGTCTCAAGCTGCAGACCATCAACGAGTGCGCCCTGCGCGGCTTTTCTTCGCCGCTGGATCAGGCACTCCACGCTTCGCGCATGAAGCGGGAAACACTGGACGCCCTGCTTTCGGCTATGCAGGAGTACCTGCCGGTGTTCTGGAAGTACCTGCGAGCCAAATCCGCTTACCTGGGACACGATGGCGCACTGCCGTGGTGGGATATGTTTGCCCCGATCGGGAAGAGCGATGCCGTGTTCACGACCGAATCCGCACGGGACTACCTGCTGCAGGTCTTTTCCGGATTTGACAGCCAGCTACATGACATGGTGGAGCGCGCCTTCAACGAGGCATGGATTGATTTCTTCCCGCGTTCCGGGAAGGTCGGAGGTGCCTTTGACTGCGGCATTCCCGCCGTCCGGCAGAGCCGCGTGCTGACCAATTTCGCCGGCTCCTTCTCGGATGTGGTAACGCTGGCGCACGAGCTTGGCCATGCGTTCCACGACCAGCAGGTGTTCCCGCATCCCGCCATGGTGCAGGATTACACCATGCCGGTTGCCGAAACGGCGTCCACCTTCAATGAGGTTTTTGGTCGGCGCTGCCGCCATTGCCGCCGCACCGGATACGGAGACGGAGTTGGGACTGTTGGAGGCACAGCTGTCTGACGCGACGCAGATCATCTGTGACATTTACTCCCGGTTCCTGTTTGAGGATTCCGTATTCGCGCATCGGTCGGAGGAGTTCATGAATGCGGATCGGCTCTGCGAACTGATGCTGGAGGCGCAGAAGACTGCTTATGGGGACGGACTGGATCCCGCTACCCTGCACCCCTATATATGTGGCTGTGCAAAAAGTCACTACTACGGTATGTCCTACTATAACTTCCCGTACGCCTTCGGCGGACTGTTCGCACGCGGGCTGTACGCAGAGTACCGGCGGCGCGGCGCGGAATTTGTGCCGGTGTACAAGCAGATGCTCGCCGCCACAACACACACCGACGTGGAGGAGTGCGCACGCATAGCGGGCATTGACCTGACTGACAAGGCATTCTGGGAAGCGGGGCTTTCCTCACTGGCAGAGCAGATCGAGCGCTTCTGCACGCTGGCTGCCGCGCACGGAAAAGAGGTATAACATCATGAAGCATACAGGAACTGTCCTGCCGTCTGTCATCCCGGCACCGCATACTTCGCGCATGACCGGAAGACGGCTGACCATGCCCGCGACCGTGTCGTTGGAAACCCCGGAGGCGGCATCTGCCGCCGATACGCTGGTCAGCTACGCCAAGCGCACGCATGGGGTTTACTTCACCGTTCAGCCGATGGCTGGTGCGGTCGGTTTTGCCCGGGATGCAGCCATGCCATCCGAGGCTTACAGGATCACGCTGGGGGACAGCGTTACCGTTACCGCCGCCGGAGGAGCCGGCTGGCAGAACGGTGTGTCTACTCGATTCAGCTGATGGAGAAAGCGGAAGATGCGGCTCATCGACGCTCCGAGGAGAGAGATTGACGATGCGCCGGGTTGCAGTTGGCGCGGACTGATGGTGGATCTTGCACGGGACTTCCATGAGTTCCCGGTGCTGCTGGAGTATGTTGACCTGTGCCGGTTCTACAAAATCCGCACCCCTGCACCTGCATTTCACGGACGATCAAAAAGCTATACGCTGCCCTCCCGTGCGTTTCCGCGGCTTTCCACACCGGGACGCAGTTATACGGAGGAGGAGATACGTGAACTGGTCGCATATGCCGCCCGTCGGGATGTTCTGCTGATGCCCGAGATCGACGTACCGGGGCACTGCGCCTCTTTTGCGCAGGGTTATGGGGATGTTTTCGGCACGGATGGGATCATCTGCCAGAGCGAGCAGTCCATGGCGTGCATGGAGGCGCTGTTCCGTGAGCTGTGCGGAATGTTCCCGAACAGCCCGTATATCCATATCGGCGGCGACGAGGCTACCATCTCCAAATGGACGGAATGCGAAAAACGCTTGCCGCCTGCCGCGCGCGCGGCGTGGACGTCGATGCGTACCTTGCACGCGAGAGGGGCAGGGACGAGCTGGCTCAGCTTCTGTATGCTTCCTTCATCCGCCGGACAGCCGAGGCGGTCTTGTCCTGCGGGCGGACTCCGGTGGTCTGGGAGGGCTTCGGCGCTGCGGTCAACTCGGTGATACCGCCCGAGACGGTGGTCATGAGTTGGGAGAACTACTATCAGGTTACGCCGTCCCTGCGTGATGCGGGCTTCCGCCTGATCAACTGCTCGTGGTCGCCCCTGTACGTGGTGGCTCCGGACGTCCACTGGACGCCCGAGCAGGTCTATGAGTGGAACGTGTACCGGTGGCAACCCGTGCATGGCGGCTCCCCGTATATCAAAACCGGACTGACAATTCCGCCCACCGAGCAGGTGGAGGGCGGTCAGCTGCTTGCGTGGGGCGATCGCATCATGAACGCGTTCCCGGATGACCTGCGTGCGGGCGTGCGTGCCGAACAGAAGCTGCTGGAGGAGCGCGTTCCCGCGCTTGCCGAGAACACGTGGAACCGGGAAGCTGTCCGATTTCGCTGAATTTTCGACCCGCTATACCCGCGTGACCGGGCTGTACGAGTGCTTCCGGACGCGGCAGGGACAGTGACGTGAGCTTCCTGTACCTGTTGGAATCCGTCCGCAATCCGGTGCTGGATGTGCTGATGCAGGCGGTTACGGAGCTTGGCGGCGCAACGCTGTTCATCGTTTTCGGGATGCTGATGTTCTGGTGCGTGGACAAGCGGCAGGGATACTTCCTGCTTACAGTAGGGCTTGCCGGAACGTTCCTCAATCAGTTCCTGAAGATATCCTGCCGTGTACCGCGGCCGTGGGTACGCGATCCGGCATTTACCATCGTGGAATCCGCGCGCGCCGATGCCGCCGGGTACTCCTTTCCGTCCGGTCACTCGCAGATCGCGGTCGGCACATACGGCGGACTGGCGCTCTGTCGCCGGGAGAAATGGGTGCGCATAGTCGGTACGGTGCTGGCGGTGCTGATCCCCTTTTCCCCGAATGTATCTTGGTGTCCATACGCCCGCCGATGTGCTGGTGGGCAGCCTGTGCGCGTTGGTGCTGGCGGCGGCGCTGTGGGTACCGTTTTTCCCGCGTGGGGACTGCTCCACGACTGATGGTTCCGGTGCTTGCCGGAACGGCGACGCTCGGACTTGTCCTACTCGGATATGTCAGCTTTTACCACTTTCCGTCTGATGTGGATGCGGACAGCTATGCCGAGGCGGTTAAGAACGCATGGTCGTTGCTCGGCGTGACGCTGGGGCTTGCCGCCACCTGGGTTGCGGATGCGCGGTACCTGCACTTCCCGACCAAAGCGCCCCTGTGGGGGCAGGCGGTCAAGCTGGGACTGGGCATTGCCCTGCTTTTGGGTGTGCTGGAGGGAACCAAGCCGCTCCTCAGCCTGCTGTCAGGCGGTGCGCCGTGGGCACATCTCGTGCGGTACCTGCTGGCGACGCTGTTTGCCCGGTATCGTGTGGCGCTGACCTTCCGCTTTTTTTGAAAGGCAGGAAAAAAGCCGTGGCGATGCCGCGCGTTAACAAAGATACCCTTATGAAAAAGGAGAAAATCCATGTCTGTTTCTGTTACTCTGCGTCCGCTGACTCGGCTGACCTGCTCGCTTACCGGGAGCTGTATGAATCCGCCTTTCCTGCCGGGGAAAGGAAGGAGCTGTCCTTCATGACCGAGGGACCCTGCGCGGATGCCTATGACCTTCTGGTTATCGGGACGCCGGAGGTGTCGGTGGCGGGACTGATTATAACCGTCCGGCACGGGGATTTGCTGATGCTGGATTACCTTGCGGTTCAGCCTGCACTGCGGAGCCGAGGGCATCGGTCACGCCGCGCTCCCGCGCATTCTCGGATTTCTGCCGTGACCGTGCCCCCGGCGCACGCATTTTCCTTGAGATCGAGGAGCCGACCGATGACTGCGACAATCCGGTTCAGCGGACGCGCCGCAAGGCGTTTTACCTCTCCTGCGGGTTTGCCGAGACGTCCGTCCGTGCGTATATCTACGGCACGGATATGGAGCTTCTCGCACCGCCTGCCGACGCGCCGTATATCACGCATGCCGGGTACGCCGCGCTTTTGCGTGAAACCTTCCCGGCTGATATGGTGCCGGCGTGGGAGTCGGAAGACCGGGCATAGGAAGATACTCTTTTAGAGGTGCCCTTTACAGTATCGCAGGTTTCGGGCGTTTTCCACGGTCAAACGCGACTCTTGTGCCGAATATGCAAATATTTTTTTCACAAAGCTCTTGCAAATCGGGAAATAATATGGTATAATGGCGATATATCAGATGAATAGGCGGGGCGGAGTCCGCGCTGCGGTCCCCGGAAAGGAACGGACATACATATGGAAAAGCTGAAACTGAAGCTGAACAAGAAGCAATTGGTTCTCGCGCTCTTTATCGCCGGAGCCGTACTGATTCTGTTCGACATCATTATGCTGGCTGTGGTGGTGCCGCAGGGCAGACCGGGGTTCTTTAAGATCATGCTCGCGTTGATCTTCGGTCGATGACCTTGCTGGGTGTTTGGTTGTTGCTGGCGGCGTACGTGCACAGCCACGATGCCGACTCGCATTTCTTCCGCTACGATGAGGAGACGCGCCGGAATATTCCGACTAAAGAGCTGACCGGTGAACGTGTGATCCGCCGCATGAGTCTGTACCTGCGAAACATGGTCGGGAAGGATGATTATCTGCCGGAGGTCTGGGGAGCGGAACTACTTCCGGGAAACGGACAAAGAGTTCGGGGAAAACCGGGTATTGGCGCCGCTGGTCGCCTACAAGATGCTGTATGATCGGCGAGTGTCGATCAGGATGACTGCTGGAAGCTCTTCGTTCAGGCGGACGCCTCGCTTATTTACGACATCTCGGACGAACTGAGGAGAGCCGGAGAGCAGCGTATGCCGCAGGCGCTTGAGGAAATTTACAGCGATGCGGAAGGGAAATACATCGAGAACATCAAAGGGATTTCCTGGTCGGAAACAAGCGCTACATGAAACGCCGGATGCTGGAGTATGCCTTGAAGAATGACGGAGCGTTCTATTGATGTGCCTTGTAGGCGTCAGAACCGAACGGCTTGGATGTTGTTTTACCGGAAACCGGGGCGATGAATGCCCCGGTTTTTGCGTCGTTTCCCGTGCAGTAGCCCGGCTCGGATAAATCGGAAATAAAAGGTCGTTCTTTCGGTAAGTTTTTCTGAAAACCACTGGATTTTTTCGTCTGTTTATGTTATAATGACAACGTTGAGCATTCCACAGGAACTTTTTCAACAAATTTATCTGGAGGTTGTTTTCATGAAGAAAAAACTCACAACCGTTGCGTTTCATGGCACCCCCGAGCAGGAGGAAAAGCTGATTGCCGTCATCGACGCCCACAAGGACGCAAAGGGCGCGATGATGCCGATCCTGCAGGGCGCCCAGGAAATCTACGGTTACCTGCCCGTTGAGGTGCAACGGATTATTGCCCTGCGCACCGGCGTGTCGCTGGAGGAGATTTATGGTATCGCCTCGTTCTATGCACAGTTCAAGCTGAACCCTGACGGAGAGGTTGCTGTTGCCGTGTGTCTCGGCACCGCCTGCTATGTCAAGGGCTCCGGCGAGATTATCGAGGAGTGTTCCAAGTGCCTGAACGTGCCGGTAGGCAGTACGTCTGTCGATGGGCGGTACTCTCTGGAAGCGACCCGGTGCATCGGCGCCTGCGGTCTTGCCCCGGTTATGACTGTAAACGGAGAGGTTTACGGACGGCTGAAGAAGGGCGAGGCTGCCGCTATTCTGGCAAAATTCCTGTAAAATTACCCGCTTTCCCACTAAACTCTGTGAAAGGCAGGTCTGAGCCATTTATGAAAATCAGAATTATCCGCGAACTGCTCGACGCCGAGGTTCTCTGCGGGCAGGAGTATATGGACAGGGAGGTCAACTCCGCCTGCGGCAGCGACATGATGAGCGATGTGCTGGCGTATGTGAAGGACCAGGCGGTTCTTCTGACCGGTCTGGTCAATCCGCAGGTCGTGCGCACCGCCGAAATGATGGATATGGTGTGCGTGGTGTTCGTGCGCTCCAAGATGCCTACAGAGGAGATTGTCCGTCGGCGAGGAGAGCCACATGGTCATTCTGGCGACCCGCAAGCGGATGTATGAGGCGTGTGGGAAGCTGTACGCAGCCGGGCTGGGGGTGGCTCATGAATCCTGAGCCTGGCGGACTGACTCTCCGCTTTGAGGTAGACGGGGACGATTTCACCTCTGCCGGGCAGGCATCCGTACAGGTCAAGAAAAGCCTGCGGCAGTTAGGCATCTCCCGGATATTATCCGGAAGGTTTCCATTGCCATGTATGAAGGCGAGATCAACATGGTCATTCACGCGGGCGGCGGTGTCGCTGACGTGCTGATCTGTGAGGATCACATTGCCATCCGGCTGGAGGATCGCGGTCCCGGCATTGCGGACATTGATCTTGCCATGCAGGAGGGCTACTCCACGGCACCCGACGCGGTCAGGAGCCTCGGCTTCGGTGCGGGCATGGGATTGCCGAACATGAAACGCTACACCGATGATATGACGATTGAATCTCAGCTGGGCAAAGGAACCACCATCACCATGCGGGTCAATCTCGACAGACCCGTCCTTCTCCGTACCGTCCGTATCCTGAAACGACAAGTGCAAGGAAGGAAATGACAGTATGCATACATATGAACATTCGGTATCCCTTGACGTGACCCGTTGCACCGGATGTACCACCTGTCTGAAACACTGTCCGACCGCCATCCGCATTCAGGAGGGTCACGCCGTAATCAATCCCGACCGGTGTCTGGATTGCGGCTTGTGTATCCGGTACTGCCCCAACAAAGCCAAAAAGGCAACCTACAGCCGTCTGGAAGACATCGCCCACTACCGCTGGAAAATCGCCTTGCCCGCTCCCGCGCTCTACGGTCAGTTTGAGGAGCTGGGCGACGTGGATTTCGTCCTGCAGGGACTGCGCGATATCGGCTTTGACGATGTCGTGGAGGTTGCCGAAGCCGCCGAGTATGTATCGGCGTATACCCGTTGTATCTCAAGACCGAGGGGTCGTCAAGCCTGTTATCAGTTCCGCCTGCCCGGTGGTGCTGCGGCTGATCTCCCTGCGCTACCCGACCTTGTGCGGGCATATCCTGCAGCTGCTGCCGCCTATGGAGATAGCTGCCGGTATGGCACGCCGCCGTGCAAAGCAAGCACACCCCGAACTGACCGATGCGGATATCGGCGTCGTGTTCATCTCCCCTTGCCCTGCGAAGGTCAGCTATGTCCGCGGCGGGTTTGGGGACTATGTCAGCCGGGTGGATGAAGTGGTGTCGGTCAGCGACATCTATTTCAGGCTGCTCAGCGTCATGCACCGCGAGGAAACCCCGCCGTCCTCGTCCCGCACGGGACGGATCGGCGTCAGTTGGGCGACCTCGGGCGGCGAGTCTGCCGCTCTGCTCAACGACAAGTATCTGGCGGCGGACGGCATTGAAAACGTCAACCGCGTGCTGGATCAACTGGACAACGGCAATTTTCCGTCGCTGGAGTTCATTGAGCTGAACGCCTGCCCGGGCGGCTGTGTCGGCGGCGTCATGGCGGTGGAGAACCCCTTTGTTGCCAAGGCGCGCCTGCAGACTCTGCGCCGTTACCTGCCCGTAACGCAGGCTATCCTGCGCGGGGAGGACAAGGAATTCATCCCCGGTGACTGCTTCTTTGAATCCCTGCCGTCCTATCGTCCGATTCAGCGCTTGAGCGGCAACTTCGGTGAATCGCTCCGTATGATGGCGCAGATACAGAAACTGCGCGGGGAACTGCCCGGAATCGACTGCGGTGCCTGCGGTGCTCCCAACTGCCGCGCCTTTGCGGAGGATGTGGTGCGCGGGGTGGCGAGCCGCGCCGACTGTATAGTCGAGCGGAGCCGCCGCGCGGATGGTGATGCCGGACGAGAGGAGGATCCTGTATGACAGTGCGTCAGATGATCGACGAAATGCAACTGACCCCCTTGACCTGTCCCGACCCGGAGCGGGTTGTGACCGGCGGCTACGTCGGCGATCTGCTGAGCTGGGTTATGGGACGTGCCCGGAGCGGACAGGCATGGATCACCATTATGTCCAACATCAACACGGTAGCGGTCGCATCGCTTGCCGATGTTGCCTGTGTCATCCTTGCCGAGGGCGTCACCCTGCCGGAGGATGTGCAGCGTGCCGCCGCGGAACGGGAGATCTGCTTTCTCACCACGTCCCGGACCGCCTATGAAACTGCCGCTGCCCTGTCCGCCTGTCTTGCGAGGGCGGCGACATGAAGCAACGCTTTTCCTACGACTTTTCACATTCATTCCTGCCTGTCTCCCTGTGCCGATAATGATATGACTCCCGGTAACATCGCGGGCATGGCAAGCCTTGCAGAATTGCGCATCGTTGCGCTGACTGACCACAACACCTGCCGCAACTGCCCCGGCTTTATGCAGGCGGCGGAACGCTTCGGCTTGATTGCTGTTGCGGGCATGGAGCTGACCACAGCGGAGGATATCCACATGGTCTGTCTCTTTGAGCGGTTGGAGGAAGCCCTTGTGTTCGACCGCGCGGTGGATGCGCAACGCATCCGCTTTCGCAACCGACCGGACATATTCGGCGAACAGCTGGTGATGGACGGCGACGACTGCGTGACCGATAGCGAGCCGGATTTGCTCCCCAATGCCACCGCGCTGTCTCTGGACGATGCGGCACGGCTGTGTACGGAAACGGGCGGCGTCTGCTGGCCCGCCCACATTGACCGGGAGGCAAACGGCATCCTCGCGGTGCTGGGCAGTTTTCCGGAATCGCCTGCCTTCCTGTTTGCGGAGTTCCGGGACATGGAATGCGAGGCTCCCCTGCGCGCGGCGCATCCGGCGCTTTGCGGCGTCGGCGCTCTGTTTGGATCGGATGCCCATCGCCTGGACGGCATTCCGGATGCCTGCCATGCTGTGGAGCTGGAAGTGGAGGACGGATCGCCGGACGATGTGCGGGCGGCGCTGTTCCGGTTCCTGCGGAGCGATGCATCCCAACGGAGGTGACAGGTGACACATGAAAGAACTGTCCCTGAATTTATTGGATATCGCCGAGAACTCGGTCAAGGCAGGTGCTACGCTGATCCGGATGACACTCCGCGAGGCAGGCAACGTGCTGACCATGACCGTGGAGGACAACGGCTGCGGTATGAAGCCGGATTTCCTCCGGAGCGTGACGGATCCGTTCTGTACCACCCGCAGGACGCGCAAGGTCGGTTTGGGACTGCCGCTTCTGCGATTGGCGGCGGAACAGACAGGCGGTAGTCTGACAGTGGAGTCGCGTCACCGGGATGCATTCCCGGACGGACACGGCACCTGCGTCACGGCGTGCTTTCATACCGATCACATTGACTGTACCCCTCTGGGGACACCGTGTCCACGCTGTGGACGCTGATACAAGGCTCCCCTCGAGATCGACTTCGTGTTCCTGCACGAGACGCCTGAACGGGTCGTCCGGCTGGATACGCGTGAGTTGCGGCTCGAACTGGGAGCGGACATTCCCCTGAACACACCGGCGGTGCTGGATTGGATAGCGGATTATCTCCGCGAGCAGTACGCACAGCCGGATGGGCGCAACCCCGACAAGTAACCCTGAGTTTATTTTTGGAAAGGAAACATACAGATGAAATCATTAGCTGAGCTTGCTGCCATCCGTGAGCGGATGAAGGACAAGATGGTCCTGCGTGAGGGGCAGCGGAGACATCCGCGTCATGGTCGGTATGGCGACCTGCGGCATTGCCGCCGGGGCACGCCCCGTGCTTGCCGCCTTTGTGGAGGGCGTGAACAAGGCGGGTCGGCGGATACCGTTATGGTGTCCCAGACCGGTTGCATCGGCATCTGCCAGTACGAGCCTGTTGTGGAGATCTTCCAGGCAGGCAAGGAGAAAGTGACCTATGTCAAAATGACTCCCGAGCGGGCGGCAGAGGTCATTGAGAAGCACATCAAGGGCGGCAAGATCGTGGAGGAGTATACCTTCGCTGCCGCACAGAACGCATAAGCAAGCAGAGGAGGATAGCATAACATGATTCGTGCACACGTACTGTGCTGCGGCGGCACCGGATGTACCTCGTCCGGAAGCCAGAAGATCCAGGAGATCTTCCAGCAGGAGATTGAACGGCAGGGGCTTGCGGAGGAAGTGAAGGTCGTCAGACCGGATGCTTCGGCCTTTGCGCCCTCGGTCCCGTTGTCATCATATACCCTGACGGAACCTTTTACAGCCATGTTACCCCCGATGACGTGGTGGAGATCGTGGACGAGCACCTGCTCAAGGGAAGAATGGTTGAACGTCTGGTTTACAACGAGAAGTCTGCTTCCGCCGAGCACAAGGAGGATGAGCATGCCGCGCTGAACGATACCGTGTTCTATAAGTCCCAGCTGCGCGTGGCACTGCGCAACTGCGGCGTGATCAACCCCGAGAACATCGAGGAGTATATCGGCATGGACGGCTATGCCGCACTGGGTAAGGCGCTGACCGAGATGACGCCGGACGAGGTTATCAGACCGTTCTGGATTCCGGTCTGCGCGGACGCGGCGGTGCCGGCTTCCCGACCGGTGAAGTGGCGCTTTGCGTCCGGCAACCGCGGCAACGTGCAGAAGTACGTCTGCTGCAACGCCGACGAGGGCGACCCGGTGCATTCATGGATCGCTCCATTCTGGAGGGAGATCCCCATGCCGTCATTGAGGCAATGGAGATTGCAGGGTATGCTATCGGCGCCGATCAGGGCTACGTCTATGTCCGTGCAGAGTACCCTATCGCGGTCAAACGTCTGCAGATTGCCATTGATCAGGCGAAGGAGTACGGATTGCTGGGCGAGAACATTTTCGGCACCGGCTTCAATTTCAATCTGGAGATCCGTCTCGGCGCGGGCGCGTTCGTCTGCGGCGAGGAAACGGCTCTGATGACTTCCATTGAGGGTAAGCGCGGCGAGCCGCGTCCCCGCCCGCCTTTCCCGGCGGTCAAGGGTCTGTTCGCCAGCCCCACTATTCTGAACAACGTCGAGACCTACGCCAACGTGGCGCAGATCATACTCAAGGGCGCCGACTGGTTCCGTTCCATGGGTACCGAAAAATCCAAAGGGCACCAAGGTGTTCGCACTGGGCGGCAAGATCCGCAACACGGGCCTTGTCGAGGTTCCCATGGGTACCACCCTGCGCCATATCATTGAGGAAATCGGCGGCGGTATCCCGAACGGTAAGAAATTCAAGGCGGCGCAGACCGGCGGACCTTCCGGCGGATGCATTCCCGCTCACCTGATTGATACGCCGATCGACTATGACAACCTGATCGCAATCGGATCCATGATGGGTTCCGGCGGACTGATCGTCATGGATGAGGACAACTGCATGGTGGACATTGCCCGCTTCTTCCTGGAGTTTACCGTGGACGAGTCCTGCGGCAAGTGCACCCCCTGCCGCGTCGGCACCAAGCGCCTCCTCGAGATCCTGGACAAGATTATTTCCGGCAACGGCGAGCTTGAAGATATAGACCGCCTGGAGGAGCTTGCCAACTACATCAAGTCCGCCTCCCTGTGCGGACTGGGGCAGACCGCGCCCAACCCGGTTCTGTCCACCCTGCGGTATTTCCGGGATGAGTACATCGCCCACATCGTGGAGAAGCGCTGTCCCGCCGGTGTCTGTAAGAAGCTGGTTCGCTTCTCCATTCAGCCCGATGCCTGCATCGGCTGCGGTAAGTGCGCCAAGAACTGCCCCGTGGACGCCATCACCCGCACGGACTACATCGCACCCGGTCATAAGCTGGCATCCATGCAGATTGATACCAAGAAGTGCGTGAAGTGCGGCGCCTGTATCAGCAACTGTAAGTTCAACGCTATTACCAAAGCCTAAGAAAGGAGAATTGTGGTAGAATGGAAACTGAACGTCAAAATAAACGGCAGACCATATGCCGTTGCCAAAGGGGTCCACGGTTCTCGAAGCCGCCAAGGCGGCGAAGATCGATATCCCCACCCTGTGCTACCTGAAGGATATCAATGAGATCGGCGCCTGCCGGCTGTGTCCGGTGGAGGTGTCGGAGGGCGGAAAGCCGTTCCGGCTGGTGACTGCCTGCGTATACCCCTGCACCGAGGGGATGGAAATCAAAACCAATACGCCACGCATCATCAATTCCCGCAAAATGAATCTGGAGCTGTTGCTTTCCAATCACAACAAGAAGTGCCGGAGTGCGTCCGCAGCACCAACTGCGAACTGCAGACTCTGTGCCGCCAGTACGGCGTGACCGAGAGCCGGTTCCAGGGCGTCATGAATCACTACGAAATTGATGATAAGACGCCGATCATCCGGGATAACAACAAGTGCGTTCTTTGCCGGCGCTGCGTGGCAGTCTGCGCCGAAGGTCCAGGGCATCGGCGTTATCGGTGCCAATGACCGCGGCTTTGATACGCACATCGCCTCGGCGTTTGAAACGCCGCTGGAGTCCACCTCCTGCATCAACTGCGGACAGTGCATCGTTGCCTGCCCCGTGGGCGCACTCTATGAGCGTGACGATACCGATAAGGTGTTTGAGGCGCTGGCTGATCCCAAGAAGCACGTCCTGATCTGCGCTGCTCCTTCCGTGCGCGCCCAGATCGGCGAGTGCTTCGGCTACGAGCCGGGAACCGATGTGGAAGGCAAGATGGTCGCGGCAATCAAGGCGCTGGGCTTTGAGGGTGTGTACGACATGAACATGACCGCTGACGACCATCATCGAGGAGGCGACCGGAGCTCATCGGACGCATTCAGAAGGGTGGCGCTCTGCCGCTCATCACTTCCTGCTCGCCCGGATGGATCAAGTACTGCGAGCACTACTTCCCGGATATGACGGAGAACCTGTCCACCTGCAAGTCGCCGCAGCAGATGTTCGGCGCAGTCGTCAAGACATTCTTTGCCGAGAAGATGGGTTGGGATCCGCAGGATATCTTCTTCGTGTCGGCTATCCCCTGCACAGCCAAGAAGTTTGAGGTCGGCAGAGACGATCAGTCCGCCGCCGGTAACGGCATTCCGGACGTGGATGTGGCAATTACCACCCGCGAGCTGGGGCGCATGATCCAGAAGGCGGGCATCGACTTCCGCAGCCTGGACGACGAGCATTTTGATGCTCCCTTTGCCATCGGGTCCGGCGCCGGTGCTATCTTCGGAGCGACCGGCGGTGTCATGGAGGCTGCACTGCGTTACGCCGCCGAGCTGATCCGGGCACCAAGCTGGAATCCGTGGATTTCCCGGAGGTGCGCGGTACCGAGGGTATCAAGCTGGCGTCCTATAAGCTTGGTGACCTGACTGTTAATGTCGGTGTCGCTTCCAGTACCGGCAAGGCGAAGGAACTGCTGAACCGGGTTAAGTCCGGCGAGCTGGATCTTCAGTTTATCGAAATCATGGGTTGCCCGGGCGGCTGTGTCAACGGTGGCGGTCAGCCGATTCAGCCTGCGCACGTCCGCGCGACGATTGATCTGCGTGCCGTCCGTGCCGCCGTCCTCTACAACGACGACCGGAACGATGATCTGCGCAAGTCGCAGGACAACTCTGCTGTCAAGATGCTGTATGATGAATTCTTCGGGTATCCTAACTCGAGAAGGCACATCACATCCTGCACACCAGCTACGTCAAGAGAGGTCTGTAATATACCCAGAGGGGGCGCCGGATATCCGACGCCCCCTCTGCTTGCGGAAAAGCCCTGCCCACCGGGCGGGGCTTTTCGCTTGCTGGATTGAATATGCATACACGGCAGATCAGCGGTTGACTTCCCGATTATCTGTTCTGCCAAGCAGGTAATCGACCGATACATCAAAATAGTCTGCAATGCGGATCAGCATGGCATATCCCGCCCGCTCGCCCGTTTCGTACCGCCAAATCGTGTTCTCGACTGACATTCAGTTCCATAGCGAGACGCACTTGAGATATTCTACGCTGGCGACGCAATTCGCGCAATCGGAAATTCATTCGTTACCGCCCCCGCTGTTTGTTGATTATTTGATTTATACCTATTGACATTATTATACCAATATGGTATAATACAAATATCCCAAATTGGTATATTGAGGAGGGATGACTATGAGTTTGATACGGTGTCCCGAATGTAATGCAAAAGTGTCGGATAAGGCGCTCGCCTGTCCGCGTTGCGGTTTTGTCGCAGAGAATCATCTTTTGCCGATTAGTCAGCAAGTTTGCTCAGAAGTTGTTCCGACCTTTTCGTGTACCGTTGAAAAGGAACTCTTTTTGAATCTGTTCTGCTCAATTCAGTTATGATAGAAAACCATGCGGAGCTTTCCGAATCTTTCGGGAATATGACGTGGCTCGGCTTGCATTTGCCGGAGTTAACCGAATCTATTTGCAGTCTTGCCCGTAAACGCGGTTCTTCTAAGAATAAGAATTGATATGGTGATTGCGCTGACCTTTATGCTGATCACACTGAGTGGTTGTCTGTTAGGCTTTTTCTTCGTTAAAAGCTTGTCTTTCCTGGACAGAATCATTCTTGTTGTGGTCATGCTTGGAATACTGTTTGTTATGCTGGTATATATCGTGATTGAAGGCTGGTGACAAAAACGCCCTGCGGCGGACGGGTGTTCCGATAAATCAGGACGAAAGAACATAGTCCCCCGTCCCCTGCATATACTGCTCCGAATCACAAGGCGGAGGAGGGGCTGCTATGGATACAAGCAGGCGACAGGAGGACTCCCGATCCCGGCTGGGGGACGCAGGCAATCCGGCGGACAGACGGCACCGGGACAATCTTCGGAGGGCGGGGAAGCGGTTCCTTGCCGATACGGGGGCGGTATCGTTTGGGAAAACGGGCACGGACTGCTACGGTCTGCCTGCTGGTCGTGCTGTGCCTGATGGTGGCGGTAATACCCGTCTTCCGACAGACGGGAACTTCGGGCGGGCACGGGTGGCTGTCTGCATTGTGCCGCCTCATGAGCAGTGCCGGATTGCCGCCCACCGGACAATCCGCATCCGGTGTCGGGCAAACGGAAGCGCCTGACGGAACAACCGAAACACCGACGGCGGCGGAAATAACCCGGGCGGAACCGGACAGAAATGCCGGATCTGCCACGGAACCGCTGCCGGAGACTGACCCCGCGGAGGCAGATAATGAGACAGAGCCTTCGACACTGCCGCCGGACACGTCCGTATGGACGGAAGAACCGACGGGGGCGCCGGAAACCTCGTGCTACCCGGAGAATGCGCCGGGTATTGCATACCGGGATATGAGCGAGAGCGAGCGCGGCGCCCACTACGTGTGGAATGACACCGACCGATTCATCTCCCCACCAACGGGAGAGTGGACCTATGCGGGCGTCGAGCCGCCGACCGTGCTGATAGTCTGCTCGCACCCCTACGAAAGTTACCGCGGGGGCGATGCCGCCGGAACGGTATCCGATCCTGGCGACGGGATTGGCGGAGCTCTGCGCGCACGGGGCGTGCGCGTTGTATTTGTCGGCAGTGCGCTATCCGGATTGACTCCGGACAGTTCCGTGCGGGAGAGCTATACCCGAACGCAGGCGTTGGCTCGCTATTACTGCCGCCTGTACGGAAATATCACGCTGGTGCTGGATGTGCGGCGCAGCGCGGAAACCGTGGGGAACGAGCGGCTTGCTACCTACGGAACGGTCGGGGACAGTCAGCCGCACAGGCGCGGTTTATTGTGGATGCTCTGAGACGCGGCGCACAGCCGGACGGCTCCGCGACCGATTTGGCGCTGGCGATTGCCTTGCGGCAGGCGCTGTTTTCCGTGTCTCCGACCCTTGCGCGCCCGGTGTATCTGCGGGCATCGCAAGGGCTGATACCGACCGGACTCTGCGGTACCGAGTACGCCGACGGGTACCCATCACCCCTGCCTTCTCGACGCTGGAGCTTGGCGCATCCGGTAACACGTTTTCCGAAGCGGAATGCCTGCTAGGCTATGTGAGTGCGGCGCTTGCCGCCGTGCTGTCCGGGATATGACGGACTGCCGGGACATACAGACAAAAAAGGATCGGACATACTCATCCGATCCTTTTTTTGTGCAGTCGCGCCTGTAAGCCGGGTTCTGTGCCCCTCGCGGGGCGACGGTCATCTATCTGTGCGTCCCGTTGCCGGGAGCGCTCCGGAGCGGCGTCTCCCCCGCCCCGTGCCACCCAAAACACCCTCCCGTAAGGGAGGCGGCCGGGCAGACCGGATGGGTTTTCCCATCGCACTTACGGTGTTGCATCGGATAGAGTTTACAGCAGATCCATGTTACCATGGAAATGGTGAGCTCTTACCTCGCCTTTCCATCCTTACCCCGACGCGTGCGTCGGGGCGGTTTATTTCTGTTGCACTTTTCCGGTGGTTGCCCACGGCTGATGTTATCAGTTATCCTGCCCTGTGATGCCCGGACTTTCCTCGCACTGCTGCCTTTCGGTGTGACGGCACGCGACCGTCCGGCGCGGCTACGGGTAAAGTATACCATGTTTTCGCGGTATATGTCAAGGGGCAGGATCGGATTTTGCGGGGTAACAGCGCCGGAGAAGGAAACGATCCTCGGGTACTGAGTCGGCTGTTTGCGCCTGCGATAACACGGGGCAAATCGGATAAAACGTCGGGCTTCACAAAAAATGCAGGATTTGTTGCAAAAAAATTCAGAATCCACTTGACAAACGGCTCGCACTGTGGTATACTCAATGCAACTTTTTCAGGAAAGGGGAACGGAGGACATGCTCGGCAGAACCGGTGGCAGGAACAGTGCAAATCGCTACTATAGCTATTATTACTTTTACTTTTATCTGTACAGCAGTGAAGTAAAAGCGATTTGTGATGCTCATGAACAGGTGCCTGCGTGAAAGAAAGTCCTTCGCCTTACCGAAAAGGCAGGATGGAACGGGCGTTTGCCGCATGGATCACGGATCCGTGCGGTATTGTTTTATCTGGAGCAGGAACGCATTGCCCGGATACAAAACCTGCAAATTCCGTCTTCCTGCAAACAGTCCGATTATTTATTCACAACGGAGGAATCAGTTATGAAGAACCGCAAAACCGTACTTGCAACCGTGCTGGCACTGGTGCTGGCGTTCACATCCGCGTTGTCCTTTTCCTCGTGCGGCGAGAGCAAAAAGGTCTATACCGTCGGCATCTGCCAGCTGGCAACGCATGATGCGCTGGACGCTGCCACGCGGGGTTTTCAGGATGCGCTCAAGGATAAACTGGGCGCAGACAATGTAGTATTCGACTTGAAGAACGCGGCTGGAGACAGCAATATCTGCAACACCATTGTAAATTCCTTCGTTTCCAAAAAGGTGGATCGATAATGGCGAACGCGACCGCCGCCCTGCAGGCGGCATACAACGCGACCAGCACCATCCCGATTCTCGGCACATCCGTCACCGAGTACGGCGGGGCGCTGAATCGAAGGATTTCAACGGAACCGTCGGCGGCAATGTTTCCGGAACATCCGACCTTGCACCACTGACTGAGCAGGGAGATATCCTGATGGAGCTGTTCCCGGAAGCCAAAAAGGTGGGAATCCTGTATTGCTCTGCAGAGTCGAATTCCGAATACCAGGTCAAGGGCATGGAGGAGTATCTGGGCGGAAAGGGCTTGACCTGTACCCGCTACGCTTTCTCGGATACCAATGACGTGGTGTCTGTCACAACGCGGGCGGCTGCCGACAGCGATGTCCTCTATATCCCGACAGACAATACGGCGGCGACCTGCACGGAGGCAATCGGCGGCGTTGTCCGGGCGCAGAAGGTGCCTGTTATCGCGGGCGAATCCGGCATTTGCATCGGTTGCGGTGTGGCGACCCTTTCCATCAGCTACTATGATCTCGGCTATACGACCGGCGAGATGGCTGCCAAAATTCTGAAGGGTGAGGCGGATATTTCGACCATGCCCATTGCGTATGCGCCTGCCGCCAAAAAAGTACAACGCGGATATGTGCGCCGCCCGGGTATTACGCCGCCTGCCGGCTACGCGCCGCTTGGCTGACGCTGCCAATATCCGCACACGCAACGAAAAGGAGTTTTGATATATGGGAAACTGGTTTTCCTCACTTCCCGGTGCCATTGCGCAGGGTCTGATATGGGGTATCATGGCAATCGGCGTCTATATCACATATAGGATTCTGGATATCGCAGACCTTACAGTGGACGGTTCCATATGCACCGGTGCCGCCGTATGCACGGTTCTGATCATGCGGAACATCAACCCGTGGCTGGCGCTGCTGTGTGCTTTTCTGGTCGGGCTGGTCGCCGGGAGTATCACGGGGCGTTGCACATCGGATTGGGTATTCCTGCTATTCCTGGCAGGCATTCTCGACTCAAATGGCTCTGTGGTCGGTCAATCTGAAGATTCTTGGTAAGGCGAATCAGGCAATTCCGGCGCGGTCGTATACGGTGTTGCTTTCCCAAATGGACATTCCTGCGGCGTTGCTCCTGCTGGGGATCGCAACGGCGGCAGTTATCGGCATGCTGTACCTGTTTTTCGAACCGAACTGGGTTGCGGCATCCGGGCGACCGGTTGCAACCCTGCTATGAGCCGGGCGCAGGGCATCAATACCGGCGTCAATAAGGTTATCGGTCTGGCGCTGTCCAACGGTCTGGTCGCGCTGTCCGGAGGACTGCTTTGCCAGTATCAGGGTATGCCGACATCAATATGGGGCGCGGCGCCGTGGTCATCGGGCTTGCCGCTGTCGTTATCGGCGAGGCGGTCGTGCGGCATATCTCTCCGAATTTTGCCGTGCGGCTAACGGGGGGTTGCAATCGGAGCCGTTATCTATTATCTCGTGTACCGACGGTTATTTTTTCTCGGCTTCGACGCCGACCTGCTCAAGATGTTCTCGGCGGTCGTAGTTGCGCTGTTCCTCGGTATACCATACCTGCAGAAGACCGTCCGGGAGGCGTGCCATATGTCCAAGGCGGCAAAGGGAGGGAACAACCATGCTTGAGATGCGCAATGTAGTCAAAACCTTCAACAAAGGAACCGTGGACGAGAAGGTAGCGCTCGCCGGATTAAGCCTGACCGTGAAAGAGGGCGAGTTCGTGACGGTTATCGGAGGGAACGGTGCCGGGAAAAGCACCATGCAGAATGCCATTTGCGGAACATGGCGTCCGGACAGCGGCAGTATTCTGCTGGACGGAATCGACGTCACCCGCCTGCCGGAGCATAAACGTGCCAAGTATCTCGGGCGCGTGTATCAGGACCCCATGCTGGGAACCGCTGCGGCAATGCAGATCGAGGAAAATCTGGCGCTTGCGTTCCGCCGGGACGGCACCGCACGCTGATGCCGGGCATCCGGAGGGCGGAACGCGAGGGAGTACCGCCGCAAGCTGACCGAGCTGGGTTGGGGCTGGAGAATCGTCTGACCGCCAAAGCCGGAACGCTGTCGGGCGGTCAGCGTCAAGCCCTGACGTTGCTGATGGCTACGCTTCAAAAGCCGCGCCTGTTGCTGTTGGATGAGCATACGGCGGCGCTTTGACCCCAAAACCGCATCGGTGGTCATGTCCATCACCGAACGCATCGTACTGGAGGAAAGGCTGACCACCCGATGATAACGCACAATATGCGTGGACGCTATCCGCTACGGAGATCGCCTCGATTATGCTGCACGCCGGCAACATCATCCTGGATATTTCAGGCGAGGAAAAGAAAAATCTCACGGTAACCGACCTTTTGGAGAAATTCTCGGTCAGCAGCGGCAGCGAGTTTTCGAGGATCGCGGGCTGTTGGGATAAGAATTCCTCCGGTTTATATGGCGAAAGAACAGAGACGAAAGCCACAGGGCAATCGTCTCTGTTTCTTGCTCACCGGCATTTGAAGTCAGCCGCGTCCAGATCAGCCTTCCACATTTTTCCTCCCCGAGCAGTCCGCTGTCCAGCGCGAGGTGGTAGTTGTTGCATACGCCCCAATCGCGGTCAGTGTGGAAGCGGTAGTAATTGCGGCGCCTGTTATCCATTTCCTTGAGCCGCTGTTCAACCGGCTTTTCGGTCGCGCCGTACCGTTCCAGCACGTGCTTGGCGCGGTGTGCGTTGTCTGCGTGAATGAAAACGTGCAGGCAGTCGGTGCGTCCGCGCAGGATGTAGTCCGAACAGCGCCCCATAATGACGCAGGCTTCCTTTCTGCCAGCTCCTCAATGACGTGTGTCTGCGCCTCGTAGAGTTTTTGGTAAATGGACGGGTAGCCGTAGGAGCCAGCCGCACTCATGGCGATCTGATACAGGAAGCTGTTTGCGTGGGAAGCGTATTCCTCGTTGTCGCGGATGAATTCTTCAGACAGCCCGCTCTGCTTTGCCACCTTGCTGATAAGCTGACTGTCATGAAACGCCCATCCGCTCGGCAACTGCTTTTTTCCAATGGTATGTCCACCGCTTCCGAATTCACGGCTGATGGTGATGATCCGTTTTGTCATACTGTTTTCCTCCTTACATATTCGGTTGCGGCAATCCTCTGCCGCCTGTGGGGCACCGCCTATTCATCGTGCGATGAATGTTTTTAAGTACAGTATAGCACAAAACAAAGCGTTTTTTCTCAAGGGGAATTTCCTGAATTTTCATTACGTCCCGTCTCCGTCAAGCAGAGCGGCTGTCAGGCGGAATATTTCACGGAAGCGGTCAGCGGCATAAAGCAGGTACATCCGCCCCGGTTCTTCCAGGTGGTAGTACATCCGGACGCGGCGCTTTCCGACCGTAAACCTGTCGGCTGAGATCAGCCCACGCCCCGCATACGGTACATGGGGGCGTACATGGATCCGTCCTTCAGTCGCAGAGTACCGGCACTCCGCCGGACAAGCTCCTGCCGGATCTCGTAGGTGTACATATCCCGCTCTGCGAGCAGGGACAGAATCCACAACTCGGACAGCCCGCTTTGTATATTCTCGTCCACTGCATTGCACCATTCCGTGGGCAGATGCTGTTCTGTTTCCTGCATACCTGTCACCTCCTTGCTACCGCCGCGTGAAAATGCGGCATTTACGGATATTGTTGTGCGCCTGTTCCATGACAGGCTACCTGAGGGGGCGTGCAATCCGGATACATCTACGCCCTCCAGCTCCAGCAGATAACGCTTGCGCGGCAAACCGCCAGCATAGCCGACCAGATTGCCGCCGCCGGCGCCGATGACGCGATGGCAGGGGATCATCAACGATATGAGGTTGTGCCCGACGGCACCGCCGACCGCCTGCGCGGATACCCGACCGCCGCGCTCCGCTTCCAGCCGACGGGCAATGTCCCCATATGTTACGACCTGTCCCCAGGGAATGTCGAGCAGAATGCGCCAGACGGCAAGACGGAATGGGGAGCCGACCGGTGATAACCGGGGCATAGACCGGCTTACGCCCGGAAAAGTAGATGTCCAGCCAACGTTCCGCCTCCCGGAGGATCGGGGAACGCGCGCGGCGAAACTCGTTCGGACAATGCGTTGTCGAAGCCGCGTTGTCCATCGAACCAAAGCCCCGATCAGCGCATCCCCCCTGTTTGGTCGCTGACAACCGTTATGTCGCCGAGCGGTGAATGGCAGTGCATGATGTTGCCCATGTTCTCCTCCGTATGATGGTTCCGGGAACGCGGTGGCAGCCTTCACCGATTGCGCACCCGTTCGAGAGGGAGCCTGCATTCCCGAGCGGCAGGCAGACCGACAGGAAACGCGCCGGTGTCCGGCAGGCAGAAGGATGCAATCTGTACGTCGGGGGCGGCGCGGCGGAATCAAAACGCAGGGCTGACCGCCGCCATCCTGCTTGCAGAGCGCCTCGCGGCGTGTCCAGATACGCGTAAAGCCTGCCGATACCCCCCGCCCTCGGGCAGAAGCGCCCGCTCCTGTTCGGACAGAAAACGCGCCGCCAGCCTCCGGGGCGCGTTCTTCCGAACAGGCTCCTCTACATCCACGCCGACCCGCCCGCCGCCTGCCCACAGAAAGCAGGCGACGTGTGCGGCGGAATGTGACAGGCTGAAGTCTGCGTTCAGAGCCGCGCCGTCCCGCGACAGCAGGAACGGGCGCCCATTCGCGTCACGGCGCAACGAGCAGCCGGCGGACGTTACGCCCGCTGCAGTCAGCAAAGGCGGCAGAAGGGACAGTGCAAACAGCCGGATCGGGGCGTTTACGCCGCGCGCAAGGTCAGCAAGATAATCAAGACTGTCACTGTCCGGAAAGTCAGCACACCCGCGTACAGCACACCTGCGTCCGGCGGCGGGTTCGGCATTCGGCGTACCGCCGGGAAGAGTCCGCCTATGTGCCGGAGCGGTGCAGGCGTGAGATCGGCGGTGTCCATATCAGCTGTTCAGCCCCATCTGTTCCATGAGCCTTTTGTTGAATTCCTCGGCGGTGTTGTAGCCCATTTTCTTTTGACGGTTGTTCATGGCGGCAATTTCCAGAATGATGGCGAGGTTCCGACCGGGCTTGACGGGGATGGTGATGGACGGAACATCAATGCCCAGAATGTTGGTCTTTTGTTCGTCAAGACCCAGTCTGTCATACATCTTGCCCTCGAATCCAGTTCTCCAGGTTGATAACCAGATCAATGCGCTCGGTTGTCTTGATCGCACCCATGCCGAACAGACGCCGGACATCCACGATGCCAATACCGCGCAGCTCCACATAGTGGCGAATGATCTCCGGCGCCGTGCCGAGCAGTGTTTTGTCCGATACACGCTTGATTTCCACGGCATCGTCCGCGATCAGTCTGTGTCCGCGCTTGATAAGCTCAATGGCGGTTTCGCTCTTGCCGACGCCGCTGTCGCCCAGCAGCAGCATACCCTCGCCATACACCTCAACCAACACCCCGTGGCGCGTTATGCGGGGGGCAGATGCGTATTGAGTGATCCGATCATAGCAGCCAGTGATCGGGCTTGTCTTTTCTCCGTGCGCAGGATGGGGACGCCGACCCTTGCGTGCCTCCTGCGCCATTTCTTCAAAGACCGGCAGTGCCGTGGTGTACAGAACCGCCACGGGACGTGCCTGAATGTAATTGACGATGCGGTGGCGCCGCTCCTCCGGCTCAAGCCCGATAAGGTAGCGGTGCTCCGCATTGCCGATCATCTGGATGCGCTCCGCATCAAATATCTCAAAGAAGCCGGCAAGAGCCAGCCCGGGACGGCTGATCTCCGGCGTAGTAATCAGAATGTCGTTGTAGTTGTCCGGGATCACGATTTCTTCCAAAGAGAACTCCTGCGCCAACTTTACCAGCGGGATTGAATAAACTTCCTCAGACATAGCGTTTTCCTCCAGCTTACAGAATATCCAGTTCGATGTACGCGGCACTGCCGCGCTCCGGTAACGTGACTGTCAGGGTGGTTCCAGAAACCGAGGCGGTATAACCGGGCAGGGCAGGGTAGACATCCGCGATGCGCCACGCGCCCGCATAGCGGGACAGGTTGATCTGCGTCCGAAGCGGTGTTCCGTCCGGCAGAGCGGTTGACCAGACCGCCAGCAGGAGTTTGCCGCCTTCACGATCCAGCAGACCGTAAGGGAAGGTTTCCCGTCCGGACAGCCGCAGGGTGCCTGCCGGGAAAACCGGTACGGCGCGCGCCGTAATCGTGCGGTTGCGTTTATAGATATCCGCCGCCTGACGCATGAGCGAAAGGTTGAACTCATCGGCAACAGTCAATGTGTCCCGACAAATACATCAGCCCCATAAGACCGGAAACCATGTTGTACTGTGACGCGCCCGTCCGCGAAGCCGGCTGTAAATTCTTCCGAAGAACGGAAGCTGTCCCGGTAGTCGATCGCAACCGGGTAGGGGCACGCCCATACGCCGACCCGCTCCGGCGGCAGGCAGGGCAGATAACCCCGTGATAACCGATGGCGTTCTCAGGTAATCCTCCTGGTCGCTGCTTGACTGCAGGTAAAAAGTGGCGCACAGCGCCGAAGTCGAACGCATGGCGCCGGAGCAGCAGCTTTCGATAATGAAGTCGGGGTACGCAGTGCAGATCTCGTCCACCAGCGACAGCACGGCGGCGGCATGGTCGCCAAGCGCAAGTGCTCCGTTCCGGTCGGGAGCGCCGTGCGTATCAATGCCCACACCGACAGACTGATTGTAGTCATTCTTGACGTAGCGCACTCCCATGGGTACAGGCGGTCGAATACGCCGCGGATGTGAGCCCGGACAGCAGGATTGCGGAAATCCATGAAGCAACGGTCCTTGCCGATCACGTGCCCGTGACGGTACAGCAAAAGCCTCCGGGTGTGCTTTTGGCAAAGGCAGCTGATCCCAACCGGATTCAATCTCAAGGCCAGACGCCCGGCTTCATGCCGCGCGCAACGATCTCGTCCAGGAATCCCCTGGACGCCGCCCTCGCCGAACAGCTCGTCCCACGGTTCCCAGTCGCCCATATCCGCGCTCCAGTTGCCGGATGTCCGGAACCAGCCTGCGTCAATGACGAAATACACCGCTCCCACACGGGCGGCGGCATCCATGAAGGGAGGAATCAGCTTTTTTCGCGTGTCGGCATTGCCCACAGGCAGTTCATGTAATCGTTGAAGCAAAGCGGCGGAACACCGTCCGGAAGGCGGCGCAGTGCCCAGGGCACGCTTGGCGCCGGTCAGCGCTGCGACCGCTTCTTCAAAGCCGCCCTCGACGCAACCGTACAGAGCCGGGCAGGTGGTATAGGCGCTCTCCGGCACCAGTGTGAGCGTCCAGCCATCGTTACCTTCGCAGGCGGCACCAGGAAGACGCAAAGGGTGCTGTCCTCCCGGTGCCCCGCGCGCCACAGCTCATCTGCCAGCCCGTCCCGCCAACCAGCACCTCAAAAAGTGCGTGCGGTGCAGTTCGGTATCCTCCAGCAGGAGCAGGGGGTAATACTTGGCAGTGCTCCACGTGCCGACACTACGCAGTCGTACCGAGGGTTTTGTGAATGATGATTGTAGGTCTTA
>VOFG01000879.1_pt1 | contig 62001 bp, 48 predicted proteins | sample 5384171 | NCBI WGS metagenome assembly VOFG01 (sample SAMN12384726, study PRJNA508395) | human gut metagenome | isolation source: healthy gut F | host: Homo sapiens
TTTTTGTAGAAAAATCAGAATGGTATGGTAGTAAACAAGAAAAATCCGTTTGCTTTCAAGGCAAAACAGAGCAATAAGAAAAAAACAAGTGGAAAACGGGTGGGAAAGTCCCGTCCGGAGAAAGCGAATAACCAGTTGAACCGCAGAGTGAAATAATAAAAATCCCCGCTTCCTTTTAGAACGTTTTTGTACTCTAAAAAGAAGCGGGGAAATTATTTATTTAAACGCGGTTCGTCAAGCTTCTGCCAATACGAAATCCAGCTGTTTCTTAGCCAGGTTAGCACGGGCTACCTTAATCTTTATCGGGTCGCCGAGACTGAATTTCTGATGGTGACGACGTCCGATGAGGCAGTAGTTCTTTTCATCGAACTCATAGAAGTCATTGCCTAAATCGCGCATGGCAATCATACCTTCACACTTGTTTTCGTTGATTTCTACGTAGAGGCCCCATTCTGTGACACCAGAAATTACACCGTCGTACACTTCTCCGATGCGTTCACCCATAAATTCTACCTGTTTGTATTTTACAGATGCACGTTCTGCACTGGCTGCAGTCTGCTCCATTGCCGAACTGTGTTCACAGAGAGTTTCATACTTGTCGGCTTGTGCGCTTCGTCCTCCTGCCAGGTAACGGGTAAGCAGGCGGTGTACCATCAAGTCTGGATAACGGCGGATAGGAGAGGTGAAGTGCGTGTAGTAATCGAATGCCAGTCCGTAGTGTCCGATGTTATAAATCGAATAGCGTGCTTTCTGCATGGCGCGTAAAGACACTGTTTCTATCAGGTTCTGTTCTTTCTTTCCTTCAATTTCACCTAACAAGTGATTGATGGACTTGGATACTTCTGCTTTGCTACCTCCCGTGCGGATTTTGTAACCGAAGCGGGCAATAAACTGATTCAGGTTATCCAGTTTGTCAGGGTCGGGCAAGTCGTGGATACGATAAGGAAGTACCTTCGGCTTTTTGTTCTTGGGAACTTTTCCTACGTATTCTGCCACCGTCTTGTTGGCTAACAGCATAAACTCTTCAATCAGCTTGTTGGCCTCTTTAGACACCTTGAAGTATACGCTGAGCGGTTTACCCGTCTCGTCAATTTCAAATTTTACTTCGCAGCGGTCAAAGTTGATAGAGCCGGCAGCCATTCGTTTTTCTCGCAGAATCTGTGCCAGACGATTCAGTTGAAGTACCTCTTCCTTGTAGTCACCTTCTCCTGTTTCAATGATTTGCTGTGCTTCTTCGTACGTGAACCGACGGTTGGATTTGATTACCGTATGACGGATGCGGTAGTTCTTCACTTCCGCCTTTTCATTCATTTCGAAAATGACAGAGTAAGCCAGTTTTTCTTCATCAGGACGCAGGGAGCAGATAAAGTTGCACAAACGTTCCGGCAGCATCGGGATGGTACGGTCTACCAGATAGACAGAAGTCGCACGTTTGGCCGCTTCCTTGTCGATGATGCTTCCCTCTTTTACATAGTGTGATACGTCCGCAATATGTACACCCACTTCCCATAAACCGGGTTTCAGGGTGCGGATGGACAACGCATCGTCAAAGTCTTTGGCATCTTTCGGGTCGATGGTGAACGTCACGACATCGCGGAAATCTTCGCGTTCGGCATAATCTTCCGGCGTGATGTCGGCCGACAGTTTCTCTGCTGCAGCTTCTACTGCCTGAGGATATACGTACGGAAGGCCGTATTCAGCCAGAATAGCGTGCATTTCAGTGGTGTTGTCACCCGCTTTTCCGAGGATGTCGATCACTTCGCCAAACGGATTTTTTGCTTCTTCCGGCCATTCGGTAATGCGGACAATAGCCTTATCACCGTTCTTTCCGCCTTTCAGCTTGTCTTTCGGGATAAAGATGTCGTTAGCCAAGGTACTGGTTTCCGTAAGCAGGAACGCATAATTCTTACTGACTTTCAATACACCGACAAAGGTTTCGTTGGCGTGTTCCAGAATCTCGATTACCTGTGCTTCCAGCTGATGCTTTTTACGTTTGGCACACAAGGCAACTTTCACTTTGTCATTGTTCATTGCATGGGCAGAGTTGCGTTCCGCAATGAAAATAGGTTCTCCTCCTTCTTCAGGGATAAACGAGTTCTTTCCATTACTTTTACGTACGAAGGTACCGGTCAGAATCTGTCCTTTGTCATTGATTTTATAGCGCCCTTTTTCGATTTCAATCAGGAAGTTGTCTTCCAACATTTCTTCCACTACATCGATGCAGAGCATTTTTCCCGGATGGGTTGTAAGTTTTAGTAGCTTGGAACAACTGCTTGAGGCTGAATGCTTCATTCGGCTTTGTACGGAAATAGTTGAGCAGTATCTCTACGAGCTCTTTTTTCTTCAGGTGCTTTCCGCCTTTCTTTTCTTTTTTCTTTTTAGCCATGTTGTTTTGTTTTAAATCAACAGCTCTCTGCTGTTGGTAAGATTATCTTTATACAAAGAAAGTGATTTCCGGGGAATAAACGTGGTTTTTTCTGTTAAGATGCTGAAAAACTATTATCTTTGCCACATTCTTTTTACAAAAGTAAGATATGAATGAGATTGGAACATCCGTTCGTGAACGTGAGATTTACAAGGTAACCCTGGTGGGTAGTCTGGTCAATATTCTGCTGGTGGCCTGTAAGTTTGTGGCAGGCTTCTGGGGTAAGAGTGCGGCGATGATTGCCGATGCGGTGCACTCTTTGTCGGATTTGATAACGGACTTGATTGTCATCGTGTTTGTGCGTATTTCCAGCAAACCGGAAGATAAGGGACATGATTACGGACATGGAAAGTATGAAACACTGGCTACGCTCTTGATTGGAGCGGCTTTGCTGGCTGTAGGCGTAGGAATTTGCTGGAGTGGAATAGAATCAATCATCAGTTTTGCAAAAGGAGAGGCATTACAGTCGCCCGGCTGGATTGCACTGGCCGCTGCCATTGTATCCGTAGTATCGAAAGAAATCTTGTTTCATTACACCCGTCTGGTGGGAAAACGCTGTAATAGTCCGGCCGTGATAGCCAATGCCTGGCATCATCGCAGCGATGCATTTTCTTCTATCGGTACGGCCGTAGGTATTGGAGGAGCTATCTTGTTGGGAGAAAGTTGGCGTGTGCTCGACCCTCTGGCGGCAGTGATTGTCAGTTTCTTTATTGTGCAGGTGGCCGTGAAGCAGCTGAAGGCTTGTATTGATGAACTATTGGAACGCTCGTTGCCCGATGATATAGAGCAGGAAATTACGCAGACGGTATTGTCACTGGACGGTGTGTCGCAGCCGCATCATTTGCGTACCCGCCGTATTGGAAGTCATTATGCGATAGACATGCACGTGCGGATGGACGGAAGTATCTCGCTGCATGAGGCACATGAAAAGGCTACTGCCATTGAGCAAAAGTTGCGGGATACTTTTGGAGAGGATACCTACATCAGTATCCATGTAGAACCGGAAAAATAAGTTTATGGAGAAAAAAATATTAGTCACCGGTGCCAGTGGGTTCATCGGGAGCTTTTTGGTAGAAGGTGCGCTGGAGCGTGGCATGCAGGTGTGGGCCGGTGTGCGGAAGAGTAGCAGCCGGAAATATTTGCAGGATTCACGTATCCATTTTGCCGTACTGGATTTTACTGATTCCGACCGTCTGGCCAGTCAGTTGGAGGAACAGAAACGCCAGCATGGGAAATGGGATTACATTATTCATTGTGCAGGGGTGACCAAATGCCTGGACAAGGCCGATTTTGAAATCGGGAATTACTGGGCTACCCGACATTTTATTGAGACCCTGAAGCGATTAGACATGCTTCCCGTGAACTTTATTTACATAAGTTCGTTAAGTATATTTGGACCGATTCGGGAAAAAGACTATTCATCCATTTGTGAAACGGACACTCCCCGACCTAATACAGCGTATGGGCTGAGTAAACTGCATACCGAGGAATATTTGAAATCCCTCACCAATTTCCCGTATGTGATTTTCCGTCCGACGGGAGTTTACGGTCCACGGGAACGCGATTATTTCCTGATGGCGAAGTCCGTGCAGCAGCATGTGGATTTTGCAGCAGGTTTCAAACGTCAGGATATTACGTTTGTGTTTGTGAAGGACTTGGTACAGGCCATTTATCTGGCTATTGAAAAAAATGTCACAGGCCGCGCTTATTTTGTGAGCGACGGAAAGGTATACAGTAGTCATACGTTTTCCGACTTGATTCGGAAAGAATTGGGAAATCCGTGGATGCTTCGTTTCGTCTGTCCGTTGTTCCTTTTGAAAGCCATTTCCTTTGTGGCAGAGAATGTAGGACGAATACTCCGTAAGACGAGTACACTGAATTGTGATAAATACCGTATTATGAAACAGCGCAACTGGCGGTGCGACATCTCACCGCTGGAAAAGGAATTAGGATATGTTCCCTGAATATCCGTTGGAAAGAGGAGTAAAAGAAATCATTGCCTGGTATAAAAAAGAAGGATGGCTATAGAACTGAAGTTATTTGAACGAGTAGAAAGTGGAAAGGGCTTGTTTGCTGTAGAAAGCATTAGCTTGATTTACAATGCACTGACCACTATTTTGATTTTGCTTTTGTATCCCCGGATGGATCATCCCGGGATGATGTTGCTGGAGCGTCTGGGCATTGTGGTCCTGACGTTCGTACTGATATATTTGTATCAGGCATTTCCCTGCCGCTTGACGGCTTTTATCCGTATGGTCGTGCAAATGTCACTGTTGGCATACTGGTATCCGGATACGTTTGAATTTAACCGCTTGTTCCCGAACCTGGATTACGTGTTTGCTTCTGCCGAACAGGCTATTTTTCATTGCCAGCCTTCGGTGGAATTTAGCAAGTTGTGTCCTTCCATGTGGTTCAGTGAGCCTTTCAATATGGGGTATTTCTTTTACTATCCCATGATGCTGATTGTGGTGGTATATTATTTCCTGACCCGTTTTGAATGGTTTGAGAAGATTTGCTTCGTGCTGGTCACTTCTTTCTTCATTTACTATTTGTTTTATATTCTGGTGCCGGTGGCCGGACCGCAATTCTATTTCCCAGCCATTGGAATGGATAAAGTGAACGCTTGTGATTTTCCGGCAATAGGAGATTATTTTAATGACAATACTTTTTTGCTTCCTGGCCCGGGATATGAACACGGATTCTTCTATAATCTGGTAGAAGCTTCACAGGAAGTGGGTGAACGTCCTACGGCTGCTTTCCCCAGTTCACATGTGGGAATCTCTACGATTGTGATGATTATGGCCTGGCGCGTGAACCGGAAATTGGCCTATATTCTGTTCCCGTTCTATGTACTGCTGTGCTGTGCCACGGTGTATATTCAGGCGCACTACCTGATTGATTCGCTGGTAGGACTTATTACCGCTTTCTTCGTTTATCAGCTGGCCACGCTGATGTATAAGCGCTGGTTTATTTCCCCGGTCTTTAAACGAATGTATTAAAAAAATCGGTAAGGATTATTCCTTACCGAAAGTAGCTTCTATATGGTCTAATATGCCATTCAGTTCATTCAGTGTTTCTGCGCGAAGCATGGCAATGCGTGTATCCTTGAAATTTGGAATCCCTTTGAAGAGAGGAGATGCGGCTAAGTGACGGCGTACGTGCAGGATACCTCTGCGTTCATCCAGCAGGTTTACGCTGTCGAGCACTTCCTGACGCAATACATCCATTCGCCATTTGAAAGAAAGGGGCGGCAACTCTTCACCTGTTTCTAAATAGTGTTTTACCTCCTTGAAAATCCAGGGACATCCGAAACTGGCTCGTCCAATCATGATGGCATCTACTCCATATTGTTCAAAACACTCTTTGGCACGTTGTGGAGTAGTGATGTCACCGTTTCCGATAATGGGGATATGCATTCTCGGATTTTTCTTGACTTCTCCAATCAGGGTCCAGTCGGCTTCACCGGTATACATCTGTGCACGGGTACGTCCGTGGATGGTCAGAGCCTTCAATTCCGCAGTCCTGTAATTGTTCCGCCAGTTCTACGATAATCTTGTGTTCTGCATCCCATCCCAGGCGAGTTTTCACGGTAACTGGAATCTTTACGGCATCTACTACCGCACGGGTTATTTCGAGCATTTTAGGTACGTTCTGCAGCATGCCGGAACCGGCGCCTTTTCCTGCCACCCGTTTTACCGGGCAACCGAAGTTCAGGTCTAATATATCAGGCTTGGCCTGTTCTACGATGCGGGCTGCTTCCACCATGGTATCCGTATCCTTTCCGTAAATCTGAATGGCTACCGGACGTTCCTTTTCACTGATGTTCAGTTTCAGCATGGTCTTCCCTACCGAACGAATCAGGGCATCGCTCGATACAAATTCCGTGTACACCATGTCGGCACCAAACTGCTTGCACATCAGGCGGAATGCAGGGTCGGTGACGTCTTCCATCGGTGCCAGTAATACTGGCTTTTCTCCTAAATCTATGTTTCTAATTTTCATTGCCTTGATATTGTCGCGCAAAGGTAGTGAAATTTTATTATATCCTGAAAAAACGCTACCTTTGCACCGTAATATTACAATCACGGAAATGAGTTATACAATCAAAGATTTTGAAATCATGGCACCCGTGGGCTCACGTGAGTCATTGGCGGCTGCCCTTCATGCCGGAGCTGATTCTATTTATTTCGGTATTGAAAGCTTGAACATGCGTGCGCGTTCGGCGAGCACTTTTACTATAGACGATTTGCGTGAAATCGCCAAGATATGCGATGAACATGGAGTAAAGAGTTACCTGACCATTAATACTATTATTTACGACGAGGATATTACCTTGATGCGTAAAATAGTGGATGCGGCAAAAGAAGCAGGTATCAGTGCGGTTATTGCGGCCGATGTAGCAGTCATGGCTTATTGTAATGAAGTAGGACAGGAGGTACCTTTCTACTCAGTTGAACATCAGTAACGCAGAAGCATTGAAATTTTATTCACACTTTGCCGATGTGGTGGTACTGGCGCGTGAACTGAACCTGAAACAGGTACGTAAGATTTACGATGCCATTCAGGAACAGCAAATCAAGGGTCCGATGGGTGAGCTGGTGCGCATCGAAATGTTCTGCCATGGAGCTTTGTGTATGGCAGTTTCCGGGAAGTGCTATTTGAGCCTGAACGAGCTGAATGCTTCGGCCAACCGCGGAGCTTGCATGCAGGTATGCCGTCGTGCGTATACGGTAAAGGATAAGGAAAGTGACATTGAACTGGAAGTGGATAACCAGTACATCATGTCGCCGAAAGACTTGAAAACCATTCATTTTATGGACGAGATGATTGAAGCGGGTGTACGGGTATTCAAGATTGAAGGTCGTGCTCGTGGACCTGAGTATGTACGTACAGTAGTAGAATGCTACAAGGAAGCTATCCAGTCGTACATTGATGGTACATTCTCCGATGAAAAGGTAGCCAACTGGGATGAACGTCTGAAGACGGTATTCAATCGTGGTTTCTGGAACGGTTATTATTTAGGACAGCGCTTAGGTGAATGGAGCAAGAACTACGGTTCGGAAGCGACGGAGCGTAAGGTATATGCCGGACGTGGAATCAAGTACTTCTCTAATATTGGAGTAGCTGAATTCCTGATTGAAGCTTCAGAAATTAAAGTTGGCGATAAATTGTTGATTACCGGTCCTACTACTGGTGCCATGTATGTTACCTTGGATGAGGCTCGCGTAGATTTGAAGCCGGTGGATGTAGTGAAGAAGGGTGTACATGTGTCGTTTAAAGTGCCCGACCGTATCCGTCCCAGCGATCGTCTGTACCGCATGGTGCCCGCCGAAGAATTGAAGGCAAAACGGAAAGAGTAAGTTTATTTGAAGAATAACGATAGTATCCTGTCAGGGCTTCTAAAAAGGAGCCTTGACAGGATTTTTTTTATGAGAATAGGATATGAACACCTCGGTTAATTACTTGTTGAAAGACTTGTGAATATAATTGTTGATATCCTATTTTTTTATTGATTATCAGTGTAATATGGAAATTAGCAGGTTGTGGATTACTTGTGAATAATAAATAAGTCCCTTCTGGATAGCTTGCTTGTTCTCATAATTATTTTACATTTGCACTCCAGAACTTAAAATCTCATGTAATATGAAAAAGATATATGTAAAAGAGTGGATGTTATTTCAACCATACGAACGACAGGATGAAGTAGATACGTACTATGTAAACGTTGCCAATCAGATAGCTGCATGTTTAAAGGATTTTGTTGGAGGACGTTATCCAGAACATTCAGTGCATGGAATTGCCATTTATTTGACGCTCTGGTTTCAGGATGTGATTTCACAGACCGGAATTTGGCAAGCATTCTCTGAAGAATGCCGTAAGCGGTATGGCTGCCTTGTTCCCTTCATGACTTCGGAAAAAGAAAAAGACTATTATCCGGGAGAAGTGAATCCGGAAGATTTGCAGTTTCTGTTATGGCATTATCTTCAATGCATGGAGAAGCAGGCTGGTGGCGTATTGAATCCGGAAAATCCGGTTTTTGAGGAACTGGCTAATCAGATCTATGATTATTTGTCGGAAGAGTTTCAAGTAGCTCCAGAGAATGAGCGGTTGCATGCGATGTTATATGGGGAGGCTTTTGGAGAAAACGATTACATGCGTTATCGTAGTGTGCTGGAGTGGTTCCACTTCTGCAGTTATGTAGGTTTTGAAAACCGAGGTGAATATCAGAGAGTGGTAGATACGGTTGCACGAATGGGACAGAATGTCAATCCACATATTTTGTCGTACGATGTAAAGCAGAACATTCTGTTTGAAGGACGCAAGAACTTACTTTCCTTGACATCAGTCGAATGGTTGGCTTTGATAGGAAAGAGTCATCCTGAAACAGCTTTGTGGGCCGAAGTAAAAAGCTCTTCCTCAGGAAATGTATCTTTATGAAGGGGAAGATGAAAAATTCCTGTTTGTAAAAGATTTGTCAAAGAAAGAAGGAGAACAGCTGAGTATTCGGAAAGATTCCTTGAATATGGATTCCTTGAAAGCCCGTAAAGAAGGAGTAACTATATTAAGTTGCCGACTGGTACAGTACGGAGGAGCCTGGTGGCAAGACGGTATGCTGGTTGTATCCGATTTCCAGGAGAAAGTGAAGGAAGAGATTGACCAGCGAATTGCCGCACGTGAGGGCATAAAGAAAACATTCGATGAGTTTATGGAAGCATCCGGTGGCAAGCAATTTGTGTTCTGCAAATCAGAAGAAGAAGTGCAGGATTTCCTTTCTCAGAAATTGGGATATAAGAATAATGAAGGAATGGAGTTGCCGAAGATGGACGCGGCACACGGATTGGTGCTGATGGTTTCTCCACATACCGGCATACATGTTCAAATGCAATTGTGTGAATGTATCTCCTCACCGGATAATACATTCTATGATGCTGAAGCAGCCAAGAAGCAGGCTGCCATGTTTATATTGAATCCCAATGTGATACCTTACGATTTGAGTTGTGCCTTGCAGGATGCCGATATGCTTCCGGATGCTTGTCTGAACAGTGCGTTGGGCGAGGAACATGGACGGGAAACAATGAAGAGAAACGCATGTTTCTTTACAGATTATTTCTTTGAAAAATGCAGAGAGAAGGATTGTTGATTATTCAATAATCCCTCCTCCTAATACAATATTACCCCGATAAAATGCAGCTGCCTGTCCGCTGGCAATAGAGGCCAGCGGCTCATGCAGTTGTATATGCAGTCGCTGGTCATCCAGTAAGGTGACAGTGCATCGGTTGGCTTGTTTCCGGTAGCGTATTTTGACAATGACATCTTCGTGTCCAAGCACTACATCGGGATTGATAAGGTTCCAGTGTGTGAGGTACATCTCATTTTTTTCCAGTGCTTGCAGATTGTCGCTGATAATTACCTTATTTTCCTGCGGAATGATTTCCTTGACAAAGAGCGCTTTGTTCAGGTGAATTCCCAATCCTCTTCGCTGTCCGATGGTGTAAAACGGATAACCCTCATGTTTCCCGATTTTCTGTCCTTGCTCATCATAAAAGTTCCCAGGGATGATTTCACCTTCGGGTACATGAGTTTTCAGGAAGGTACGGTAATCCATCGGGCAGAAACACACACCTAAGCTGTCACGCTTCTTGGCGGCTTTCAGAAATCCACGTGCGGCAGCGATTTCGCGTACACGGGTCTTGGTCAGTCCGCCCATAGGGAGACACATTCTCTCCAGAATGGATTGTGGAAGTCCCCACAAGAAGAAAGACTGGTCTTTATCTGTATCATTTCCGCAGGTAATGTACCAGTATCCATCTATTTTTTGTTTGTTGACGTAGTGCCCGGTGGCCAGATGGTAAATATCTTTTTCGTCTGCTACCTGTTGCAGCAAGGGCCATTTCAGGTAGTTGTTGCAGAGTGTGCAGGGCACGGGGGTACGTCCGGCCATGTATTCCTGAATAAAATAGCGTATGATTTTTTCCTGAAACATTTCCCGTGCATCGTAAATCAGATGAGGTATGCCTAGCGTACGGCATAGGTCACGTGCATCGTCCAGGTATTCTGTATTTCCATCTTTCTCATAAAAACGAAAGGTGATGCCGGTCACTTCGTAGCCTGCATCTTGCAATAGAAGGGCGGCAACCGAACTGTCGGTGCCGCCACTCATTCCCAATAGAACTTTGTTATTTTCTTTCATCGGGACAAAGTTACTCTTTTCTCAGTTCCGGCAATTTGATTTCTGAAATTTCTGCACTTCCATTAGTTATCAGGATACGCAGGTCACTGCCTCCTGTCTTGTTGAACCGAATGGTTTCTTCCTGATTGGGAGTAACTTCTCCGCGTTGTACTGGAAGGAATTGTCCGCCTCCGCTGGAAATCTGAATCTCGTAGTGTGTGCCGGTTTCTGCATTCTTCCAGGCTACATTGATACGGTCTACTTTGGCGTTCTCTGCCAGTTCGAAGGATATGTATTTCCCCTTTTTCACCTTTCCAGGTAGTGGAATAGTCTCCGTCAACCACATGGAGGATATGGCTCTTGTTTTTGCTGGCACTGATAAAGTCACGCGGGTCCGATTCTATTATTTCATTAGCGGATGCTTGTCCGTAAGCTCGAATTTCAAGTCCTTTTTTCAGTCGGATGTCTTCGGAAGAAGCCCCTATCATAATCTGGAACATACCAGGCTCTACGACCCAGTGATTGTCTTTGTTGAGTAGCTGGAAGTCACGTGGAAGTAGCTGGAAACTGACCTCTTTGGTTTCACCCGGCTCCAGGTGTACGCGTTCGAAGCCGCGCAAGTTCTTTTCATACGTAGTTACGCTGCTGATGACATCGCGTGTGTACAACTGTACTACTTCATCTCCGCTTCGTGTACCGGTGTTTTTAATTTTACAGGTCACGGTTACCGGCTCTTTATCGGTAATGACAGGAGAGGAGAGTTGTAAGTTGCTGTATTCAAAAGTGGTATAACTCAGTCCGTATCCGAATGGATAGAGTGGGCCGTTGATACGCGATTGATTACCCTTCATGCCAGGTGTTTGTCCACCGTCTACTTGTGAAGCAGGTTTGGCCGGGAAGTTAAAAGGTATCTGACCTACGGTTTTAGGGAAGGTAACAGTCAGCTTGCCTCCCGGATTGTAATCTCCGAAGAGAGCTTCGGCAATAGCTGTTCCTCCTTGCGAACCAGGGTACCAGGCCTCCAGAATGGCCGGTACAAATTTATCTGCCCAATTGATACTGAGCGGACGACCGTTAATCAGTACCAGTACCACCGGTTTTCCAGTGGCTACTATGGCCTCCAAGAGTTGCTGCTGATGGCCAGGGAGATCCAGGCTGGTACGCGATTTGTTTTCTCCACAGGTGCGGATGCCTCCTCCCAGTACTACTACAGCTACGTCACTTTCTTTGACATTATCGACAGCTTTCTGAATCTCGGTTTTTTCCTCTGCGGTAAGTGGATAAGAAATGATTTCCGATTCCGGTCAGTTGGCATCTACGAGGTCACATCCTTTGGTATAGGTTACCTTTGTACCTTCCTTAACCTGTTGTTTGATACCTTCTAGTACGGTAGTTACTTCTACTGCTACGGGACCGTAGTGGGTAAGTGCAAAGGATGCTTCATCGGCATTCGGACCACATACGGCAATACGCTTGATTTGTGATTTGTCCAAAGGAAGCAGGTTATTTGCATTTTTCAACAGCACGAGCCCTTCGCGGGAAGCCTGTAAGGCAACTTGTTGATGTGCCTCGCTGTTGACTTCTTTATCAGCTAAAGCAAGGTCTGTCTGGTAAGGTGTGTCGAACAGACCTGTCAAGAATTTGACACGTAAGATATCTCTTACCCGGTTGTCAATGGTTTCCATACTGAGTTCTCCTTCTTGAATCAGCTCACGCAACGGGAGTACGTATGATTCTGGTGAACGGAACGTACAGCGTACGTTAAGTCCTGCTTCTACACTCTGGCGGACTGCCTCTTTCATGTCCTTTGCCGTTTTGTGTTTGCTGTAGAGATATTCCACCGCGTCACTGTCGGATACCACATAACCCCTAAATCCCATGGTGCCCCTTAGACGTTGTGTCAGCCAGTAGTAACTGCTTTGGATAGGAAATCCGTCATAATCATTGTAGGAACTCATCACTCCCAGGATACCAGCCTCCTGGATTACTCTTGTAAAAGGATAGGCATGTATGTTTTCTACCTCTCTCCATGACATTTGCGGGTCAACTCTTGCAAATCCTTCGCGAGCACCTTTATTATTGCTATAGGCGATGAAGTGTTTGGCCGTAGAAGCTACCTGCATGTCGGTTTGAAGTCCCTTTCCCATGGCGATGCCCAGTTCTGTCACCAGATAAGGACTTTCTCCATAAACTTCTTCATAGCGTCCCCAGCGTTGGTCACGGCCTACGTCCAGGATGGGGGCATATACGTTGGTGTACCCCAGTAAGCGGGCCTCTCGTCCTGTGATGTAACCTACCTGGCGTATCAGTTCCCTGTTCCAGGTGTGTCCGAGTGCCAGTTGGGTTGGGAAATTGGTTGCAATATAGTTTTCTACTCCCCGGATACCTTCATTGGTAAAGTCAGCCGGTATACCCAGGCGTGTTTCTTCTACAAAAAAGCGTTGTACTTCGTTCAGTGCCCAGGCATGATTCGAAGCCGGCCATACCAGTTCATTCTGCATTGGAGGAACACCCCATCCTCGGAACGCATTCAGATGCTCATCGATAGCTCCGATACCGTCTTTCCATAACTGGTTTTTCCAATCGGGAGTAGGCAATGAATCTTTTAAAACTCTTTGATACCCATAAAGCGTGACCATCTGGCAGGTCTTTTCCTCTACGGTCATCTGGGAAAGCAAGTCTTCAATTCGTTCGTTTAATGGCGCTTTAGGATCCTCGTAAATATCTTTCCGGCCGTTTTTGTTGAAGTCAATCCATTCTTTATGGTACATGCTTTTCTTTTTTTGGGAACATACGTTTTGGAAACTTCCAATGCATGACCTGTTATACTGCAAAGCGATGTGCAAGAAAGAAGGCAATAGAATAATTGTTTTTTCATGTGATAAAGTTAGAATTAGGGTTGTTTTACTTGACCTCAAAAATAGAATTATTCAGGGAATAAGTAGTGATAAAATTGTCCATTCAAATGAACTTTCTGTCTTTATTTTAAGCTATGGGCATAAAAAAAAGGAGTTCCGCTGAACTCCAACCTTTGTTAACCTTAAATCTAATACTATGAAAAACACATTGCAAAGGTAAGGGTTTCTGGGAAAATGACAAGCGAATAATGTGTTTTATAACATGAATTAAGAAATATACGGCTTCCATTCAAACCTTTTATACAAATTTCCATGTAAAAGCACAATGGGTATATGGAATAGATGTAAGAAATATGTTCTTTTGCAGACAAATCATCTATGAAAATACGTATGAAAAGAAAATTAGCTGTTGTTTTATTGATTTGTATATCTTGTCACATGGGCTGGGCAGCACAAGACTTTGTCTGGAAATCGGGACAGAATATGAAGGTGGTGTGTGATACTACAGAAGCTCCGGTAGTGAAAGTTGCGCTTGATTTGTTGAAGCGTGATTGTCGGTCGGTACTTTCTGGAAATATATCTCGTTCGGAGAACACCGGAAATATTTATGTCGGTACATGGGGAGAAAGTTCCGTGCTGCAAGCGTTAGCTGAAACTCGCCAGCTGGATGTAGCTCTGCTCAATGAGCATAAAGAGGCTTTTTTATTAAATGTACTTCCTGACGGAAGACTGATTGTGGCAGGGAGTGATAAGCGTGGAACGGCCTATGGAGTGCTTGAACTTTCTCGTATGATGGGAGTTTCCCCATGGGAATGGTGGGCCGATGCGGTACCCGAAAAAAAAGAGGAATTGCGCTTGCCCGCAGGTTTCCGGAAACTGGATTATCCTCAGGTAGCTTATCGGGGAATATTTATCAATGATGAGGATTGGGGACTGACTCCCTGGAGCTGGAAACATTATGAACCGTCTGAGCGGAAAGGGCAGATAGGACCGAAAACGCATGCACGTATTTTTGAATTGTTGCTTCGCTTGCGGGCCAATACATTCTGGCCGGCCATGCATGAGTGCTCCATTCCTTTCTTTTTTACTGAAGGGAATAAGGAAATGGCCGATAAGTATGCAATTTATCTGGGTACTTCTCATTGTGAACCAATGATGCGCAACACCAATGGCGAGTGGAAAACGGCCGGAAAGGGGGAGTACGACTATGTACACAACCGGAAAAATGTCTTGTCTTTCTGGGAGGAGCGCGTAAAGCAACTTCGTCATTCGGATGATATTTACACCTTAGGTATGCGCGGTGTACACGATGGCAAGATGCAGGGAGCCAAGACACTGGAAGAACAGAAGAAGGCGCTTACGGAGATTCTGGCAGACCAGCGTCGTATGCTGGCAAAATATAAAGGAATGGATTTGACAAAAGTGCCGCAAGTACTGATTCCGTATAAGGAGGTGCTGGATATTTATCAGGCAGGACTGCAGGTGCCTGAGGATGTGACTTTGATGTGGTGTGACGACAACTATGGATATATAACCCATTTCCCTACTGCCGAAGAGGCTGCTCGTCCCGGAGGGAATGGCATTTACTATCATGTGTCTTATTGGGGGCGTCCGCACGATTACCTGTGGCTTTCTACGGCGAGTCCTTACTTGCTTTATCAGCAGATGAAGCAGGCATACGAAAAAAGGTATCCGTCAGATGTGGATTCTGAATGTAGGGGATATTAAGCCGGCAGAATATCAGACGGAGTTGTTTATGGATATGGCTTGGAATATCGGTCGGGTACAGCAGACTGGAGTTACCGGGCATCTTTCTCATTTTTTGTCCCGGGAGTTCGGGACTGTTTCAAAGCTTCTGCTCTGTTACCTTTGTTGCAGGAGCATTACCGGTTGGCATACATCCGTAAACCGGAGTTTATGGGGCATACAAGAACCGAAGAGAAAGATCCGAAATACAAAATCGTTACCGACCTTCCTTGGAGTGAGGGGGAAATCCGGAAGCGATTGTCGCTTTACCAGTCTCTTGAAGACCGTGCGGAAATATGGAGCAGAAGAATGCCTGAAACAAAGCGTACTGCTTATTTTCATTTGGTACAGTATCCCGTACAGGGAGCTTCACAGATGAACAAGAAATGCCTGTATGCACAGTTGGCCCGTCACGGAAAGGCTGACTGGCAATTGAGTGAACAGGCGTTCGACAGTATTGTATCGCTGACACATAGGTACAACCAGGGGAAATGGCAAGGTTTTATGGATTATAAACCCCGTAATTTGTCCGTATATCAACGGATTCCGAAAAGTTTGGCCACTGATTCTTTGAAATCCACTCGCTCCTATCTTTTTAAATGGAATGGCCTGGAGGCTATGGAAGGTAATCCGTTGCCGTGCGAGGGATTGGGGTACGAAGGTATGGCAGCTGGTATTTCAAAAGACTCCTCAGCGGTGTTTCACTTTGACGGATGTCCGGCAGACTCGGTAGAAGTGGAACTCCGTCTTCTTCCGGCACATCCAGTGGTTGGAAATGAATTGCGCGTGCAAGTTTCTTTAGATGAGGCGCAGTCGCTTCCTGTGTCTTATCGTACTTATGGCCGTAGTGAAGAGTGGAAACAAAATGTGTTGTCGAATCAGGCTGTACTTCGTATGAAATTTCCATTGCGTGGAAATCGAATACATCGAGTTACGGTTCAGGCATTGGATGGGGGAGTGGTATTAGACCAGTTGTATGTATATGAATGGAAGGATTAATTATGTAAACAGAGATAACAATATGAAACAGTTGAGATTCTTTTTTATCCTTATGGCATGGGTATGTATCCATACCGCTTGGGGACAGGTGGGAACGTCGTCTGATCCGTTGTATGGAAAACGTATCGGAGTTATAGGCGACAGCTATGTGAGAAATCATCGGGAGCCGGTGGAATATACATGGCATTATAAGTTTGCGAAAAAGCATGGAATGCAATATTTCAATTACGGGCGTAATGGGAATTGTGTAGCCATGCCTCGTGCTCGTTTCGGCGAGGCGATGTATAAACGTTATAAAGAAATGACTGATTCATTGGATTATGTGGTGGTCATTGCCGGACACAATGATGCTTCTCTTCTTGATTCTATCGGTATTGATAATTATAAGGAAAAACTGGGCATATTGTGTGAGGGGCTGATTGAAAAGTATCCTTCTGCCAAGCTGTTTTTCTTTACCTGCTGGACACGGAAAAATTTTTCAGGCAGTGCAGCCGAGAAAGTCGTGGATGCGATATTGGAGGTTTGCAGGCGTTACAGTATTCCTGTTTTTGATGCAGCACGTAAGGGAAATATCTTTGCGCAAAGCGATGCTTTCCGCAAGATTTACTTTCAGAATGAAGGCGTAAACGATACAGCTCATTTGAATGCGAAAGGACATGACCGTTTCTTGCCTTGTGCGGAAGCTTTTTTGCTTCAATATTGATAAAACATCTTTTCCTTTCTGTATATAAGTCATTTTGTTGTGGCATATTCTCTGTTTCACACTGTGAAATACAAAAACCACAGTGTGGGATACATATTTCACAGTGTGGGATACAAATCCCGCAGTGTGAAACAGAGAATAGATAAAGGGATTCTCGGAAATATAGAAGGGGTATTTTATTTTCATATTATGCGTCATGCAGTAAGTGTTTTTTTTTGTTTGGTTGTTATATATGAAAACAGATATGACGAACATAAAAAAATATACAGCGATGAGAACGATTTTTGTATTGCTTGGGTTGCTGGCGGCATCTGTAACGGTGAAGGCACAGACTTTGACCTCGCCCGACGGAAACTTCAAGATGCATTTTCATCTATCAGACGAAGGTAAACCAGTCTATTCGTTGATATACAAAGAAAAAGAAGTGATAAAAGAAAGCAAAATGGGCTTTCAGATAAGTCCTTCGATTGCTTTTGACCGTAACTTTAGTGTGGTGGAAACGAAGATAGATAGTTGCGATACGGTCTGGAAAACAGTGTGGGGGCAGAACAGTGAGATTAGAGACCATCACAAAGAGTTGTGGGTGGCTCTGAAACAAGAAAAATCCGGCAGACTTCTGAATATCCGCTTCCGGTTGTTTAATGACGGTCTGGGTTTTCGCTATGAATTCCCCGTGCAAAGTAATCTGCGCCATTTTACTCTGAAAGAAGAACTGACAGAATTCCAGCTGGCTGGCAATCATAAAGCTTTCTGGATTCCGGCTGACTACGATACCAATGAGTTTCAGATAACTACTTCCCGCCTTTCGGAAGTACCTCTTTTAATTGATGAGGCTCGCAATGAGCCTTTGGCTTGTAAATCGCCGACTCCGAATCTGGCTGTACAGACTCCGCTTATGCTGAAGTCGGATAACGGACTGTATATCAATATTCATGAAGCAGCACTGGTAAATTATCCGGCCATGCATTTGAACCTGGATGCAGAGACTTACCTTATGAGTGCACACTTGACGCCCGATAAGAATGGAAATAAGGGATACATTCAGACTGGGAGTGTGACTCCGTGGCGTACGATTATTGTGAGCGACGACGCCCGTGATATTTTGGCTTCCAACCTGATTCTGAATCTGAATGAGCCGTGTAAGATAGAAGATACTTCCTGGATAAAGCCGACTAAATACGTTGGTGTGTGGTGGGAATACTTCACGGGAGGAGGCTCTACATGGGCCTATACCGATACGCAGGATATCGTGATTGGACAGACTGATTACAAGCAACTGAAACCTAACGGACATCATGGAGCCAATACCGCTCATGTGAAAGAATACATCGACTTTGCAGCCAAACATGGATTTGACGCCGTGCTGGTGGAAGGATGGAATGAAGGATGGGAAGATAACTATGCGTATGCCAAGGAGTTTATCTATAGTTTTACTACCCCTTATCCTGATTTTGACGTGAAGGAGTTACAGGCGTATGCGGCTTCCAAAGGGGTAAAGATTATCATGCATCATGAAACTACTTCTTCTGTGGCAGATTATGAGCGCCAGATGGATGATGCGTTCCGTTTCATGAAAGACAACGGATATGATGCGGTGAAAACCGGATATGTAGGCCCGATTATTCCACGTAGTGAGCATCACGACGGACAGTGGATGGTGAACCATTACAACCGTGTAGCAGAAAAGGCGGCTCAGTATAAGATTATGGTCAATTCGCACGAAGCGGTTCGTCCGACCGGTTTATGCCGTACCTATCCCAACTGGATTGCGCAGGAGTCGGCGCGAGGGACGGAGTTTGAATCGTTCAACGGCATTCGTCCGGACCACCAGACCATACTTCCGTTTACCCGTCTGATGGGAGGTCCGATGGATTATACTCCCGGTATTTTTGAAGGAGATTTGTCGGTGTATGGCAGTAACAAGGCAAAGCTGGGTACTACACTGGTGAAACAGCTTGCTCTGTATGTCACGATGTACAGTCCGCTTCAGATGGCAGCCGATTTGTATCAGAATTATGAGAAATATCCGGATGTGTTTCGGTTTATTAAGGACGTGGCGGTTGATTGGGACCGTACTTATATATTAGAAGCCTGAACCGGGAGATTACATCACAATTGCCCGTAAGGTCAAAGGGAAAAATGAATGGTATGTAGGAGGTATTACGGATGAAAACAGCCGTGAAGCCCTTATTGATTTCAAGCTTCCTGCCGAAAGGAAAGAAGTATCAGGCCGTTATTTATGCAGACGGTAAGAAAGCCGATTGGCGGACAAATCCGAAAGAATATGTGATAGAAACGCGGATAGTAAGTCATAAAACTAAACTCAGACAAAAAGCTGGCACCCAGTGGTGGGGTAGCTATTAGTATAAAGGATTTATAGGTAGAAGATTGTTTTCAGGAAAATAAAGATAGATCTTTGACATCCTTGTCGGCATAATTGCTTAAAACAGGTATTAGTGGATGACTTTATATAAAAGTTGTTGAAATCGATTTTAAAATTTATCTTTGTGATAAATACCAAATCTGATCACTTATGTCTGTAAACAATTTTGAAACAATATATTATGACTTGTTTAAACAACATTATTCTGCGTTGTTGTTTTATGCAGCCCGTCTGGTAGGTGAGGATGATGCGGAAGATATTGTTCAAGATGTATTTGTTGAGTTGTGGAATAACAAAAGCAAGATTGATTTTGACGATCACATTAAGTCTTTTTATATCGGTCTGTTTATACTAGATCCATCAACTTTCTGAAGCATAAATCGGTAGTGGATAGTTATACGGCGGAAGAAAAAGAATTCTTTGCTCAGAAAATAGCTTATTATAATTATGAGAATTCTGACGTGATGGCACGAATGGAAAATCTGGAGATGAAAAAAGAAATTCTGTCTGCCATAAACGACTTGCCAGACCAAAGCCGGAAAGTGTTTAAGATGAGCTATCTCTACGATATGAAGAATAAAGAAATTGCCGACATACTTGGTATTTCCCTGAGAACAGTAGAAGCCCATATGTATAAGGCTTTGAAGATACTGCGTGTAAAGCTCAGTCATTTGCTTTTATTATTAATTTGTTTTTTTAGGTGTGTATGAATAAAATTAGTGATGATATTATATGGAGGTATCTTCAGGGAACTGCGACTACTGAAGACATGAAGGCATTGAATGAGTATATCAGTGCTTCGCCTGAAAACAAAAAGTATTTGTTTTCCATAGAGGAGTTGTATCATCTGGGAAAGTGGAAATACGGCGAAGAAGAAAAATAAACGCAGCCATGCAACGACTGAAATCGGTTGTACAGCCTGTTGAGATGTCTGTGGTTTCGGAAAAGAAGGAGAAAAAACAGATGAAGCACCTCTTTTTGTGGACTCGATATGCAGCGGCCGTGCTTGTGCTGGTGCTTATAGGGTGGCTGTCCTTTAAAGGGCTGACAAGCGAGGACATGATAAAAGTTTACGCGGACAGTAAGATAAGAAAGATTGAACTGGCGGATGGAACAAAAGTCTGGTTGAATAAAGGGAGTGTGTTTGAATATCCGAAAACTTTTACGAAAGACAACCGGAAAGTCAGACTGGATGGGGAAGCTTATTTTCAAGTAGCCCGTCAGACAGGCAAACATAAGTTCACGGTAGAGAGTAAGCTTTGATGACGGTGGTAGTGCATGGTACGATTTTTAATATGAAGAGTTATGCTAGGGATACCGTAGCCGAAACGTCGCTTATTGAAGGAGAAGTGCTTGTGGAATCTGCTAATGATGATTCAAAATCGTTTTGCTTCCAGGTCAGAAAGCCATTGTAGAAAAGAATAACCATAAGATGGTGGTGAAAGAAACCAATTCAATTATGGATGGAATCTGGCGAAACAACATGGTGCCATTCCAGAATGCGACAGTTCAGGATATTGCAAAAGTGCTGGAGGATTTATATCATGTTAAGATAGAGGTTCGTAAGGATATTGACCTGGAACATACTTATTCGGGCATGATAGAGAAAAAGCAAGAGCTTGAAGATGTAATAAAAACTTTGCAAAATAGTATACCGATAAAATATAAGATAGAGAGTGATAAGGTTTTGATTGAACCTGTGGAGTAAAATCCGATTCGGCAAACACGCTTTTATGAGGTGTTTGCCGATTTTTTTTGTTCCCTGAAAAAAATAATGAATTTGAGTAAGTGTTTTATATAAGATGGCTGTTATATATGTACTATCGGAAATTGTAGTAATAATTTGAAATAACAAGATTATGTTTAACCTTAAAAAGAATTTATTTTTAGAAGGGAAAATGCAATCCTTATGTTCGGGAAAATATCTCAGGACATTGGTTTTTTTAGGCTTGTCGGCAGCTCCTTTTCAGTGGGTTTCGGCGCAGTTTAATCTTTCACTGTCTAATCCCAGTTTGGGAAGTGTGATTAAAGAAATTCAGGCGCAGTCGGATTATCAGTTCTTTTATGACGATAAGCTTGCTTCTGTTCAACTTGAATCTTTGAATGTAACTGATTCTTCTTTGCAGGAAGTATTGAGTAAGGCTTTGAGTGGAAAAAATATTTCTTATAAAATAGACGATAAAGTCGTTTATCTGTTATGGATAATTCCACAGTAAAGAAGTCGCCTGCACAGAATGCTGCAAAGAAGACGATTACCGGACGTATAGTAGATGCGACAGGTGAACCATTGATTGGTGTGACTATTATGGAAAAAGGAACTACCAATGGTAGCATTACCGATTATGATGGAAATTATTCTTTGAGTGTACCTGGAAATGCAGTGCTTCAGTTCTCTTATATCGGCTATAAGAGTGTAGAGATGAAGGTAGAAGGCAAAGAAGTGATTGACTTGACCATGCATGAAGATACTGAGGTATTGGACGAGGTTGTCGTTACTGCTTTGGGTATCAAGCGTGAGAAAAAAATGCTGGGATACGCTGTGCAGGAATTGAAGAGTGATGAGTTGAACAAGACAGGTGACCCTTCTGTGACCAGTGCTTTGCAGGGTAAGGTAGCCGGTTTGTCAATGAATACTTCATCTACCGGTTTGGGAGGTTCTACCAAGATTACTATTCGTGGTAACTCTTCATTGAGCGACAATAACCAACCGTTGTGGATTGTGGATGGAGTGCCGTTCAGTGATAACAGTACTTCTGATGCTTCTTTCTATGGTGGTGTAGACCGTGGTGGTGCTTCGTTAGACATCAATCCGGATGACATTGAGAGTATTTCAGTTTTGAAAGGGCCCGAATGCCGCAGCATTGTATGGTTCACGTGCTGGTAACGGTGTAATTTTGGTTACAACGAAGAAAGGTTCCAAGAAAGATGGTTTTGGTATCCGCTATACTGGTAACTTTACATGGAGTAGCGTAGCCGAAACATTAGAGCAGCAGGAACGTTATGGCCAGGGACAGATTGGTGCCAATGGTGGTGCTAGCTATACCAAAGAAACATCAGGTAGCTGGGGACCCGTATTGGATGGAAGCCCATTTGAAGCTTGGAATGGTGAGACATATGCTTATTCAAAATATGGCAATAAGTTGAAGGATTATTTTGATACTGGTTTCTCACAGAATCACAATGTGTCTATCAGCAACGGTACTGAAACATCACATTTCCGTGCTTCGTTCGGTGCATCGGATAACAAGGGTGTGTTCCCGAATGAAAAATTGAGCCGTATAAATATCGACCTGAATGCTGGTACAGAATTGAATAAATGGATGTCAATCGACGGAAAGATTTCATTGTCACGTACCAAAGCAGAGGATCGTCCTGAATATGGTACATACGGTGCTATCAATCAGTTGATGGGTATTCCTCACAATGTACGTTTGGATGATTTGAAACAGTATTCAACTGAAGATGCCGTACATGTGAACTGGTATGGACCGAGTGCTGAAATCCGTAACCCATATTATGTATTGCATCAGCGTCATAATTCTGACGAACGCTGGCGTGCATTTGGTTATTATAGCACTAAGATTAACTTTACTGACTGGTTGCATTTATCTGCTAAGTATGCCTTCGATTATTACCGTACGCGTGTTCAGAATACCAATGCAGGTGATGCGTATAATAATGAAACGGTTCCTAGTGCTATCACTGATGACAAGATGGATCGTGGCGAAGAAAACTTCTTCGAATCAAATGCTGAATTTATTTTGATGGGTGACCGTCAGTTGACTGAAAACTTCCGCCTTGGCTTTACGCTGGGTTCTAACTTCATGTATCAGAAGTTTGAGTCTTTGAGTGCCGGTGTAGGTAATATGTTGACTAAGGGTGAATGGATGTTCAATGCGGCTAACCTGTTGCGTACAGCTGCTGAAACAGGTAAGGAACGTGCCATGAATTCTGTATTTGGTTCTGTACAGATGGCATGGAAGGAATATTTGTCATTAGACCTTACTGCTCGTAATGACTGGTCATCTACATTGCCTAAGCAGAATAATTCATTCTTCTATCCTTCTGCTAACTTGAGTTTTGTTATTTCTGATTTCATGAAGTCTATCGACAAATCTTTACCTTCATGGGTAACTTTTGCTAAGTTGCGTCTGTCTGCTGCACAGGTAGGTAAGGATACAGAACCGTATCAGTTGTACAATACTTATGCTTATAAGTTTGATAATGGCATCTTGACTCCTGATAAGAGTAATGTGAAGTTGAACGATAATTTGAAGCCGGAAATTGCTACTTCATACGAAGGCTGGTTTGGATATGAAGTTCTTTGATAATCGTTTCGGGTTTGACTTTACTTATTATTACAGCAAGACTAAGAACCAGATTATGAAGGTGCCTGCTGCAGGCTCCTTGGAGTGGTGGACAGTGGGTTAATGCCGGTTTGATTTCGAACCAGGGTGTTGAATTGATGTTGTATTCTACCATTGTAGATACTAAGGACTTCACATTTGATTTGAATGTGAACATGGCGCACAATGTTTCTACTGTTAAAGAACTGGCTCCTGAATCTAATGTGAACTATATGTTCTTTAACGGTGATGGCAACTTCCCTGTTAAGGTTGGTGCTCGTGCAGGTGAAAAACTGGGTGAGATTTATGCAACTACCTTGTACAAACGCAATGATAACGGTGATATTATAATCGGTGCCGACGGCATGCCGATGACTGTGACTGATGAAGCTGAATATGTAGCTAACCCGATTGGTAACATTCAGCCTGACCTGACCATGTCTGTATCACCTACTTTCACTTATAAAGGTGTAACTCTTTCTGCTATGTTTGATATGAAATTTGGTGGTGATATCTTCTCTTACTCAGAAATGATGTCTACCGGTAGAGGTTTGGCTAAGCGTACGGAAAATCGTGGAGAAGCTGATAATTATATGATGGTATTCCCTGGTGTGACTGAAAATGGTCAGCCTAATACCACGAAGATTACAGCTAGCCAGTACTATGGTGCGTTGTTGGCTGAAGACTTCCTGTATGATGCTTCATTTATTAAGTTGAAAGAATTGTCATTGGGTTATTCATTCCCTTCAAAGATGCTGAAAAAGACCCCGTTGACTTCACTGAACGTTTCATTTGTAGCACGTAACTTGTGTTATCTGTTGAAGCATACACCGGGTACAAGTCCTGAAGGTGGTTACGATACAACTATGTTCTCACAGGCTATTGATTATGCGGCTCTGCCTTATACTCGTACCTTTGGTTTGTCTGTTAGTTTAGGTTTTTAATCTTAAAAAATAGTATAGAGTTATGAAATTCAATATATATAAATCTGTCGCCTTGTGTTCGTTGTTAGCACTTACAGGCTGTCATGACTTTGAAGAAATGAATACCAATCCGTATGCTCCGGTTTATGATCCTACAGTGATAGGAGGTACGGCTGACGGCATTGATATCGACTATACTTTGTCGGAAAATGCGTTAAAGAGTTTACAAGCTACAGAAAGTGCGGTAGGTGCAACTTTCTTTAACTTCATGTATGAAGGGTTATACAATGATTATCAGACTGCTACTAACCTGACACATGATGTGTATGCAGCTTATAGTGGATCAAACGGTTTTTTGAATAATGCTCCGGCTTATGCGTATAACGATGCTTGGTCAGCATCTCGTTGGCGTCATTTCTATGATGACCGTACCATCTCAGAATATAGTCAGTTGATTAAGACTTTTTGGTTCTGTAATAGAGAATATTATCATAATGTATTCTACATTACACGTATCTACTATGCTTTCTTGATGTCTGCTCAGACTGATACTTATGGAGATATTCCAATTAAGTATTATGTAAAAGGTATGATTCCTCCTGAAGAAAATGTGGAATACAGTTCACAAGAGGAAGTATATAATTTGATATTCCAGATACTTGACCAGGCTATCACAGGTTTGCATAATCCTCCAGCTGGTGCTCAGTATAAGTTCAGCGATACGGATGACCGTGTGTACAAAGGTGATGTAAATAAATGGCTTCGTTTTGCGAATACACTGCGTCTGCGTCTTGCCTTGCGTGTGTCAAATGTAAATCCAGCGTTGGCTAAGGAACAGGGTGAGAAGGCATTGACAGATCCTGCTGGCTTGATGCAGGGACAGGAAGACAATATGAAACTGATTCCTAAACGTCAGTTTGTAACCGGTGGTAATGAGAATATTTTTGCCTTGATGTACGGTTGGGGTGCCAGTGTAGTTTTGCCTAAGGAAATGGAATGGGCATACAAGAACCAGGCGTTAAAGGATGGTATTGACTCATCGGCTGATGGTTTTGTGGCTAAGGTGTCACAAGGTGCTGAAGAAGGTACAGTAGTGGGCCTGGATAACCAGAAGTTTAATGAAAAAGAAGCAAATTGTTATCTTGACCCTCGTTGTGAAGTGTTATGGTTCCGTCCTACATCTTTGGATGATTTGAATGCGAAAGATGGTATTCATGAATCAGATAAAGAATTCGGTGGTTACCGTAATGGAGTAACAGAGGTTGGTTCTAAATATACTACAGTTTATTCTCCGATGCGTGTAGATCAGCGTACAGATGTTATGAACCGTAAGGTATGGTGGAACTTAGCTCGTGAAATTGTATGGATGGGCTATTCTGAAAGCCTCTTCCTGAAGGCTGAAGCTGCTTTGCGTGGCTGGGCTGGACTGCCTAAAACTGACGCCAAGAAATATTATGAAGAGGGTATTCGTGCTTCAATGAACTATTATGAAATTGATGCAGATGCCGAAGGTCAGCAGAAGATTGATAATTACATTAATCACTTGGCTGGTATGAAAGCTTTCACTAGCGGTTCTGACGAAGAACAGCTTGAACAGATTATTACACAGAAGTGGTTAGCTGTATATCCTAATGGTAATGAAGGTTGGGCAGAGGTACGTCGTACTGATTATCCTCGCTATTTGCTGTTGCCACGTTATGGTAATAACTCTAACGGTGAAGTAGAAAATACGAAACTGATTAAGCGTATTAGTTATCCAAATAGTGAGTCACGTAATCCGTTGAAGCCAGATTATACTCAAGGTACAAGAGTTTGGTGGGATGTAGCTGACACGATGGATGACAGCGGCAAATGGCATACGCCGAACAACTTCAGATAATTACCTTTAATAAATGAATAAAGAAAGCCGTTTTAGCCTGTTGGTATTGGTTTGATATACATTAATATGGCTAAAACGGCTTTTTTAATCATTATTTTTCTTAACTTTAGTCACTGCGGGGTTGCAGTATCTTTTAGCTATTATAATAACATGAAAAATTCACTTTGGGCTTTTATTGGTTTGGCTGGTCTTACATGGGCTTGTTCTACTCCTGTTACTCATGTGGAAGAAGATTTGACACAGTATGTGAATCCTTTCATTGGAACGGACTTTACCGGAAATACTTATCCGGGTGCACAAGTTCCTTTTGGCATGGTTCAATTGAGTCCGGACAACGGGCTTCCGGGATGGGATAGAATTGCAGGCTATTACTATCCGGACAGTACCATTGCCGGGTTTAGCCATACGCATCTTTCAGGAACAGGAGCAGGCGATTTGTATGATATTTCTTTTATGCCTGTAACCCTGCCATACGTAGAAGCAGAAGCCCCTCTGGGGATACATTCCAAGTTTTCGCATGAGAAGGAAAGTGCATCTGCCGGATATTATCAGGTCTTCTTGGATGATTATGGAATCAATGTGGAACTGACGGCAACGGCACGTTGCGGAATTCAACGCTATACTTTTCCGGAAGCGAAATCGGCCATTATTCTGAATCTGAAAAAAGCAATGAACTGGGATGCCACACAGGATAGTTATGTGGAGGTAGTAGACTCTGTGACTATCCGTGGATATCGTTTTTCGAACGGTTGGGCCAGAAAGCAGAAGGTGTTCTTCCAGACCCGTTTCTCTGTTCCTTTTGAGAATGTACAAATGGATACGACTCCTATCTTGAAGGACAATCTTCCTATGGGTACTGCATACGTTGCCCGGTTTGATTTCTCAACGAAAAGGATGAGCAGATAATTGTTTCTACCGCCATTTCGGGAGTGAGTATGGAAGGGGCAGCCAAGAACCTGCAGGCAGAAGTTCCGGAAAATGACTTTGAAAAGTACCGGTTGCTGGCTAAGGAAACATGGAATAAGGAATTATCAAAGATAAAGGTAGAGTCGGAGGATAAAGATGACAAGACCGTGTTCTATACTGCACTTTATCACAGTATGCTTGCCCCTACTATTTATTCGGATGTAGACGGACAATATTACGGACCGGATCAGAAGGTGCATCAGGCAGAGAACTGGACCAATTACAGTACGTTCTCTCTTTGGGATACGTTCCGTGCATCACATCCGTTGTTTACTTATACGCAGCCGGAACGAACCAATGATATGATTAAGTCATTCTTGGCATTCTATGAGCAGAATGGCCGTTTACCGGTATGGAACTTCTATGGAAGTGAAACAGACATGATGATTGGTTATCATGCGGTACCAGTTATTGTGGATGCGTATTTGAAGGGTATCGGTGATTTTGATGCTGAAAAGGCATTGGAAGGCCTTGTGTAGCTACTGCGAATATTGATGAATACAGAGGCATTGGCTTTTATAAGCAGAAGGGATACATCCCTTATAATGTCACAGACGAATATAATTCTGAAAACTGGTCGTTGTCAAGAACACTGGAATATGCGTTCGATGATTTTTGTATAGCTGAAATGGCTGCCAAGATGGGGCGGAAGGATATAGCGGATACTTTCTATGCTCGTTCGCAGAATTACCGTAATGTGTATAATCCGGCTACTTCCTTTATGCAGCCCAAAGATGATAAAGGTAATTTTATCAAGGACTTCCATGCTGAGGAATATACGCCACATATTTGTGAAAGCAATGCATGGCATTATTTCTGGTCTGTACAGCATGATGTGGATGGTCTTGTGAGCCTGGTGGGAGGAAAGGAGCGTTTTAGAGAGAAGCTTGACAGCATGTTTACATATCACCCGACGGATGACCACGAGTTGCCTATTTTCAGTACGGGTATGATTGGACAGTATGCACACGGAAATGAGCCGAGTCATCATGTAGCCTATCTGTATAATAAGGTAAATCAGCCTTGGAAAACGCAGCAATATGTGTCGCAGATTATGGATGAACTGTATCTGAATACCCCGGCTGGTTTGTGTGGAAATGAGGATTGCGGACAGATGTCGGCATGGTATGTATTTAGTGCCATGGGCTTTTATCCTGTAAATCCTGTTTCGGTGAGCATGAAATAGGAAAACCAAAATTTAAAAAGGTTGAATTGCAGTTGGCAAATGGCAAAACGTTTACTGTGCTTGCGAAGAATCTTGACAAAGAAAATAGGTACATACGTGCTGTGAAATTGGATGGCAAGGATTATCATCAGAGTTTTATTACGCATGAACAGATTCTGTCAGGTGCGACATTGGAACTGGAGATGTGTAATGAGCCTGGGCATACATGGTATTAATTAAAAATTTTAAACTAGGAATTTATGATGAAGAAATTAGTATTGTTAATCATGATAATGTGCTTTGCCCTTCACGGTAAGGCTACGAATTATGCAGACTATGTGAATCCGCTGATTGGTACACAGTCTACTTATGAGTTTTCTTCCGGAAACACGTATCCGGCTACGGCATTGCCGTGGGGAATGAATTTCTGGACACCTCAGACCGGTAAAATGGGAGACGGATGGCAGTATATGTATACTGCTACTAAAATCAGAGGATTTAAGCAGACCCATCAGCCCAGCCCGTGGATTAATGACTACGGTCAGTTTTCTATTATGCCGGTGGTAGGAGAGCCGGTGTTTAATGAAAACAAACGTGCCAGCCTGGTTCTCACATAAAGGTGAAGAAGCAAAGGCATATTATTATAAGGTGTATCTGGCAGAGTATGATGTAGTGACAGAGCTGGTCCCGACTGAACGGGCTGCTCTGTTCCGTTTTACTTTCCCTGAGAATGAGCATTCTTACGTAGTGATTGATGCGTTTGACAAGGGCTCTTATGTGAAGATTGATGCGGCAAATAACCGTATTATCGGTTATTCTACCAAAAACAGCGGTGGTGTGCCTGATAACTTCAAGAACTATTTTGTAATTGAATTTGACAAGCCTTTTACATATAAGGCTACGGTGGCCGACAGCTGTATCTCTGTGGATAAAGCTGAACAGGAGGCAAATCATGCAGGAGCTATTATCGGTTTTGCTACTCGAAAAGGTGAAAAGGTACACGCCAGAGTGGCTTCTTCTTTCATCAGTCAGGCACAGGCTTTAGAAAATCTGAAGGAGTTGGGCAATGACAGTTTTGATGTGTTGGTAGAAAAAGGTAAGACGGCCTGGAATGAAGCGTTGGGTAGAATCGAGGTGGAAGGTGGTAATCTTGACCAGTATCGTATGTTTTATTCTTGCTTGTACCGTTCGCTGTTGTTCCCTCGTAAGTTCTATGAGATAGATGCCAACGGACAGGTAGTGCATTACAGTCCTTACAACGGACAGGTACTTCCGGGATACATGTACACGGATACGGGTTTCTGGGATACATTCAGATGTCTTTTCCCCTTGTTGAATTTAGCTTATCCATCAGTTAATAAAGAGATACAGGAAGGTCTTGTCAATACTTACAAAGAAAGTGGATTCTTCCCTGAATGGGCCAGCCCCGGACATCGCGGATGTACGGTGGGCAACAATTCTGCTTCCGTGTTAGTTGATGCTTATATGAAAGGGGTGAAAGTGGACGACCTGAAGACATTGTATGAAGGATTGCTCCATGGAACAAAGAACGTACATCCTGAGGTATCTTCTACCGGACGTCTGGGACATGAATATTATAACGAATTAGGTTATGTGCCTTGTGATGTGAAGATACACGAGAACGCAGCCCGTACACTGGAATATGCGTATGATGACTGGTGCATCTATAAACTTGCTAAAGAACTGAAGCGCCCGAAAAAGGAAATCAAGCTTTTTGCAGAACGTGCCATGAACTATAAGAATCTGTTTGATTCGGAAACCAAACTGATGAGAGGCAAGAAGGAGAACGGTGAATTCATGAAGCCTTTCTCTCCGTTGAAATGGGGGGATGCATTCACTGAAGGAAACAGCTGGCATTATACCTGGTCGGTATTCCATGACCCTCAGGGACTGATTGACTTGATGGGAGGAGACAAGGCTTTTGTGTCTATGCTTGATTCTGTCTTCTCTGTACCGCCTGTATTCGATGACAGCTATTATGGTTTTGTAATTCATGAGATTCGTGAGATGACTGTGATGAACATGGGTAACTATGCACATGGGAACCAGCCTATCCAGCACATGATTTATCTGTACAATTATGCCAAACAGCCGTGGAAAGCACAGTACTGGTTGCGCCAGGTGATGAACAAGATGTACACACCGACTCCGGATGGATATTGTGGTGACGAGGACAATGGACAGACCTCTGCATGGTATGTATTTACAGCTTTAGGATTTTATCCGGTATGTCCTGGAAGCAATGAATATGTGGTAGGTGCTCCTTTGTTTAAGAAAGCGACTATTCATCTGGAAAATGGAAAGGACGTAACGATTGAAGCTCCGTTGAACAGTGAGGAGAATTTGTACATCAAAGAGATGAAATTGAATGGAAAATCTTATACTCATAACTATTTTTCACATGAAGATTTGATGAATGGAGCGAAAATACAAATAGAAATGAGTAACTTGCCGAACGAAAACAGAGGTATAGCTGCAGAAGATGCTCCTTACTCGTTTTCAGTGGATGAGAAATAAGAACCTTCATATATTAAATTTAAAACCATGAATAAGAAATCATTATTGTTTGTTCCGGTTTTGTCCTTGTGTCTGGCTTCTTGTGGAAGTAGCCAGAAAGGGCAGGAGATGGAAGATTTGACGCAGTTTGTAGACCCTCGTATTGGTACTGGCGGACATGGACATGTGTTTTATGGTGCCAATGTGCCTTACGGATTTATTCAGCTGGGTCCGACAAGCATTCCTCAGTCATGGGACTGGGTATCGGGGTATCATGTATCAGACTCTACGGTGATAGGATTTCCACATACACATTTGAGTGGAACCGGTATAGGCGACTTGCATGACATCAATGTAATGCCGGTAGTAGGAGAAGTGACTTATTCAAGAGGGGATGCTTCATCGTATGAAACGGGATTATGGTCTTACTCAGACCGCTCGAAAGAAGTTGTGACTCCGGGTTACTATCGTACTCACCTGTCAAGATACAATGTGGATGTAGAATTGACAGCTACTAAGCGTGTCGGTTTTCATAAATATACCTTCCTGGGAAATGAAAGTCCGGCCATTGTATTTGATATGGTAAACGGTGGCTGCTGGGATAAAACCACAGAAGTTTCTGTGATACGGGTGGTAAACGACAGCACCGTGAGCGGTTATCGCTATTCAAAGGGATGGGCCGACGACCAGCGTGTATTTTTCCGTGCAGAATTCTCACGTAAGTTTGATAACGTAGAATTTATTGTCAACGACTCTGTGAAGGAAGGTAACATGGCAAAAGGTGCACAACTGTTTGCCAGAGTCAACTTTGCTGCGGGAAACCAAGAACCGGTGTATATGAAGGTGGCATTGTCTCCTACTTCAGAAGAAGGTGCACAACTGAATATGCAGACAGAGCTGAGTAGTTGGGACTTTGAGAAGACGATTGCAGATGCTAAGGCTGCTTGGAATAAGGAATTGAATAAGGTAAAAGTGTATACCACAGATGAGGCTTCAAAGAAGATTTTCTATACAAGTCTGTATCACACCTTGTTTGCTCCGTCTGAATTCTGTGATGTGAACGGTGATTATTATGGAGCCGATAAGCAGATGCACAAGGGCGAAGGTTTTGTAAATTACACTACATTCTCACTGTGGGATACCTATCGTGCAGCACAGCCGTTGATGACGATTCTGCATCCTGAAAAGATGAGTGACATTATCAATACCATGCTTCACATCCATCAGCAGCAAGGAAAACTTCCGGTATGGCATCTGATGGGGTGTGAAACCAACTGTATGGTAGGTAATCCGGGGGTACCGGTGGTGGCAGATGCCATTTTGAAGGACATCAAAGGCTTTGATCCAGAATTGGCCTTCAAGGCACTGAAAGAATCTTCTATGTTGCCTGAACGTGGAATGGAACACCGTATTGAATACAGGTTTATTCCGGCAGACAAGATGACGGAAGCTATAGCGTATGATATGGAATATGCTATTGCAGACTGGACAGTGGCACAGGCCGCTCAGAAACTTGGCAAGCAGGAAGATTATGAATATTTCCTGAAACGTAGCAAATCATACAAGAATTATTTTGATGCTTCTACGGGATTCATGAGAGGAAAGATGCTCGACGGTTCCTGGCGTACTCCGTTTAGTCTTATGCATCTTCTCACAGAGAAGACGACTATTGTGAAGGAAATGCATGGCAGTACACATGGCTGGTACCTCATGATGTAGAAGGATTGGTGGAATGCTTCGGCAGTAAAGAAGCGTTTGTGAACAAACTGGATTCTTTATTCCTGGCAAACGGTGATATGGGAGAAGCTTCTTCTCCGGATATTAGCGGATTGATTGGTCAGTATGCTCATGGTAACGAACCGAGTCATCATACGGTTTACCTGTACACACTTGTAGGGCAGCCTTGGAAGACAGCCGATAGAATCAAGGAGATTCTGCATACAATGTATACAGACCAGCCGGATGGTTTGTCAGGTAATGAGGATGTAGGACAGATGTCGGCTTGGTATATCCTTTCTTCTTTCGGATTCTATCAGGTAGAACCTGCCGGTGGCAAGTTTGTATTTGGTTATCCGAACTTTGATAAGGTAGAGATAACCGTTCCTGCTGGCAAATTCGTTATAGAGCGTGAAAACAAAGGCCAACAGAACAATTACATACAAGGTATTGTCCTTAATGGAACTGAATATAAGAAACCCTGGATTGAATACGCCGATATTATGAAAGGCGGCGAATTGAAGTTCCTGATGGGAGATGAGCCGGTAGTATGGTATTAAAATAAAATGTAAGTCTGACTATATATTGGGAACCCGTCATCGAGCCTGTGGCTTGGTGGCGCTTTTCTTTTATGTTAGCGGATTATTGCTATAATATATGTTTGTAATGGGTAAGGAAATGGGGGATAGCAATAAATAAAAAAGGTAAATATTCTTGTAATTCTTTTCGTAGTAATTTTAAAAGGCTTGTTGGATTCTGTAATCTACTGTTTTGGGGGAGACATTAAGTATATCAGCAATATCTTTATAGCTTTTTCCTTGGAAACGATGCATGATGAAGGCTTCTCGATAAGATGATGGAAGTGCATTAATTGCTTCTTTTAGTCGTTTTGATAATTCTTGAAAACGATAAAAACTTTCTTCTTCCATTAGTTGTTGCATCGCTTCAAAAAATTTGGTATCAGCTGCATTTTTTATTTCATTTTCTTTGATTTGATTTATGGCCTTGTGATAAACGCTTTTAAGAAGGTATCCGCCTAATGAATTTTGAATATTAAGAGCTTGTCGATGTTCCCATAGCCACAATAAAGTATCACCAGCGATTTCTTCTGCATCTTCAATTGGTACAAAACGCGCACCGTATGCACATAATACCGAGTAGTATTTTCTGAAAATGCATTCAAAAGCTGTTAGGTCATTTTGCTGCAAACAACTTAGCAAGTAGATATCCTGGTTTAAGATTCTCATATTTACAAAGGTATATGAAAAAATTAGGTTTGATATGTTTTTTTGTTTTTCTTTTTGTAATAATCTTGTTTTAGTTAATAGATATTAAATTTTACGATAATGTTTAGGACTCCTTGGTTGAGGGCTGTCTTTTAAATAAAAAAGAAAGTTTTAATGAAAGATAATAAATTTGATATAGAGGAACTGGTCATCCGTTATTGTGAAGGTAATGTTAGTGAAAGCGAAAAATGTGATGTGGAAAATTGGATGAGTGAATCAGAAGAAAATTCTGATTGTTCGTAAAATGTATACTTTGATTTTAGCAACAGATGCTTCTATTGTTTGTGATAAGATAGATGTAGATGCAAGCTTGGATGCGTATGAAAGAATCTATTGATACTTGTGCTGCTGAAAGTAAGAAGAATAAGAAGAAGCGCGGCTGGATGTTATGGATGCAACGTGTTGCCGCGGTATTATTTCTTCCTTTATTGATAGGAACATATTTATTATATGTAAATCAACAGAAAAGGGATACTTCTGTGGCTCAGGTATTGGAAATTCGTGCCACCTCGGGTATGACGGCTAAAACATACCTTCCAGATAGTACTTTGGTGTATTTAAATGCAGGTTCTGTTTTGCGGTATCCTTCAGAGTTTACGGGAAATAAACGTGAGGTTGAATTGATGGGAGAGGCTTATTTTGAAGTGGCAAAGGATCCTTCTCGTCGTTTTGTGATTGCTACTCCTCAACAAGCTAAAATAGAGGTACTTGGAACAAAGTTTAATTTGGAAACAATTGATAAGACGGAAGAAGTGATAACGACTTTGCTTGAGGGAAAGGTTCTTTTCTCTTATCAGAAAGGAAATCAGCCATGTTCTGTTGAAATGCTTCCTGGACAAAAGGTGGTTTATCACCGTGCATGTGGAAGTATCGAAATTCATAAAACAGACGGGATATCCGAGACAGCTTGGAAAGATGGTAAGATAATATTTAATAATACTCCTTTGAAAGAAGCATTGCATTTACTTGAAAAACATTATAATGTGGAGTTTATTGTAAAAAATCCGGCTTTTTACCAATATTCTTTTACAGGAACGTTTGCTAATCAGCGCCTGGAGCAGATAATGAAATATTTTCATATCTCATCGAGCATACATTGGAATTATATAGATACATATGGCACAAAGAATCAAATAGAACTTTATTGATAAAATTTCTACTTAAAACCTTAAATTATGGAGAATAACAAAATTTTTTGGAGGAAAGTTCCCTCTGTGACGAATCTATTATTGTGTGGGATGTTTATTCCTGTTGGAATATTGCATGCATCAGAAAGTTATGGTCAGCGTGTTATGATTGATTTAACAGCGGAGAGTATGACTGTAAAAGAAGTCTTGGAGCAAATAGAGTCTCAATCAGACTTTGATTTCTTTTATAATAATGCTCATGTTGATTTAAATCGTCAGGTGACAGTTCCAGATGAGGGAGAGGAACTGTTTACTATTTTAGATAGTGTATTTGAGGGAACAGGGGTGAAGTATGTGGTGATGGATAAAAAAATAGTTCTTTCTACTGAAGCAGAACCGACACAATCTGTACAGCAGAAACAGAAGATTGGCGGCCGTGTGGTGGATGCTTCAGGAGAACCGATTATTGGAGCTACGATTAAGGAGAAAGGTACGTCTAATGGAACTATATCCGATTTTGATGGAAACTTTGTCTTGGAGGTTTCTCCTTCTTCTGTTCTTGAAATTTCATATATTGGATATCAGAGTCAGACTATAAAATCAGATGGAAGCCAACCTTTATCTATTACCTTTAAAAGAAGATACACAAACTTTGGAAGAAGTTGTAGTAGTAGGGTATGGGGTACAGAAAAAAAGCTAATTTAACTGGGGCTGTCAGTAGCGTAAAGATGGATGAGATATTAGGGGATCGTCCTGTTACTTCTGTCAGTGATGCCTTGTTGGGGGCAATGCCGGGCCTCCAGGTAACAGGAACTTCTGGACAACCTGGATCGGAAATGAGTTTTAATATTCGTGGAACTAATAGTATTAATGGTGGAAATCCGCTAGTGCTGGTTGATAATGTTGAAATGGATATTAATATGTTGAATCCAGAAGACATTGAATCGGTAACGGTTCTGAAGGATGCAGCAGCTTCAGCTATTTATGGAGCACGTGCTGCCTTTGGAGTTATTTTGGTTACAACTAAAAAAGGAAGTACAGATAGTAGCGTTTCGATAAATTATTCTAATAATTTCTCTTTTAGCCGTCCTGCTAATATGCCTCATAAAGCCAGTCCAATGCAAACAGTCCAGGCTTACAAGGATATGGGATGGGTGAACTATAGAACAGGAGAAAATGTAGATACTTGGCTTGGTTTATTAGAAGATTATGCCCAAAATCCGGGTAATTATCCTGAGGGTTATACTACGATAGATGGTTTGCGTTATCAGCTTCAAGAAACAGACTTATTTGATGATATGCTTGAAACAGGTTTCCAACAGACTCATAATGTTTCTGTAAATAGTGGAACGAAATCGTTGTCTTATCGTATGTCAGCAGGTATGGTAAAACAAGATGGTGTATTGGTAACAGATAAGGATGCATATAATCGTTATAACATATCTTCTTATATTCGTTCTGATATTTATTCGTGGATTACTCCTGAATTGGATATTAAATATACCAATCTTAATTCTTCACTTCCTACATCTTCAGCGCCTTATGGCATTTGGGGAGCTGCATCGGCTTTCCCTTCTTATTTCCCATTGGGCGAAGTGGAAATGGAAGATGGCTCAAGCCTTCCTATTAATACGCCACGTAATCAAATTATTTTAGGGGCTCCGACTGAGAAAAAGAGAGACAACTTACGACTTTTAGGTAAAGTTACAATAACACCTTTCAAGGACTTGAAAGTTATAGCTGAATATACATTTAATCGGAAGAGTGCTGAAACAACCAAGTATGATAACAAATTTGAATATGCGAATGGAATCAGTAACTTTAATAAAGAATCATCTATCGCAAATTCTAAGTATGAAATAACTTCAGGAGCTACAGACTATACAGCATTGAATATTTATGGAAATTATACTAAGACGGTTGGAAAACATGATTTTAGTGCTATGGCTGGTTTCAATCAGGAAAGTTATACTTATCATGAAGTAAAGAGTGCCCGTTGGGATATGATTAATGACAATTTGCCATCTTTGTCTCAAGGAACTGGAGCTTATGAAAATAAAGAAGCTTTTTCTGAATATAGAGTACGTGGATTGTTTTATCGTTTGAATTATTCATTTGCTGGTAAATATTTGTTTGAAACTAACGGGCGTTACGATGGTTCCTCTAAATTCCCAAGTGAAAGCCGGTTTGGCTTTTTCCCTTCAGTTTCTGCAGGATGGCGTGTGAGTGAAGAGCGTTTTATGGATTGGAGTGACTCGTTTTTGTCAAACTTAAAACTCAGAGTTTCATGGGGTAATATCGGTAATCAGAATGTAGATCCTTACCAGTTTGTTCCAGCTATGGAAGCTTTTAGACCTAACTGGGTTGTGGATGGAAGTAAACCGACTGCTTTGGAACCGCCTGCATTAGTTAGTAATAGTTTTACTTGGGAGAAGGTAAGTACGTTGGATTTTGGATTTGACCTTGGCTTATTTAATAATCGATTAAATATGGTTTTTTGATTGGTATCGTCGTGATACCAAGGGAATGCTTGCACCTGGCATGGAATTGCCAGGAGTTTTAGGTGCAAAGGCTCCTATGCAGAATGCTGCTGATTTACGTTCTAAAGGATGGGAAATTTCTATTGATTGGAATGACAGGATTGGTAATGTAAGTTATTATTTGGGCTTTAATCTGTATGACTCACGTACTAAGATTATGAAATATGATAATGAATCTCAACTCTTAGGAAAGGATGCGGATGGTAAGTTGTATTACCGTGAAGGCATGGAATTAGGAGAAATCTGGGGCTATCATACAGACCGTTTATATACGGAAGACGACTTTGATGTAAATGGAAATTTAAAACCGGGAATTCCTAAAGTAGAAGGTTATAATCCTAATCCAGGTGATGTGCTTTATGTTGATTATAATAATGATGGACTGATTAATAATGGGACCAATACAGGATTGGATCCTGGTGACATGCGTATCATCGGAAATAATACTCGACGTTATCAGTATGGTATTCGTGGAGGAGCAGCTTGGAAAGGACTTTCTTTATCTTTTATTCTGCAAGGGTAGGTAAACGTGATATGTGGATAATGAATGAATTATTTTATCCGCATTATGACGAGTTTAGTACTTTCTATGATACACAGTTAGATTATTGGACTCCGGAACATACTGATAGTTATTTCCCGCGTTTGTATCAAATGTCAAAAGGAAATACAGCGGCAAATACGATGACTCAGACTCGTTATTTGCAGAATGGTGCTTATCTTAGCATTCGCAATATAACATTGTCGTATTCATTACCTAAGAAGTGGCTGACTCCATGGGGAGCTAAAAATTTGCAGATATTCTTTAGTGGTGAGAACTTATTCACTTTTGATCATTTGCCGAAGGGGCTTGATCCAGAACGTACAGTCACTGATGATTTAGGATCAAGAGGATTTACATATCCTTATATGCGTCAATATTCATTTGGTATTAATTTAACTTTATAATAGCTTATTATGAAAACATATATATTAGGATTGGGACTATGTCTATGTATGACAAGTTGCTTAAATGATGGATTTTTGGATATAGACCCGAAAGATCGTCAAACAGAACAAACAGCTTTTACTTCATACGATAATTTTAAGATGTATTCATGGGGATTATATGAAATCTTTTATGGATATGGAAATAATCAAGATATGAACTTCTTTAAAGGAGAGTATGAAGCCGATAATATGATTCGTGCCGTTAAAGGAAATGAAGGGCAATATGCTTATCAGAAGGCAAAGGTGAATGCTACTGATAGTGATTGGGATTATGATTATATTCGTAAAGTGAATTTAATGCTAGATAATGTGGATGATTCAGAAATGTCAGACACAGAAAAGGAGCATTGGAGAAGTGTTGGATATTTTTTCCGTGCTTATAAATATTTTCAGATGATGTCTTTGTTTGGGGATATTCCATGGATAGAGCATGTTCTAACAGAAAGTAGTGAAGAATTGTATGCATCAAGAGATCCTAGAGATTTGGTGGCAAAAAATATCTTGTCAAATTTGAAGTATGCAGAAGAGCATATTAAAGAATCAGGTGATGGAGATAATGCAATCAATACATCAGTTGTCCAGGCTTTGATATCTCGTTTTGGATTGTTTGAAGGAACGTGGAGAAAGTATCATGGTTTGGAGGACGCAGAAACCTATTTAAGGGCTAGTGCTGAGGCTTCAGAGAAAATTATGGCTAAATTCAAAGATTTGCATCCGAGATATGATGAAATTTTTAATTCAGAGGATTTAAGTGGAGTGCCAGGTATAATTTTATATAAGGCTTATGAAACAGCGCAATTGGGGCATGGGTTGACTCGTATGGTGAGAACTGGTGAGTCAAAGATAGAAATGACTAAGGATGCGGTAGATAGCTATTTATGTAAAAATGGTTATCCGATAGAAAATGGGGCAAGTTTATATGGAGGTGATCATGATGTCTATAAACAATTTACGAATCGTGATGAACGCCTTTATTATACTGTTTGTCCTCCTCATAAAGTTAAATTAACAGGAGCTGCAGCGACATCTACTGGTTGGGCATTTACAGAAAACCCTGATGATAGAATATTTATCGATTTAATGGAGACGTTGTCTGGAGAAACATATCATCGTTTGCCTACATCTAATTTTAAAGGTTTCTATAATCAGGGACAGCCCCATTTTGTGGATTATAACTGGAGTGTTGCATGGAATGCAAGCCAGATGGGCTTTTGGATGTGGAAATATTATAATACTCATACAAATTGTGCAAATGCTACTGGTGTGAATACAACGGATGCACCATTATTTCGTTTGGGTGAGATTTTATTAAATTATGCAGAAGCTAAGTGGGAATTGACTGAATTTAACCAGGATATAGCTGATTTGACTATTAATAAGTTGAGAGACCGCGTGCATGTCGCTCACATGGAAGTTACGCAGATTAATGAGGCTTTTGACCCGGCTCGTGATGCAGATATAGATCCTGTATTATGGGAAATCCGACGTGAAAGACGAGTAGAACTAATGGGAGAAGGTTTTCGTTTTGATGATTTGCGGCGTTGGAAAAAAGGACATTATGTTGACAAACAACCATTAGGAGTATATGTTTCTAATCCTGCTGAATATGGGAATAAACTTCTGATAAACGCAGAGGGATATGTGTACTTCTTTGAAAAGCCTTTGGGATGGCTCGATAAGTATTATTTGCGTCCTATCCCTTTGAACCAGAAAGCATTGAATCCTAATCTTGGCCAAAATCCGGGATGGGAAGAATAAAAAAAACTGGATATGAAAGTTTTTTCATTATTAATATCGACTGTTCCTTTTTTCTCTTCATTTTCTCTGTCTGCGGCAAAGCAGGCAGAGAAAATGAATGTATTGTTCTTAATGGCAGATGATATGCGCCCTGAATTGGGATGTTATGGAGTAGAAGCTGTTAAGACACCTAATATTGATCGGCTTGCATCAACTGGAGTTTTATTCCAAAATGCATATTGTAACGTACCGGTTAGCGGTGCTTCTCGTGCTAGCTTATTAACAGGAGTTTATCCTCATTATCCAGATCGCTTTGTTGGATTTTCGGCTTTAGCTAGTAAAGACTGTCCGGCAGCTATTCCTTTATCTGGTTGGTTCACTTCTCATGGCTATTACACTGTTTCTGACGGGAAAGTATTTCATCATATTGAAGATCATGCAGACTCTTGGAGTGAACCTCCGTATCGAACCCATCCTGATGGATATGATGTATACTGGGCAGAATATAATAAATGGGAATTATGGATGAATAGTGCTTCTGCTCGTACTATTAATCCTAAGACAATGCGTGGCCCTTTTTGTGAATGGGCTGAAGTTCCGGATACGGCTTATGATGATGGAAAGTTGGCAGAAAAAGCGATTGCCGATTTAAAGCGATTAAAAGAAAAAGGAAAGCCATTTTTTCTTGCATGTGGATTTTGGAAACCCCATCTTCCTTTTAATGCTCCTAAAAAATATTGGGATTTATATGATAGGGAGAAAATACCTGTGGCGGCAAATCGCTTTCGTCCGGAAGGGCTTCCTGAGGAAGTGAGAAACTCTCAAGAAATATATGCTTATGCTCGTACCACATCACCGGATGATATTTATTTTCTTAAAGAGGCAAAGCATGGTTATTATGCATGTCTGAGTTATGTTGATGCACAAATTGGAAAAGTTCTTGATGCATTAGACGAACTTGGCTTATCAGAAAATACGATTGTTGTGTTGTTGGGAGATCATGGTTGGCATTTAGGCGAACATGGATTTTTAGGGAAGCATAATCTGATGAATTGGTCTACACATGTGCCTTTAATTGTTCGTGTGCCAGGATTGCAAAAAGGAAAAACAGAATCTTTGGTGGAATTTGTTGATATTTATCCTACTTTATGCGAACTTTGTAACCTGCCTTTTCCAAAACAATTAGATGGGATTAGCTTTGTTCCTATTTTAAAGAATTTGGAGAGAAAAACGAAAGATAAAGTGTATATTCAGTGGGAAGGAGGAGATAATGCAGTCAACTGGAGGTATAATTATGCAGAATGGGAGAAAGGTAATCGTATGCTGTTTGACCATCAGATTGATGTAGAAGAAAATAAAAATAGAGCAAATGATCCTTCATATAAAAATATAATAAAGGATATGTCATCTTTTTTGCATAAGAAAAAACGTACTTTAAATAAATAATAATATGAATTTAAGACACATTATATTAGTAATACTTTCTTATTGGGCTTTATGTGGATATTCTCAGCGTATTTGTAAATCCTTAGATGATAATTGGATGTTCCGGTTTTCGCATCAGGTAGAAAAAGGAACAGGAGTTAGGATTACACTTCCTCATACGTGGAATGCTCAGGATGCCTTGTCGGGCAAATTAGACTATAAGCGGGGGATAGGAAATTATGAACGTACATTATATATTGATTCTCAATGGAAAGGTAAACGACTTTTTTTGCGTTTCGAGGGAGTAAACAGTATAGCTAATGTCTTTATTAATGGGAAGTGTCTGGGAGAACATAAAGGAGGATACAGTGCTTTTGTTTTTGAGATTACAGATAAGATTGATTATGGGAAAAACAATAAGCTATTGGTAAGGGTAAGTAATGCAGAGCGATTAGATGTAATGCCTTTAGTGGGTGACTTTAATATGTATGGAGGAATTTATCGTGGGGTGAAGTTGATTGTAACAGAATCGGCTTGTATTTCTTTACAGGATTATGCTTCTCCAGGAGTATATTTGACTCAACAGCAAGTTAGCCCTGATGAGGCTGAAATTTCAGCTACGGTTTTGTTGTCAAATCGTTTGGCAAAACGTGATGTAGTGGTGCGAGTTGAAGTGAAAGATGGTCAGCGTGTCATATCTCGACATGAACAACAGATGACTCTAGAGAAGGGAAAAGATGAAAAAGTTGTTTTCCCCATAAAAATAGAGAGTCCTCATTTATGGAACGGGAAACGAGATCCTTTTATGTATCAAACGGAAACAACTTTATGGTCAGATGGACGGTTATTGGATAAAGTAGTTCAACCACTGGGGATACGTTTTTTCCGGATAGAACCTGATAAGGGCTTTTTCTTAAATGGTGAATATTTAAAACTGCATGGAGTGTGCAGACATCAGGATCGACCTGAATTGGGTAATGCTTTACGCAAAGAACACCATGAGGAGGATACACATATTATGTTGGAAATGGGGGTGAATGCTGTTCGTCTGGCACATTATCAGCAATCTGAGGATATGTATGATTTAATGGATAAAACTGGTATTATTGCGTGGGCTGAAATTCCATTTGTAGGACCTGGAGGATATGATGACAAAGGGTTTGTTGATTTTCCAGACTTTCGGGAAAATGGTAAAAATCAGTTGCGGGAGTTAATCCGTCAAAATTACAATCATCCTTCTATTTGTTTCTGGGGACTATTTAATGAGTTAACAGAGTATGGAGATAATCCTGTTGAATATATCAAAGAGTTAAATATTCTTGCTCATGCTGAAGATTCCTCACGTCCTACTACAGCGGCTAGTAATCAGAATGGCAGCTTGAATTTTTTAACGGATTGTATAGCCTGGAATCGTTATGATGGCTGGTATAGTAATAATCCTGAGAATTTAGCTGAATTTTTGGATAATACGCATGCAGCATACCCTGACTTACGTATTGGTATTAGTGAATATGGGGCTGGAGCAAGTATTTATCATCAACAAGATTCATTGAGTCGACCTGCTCCTGTTAGTTTCTGGCATCCAGAGAATTGGCAGATTTATTATCACATGGAAAATTGGAAGATAATTAATGAACGTCCTTTTGTCTGGGGAAGTTTTGTTTGGAATATGTTTGATTTCGGGGCAGCTCATCGTCATGAAGGGGATCGTATAGGTATTAATGATAAAGGATTGGTGACATTTGACCGTAAAGTAAGAAAAGATGCTTTTTATTTCTATAAAGCGAATTGGAACCCGGAACCAATGCTTTATATAGCAGGGAAACGTAACCAGAATCGTGTAAGTTTGGTACAAGATATAATGGCCTTTACTAATGCGAATGAGGTAGAATTGTTGATTAATGGTAAGGTTATAGGAAAGGCCTTTCCTGATCAATATGCTACCGTAATGTGGAAAGGAGTAAAATTAGACGCTGGAGAAAATAAAATTCAAGTGAGAGCAACCGCAAAGAAAAAATGCTTATTGGATGAATGCGTAGTGTGGGTTAATTCTACAAAATAAAATATTATACTAATTTGAGTAATGACATTTATGTCTGCTTACTTTAGATAAGAAAATAAAATTCATAAAGGAGTTAGGAAGAAATATGAAAATTTCTTCTAACTTGCGCACCGGAAATAATTAACCTTAAAAAGGACAGATGGAAAAGACTCTTACTAAAGCAATCAAAACTATTTGCTGTTCATTGACGGGAGTGCTGACGATTAGTGGGACTCCTCAGCAGTTGTATGCGGAAAATGTATCCTTGCCTTATTGGAAGGATATTCAGACTGTATCAGTAAACCGGGAAGCACCGAGATCGGCTTTTATGACTTATGCTGACAAGACTCAGGCCTTGACTGGAAAATATGAAAACAGCCCTTATTATGAGTTGTTGAATGGTACGTGGAAATTTTATTATACAGATTCGTACCTGAATCTTCCTGCAGACATTACCTCTCCGGAAGTGAGTACAGAGGGGTGGCACGATATTAAGGTGCCGGGAAACTGGGAAGTGCAAGGATTCGGTACGGCTATTTATACGAATCACGGATATGAATTTCAGCCTCGTAACCCTCAGCCTCCCTTGTTGCCGGAGAAGAATCCAGTGGGAGTGTACCGGCGTGATATTACCGTGCCTTCAGAATGGAAAGGCCGTGATATTTACCTCCATATTGCCGGAGCAAAATCAGGATGCTATGTGTATTTGAACGGAAAAGAAGTTGGTTATAATGAAGACTCCAAGAATCCGGCTGAATATCTGATAAATGATTATTTGAAGGAAGGCAATAATGTGCTGACTTTTAAAAATCTTCCGTTGGAGCACGGGTTCTTATCTGGAATGTCAGGATTTCTGGCGTATCAGCGGTATAGAACGTGACGTATTCCTTTATTCGCAGCCGAAAGCTTCAGTACAGGATTTCCGGATTGTGTCTACTTTGGATGATTCGTACCGTAACGGTATTTTCCGTTTGGATATGGAGCTGAAGAATCATCGTACCAATACGGCTGGGTTGAGTATTGGATATGAATTACTCGATAATAACGGAAAGGTAGTAGCCAATGGTGAAGAAACCGTAGACGTACTTGCTGGTAAAGAAGGTACCGTATCGTTCAGCAAGGAACTGCCTGAAGTAAAAACCTGGACTTCGGAAGCACCTAACTTGTATAAACTATTGATGACTGTAAAGGAAAATGGAAAAGTGACCGAAGTGATTCCTTACCATGTAGGATTCCGGCGCATTGAAATCAAAGAAATTGATCAGAAAGGTACTAATGGAAAGAATTACCATGTGTTGTTTATCAATGGGCAGCCTTTAAAACTGAAGGGTGTAAATATTCACGAACATAATCCGTTAACAGGGCATTATGTAGATGAGGCCCTGATGCGTAAGGACTTGGAGCTGATGAAACGGAACAATATCAATACGGTACGTTTGTGTCATTATCCGCAAGACCGCCGTTTCTATGAACTCTGTGATGAATATGGTATTTACGTGTACGATGAGGCGAACATTGAAAGTCATGGAATGTATTATGATTTGCGTAAGGGGTGGAACCTTGGGAAATAATCCGGAATGGTTGAAGCCGCATCTTTACCGTGTGGAGAATATGTTTGAACGGAATAAGAACTATCCTTCGGTTACATTCTGGTCGTTAGGTAATGAGGCTGGAAACGGTTACAACTTTTATGAGGCTTATTTGTGGGTAAAACAGGTCGACAAGGGACTGATGGACCGTCCGGTAAATTATGAACGTGCTCAGTGGGAATGGAACTCTGACATGTACGTGCCGCAATATCCCAGCGCATCCTGGCTGGAATCAATAGGTCGGTTGGGAAGTGACCGTCCGGTAGTGCCTTCAGAATATGCACATGCCATGGGCAACTCTACCGGAGGCTTGTGGGACCAGTGGAAGGCTATCTATCAGTATCCTAATTTGCAGGGAGGATATATCTGGGACTGGGTAGACCAGGGTATTTTTAGTTAAGGATGAAAATGGAAGAGAATATTGGGCATACGGAGGTGATTTCGGAACCAACATGCCGAGTGACGGTAACTTCTGCTGTAATGGTATCGTGAACCCGGACCGCAATCCTCATCCGGCCATGAGCGAAGTGAAATATGCGCACCAGAATGTAGCTTTTGAAGCTACAGACCTGGCAAACGGTAAGTTTAATGTACTGAACCGTTTTTATTTCACGAACCTGAAGAAATATATGATTTCGTATGAAGTGAAGGAAAATGATAAGGTGGTACGTCGTGGAAAAGTTTCACTGGATATAGCTCCTCAGGAAAAGAAAAGAGTTGGCGGTGAATGTTAGTGGATTGAAAGCTAAAGTGGGTACGGAATATTTTGTGAACTTTTCAGTAACTACGTTAGAATCTGAACCGCTTGTACCGAAAGGATATGAGATAGCGCACGAACAGTTCCGCTTGCCGATAGCCCCTGCTTCACGTTCATTCTCGGTACAGGGTCCTGCTTTGCAGTGCAGTGAAAATGGCAACTTGTTGAGTGTGCAGTCTTCGCGTGTAGCTTTTGTATTTGACAAGTCGACTGGTCTGGTAACTTCTTACAAAGTGAAGGGAACAGAATATTTCCATGAGGGATTTGGTATACAGCCTAACTTCTGGCGTGCCCCGAATGACAATGACTATGGAAGCCAGATGCCTAAACGTCTGCAAATCTGGAAGCAGTCCAGCAAGAATTTTAATGTGGTAGATGCTTCATTGGCTATGGATGGAAAAGATGCGGTGTTGAAGGTCAGCTATCTGTTGGCTGCAGGTAATTTGTATATTGCTACCTATCGCATTCATCCTTCAGGAGTAGTGAAAGCAAATTATACATTTACCTCTACGGAAATGGAAGCTGCGAAGACAGAAGCTTCAGAAGCTACATTGATGGCCACGTTCACTCCTGGAAACGAAGCAATCCGCAAGGAAAGTTCCAAACTGGTAGTACCGCGTATTGGTGTCCGTTTCCGTTTGCCTGCCGAAATGGAACAGGTAACTTATTTTGGTCGCGGACCGGAAGAGAATTATTGCGACCGGAATAATGGTACATTGGTAGGTGAATATCAGGCGACAGCAGAACAAATGTATTTCCCTTATGTACGTCCACAAGAAAACGGACATCATACCGATACACGTTGGTTGATGCTGAAAAAGAAAAACGGCAAAGGACTGGCTGTGTATGCGGATGGTACATTGGAATTTAATTCACTCCGTAATTCGATAGAAGATTTTGATGGAGAAGAAGCTACCCATCGTGACTATCAGTGGGGTAATCGTGATGCAGAAGAATTGAAACATGATGTAAGTACCGCTAAGAATATCAAGCCTCGTCATACACATATCAATGATATTACTCCTCGTGATTTCGTGGAAGTGTGCTTGGATATGCGACAGATGGGTGTAGGAGGATTTGATAGCTGGGGTGCCGTGCCAGATCCTCAATATCTGATTCCTGCCAATAAGGAGTATCAATGGGGATTCACGATTGTACCGATGTAAATAATAAAGCGTTAAATGAAAATTCCGGGCTTGAAAAGACTTGTTTTCAGGCCCGGAATTTTTTTGTTCAGATAGGGACATAAAAAAAGGAGTTCCGCTGAACTCCAACCTTTTGTTAACCTTAAATCTAATACTATGAAAAACACGATGCAAAGGTACGGACTTTCTGGAGTTATGCAAGTTTTGTGTGCGTTTACATATATTTTATAACATAATTTGAAATTTTGGCCGTATTTGAAAGACTTATTAATAAAATTACAGTGGCAATAAGAATCGTTCTCTAAAGTACATTCATCTAAAAGTCATGTGTTTTACATGGTTCTGTAATATGTTTTTTTGTTCTTTGTTACAGAATTAATCAGAACTTTGTATGGAATTAAGTGTTAGGGAGCGCCAGAAGGCATTGACGGTTACACTGGCTATGCTATGTATAGCATGTGCTTGTTTGTTTTATCTGGGATATAGATTGTGCATGTATTATTAGTAGAGTAAAAAAAGGTGCGTCTGGATAATTCCGGGCGCACCTTTTTAGCAATAAAAGCCGATGAATTATTTGCTTTCTTTTTTTAAACTTGTAGACAGCAAATGTCATGGCACCTATTTGGGTATTGAGCGTATTTCCTTCAATTGAGATGCTGCTTTCTTTAGGAGTAATAAGATTCGGGTTGTCGAGTGTATTTTCGGCATCCGGATTTTCTGTATGCAGTGTGATGCATTTTCCATCTCCTAAAGTTACCGACTTCTTCAGTCCTTTAAATTCCAGACTGATGGGTTGTGCTTTTTCAGACACGTTCGCTACTTTTACAATGTAGGTCTGTGTGTTTTCGTCCCATACGGCACTGGCGAAAAGTCCATTCTGACCTTCCTGACCACTTACCGGTTTTTTATCCATAGTCAGAGGAACTACATTTGTTCCTGCATTGTGACCATAGAGCGACTGAACATACCAGCTACAGGTGCGTACAGAACGGAGGTTGTCAAACCATATTAAGTCTGGACGCCACTGCCAGCCTTCTACGTGAGCCAGCAACGGAGCATAAGTAGCCATGTGTACTACATCTGCGTTTCTTTCTACTCCAGTCAGGAACGCTGCTTCAAGCAAAGAAGCGTGGAAGTGATTCCATTTCTTTCCTTTTCCGTGGCAGGCATATTCTCCGGCAAATACTTTCGGACCTTTACGGTCGTAATTGTCGTAACGGTTTCCTGATTTCAGGAACCAGTCTTCCGGACGATAGAAGTGTTCGTCTACCAGGTCTACTTTCAGCTTTTTCATTTCCGGCCACAAGTAATCAAAATCTTTTCCTTCAGAGTTCGGACCAGATGAACCGATAATCTTGATTTCAGGATGTGCTTTACGGAGTACTTCCACAAACAGTTTCAAACGTTCTGGATATTCAGGTCTCCATTGTTCGTTTCCGATTCCAATGAATTTCATGTTGAAAGGAGCCGGATGTCCCATATCGGCACGGAGTTTTCCCCATTTGGTATCAGTACCTCCATTGGCAAATTCAATCAGGTCGAGTGCATCCTGGATGTAGCTGTCGAGGTCGCATAGCTGAACATGTGCTTTCGGGTCATCGTTCTGATACTGGCAAGCAAGTCCGCAGTTCAGGATTGGCAGTGGTTCTGCTCCCATATCCTCTGAGAGAAGGAATAATTCATAGAATCCCATTCCATACGTTTGGAAGTAATCCGGGAAGAAACGGTGTGGGAAGGTATAATGCCATCTGTTGCTGTTCAGCGGACGGTTTTCTACCGGTCCTACTGAATTTTTCCAGTTGTAACGGTCGCTTATTTCTGTACCTTCCACGATACATCCTCCAGGGAAGCGGAATATGCCCGGTTTAGTATCGGCTAATGCTTGTACAAGGTCTTTTCTTAATCCGTTTTCACGTCCCTTCCATGTATCGCCTGGGAATAAGGATACATGTTCCAAGTCTACAGTTCCTGCTGATTGTAAGAAGATTCTCAGGTGAGCTTTTGCTTCTGTTTTTGTAGGAGTCAGTATTAGCTCGTATTTTTTCCATTCTTTGGAGTTGATGTCTAAAGACTGTGCCGTGATGACCTGAGTCTCATCCATGGAATCGTTGTCAATAAGTTCTACTCGTATTTTCTGGTTTTCTCCTCTTGCCCATACAGTAAAACGATATTTTTCATTGGCTTTAATTCCGATGTCGAAGAATCCTTCATTTTCAATACCTGTACGTTTGTGTGCGTGGCTGGGAGCTCCAAGTCGTACGTAATGTGGATTACGTTCAAACGGGCCATCGTTTTTGCAGAGTTACGTTTCCAAAGATGTTCCATCCCATAAAACTCTGTGGAAATTCAAATGAACGGTTTTGATTAATTCTGCATAGAGTCCCCCGTCTGCTCCATAGTTAATGTCTTCAAAGAAATGACCGTACATGGTCGGTTGAATCTCTGCTCCAATTTTGTTGGCTTGGATAACCATTTGGTTGACATTCTGTGCTTGCAAGCTGAGTCCTGCCGTTAGTGCAAGTGCAGAAAGAAAGGTTAAGTGTTTGTTCATGGGTTTTTAGTTATATAGTTATAAAGTGATTTCGCAAATATATAGAAAAAATTGTAATATTCACACTTAATTCCTATTTTTGTTCTGATTAGTAATTATCTGGAAAAACACTTATGAAAAAACAAGTACTTTTTGGCACATTGGCATTATTGGCCTCTCAGGCATTTGCCCAGCAGGCGGCGGTCACCGGCCCTGATTCTCGTTTGAAACTTGACTTTCAGTTGCAGGACGGCAAGCCTGTCTATTCGGTGACCTACGATGGAAAGACCGTGCTGGAGAACTCTCCTCTCGGCTTTGTATCCAATATCGGTGACTTCAGCCGTCAGATGAGTTTTGTCGGTCAGCAGGCGGGCAAGGTGGAAAGAACGTACACGCAGGGCCGCATCAAGTGTTCTACGGTAAATTATTCTGCCAATAAGCTGACTGTAACGCTGGAAAATGCGGAGAAGAAGAAACTGGACATCGTGTTCCAGTTGAGTAATAACGACATTGCCTTCCGTTATGAGATGCCTCAGTATGGCGAAACGGCCTGCATGGTCATTGAAAAGGAAGCGACCGGCTTTGATTTTCCTTCGTCTACCACCACGTTCCTTTCTCCGCAGAGTGACCCGATGATAGGATGGAAACGCACCAAACCGAGCTACGAAGAGGAATATGTACCTGATGAACCGGTGGCTGCTCCTTCCAAATATGGTGAAGGCTATACTTTCCCGGCGCTGTTCCATGTGGGTGACAACTGGGCGCTGGTATCTGAAACTGGTGTTCGCAGTCTGTATTGTGCTTCCCACCTGAGCGATGCGACCAAAGATGGTCTTTACAGCATTGCTTTCCCGAATCCGGGCGAGATGAACGGTCTGGGTTCTTCTACTCCTGGACTGGCCCTGCCGGGTGCTACTCCGTGGCGTACCATTACGGTGGGTAGTGGACTGAAGCCGATAGTGGAGACTACTGTCCCGTTTGATGTGGTGGAACCATTGTATGAGCCTTCGCAGGAATACAAGTTCGGCCGTTCTACGTGGAGCTGGATTATGTGGCAGGACCCTAGCATCAACTATGATGACCAGATTCGTTTCATTGACCTGGCCAGTGAAATGGGTTATGAATATACGCTGATTGACGGAGGCTGGGAAAAGAACATCGGACGTGACCGTATGGAAAAACTGTTCAAGTACGCTCACCAGAAGAACGTGGATGTATTCGTGTGGTACAACTCCAACGGTTACTGGAACGACGCTCCGCAGGATGCCAAGCAGTGCATGAGCAACTCGGTAGTCCGCAAGAAAGAGATGAAATGGCTGCAGAAATGCGGTGTGAAGGGACTAAAGGTGGATTTCTTCGGCAGTGACAAGCAGCAGATGATGGGCTTATACGAAGACATTCTGACCGATGCCAATGAATATGGCCTGATGATAATCTTCCATGGCTGTACCATTCCCCGTGGTTGGGAACGCATGTATCCGAACTATGTGGGCAGTGAGGCGGTACTGGCTTCTGAGAACCTGATATTCAACCAGCACTTCGATGATATGGAAGCTTACAATGCCTGCCTGCATCCGTTTATCCGCAATACCATCGGCTGTATGGAGTTTGGCGGTACGCTGCTGAACAAACGCCACAACCGTACGAATGACGGAGGTACTATCCGCAAGACGACGGACGTGTTCCAGCTGGCTACGGCAGTGCTGTATCAGAATCCGATTCAGAACTTTGCCTTGGCTCCGAACAACCTGACGGATGCACCGGCACTGGCCATTGATTTTATGAAGCAGGTACCTACTACGTGGGATGAAACGGTGTTCCTTGATGGTTATCCGGGCAAATACTGTGTGCTGGCCCGTCGCCATGGCGACCGCTGGTATGTAGTGGGTGTAAATGCGCAGAAAGAACCGTTGAAACTAAGCTTGAACCTGCCGATGTGGGAGAAAGGTGAAACGGTTTCCTATTATCTGGACGATAAAAAACGTCAGCCGCAGCTGGAGGAACTGAAAATCAAGAATCCGGCAGAAGTGAAAGTGGTAATCCAACCGGATGGAGGTATTATTCTGACAAAATAATTTGAGGAGTTTTCAAAAGAGAAAAAGCGTGATTTTTTAGTGGAAATCACGCTTTTCTCTTTTTAATTTATAACTTTGCATCCTAACTCATTGAATTATGGAGAATAATCAACTTTTTATTTACAATACACTGACGCAAGAAGGAACTGTTCGTGCCTTTGCATGCTCCTCATGTGGGCATGTATGTGTGTGGTCCTACCGTATACGGTGACGGACATCTGGGACATGCGCGTCCTGCCATTACGTTTGATATTGTGTTCCGCTACCTGACTCATTTGGGCTACAAGGTACGTTATGTACGTAACATTACTGATGTGGGCCATCTGGAGCATGATGCAGACGATGGTGAAGACAAGATTGCCAAGAAAGCACGTCTGGAACAGCTGGAGCCGATGGAAGTGGTGCAGTATTATCTGTTGCGTTACCACAAGGCAATGGAAGCATTGAACGTGTTGCCGCCCAGCATCGAACCGCATGCATCCGGACACATCATCGAGCAGATTAAGCTGGTGGAAGAGATTCTGAAAAACGGATATGCATACGAAAGCAAGGGTTCTGTGTATTTCGATGTAGCGAAGTACAACAAAGATCATCACTATGGTGTGTTGTCAGGACGTAACCTGGATGATGTGCTGAATACGACCCGTGAACTCGACGGACAGGATGAAAAGCACAATCCGGCCGACTTTGCTTTGTGGAAATGTGCGCAGCCAGAACACATCATGCGCTGGCCGTCACCATGGAGTAACGGTTTTCCGGGCTGGCATTGCGAGTGTACCGCTATGGGACGCAAATATTTAGGTGAAACTTTCGATATTCACGGAGGAGGAATGGACCTGGTGTTCCCGCATCATGAATGTGAAATTGCACAGGCTGTGGCTTCAGAAGGTCATCAGATGGTACGTTACTGGATGCACAATAACATGATTACTATCAACGGACAGAAGATGGGTAAGTCATTGGGTAACTTTATCACCCTGGATGAGTTCTTTACAGGCTCTAACAAGTTGCTGACACAGGCTTATTCACCGATGACCATCCGTTTCTTTATCCTTCAGGCACACTATCGTAGTACAGTGGACTTCAGTAACGAAGCGCTGCAGGCTGCTGAAAAGGGCTTGGAACGTCTGTTGGAAGGTGTGAAGAATCTGGATCGCATCACTCCGGCGAAAGCTACTTCAGGCATCGAACCGAAAGGCCTGCGTGAGAAATGCTACGAGGCTATGAACGACGATTTGAATACACCGATTGTTATTTCTCATCTGTTTGATGCAACCCGTATGATTAATACGGTAATTGACAAGAAGGCTACCATCAGCGCCGAAGATCTGGAAGAACTGAAGAGTGTGTTCCATCTGTTCGTGTTCGATATTCTTGGTCTGAAAGCGGAAGCTGAAAACAATGCAGCACGTGAAGAAGCTTACGGAAAGGTGGTTGACATGCTGTTGGAACAGCGTATGCAGGCTAAGGCCAACAAAGACTGGGCTACAAGCGATAAGATTCGTGACAACCTGGCTGCTTTGGGATTTGAAGTGAAAGACACCAAGGATGGTTTCACTTGGAAATTAAACAAGTAATCGAATAGTGATTCTTATAAAAAGGAAGGGGTACCGGTTGTTCCGGCACCCCTTTTCTTGTAGTATATCTGTGTTATTTTTTCACAGGAATTTCAATGCGTTTCCCGTCTGCCTGTACGGCGTAAAGTTTGGCATTTCCCAGTTCCACTCCTGCTGGGATATCATAGCTGAACATGTTGAAGAAGTATACCAGTTCTCCTTCTGCACTGTTTTTACGTAATTCAAATGCTACGGCATTTTCTCCATTCTCAACGGTATATTTCCGTCCGGAAACTGTATAGGATATGTTCGGACTGACGGCTTTACCTCTCCTTCAAACTGTGTAATATCCGGTGTCCGAAGGTTTCGTGTCGAGTCCGGTATCTCCCGCCTTACGGTCTTCAATATACTGGAAAGCATGTTTGGGTTTCGGGAATTTTTTCATGAAAGTCTTGGCTTCCTGAATCATTTCTTCCGTTACCTTATATTTCCAGGTACCGTACTGTTCAATCGTGTCTTCTCCTGGGATAAAGAAACCCCATAAATCGAAGAAGTCAGTCAAATCTTCTCCGGCAGCCTTCACTGGCTTTCATGGCAAATTTGAGTTGTGCACCTCCTGGGTCACTCTCGGTAATCCGGTCTTCACGCAGCAATTTGAATAATGTCTGCCAGAACTTAGGATTGTGTCCGCAACGATGGTAGTAATTCCACAACTGCCAGTTCATGCGCATGTGTGTTTCTGTGTCTTCTCCCTGATGGGTGGCATCTCCCATATTATACCACGCTTTTTTGCGTACGAAACGGGAATCTGCCAAATCATTCAGTTCACTTCCTCTGGAGCAATATTTCCCCAGTTTGTACAGAATGTAGTTAGAGAACAGATTGTTCGATGATTCCGTACTGCCCGGCCAGTTGATAGCAGCCTGATGGATGTGGCCTATTTCATGTGCGGGGCCCCAGGCATTGTCCTTGTTGGCCATTACATTTTCTTTCAGCAGGATATTGTTCAGGTAGGTGTATACGAAGCCGATGCAATAGTCTGTAGCCCACATGTAACTTCCTTCCGGCGAGATGGCAAAAATATGGTTGTTGACTTGTGAAGGACGTACATCTTCAATACCCATCAGCTCTTGTTCCCATCCGATAATGTCATCCCATAAGTTGATGGCCGATAGTATCTGGTTGGGCACAAACTCCTGCATCTTGGCTGTGTGGAAATAGAACATGATACGTTCGCCACGTACGCAGAAATATTTATGCGTTGCTTTTTTCAGTAATTCCGCATATTTCTCATCGGTCTTATGTTCTTTCAGGTCGAAGAATCCGGTGACTTTCCCGCTTCCCATTGGGATATGGATTTTAACGGGCTGGGCATCGGGAGAGGTCAGGTCGGTGTTGTACATCACAAACAGTTGGCCTTCTTTGCGCATGGTCAGTTTGTTGATGCCCGGAGATAAGAAATACACTTCACCGCTCACGTTGGTCTGTTTATATTCTTCTCCGCTTTCCCAGATGCTTTGTAGCGATATTTGCTGTCCGTGAGTGTCGCCTACCAGTACGATGATTTCATCTCCTTGCTGAACCGAGATGCCAGTCGGGTTGTCCAGGTTACTGTATTTCTTGGTCATTAATTTAGTAGCCCATTCTTCCGGAATACTATAAGGAGCATATTCCCGGATACGGAATTCCTTTTCGTGTGGGTCGTACGTATTATTCTGTAATGCTTTGGCCAGACGGACAAAATAATCGGGAAGCGCATTGATTTGTTCGTCGGTAACTCCTTCTTTCAGCGCACTGCAAGTAACGTCACTGAAGACGGTGAGCAAGGTATTTTCCAATGTGTTTTCCTGATTATAGCGGTAGAACTCCATTTCATCGCAGCTTACGAAGTTGCCTGCACCCGATTTCACTTCAAACTTGATACCGGTTACTTTTTGGGTAGTCTTGAAAGAAATCTTTGAAGGAGCATTCTGCATACGGAAATTGTATGTGCCATATTTTGTCCAATTGGAATGTCCTTCATCTGTAGCAATCAGCAGGTCGAGTTCTCCAAAATTTCCATTTCCGGCACGAGTGTAATAAATCAGGTAGTCAATATCAGCACCTCCCTGGAAGTAATATTCCAATGTGACTGGGAAATTGGCCGACTGTCCCCAAATTGAATGATAAGGATTGGCCCCATCAGCCGAGAATTTGCCATCCCAGGTATTTTCAATACCTTGTCCTGGCTGGAATTCGCTGGCTTTTCCTCCTGAAGGAATAACCTTGATGTCTTCACTAATGACAATGTCGGAAGAGGCATATTGCGTGACATTGATAACATAATTCTGAATGGGAGACAATACTTTGACTACCGCATTTCTGCGTTCGCTAGAGGTGTTGGCAGTAACGGCCAGCTTGATTTGTGCACCGTTTTCTTTTTCCTCTTGCGTAGACACATAAAGCCAGTCAGCATCAGTTTCTGCTTTCCATTCACTGAGTGAGAGGGTGGTCTTTATGGGAATGAAGATGGTTTCAGCGGCACTGCCGAACTCTTTGGTGAGATCTGTTTCTTCAATAGCAAAGGTCCCGTTTTTCAATGTTTCTTTGTCTTTGCATCCAGAGGAGGAGAAAATAAGACATAACAGGCCAATCAGTGTAAAACTAAAAAGATTTTTGTTCATAGAAATTTAGATTTGAGTGGCAACGAGAGGAAAACATTTTCCTCTCGTTGTAAATGTAGCATTAGTTTCCGTATAATACAAGTTCTCCAAGGTTAAACCATGCATTTCCGTTGGTCATAGAACCTGCTGCACTTTCTAGTACGGCAAAGCGGAAATGAGAGAATGATTTCTCCGCATGATAGATTGGAGAGGAGTATTGCTGGTTTCCTCCTGTAACTTCTATTGAATAGTTACCGTCAAGGTCTGAGATGACTCCCGTTTGGCTTCCTTTTACAACAATGTTTGCTCCAATGATAGGAGTTCCGTCCGAGGCATCGGTAATTGTACCTGTGACGGTTCGTTTTTTTGGCACTTTGCGCAATTGCATCAATTTCTCTGGCTTCATGAGCATACGATGTCAGGGCGGAGTTAGCTTCAGGAATCGTACCTGCAATAGCCCAGGAGGAAAGTGGAAACATCCACAATACCAGTCCAAGTTTGGGGACAAACTTGCTTGTTTTTCCTTTTTGCATGTTTGAATAGGAATTAAGGTTATTAATGTAGATAGTAATCCCTGTGAAGGAGTATAGCGTAAAATCTTGAAAATGAAAGTTTTAAATTTTAGTTTTGGTTGTTTTTAGGTTACAAGGTTAGGTTATATAATTTTTTTCGTTAATAGTATAGTTAGTATTAAATCTTAGTTTTTGCTGTTTAGTTCGTCGCAAAAATATATTAATGTGATGAACGAAAAAAATCTTTTTTATTAATAAATGAAAAATAGTAAATAATTTTATTATTTATCTATGTGGTGATTCGCTAACTGTGGTATATGTAGACAATAAAATTGGGCTATGTATCGGCTTAGAAAAGCCAGGATAAAAAAACGCCTTTGCGTTTAAACGAAAACTCTTAGGCATTTGAAATCAAACGTCGAAGAGTTTTGAGTAAAACGTAAAGGCGTTTCCTTTTAAATGTCCTTGCGTTTTGGCTGAAATGCAAGGATATTTTGAAAATGTCTATAAATTGTTGATTTGTAGCGTGTTGTAATTTTATCCGAAACAGATTCCCATGCGGCGGCCCTGTACAATCAGGTCATGGTCTTCTGTCACCAGTTTCAACTTGCCTGCCACCTCACTCAGTGGAACAGACTCAATGGTATTACCTTTCAGTGCTACCATCCGGCCAAACATTCCTTGGGCAATCAGCTCGGTGGCATGCCCTCCCATACGGGTAGCTAGGTTGCGGTCGTAGGCAGTAGGACTTCCTCCGCGTTGGATGTATCCCAATACAGTTTCACGGGTCTCAAATCCGGTTTCATATTCTATTTCCTCGGCAATGTATTGTGCAGCCTTTTTTCCTCCGATAGTAGGAATGCCTTCTGCTACCACTACGATGGAGTAAGGTTTTCCTTTTTTCAGGCGGTTGATGATGGCGTCGCCGATACGGTGAATGTCGAAAGGAATTTCAGGAAGCAGGATAATGTCGCCTCCTCCTGCCATACCGGAGTGAAGGGCAATCCATCCCGCCTTGTGGCCCATGACTTCAATGACCATGACACGCTGGTGGGCACTGGCAGTGGAATGCAGGCGGTCAATGGCATCGGTGGCTATCGTTACGGCTGAATCGAAACCAAAAGAAACGTCGGTTCCCCACACGTCATTGTCGATGGTTTTGGGAATGCTTACCACATTTACTCCCGCTTCGGCCAGTTTCGCTGCTGTTTTTTGCGTACCGTTTCCTCCGATGCACACGATGCAGTCCAGGCCGCGTTCGCGGATGGTCTGAAGCATGATGGCAGGTCTGTTCTCTGATACGGCACCCGCTTTTCTTTTGAACGGTTTTTCGCGTGAAGTACCAAGGATGGTTCCTCCCAAATTGAGAAGTCCTGTCAGTGAGCTTTCGTCCAGCGGAACAATGTCATTGTCCAGCAGTCCCCGAAAACCACTATGAATTCCATAAACCTCCATCCCATAATGGTTGATGGCTGTCTTGCATACCCCCTCGAATGGTGGCATTGATTCCCGGACAGTCGCCTCCTGAAGTCAAGATTCCTATCTTCATGTTTTGCTGTATTAATAGATTGTGTGGTAAAGGTAAGAAAAAACTGTATATTTGTCATGAAGGAGGAAAAAATAATGTTCCTCTCTGCTGAATTAGGCAGAAAAAATCTACCTTTGCAAGCATCACATATAAGGATTTGAAATTTAGAAACCAATGAATTCAACCAAGTTAATAGGAAAAATATTTGTCCCCCGACAGAAGGAAATCGACCTTTATGGGACAAAGGCCGAAGAAATTCAGGCTCGTGTATTCCGAAAACTGATACATAAAGCTTCCGCTACAGAGTGGGGTATGCGGTATGATTATAATCATATCCAGGATTATACGGATTTTCAGCGTGTTCCGATACAGACGTACGAGGATGTGAAGGGATATGTGGACCGTATGCGTCACGGTGAAAGAAATGTGCTTTGGCCAGGGAAGGTCATCTGGTATGCCAAATCATCTGGAACCACTAATGATAAAAGTAAGTTTATTCCTGTCAGTCCCGACGGATTGAAGGAGATTCATTATCGAGGAGGAATAGATGCGGTTGCATTGTATCTTCGTGAAAATCCTGAAAGCCGTTTCTTTTCGGGAAAGGGCTTGATATTGGGAGGAAGCCATAGTCCGAACTATAACGTGAAGGATAGCTTGGTGGGCGATTTGTCGGCCATCCTGATTCAGAATATCAGTCCGTTGGTGAACCTGATTCGGGTGCCGAAGAAAGAGATTGCCCTGTTGAGTGAGTTTGAAGAGAAGGTAGAACGTATTGCCAGTACCACGATTCATCAGAATGTGACCAACATCTCGGGAGTTCCTTCCTGGATGCTGGCCGTGTTGAACCGCGTACTGGAAAAAACGGGAGCCAAGCATTTGAATGAGGTATGGCCTAATCTGGAGGTCTTCTTCCATGGAGGAGTATGCTTCACACCTTATCGTGAACAGTACAAGCAGCTTATTCCTACAGACAAGATGCATTACATGGAAACGTATAATGCCAGTGAAGGTTTCTTTGGCTTGCAAAGCGATTTGCACGATCCGGCCATGTTGCTGATGATTGACTATGACGTGTTCTATGAATTTATTCCTTTGGAGGAAATCGATAAGCCGAATCCTACGATTGTACCTTTGTGGGGTGTGGAAGTAGGACGTAACTATGCGGTAGTAATCAGTACCTCCTGCGGTTTGTGGAGATATATCATTGGGGATACGGTGAAATTCACACAGAAAGACCCATACAAGTTTATTATCTCCGGTCGTACCAAGCACTTTATCAATGCTTTCGGTGAGGAACTGATGGTAGATAATGCAGAAAAAGGACTGGAAAGAGCCTGCAAGGAAACCGGTGCACAGGTACTGGAATATACGGCAGCTCCTGTTTTTATGGATGCCAATGCCAAGTGTCGTCACCAGTGGCTGATAGAATTCAGCGTGATGCCGGATTCGCTGGAGAAGTTTGCACAGGTGCTTGATACCTCTTTACAGGAAATTAACTCAGACTATGAGGCAAAACGGCATAAGGATATTACCTTACAGCGTCTGGAAGTAATTACGGCTCGCGCCGGATTGTTCCATGACTGGCTGAAGCAGAAAGGAAAGCTGGGTGGCCAGCACAAAGTGCCGCGCCTGAGCAACAGCCGTGACTATATTGAAGAAATGTTGAAACTGAATAACTAAACTATATAGATGAAACCTATACCTAAATATATTGCTTTGTTGCTGGTCATTATCGGGTTTTATGCATGCGCGAGCACGGGTATGCCCGATGGGGGACCGTATGATGAAACGCCGCCCAAGTTTGTGCGTGCTACGCCGGAACCCAATGCCACGAACAACAAGCGTAAGAAAATTTCCATTGAATTCGATGAATACATCAAGCTTGACAAGGCATCGGAGAAGGTGATTATTTCGCCTCCTCAGAATGAGGCACCCGAAGTGAAGGTAAGCGGACATCGGGTCTTGGTGGAATTTTTCGACACTCTTCGTGAAAATACCACTTATACGATAGATTTTGGTGATGCCATTGTGGACAATAACGAAGATAATCCGTTGGGCAACTTTGCATACGCTTTTTCTACAGGCGAGCATATTGATACGATGGAGGTATCGGGTACAGTCTTGGCAGCTGAAAATCTGGAACCGGTAAAGGGTATTCAGGTAGGGCTTCATAAGAATTTGGAGGATAGTGCGTTCGTAAAACTTCCGTTTGACCGTATTTCACGTACTGACAGCCGCGGGCGTTTTACCATTCGTGGGGTTGCTCCGGGAAAATATCGCATTTATGCCTTGATGGACGGTAACCAGAACTATTTCTTTGATTCGAAGACGGAAGCCGTTGCTTTCCTGGATTCGCTGGTAGTGCCCGATATGCGTCCGGCTATGCGTCAGGATACCGTATGGAACGAGTTGGATACATTGGCGTATGATACGATTTACGAGGTGCATTACACACGCTTCCTGCCCGATAACCTGATTCTTCGTTCGTTTAAGGAAGAGAACCCGATGCAGTATCTGGTGAAGAGTGAGCGCGAACAGTTGAACCGTTTTTCTTTGTATTTTAGTGCCAAAGCCGATACGCTTCCTACCATCAAAGGACTGGATTTTGATGAGAAGGATGCATTTATCATCGAAAGTAATCCGCGTAACGATACCATCCGTTACTGGATTAAGGATACCGTGATGTGCGAACGTGATACGTTGACTTTCCAGATGGACTATCTGGCTACGGATACGTTGGGTCAGCTTGTGCCGAAGACTGATACCTTGCGTATGGTGAACAAGATTGACAAGAAACGCCGTATGGCTTTGGCCGAAGAAGCCCTGAAGAAGGAAGAGAAAGAGCGGAAAAAACGTGCAAAGAAAGGTGATACGCTGAAGGTGGAACCGAAATTCTTTGCGATGTCGGTAGATGCTCCTTCTAGTCTGGACCTGAACCGGAACATTGTGTTGAAATTTGAGGAGCCGGTGGAACACATTGATACGGCGGCCATTCACATGGCTGTCAAGGTAGACTCGTTGTGGGAGGATATACCGTTTATTCTGATGGCAGACTCCGTAGCTCCACGTCAGTATCAGATTCTGGCCGACTGGCAACCCGGACAGGAGTATCAGCTCAAGATAGACTCGTTAGGTATCAAGGGTATTTACGGGCTCTATACCAACAAGGTGGAAAACCAGTTGAAGGTGAAGACCCTTGAAGATTACGGTACGCTGTATCTGAATATCGTAGGGGCAAGACCTCATGCCATAGTACAGTTGCTGAACAGCAGTGACGGAGTAGTGCGGCAACAGCCGGTAACGGACAAGAATACGTGTGACTTCTATTTCTTGCAGCCCAGCACAAAATATTATATCCGTCTGTTTAACGATGACAATAACAACGGGGTGTGGGATACCGGTAACTACGCAGAAAAACGCCAACCGGAAGAAGTGTTCTACTTTCCGAAAGTATGGGAAATGAAAGCCAACTTTGAGTTTGAAGAAACGTGGGACATACATGCTATGCCGCTTGACAAACAGAAGTTGGGCGAGATAAAGAAACAAAAGCCTGATGAGGCCAAGAAAATCAAAGACCGCAACAAGGAGCGGGCTCGTAAACTAGGAAGAACATGATAAGGAAACTGATTCTTTGCCTTTTCCTTCTGGCAGGAGGAATGGCAGCCAGCGCACAATGTGGTGCAGTGAATGATGCAATCAAGCCAGGAGAAACACTCTCTTATGAG